>Ga0207707_10006062_pt1 | contig 10576 bp, 6 predicted proteins | sample KBSC83BmetaG_FD_184336 | JGI IMG/M metagenome (GOLD analysis project Ga0207707, IMG submission 184336) | Corn rhizosphere microbial communities from Kellogg Biological Station, Michigan, USA - KBS C8-3B metaG (SPAdes) (version 2) | ecosystem: Host-associated > Plants > Roots > Rhizosphere ... | reverse complement strand
ACGGTCTGGCCACCCAGCTGGTAATGGGAGTGCTGCGATGGCGGTCGCTGCTGGACGCTGAGATCGGCCGATTTTCGGACAAGAGCGTAGGCAAACTCGACATTGAAGTGCTCACCGCATTGCGGCTTGCGGCATATCAATTGTTATTTCTCGACCGGACTCCCCAGCGGGCCGCGGTGCACGAGAGTGTGGAGTTAGTAAAGCGGGCCCGCAAGGTTTCGGCTGCTCGCTTCGCGAACGCGGTACTGCGCAAGCTCGCGGGAAGTACGATCAGGCCCGCAAATCTCATCTCGGATCTGGATCAATCCTCGAAATTCGACGCTGGAAAGTTTGGAAGCTCTGCAGATCTCTCTCAGAAGCTAGCGCATCCGCTTTGGCTGGTTGAGCGCTGGGCGCGTCAGTTCGGTCTTGAACGGGCCAGGCAGATCTGTATCTACGACCAGCATCCTCCGGCAGCCGCGATTCGTTTCTCCGGCCCCGCCACAGAAGACGAATTGAAGCGAGACGGAATCGAACTTGCGCCCGGCCAGCTACTGGTTTCGGCGCACCGGGTCCGAACCGGAAGTGTTTCCGGCACTCGGGCCTTTGCTGAGGGCCGGGTTGCCATACAGGACGAGGGTTCGCAACTGGTGGCCTTGCTCGTGGGCAGGGGGTCGCGAATCCTGGACTGTTGTGCGGCGCCTGGGGGCAAGACGCGCATCTTGGCCGAGCGCAATCCCAACGCCGGGATTGTTGCTCTGGAGTTGCATGCTCACCGTGCGCGGCCGCTGCGGAAACTGGTCCCGGCTAGTAATGTGGAAGTGATCAACGCCGACGTGCTCGACTTTACGGCGGGCGCGGCCTTCGATCGGGTGCTGGCCGACGTTCCCTGCTCCGGCACCGGTACTCTGGCGCACAATCCTGAGATCAAATGGCGATTGCAGCTCGGAGACCTGGCTGACTTGCAAGGGCGGCAGCTGGCGATTCTTCGCGCCGCAATGCATCGTGTCGCGGCGGGAGGAAGACTGGTGTATTCCACCTGTTCGCTGGAGCCGGAAGAGAATGAAGAGGTCGTGGAGAAGGCGCTTTTCGGACAGACGGGATTTTCCGTGTTCGATTGCCGATTGGAGCTGCAACAGTTGCGGTCAGAAGGCGAACTGGCGTGGGGCGATTTCGATTCGCTGACCAGCGGGCCTTTTCTGAGGACCATTCCTGGAGTGCATCCCTGCGATGGATTTTTTGTGGCGATTTTGCAGAAGAACTGACCTTCGCGCAGTTGGTGGAGCAAACCCAGGCTGCCCTGCTGGAGCGTTAACTTTGCAGCGCGGCGGGCAAAGCCTGCCCTGAGCGAAGTCGAAGGGATGCCCGCCGCACAGCCGGCGAAACGCTGGCGCTACGAAAACCGCTAACGCACTTCGAAGTTTACGGTTGCTCCCGTGAACACTTTCTCTCCAGCCGCGGGATTCTGCATCACGATCGTGCTGCCCGGAAATGGGGGAGACACTGGCGTTCCCGGGGAGCTTTCGGGAGGTGGGGCTGAGGTCACACTTCCCACTTTCATTCCGGAATTCTGTACGGCCTGGATGGTGCTGCCCAGTTGTTGTCCCACGAAGCTGGGCATGACGAAGGCCTGGGGTTGCGCAGTGGCCGCGAGCAGCAGGCTGATTTTGGGGGCGGAGACGCCGCTGGCATTCGGAGGCGGGGCCTGCGCCAGGACCTGGTTGTCCTGCGCGTCCGGCGATTGCATTTGCGCGATGGCGCCTACATCCAGGCCGCGGCGCCGGATATTGATGTTGGCGGCGCGCTCGGTTTGGCCGATCACATTAGGGATGGCTATGCGCTGAGGGCCGAGACTCTCGGCTACGCGTACTTGCCAGCCCTGACGTACCTGGCTTCCGGCGGGCGGAAGCTGGGAGAGAATTTTTCCTTCGGGGACCGTGGGGCTGTAGTATTCGCGTTCCACATTCAGTTCCAGTCCTTTTTGCTCAGCGATCATGCGGGCTGCGGCCGGGCTCTCGCCTACCAGATTGGGGACGGTGACTTCGTGGCCATGAATGGCCAGGCGCATGGCGGTGAGCGCGGAGATCAAAGCCACCACCAGCAGGACCAGCGCCAGCAGGACCAGTCGGAAGAAAGATTTCATCAGGGGAGATTGTAGTTTGGCGACGGTGGCGCGGGCGAGTCGCCCGCGACCGCACAAACACGAGACCATACAAACAAAAGCATGAGCGGTTCCCGATTCAGGATCGAGGTTGCAGGTCGCCCTCTTTCCCAACCCGCACCATCTATACTGATTCCCATGTCTGCTGCGAACGTGACGCCCGAAGCCGACTTGCTCAGCACGCTGCGGCGTCACTGGGGATACGATTCCTTCCGGCCTCTGCAGGAGCGCATCGTGCGCAGCCTGCTCGATGGCCGGGACAGTTGTGTAGTCATGCCGACCGGGGGCGGGAAGTCGCTGTGCTACCAGTTGCCGGCTGTGATGCTGGGACGAACCGCGATCGTCATCTCGCCTTTGATTGCGTTGATGCAGGACCAGGCAGCGCAACTGGCACAGATGGGAATTCCCGCCGCGGTGCTGAATAGTTCGCTGTCGGGTGAGAAGCAGACCCAGGTCATACGCAAGGCGGCCGAGGGCGAATATCGTTTGCTCTATCTTTCTCCGGAGCGGCTGGCGCGGGCCGATACCATCGACTGGCTGCAACGGGTCCCGATCGCTTTCTTCGCCATTGATGAAGCGCACTGCATTTCCGAGTGGGGCCACGAATTTCGCCCGGAATACCGGCAGCTGAGCCGGTTGCGAGTGCATTTTCCCGACCGCCCCATTGCCGCTTTTACCGCCAGCGCCACCCGGCGCGTGCGTCACGACATTCTTCACCAGCTTCAATTGCGCGATCCGCACAAATACATTGCCAGTTTTCACCGCTCGAATCTGCGCTACCTGGTGAAGGAATGCGAAGGACGCGAGCAGCCCAGCCTGCTGCTGCGCGTCCTGCGCAACTACGAAGACCGCACCGTCATTGTTTACGCTCCCACCATTGCGCGGGTTGGGGAGACCGTGAACTATCTCAAAGCGCAACAGATTTCTGCCATCGGGTATCACGGCAAGATGGAGGCAGCGGAGCGGCGGGAGAATCAGGAGCGCTGGATGTCGGACGAAGTGCGCGTGCTCGTGGGCACGATCGCCTTCGGACTGGGCATTAATAAAGCTTCGGTTCGCGCGGTGGTCCACCTCGCGCTGCCCAAATCGATTGAGCAGTATTATCAGGAGGCGGGACGCGCGGGGCGCGACGGACAGCCGGCCGACTGCATTCTGCTGTGGCAAAAGCGCGATGCAGCCTTGCTGGCATATTTCGCCGACCAGATTGTGGATCCGGCGGAGAAGGAGCGGGCGTGGCAGCGCTACCACACCATCCGCCGTTTCGCTGAATCGGACGGGTGCCGGCACCGGCAGATTTGCCTGCATTTCGGAGAGAGCCTGAAGTGGACGACTTGCGGCGCTTGCGACGCCTGCGGCTGCGAATCTGACTGGCTGGTGAAGTCCACCAAGGCAGCGCTGCCAAAGGAGAGCCCCATCGCGGCTTCGGCCCGGCCGGCCAAGCCGCTGGCCGCTGGAGCCGCCGACGTCGTTCCTGCCCTGCGCGAGTACTTAAGGGAATGGCGGCGGGCTGCGGCGAAACAGCAGGGCGTGCCCGCTTTTGTGGTGATGCACGATGCCGCGCTTGACGAAGTCTGCCGCAAGCGCCCGGGTTCAATCCCCGAGTTGCTCAATATTTCCGGATTCGGCGAGTATAAGGCCGCGCTCTATGGCCCCCGGATTTTCGAAGCGCTGGAGCAATTTCGCAACGGCGCCCGCGCTACTCCGTTAGACGGGACAGACACGCCGCCGCGTCCGGCCAAACGGGCCAGTGGTTTATGATGGTGGGTCTCTAGTAAGGCCGACATTCCCAAAGAGGCGTTCTGCCTGAGGTCCAGCATGAGCACAACTATTGTTCCGGCGGAGAAGTCGCACCTGACGCGCGAAGAGATCAATCGCAAACAGAAGGAGTACATCTTTCCTTCAGTCTCAACCTACTACTCCGACCCGCTGCCCATGGACCATGCCTCTATGCAGCATGTGTGGGATGTCGAAGGGAAAAAGTATCTCGACTTTTTCGGCGGCATTGTGACCATCAGTGTCGGCCACTGCAATCCGCGGGTAACTTCACGCACCAAGGAGCAGATCGATCGCATGCAGCACGTTTCGACCTGCTTTCCGAATGTGCCGATGGTCGAGCTGGCGGAAAAGCTGGCACAGATCACGCCGGGAGCGTTGAAGAAGTCTTATTTCACCAACAGCGGGACCGAAGCCAACGAGACCGCGATCCAGGTGGCGCGCATGCACACCGGGAACTTTGAGGTGGTCGCGTTGCGGCACGGCTACAGCGGGCGCTCGTCGCTTACCCGCGGGCTTACCGGCATGAACACCTGGCGCAAGGGCACGATTGAAGTCGGCATCGTGCATGCCATGAATCCGTATTGCTATCGTTGTCCGCTGGGGCTGAAATATCCCTCCTGCGAAGTCGCATGCGCAAAAGATATTGAGAGCGTGATTCAGTTCTCGACCTCGGGACGCATTGCGGCCTTCCTGGCGGAGCCGATTCAGGGCGTGGGAGGATTCATCACGCCGCCGAAGGAATATTTCAAGCTGGCTTTCAATATCGTCAAGCAGTACGGCGGTGATTTTATTTCTGACGAAGTGCAGACCGCCTGGGGACGCACCGGGCATAAGTGGTTTGGCATCGAACATTGGGAAGTTGAGCCCGACATGATTACCGCCGCCAAGGGCCTGGGCAACGGTACGCCGATCGGACTGACCGTGGCCAAGCCTGAGATCGCGGATTCATTTCAGGGAATGACGATATCGACCTTTGGTGGCAATCCTGTGACCAGCGTTACCGCGCGCGCGGTCATTGACATCATCGAGGAAGATGACTTGCGGACGAACGCCGCGGTGGTGGGAGATTACTTCCGTAAGAAGCTGGAAGAATTACAGGCGAAGCATGCCATAATCGGCGACGTCCGGGGCATGGGGCTGATGCAGGCGCTGGAACTGGTTGAGGATCGCGAAAGCAAGAAGCCGGCATCGGCAAGCACGAATGCGTTGATGGAAGAAGCGCGGAAGCGTGGGTTGCTGGTAGGCAAGGGCGGTTTTTACGGCAACGTGATCAGGATGTCGCCGCCATTGAATATCGGCAAAGCTGATGTGGATGAGGCCGCGCGGATTCTGGATGAAAGTTTTGCGGCGCTGAAAAACTAAGGGCCGGACTCTTCAGTGTTCTTCGGATCGACGGATTCCTGATCCTGCCACTTGTGCCCACAAGATCGGCATGTCCATGCTTTGTCATGCAGAGGTATCGGTAAACCCAGCCATGCGCTTGGGTATGCAATCTTGCTCAATTGTTCGAAATTGACATCCAGAGATTGGCAATCAGGACATCGAGGCTGTTGATATTCTCCGATACCTTCAACATCCAGAGTCTCTGGCATGGGTTCATCCAGAATGGCGGTCGCGGCTTCCACGTCTTCCTGATTGACTGCTAGTTTTATGCCACCCAACAAGTTGGATATAAACCAGTCCATCCGGACCATATTGTCATCTGCCAGAAAACACTCGATGCCTGAGGACTCGAGGCTTCCCTTAGCCAGCAAGGCTTCCGGCAGGTCCCGGAAGCTGCGAATTGAGACGAGGTTTCGCTCTTCAAAGAAGTACTCGTCAGCCGGACTGTCATCGATCTCCACAGCCAGTCCTCTCCGAGCCAATTCTGTTTTGAGGATGTCGCGAGCGACGTCGGTGAGTGATGCGGAGTTGTCCACGACGAGCTCCAGTTCCTCGAGCGTCATACCGGAATAGAGCTGTGTTAGTCGCTGCCGTTCACCATCAAGATCCGAACCCATGGCGAGAGATCATACTCGGCAAGTCCTGGGTCTCCAAACCTAGCCGAGCTGTGCGCTCGGCCTGGACGGGTCCCTTCGACTTCGCTCAGGGCAGGCTCCGACCCGTCCCTACACGGGCTCCGTCTCCACACCGATCGCGGCTAGTGCGCTTCGTCTCCAGTTGGGGCTGTGTCTGGAGTATCCAGCTTTTGTGCCGACGGGTTCGGAGTTGCGTCCGGGGGCGGCTGGAATTCTCCTGGGTCTTTTCCGGCCAGCGCTGCTTTCATGAAATCCATCCAGATGGGTAAGGCGGCGCGGGCGCCGGTTTCTCTTGCTCCCAGGAACTTCTTCTCATCGTAGCCGACCCAGACGCCACAGGTGATCGAAGGTGAGAAGCCGACGAACCAGGCGTCGGTAAAGTTGTTAGTGGTGCCGGTTTTTCCCGCCAGGGGATATTTCAGCGTTGACGCAGCGATGCCTGTGCCATGTAGCACCACCTCCCGCAGCATGGCCGTCAAGGTGCGCGCGGTGCGGGCGCTGACCGCATCCCTCACGTCCGGGAAGTTCTCTTCCAGAGTGCGGCCTTCGTAGTCCGTCACCTTGGTAATGTAGCGTGGCGTGATATGCACACCATCATTGGGAAAGACGCTGAAAGCGGAGGTCTGCTCCATCGGCGTTACTTCCACCGCGCCCAGGGCGACCGGCAGGTAGGGCGGGATGTTCGAGGTGATGCCGAAGCGATGGGCGTAGTCGATGACGACCTTGATCCCGAGGTTGTCGGCCAGCTTCAGCGCGGGGATGTTGCGCGACTGGGCCAGGGCGCGGCGCAGTGTGATGGTGCCCTCAAACTTTTCATCGTAATTGTGGGGCTCGTAAGCCGGCCCTGTGGGCATGGGAAACGAAATGGGTGCGTCGAGGATAGTGTCGTCGGGCGTAGCGCCGCGGTCGATAGCGGCGGTGTACACATAGGGCTTGAATGAAGACCCGACCTGGCGCAGCGCCTGGGTCGCGCGGTTGAACTTAGAAATGTTGAAATCGCGTCCGCCGACCATGGCCTTGATCTCGCCGCTGGCGTTGTCGATCGCGACCAGGGCGCCCTGCACGCCCGAGTCTTCCTCCAGGCTCACTCTCGCCCTCCCGTCGGTATTCAGCGCCAGCACTTTCACATAGGCAATATCGCCGGGCTTCAGGATGGCGGAGAGCCGCTTGCGGGTCCAGGCTGCGTCAGCAGGAGTGAGGGTTGCCGAGTAGCGGCCAAACCGGACGCTCGCGGAAGCCGGCGTCACGGCTGTGACCAGGGCGTGGACGTAGCTGTTTATCTCGGGATCGCTCTCCCAGTCCGGATGCTGGTAGTTGGCCATGGTCACATCCCCGGTCAAGACATTCTGCAGACGGCCTCTCCATCCGTGGCGGCGATCGTACGCGGCCAGGCCGTCGAATACGGCGCGGTTGGCGGCGCCCTGCAGGTCCATGTCGAGAGAGGTGAAAACTTTCAGGCCGCCTTCGTGGACCTGGTCGCTGCCGTACTTGCCCTCCAGGTATCGCCGGATTTCCTCGACAAAATAAGGCGCCAGCGAATCCGGATCATGAGCCAGTTCAAGGCGGATAGGCTGTTCGCGGGCGACCGTCGCTTGCTGCGCCGTGATCTCGCCGTCCTCAAGCATGGAATTGATGACCAGGTTGCGGCGCTTGAGAGCATGGTCAGGATGCGTGATAGGCGAATAGTAGGTCGGTGATTTGGGCAGACCGGCGAGCAAGGCGGCCTCGTCGAGGGTTAGTTTTTTCGCCGGCTTGCTGAAATAAAACTGGGAGGCGGCCTCGAATCCGTAAACCCCGTGCCCGAGATAGATCTGGTTGGCGTACAAGGTAAAGATCTGCGGCTTGGTGAAACGGCGCTCGATCTGGACCGCCAGCAGCGCTTCCTGAATCTTGCGATGAAATGACCGGTCGGGCGAGAGAAAAAGATTGCGCGCCAGCTGCATGGTCAGGGTGGAGGCGCCCTGCACGCGGCCGCCCGAGCGGATGTCCCGGTATGCGGCCCCGGCGATGCGCCAGACGTTGATGCCCCAGTGCCGGTAGAAATCTTTATCTTCGATCGAAATCAGCGCCTGGCGCATGACCGGAGGATAGTCGTCATAGGTAGCGACCACCCGGCGCTGCAGCGCGAAGGACCCGATGGTGCGTCCCTGGTCGTCGTAAAGTTCAGTGATGGAACTGGGGCGATAGTGCTCCAGTTGATCAACCTGCGGCAGGTCGGTGGAGTAAACCAGAAGCAGCCCAACTGTCGCTCCCACCAAGGCAGACACCAGCACCAGCAGGCCGATTATCAGCCGGCCCACCGTTTTGTTCTCGGCGCCGGTGGACGCCGGAAAGTCTTGCAACTGAAATTTCACGAGAGATTGAGTTCAGGATATCAGGAGCGTGGTCGTTGGTCGTTAGTTCTTGGTCGTTGGCCGATGGTTGCCGGGCGCGCTCGTGGTCCTCACCGCCAGCACCAAAGAAAATCGCGCGCCCGAGGGCGCGCGATCAAAATCAACGACGACCGGCACAAGACTAGCCCGCCTTGCTCTTCAGCACCTGAATCGCCTTGTGCAACTGTTCGTCTTCCTGCGGGGGCTTAGTCTTGTCTTCCTCAGCCGGAGCGGCATTATCCTCATCTTCGGGAAGCGCGGCATCGTCGTCACTGTCCGCGATCACGATGTTCGGGGTGACCGCGCTGTCCTGGATGGCCTTGCCACTGGGCGAGTAATACTTGGCGATCGACAGAATCAACGCCGAGCCATCGGGGAGCGGAATGGTTTTCTGAATCGAGCCATCACCGAAAGTCTTGTCGCCTACAACATCTCCACGGGCGTTTTCCAGAACAGCCGCAGCTACTACTTCAGCCGGTCCAGCCGTGCCCTTGTTTACCAGGACGACCAGGGGCAGGTTGGTGATGGCCTTGGAAGCGTCCGCGTTGAAAGCTTCGCGCGGGTACTTCTGGCCCTGCAGATAGGTAATGGTGCCGTGGTTGAGGAACAAGTTGGCCGCGGCGATGCCTTCCGATTCCTCGCCCTCGGCGCAATTGCGCAAGTCAAGAATCAGCTTCCTGGCTCCGGATTTCTGCAACGCGCGAACTTTCGCCGCGACTTCCTGGGCCTTGCCTTTATTGAAAGCGTCCACCTGGATGTAGCCGATGCCGTCCTCGACCATTTTGTCGACTACCGGCGGCACGGTGACGATATCGCGGGTGATGACCATTTTCGTCGGCTCGGCGCGCCGGGCCCGCACCACAGAAACGTTCAGGTTCGAACCAGGTTGCCCCATCAGCAGGTTGTGGATTTCGGCGAGTGACATCTCGCGCGTACTCTTGCCCTCAATGGCCTCAAAAATGTCGCTGGCCTGTATGCCGGCCTTGTCAGCGGGACCTCCGGGAATTACCGAAATGACTGCGGCATAGCCAAAGCGCTTGGACACCGCTGCCCCGATCTCGCCTTTAGCCTCGGTCTGATTGGCCTTGTACTCTTTGAACTCAGAGGCAGTCAGGTAACTCGAGTTGGGGTCCAGCGACTCCAGCAGGCCGTGCAGTGCGCCATCGGTCACCAGCGGGATGTTGGGTTCTTCTACATACTCGCTGCGCACCCGCGAAAGCACTTCGCTGTAAACCTGTAATTGCCGGTAGGAGCCATCGTTGTTGGAGGCGCGAACGCCGTCCAATCCGCCCACGTAGATGAACAGCAGAACAGCGGCGGAGGAAACTACAATTGCGGCCTTGGTCTTCATGGACATCGGATTTGATCTTCTTTGGAAGAGAAATTATTCCCTGCGCGCTAACCGGGATATTATATCTGCTTTGATGCCGGATTACTGCGCTTTGCTTCGGGCAAAAATGACCTTCAGTAACCGGCCTGCGCAGGTTTTGGACTCACGCTCGCCTCGCGCTCCGCAAGCATTCACTCAAAAGGACTTACCTCGTACCTTCCATACAGCGGTTTGGTGTATATTTCTCCCGGCTCGAAAGGTGGAAATAATGCGATTTCATCTGGCATTGATCATTATGGTTACGGCTGCCCTCTTATCAGTGTCGGTTCCGCCGGCGCAAGCGCAGTCGGGAGAATGGAAGCAGCTGTTTGATGGCAAGGACCTGGTGGGATGGAAGCACGTTGGTCCCGGCGAAATGACGGTCGAGGACGGCCTGATCCGCACCCACGGCGGCATGGGACTGCTCTACTGGACGGGCGGAACGCTGGGCGACTGCGTGATCCGCGTCATGTTCAAGATGCGCGATCATAACGATAATTCCGGCGTTTACATTCGCATTCCGATCGAGCCCCGCGAAGCCTGGATGCCGGTGCACTACGGATATGAAGTGCAAATCGACAACGAGCCGGAAAAATCCAACGAAGATGACTATCACGCGACCGGCACTCTGTATTCGCTGACCAAGGCACTGGCCCGTCCCGGCAAACCCGGGCCGGAGTGGAACACCATGGAAATTACGCTCGATGGTCCGCACACTAACGTCGTGGTCAACGGCGTGAAGGTGACCGAGTTCACCGAAGGCGATCCCGTGCCCGCGAAGAAATTCGACTTCGAACCGCAACGCGGCCCGCGCCCGCAGGAAGGTTATATCGGGTTGCAGAATCACAGCGACAATGACATCGTTTTCTTCAAGGAAGTTGCGGTGAAGATGTTGAAGAAA
>Ga0207707_10006057_pt1 | contig 10581 bp, 7 predicted proteins | sample KBSC83BmetaG_FD_184336 | JGI IMG/M metagenome (GOLD analysis project Ga0207707, IMG submission 184336) | Corn rhizosphere microbial communities from Kellogg Biological Station, Michigan, USA - KBS C8-3B metaG (SPAdes) (version 2) | ecosystem: Host-associated > Plants > Roots > Rhizosphere ... | reverse complement strand
CCTGGAAGAAAAGCCAGCCACGCCCAAGTCCAGTTACGCGGTGACGGGGTTGTATTTCTACGATGGGCGCGCGTGCGATTTCGCGTCGCGCCTCAAGCCTTCTGCGCGCGGCGAACTGGAAATCACCGACTTGAACCGCCGCTACCTCGATGACGGCTCGCTGATGCTGGAGCAACTCGGTCGCGGCTACGCATGGCTCGACACCGGCACCCACGAATCGATGATGGACGCCGGCAACTACATCGCCACCGTCGAAAACCGGCAGGGCTTGAAAGTGTGCTGTCCCGAAGAAATCGCCTACCAGCACGGCTGGATCGATGCGGGGCGGGTGCGCGAACTCGCCGCGCCGCTGGTCAAGACCGGGTACGGGCAGTACCTGTTGCGGCTGGTGGGCGAGTGACACGGTGTTGAACCCGTCTACCCTGGGGAGAGGGCAGGGGTGAGGATACGGCTTCGCGTTGTGCTGAAACCGTGCGAACCCGTACCCTCATCCGCTCCTTCTGGAAAAACAAGAGCAGCGCGTTGCGCCTTCTCCCGGAGGGAGAAGGGAAAAGCTGAAACGCCTCTCCCGGGGAGACAACGCCACGCGGCCTAGCGCGCACCAGGAAACACCATGACCACCCACCCACAACTCAAACGCGTCGATACCCGCTTGCCGGGCGTGTGCGTCATCGAACCCGTGGTGCACGGGGATGCGCGCGGGTATTTTTTCGAAAGCTTCCACGCGAAGAAGTACGCCGAGCTCGGCATCGATGCGCGCTTCGTGCAATCCAATGTCTCGCGTTCGATGCGCGGCGTACTGCGCGGCTTGCACTACCAGTGGCCGCATCCGCAGGGAAAGCTCGTGTCGGTGCTGGAAGGCGAGGTGTACGACGTGGCGGTCGACATTCGTCGCGGTTCGCCCACCTTCGGGCATTGGGAAGCGGCGATGCTGACGGCCGAGAACCATCGCCAGTTGTGGATTCCCGAAGGGTTCGCGCACGGTTTTTGCGTGGTGAGCGACGCCGCCACTTTCATGTACCAGTGCACCGCCTTGTACGACTCGACCGCCGATGCGGGCGTGCGCTGGAACGATGCCGCGATTGGCATCGATTGGCCGGTGGCGGAGCCATTGTTGTCGGCGAAGGATGAGAAAACGCCGTTCCTCGCCGATGTCCCGGCGGACAAGCTGCCCGTTTATCAGGCGGCGTGATCAATCGAATCATGGGCCCGACGGTGCGCACGATCATTCCTGCTGTCCTCATTGCGAGGCCATTTGCCAGTTTTATCGGCAATGGGAGCCGGAATCAGCCTTCAGTGGTCCGAAAATCTGGATTGCGGGTTCAGCGCCGCGCGCTGCCCGGAATGACGAAAGCCTGATGCTCCGGCTGGGTGTACGCATGCACGGTCCGATCAAGATTCTCATAACTGGTGCAAACGGCCAGGTGGGGCACGAACTGCTGCGTGCGTTGCGAGGCGGTGCGCAAGGACCGAACCCTCACTCGGCGCTGACGCACCACCCTCTCCCGGAGGGAGAGGGTGAAGCCGTTAACCCCTCTCCCTCCGGGAGAGGGGCAGGGATGAGGGTACGGGAACGCGAAATCATCCCGGCTACTCGCAGCGGCAAACTTGATGACGGCATTCAATGCGAAAGCATCGATCTCGCCAACTTCGATGAGTTGCAGCGTGCACTGGACCGCATTGCGCCGGATCTCGTCATCAACGCCGCCGCATACACTGCCGTCGATCGCGCGGAGGACGAGCCGACTGTCGCGCAGCGCATCAATGGCGATGCGGTCGGCGTGCTCGGCGCGTGGGCCAGGCGCCACGATGCGCGCATCGTGCATTACTCCACCGATTACGTGTTCGACGGCACGGCCATGCGTGCTTACCGCGAAGACGACGTCACGCATCCGCTCGGCGCCTACGGGCGCACCAAGCTCGCTGGCGAAATCGCGCTGCGCGAAAGCGGCGCGCGGCATCTGCTGTTCCGGACTGCCTGGGTGTATGCGGCGCGCGGACACAACTTCCTTCGCACCATGCTGCGGCTCGGTGCCGAGCGTGAGGAGTTGCGGGTGGTGGACGACCAGATCGGCGCGCCCACGCCCGCGCGATTGATCGCCGAGGTCACTGCGCGGGTCGTCGCGGACTGGTGTCGCGATCAAACCACCGCGCGCGACGGCACCTATCACCTGGTCACCTCGGGCCAGACCAGTTGGTGCGGTTTCGCGCGTGCGATTTTCGAACGCGCGCAACGCACCGGGTTGATGGAGCGTGTTCCGAAGGTCGAAGCAATCCGCACCGACGAATATCCCACCAAGGCCATGCGTCCCGCCTGGTCGGTGCTCGATGCCGCGAAGCTGCGCGAAACCTTCGCCATCGAGTTGCCCGATTGGCAAACCGCGCTCGACGGCGTGATCCGGGAAGTTCGCGGGACGTAAGCAGGGCAACGTAGAGCAGAATGACGAGTAGCTGTAGCCCGGATGAAGCGAAGCGAGAATCCGGGACTCGCTGCCGGACGTTCCCGGATTGCGGCGCCTTGCGCCTTCATCCGGGCCACATCGTTGGCGCAGGTGATTGCCGAGCCTTGAACCCCTCTGCCGGCGGGTGGGGGAAGCAGTCAGCCGCTCATCGGCCCAAACATGCCGTCCGTCGCCTGCCGCTTGGCAAGGTGGTGGTCAAACGTGATGATCCGATCCGCATCGTCGGCTTTCGACAGGGGCAAACCGTGGTGCCGGGGAAAATCCAGATCATGCCTATTGATTTCGTGATACGTCTGCGCGCGCGTTGCCGCGCCTGCGGTTTCACGCTGATCGAATTGATGATCACGCTCGCGGTGGCAGCGATCCTGGCCATGATCGCGGTACCGGCGTTCCGGCACATCCTCATCGAAACCAATCTGTCGGACGTCAACAACGACCTCGTCGGCGACTTGCAATACGCCCGCACCGAGGCGGTGTCGCGGCAGATCAGGGTCGCGGTCGCGCAGTCAGGCGGCAGTTGGCAGAACGGCTGGACGGTCAAGATCCCGTCCGCCTCGACCTCGGCGACCGCGGTGGCGACCGTGTTGCGGCAGCATCCCGCCGTACCTGGCCAGTACCTGATCAGCGTTCCCGCTGGCGCCACCTCGGTGATCTATCGGTCGCAAGGTTCGCTGGCGGCACCGGCCTGTTTCACGATCTACGCAACGAAGGGCGAACACAACAAGACGCGCTACCTGCAGGTGTTGCAGGCCGGCATGTTGCAGCAAACCACCAGTCGGAATGAGACCCCCGACGCCAGCGACAAACCGGCCGGTTGCACAGCGCCAACGCCATGACCCTCTATCGCGCCAACGCCATGACCCTCTATCGCGCCAACCCGCGCCAACAAGGCTTCTCGATGCTGGAAGTGCTGATCGCCGTACTAGTGTTCAGCCTCGGCATGCTCGGCCTTGCAGGACTTCTGATCTTTGCGATCAGCTCCAACCACGTCGCCTACCTGCGCACCCAGGCCACGTTCCTCGCGCACAACATGGCCGACCGCATGGGCGCCAATCCGGTTGCGCTGTGGAACAACGACTACAACGGCGACTTTCCCGTCAGCGCGAGCACCGTAAGCTGCGCGGCGGGTTGCACGCCCGCCGAGCTCGCTACCTATGACAAGACACAGTGGAGCACCCAGCTCACCACCTTCCTGCCGAACGCCAAGGGCAAGATCACTTGCGGAACTGGCGGCATCGCTATCCCACCCACTAGCGCGCAGGTGGACTTGCGTCCGCCCTACGGGGGCACCTGCACGATGTGGATCAGTTGGAACGAGGCCAAGAGCGCCACCGGCACACGCGGGGCGCATTACTTTGAATGGGTGTTCCAGCCATGAGCCGCGTTCGCTGCCCGGGTGTCCCGCGCCGCCGCATGGCCGGTCTGTCGCTGATCGAAATGATGATCGCGCTGGTGATGGCGCTGATCGTCGCCGCCGGCATCATCAGCGTGTTCGCGTCCACCTCCAGCAGCAACAAGGTGCAGGCGCAGATGGCGACGTTGCAGGAAGCAGGTCGCTTCGCGATCCAGAGTCTGCGCAGCGACCTTGCCAACGCCAACGGCGGCTATTGCAGCAACTCCGGCGGCACGGCCAGCAGCACGGGCTCGGGGATTTTTCTCGACGGATTGCGTTCACCGACGATCTACGCCAAGAATTTCACGACCATCAATGATGCATTCGCCGACAACACCACGCCGCTCGTGGCACCGGCCTCGCCCGAAGCGTTTTCTCTGCCTTCGCGCATGTTCATGCACGGCTACGACTGCGGAACCTCTTCCAGTACCTGCAAGCCGGTGGACCCGAGTACCGTGACGGGCGTAACCATTCCGGCGATGGGCGCGGCCGTGGGCAATCGCGTGCCGGGCACCGACGTGCTGACGGTCCGTTACCTGAAGCCTGGTTCCGGGTGGGCTATCAGCGCCACGGGCAGCACCATCGATGCGGCTAGCGACGGCACGGTCAATTCGATCACGCTGAATCCGCTGCCCGGGGAAGCTTCCTCCACTGGCTTTCCCGCTGGCAACGGTCTCGCGATGCTGGCCGACTGTTCCGGCGCGCAGGTGTTCACGGTCAACGACAGCGGTGGCAAGCTGACCCCGAACGACAATTACTCCTCGCCGAGTGACATCAGCAAGGGTGCGGCGCCGCGCATATTCGATTTCAGCACTGATTTCCAGACCGTCACCTATTACCTGAAGGTCGTCTGCGCAAATGGCAGCACTCCCTGCACCGGCACCACGACCGGAGAGCTCGAGCGGCGGGTCAATGGCGTCGATCAGCCGCTGGTGCGCGGCGTCGAGCGACTGGATTTCCGCTACGGTGTCATCGACGGGAGCGGCCTTACCCGGTTTCTCACTGCGAACGAAGTGGATACCGCTACTGACGCGGATGGCAACCCTCTTGCGTGTCATCTCATGCCCGACGGGACATCTGACGTTGCGGTTCCGGGCGGCATGACTGATACGGGCTGCTTGTGGCGCGCGGTGCAGACCATCGAAGTGCACATCCTGATGGACGGCCAGACGCCGCTGTACACGCTGACGCCGGCCGAGATGAATTACATCTACACGCCGGACGGCGATACCTCCCCGCAGCCGCCGACCAAGTCGGGCCGAGGCGCACAGCCGGTCGCGCAGGGTTTCCCGAACCAATTGTTGCGGCGCGAGTTCACCACCGTCGTCGCATTGCGTAACTTCAATCCGTGATGTCCGAGTCAGCCGCCATGTTCGTTCACCGCGCACAACCCCGCTTCCCACACCGCACGCACGAACGTGGCGCTGTGCTGCTGGTGGCATTGATCTTCCTGATCCTGCTCACCCTGCTCGCCATCGGCGCATCGTCCGGTTCGCTATTGCAGCAACGCATGGTGGCTGCCACCCGCAGCGCGCAACTCGCTTCCATGAGCGCCGACACCGCCTTGCGCGGCGCCGAATGGCGCCTCTGGTCCGTATCGCAAGTCGTCGGCCAGGGTGTCGCCTGCGACTCGGGTGACATCAATCCCGTTACCGGCTGCGTCAAATACGACCCGTCATCGCCGCTGTACGCCCCGGATGGTGCGGTCACCCAGTTCCGCAACGGCAACAACCAATGGCTGTCGCTCGCCGGCCCGATCACCTACAAGGGCGGCGCCGGCACCGGCTACACGGATACTGTGGTCGGCCCGGGTCACGCCAGCCCCAACGTCGCCGAGAACCCGCAGTACATCATCGAGGACATGGGTCCCGTCACAGCCGGTGGTCCGCCGGGAGAAGGCGGTACTACTGGCCCGAACAACGGCGGCCCCGGCACCCCGAACGTCCACGCCTACCGCATCACCGCACGCGCCACCGGTGGCACCGCCAACACGGTGCGGGTAGTGCAGAGCACTTTCGACGCGCAACCGAGCAACTGAAACAGCCAAGGTCACCCAGCAGTCAAGGTCCACTCGAATCCGACACTCACCATGAAACTTCGTCATCACGCGTTCTGCTCGCAAACAGCCCAAGCAAATCCGGAATGACAAGGTGATCAAGGAGCCCTCAGGGGAATCCACCATGTCCATCGCTCGTCAAACCATTCTCGCCTCACGCCCCGCTGCCACGGTGCTGGCGCTGACCCTGGTGGCCGCGCTCACCACGCCATTCGTGCTGCTGCCGCGCGCTCATGCGGCCCCCACCTCGCCGGCGACGTTGCCATGCGCCGAGATCAACAACAACGGCTGCACCGAGCTCAGCGCCACGCCGCCGCAGGATACCCAGGCCGTGCCGCCCAACATCTTGCTGATGCTGGACGACTCGGGGTCAATGGCGTGGGACTTCATGCCGGATTGGGGTTACCTCTCGAACACGAGCCTCTGGGGGGCAAGAAACGCAGGCGTCAATGGCGTGTATTACAACCCGACCACGGTCTACACCCCACCGCCAAAGGCGGACGGTACCTCATACCCCAATTCGCCGGGCCTATCGAGCGCGTACAAAGATGGTTTCACCGATACCAGCACGACGAATGTGAGGAACTACACCGGGGATTCGATCGTGGATCAGGGTCACCAGTTCCGGTACTGGGAGAGTTTGCCAACTACGAATGTCACCGATTACGGCGCGGCCGTCCAACTGTGTCCGAGTGGGTATGTTGCGTCGGGCCTGCAATGCGTCCGCGCTACCGTTGTTCCGAGCACTACTTACAAGTGCAATGCCGGCGACACCGGTCCCACCAAGGATCCTTCCGGGACGCCGAACATGTGTCGTCATCGCGTCTTCACCGAGAGCGGTAAAGTGGATACGTGGTATCCGGCGACGCCGGTGTACGGCTGCCCGAGCGGTTCGACCTACGATTCGTCGGATGGAATGTGCCACTATCCGCCCAAGGATCCGACCTGGCAGTGCCCGAGTGGCGGCACGGCGACGCGCCAAGCCGACGGCACGTACGAGTGTCTCACCAGACAATCCGTCCAGGTCTTCACCTACGTGGTGGGCGCTCCCATTGCGGCCAACGCACATTACGTGGCTGCGGGCACCGACTGCGACATCCTCCTGAATGCCACGCAAAAAGCAAACTGCGTCAATGAAAGCGACATCACTGGCACTGCCGCGCCTGCAAAGGATGCCGCGGGTGATCCGCTATCGGCCGGCCAGAACGTGGCCAACTGGTTTTCGTACTACCGTACCCGCCTGCTGATGTCCAAGAGCGGCTTGATGCTGGCGTTCAGCAACCTCAACCCGAAATACCGTTTCGGCTTTGCCTCGATCAACGGCAATGGCAAGAGCAACATCCTCGGGCCCGAATATCCCGCATCGGCCTCGTCTTCTTCGGTACCGTATGTCACGTTCGATGATTCCTACAGTTCTGGCGGCGATAGCTCCAACCGTCTGGCCGTGGTCCAACCGTTCGGCGATGGTTCGGACAGTACAAGCCAGAAGGCCAAGTTCTGGAACTGGATCGCCAACGAGAGCGCCAACAACGGCACGCCGTTGCGCAAGGCGTTGCAGGCAGTCGGCCAGTATTACCAGACCGACCAGCCATGGACCACGATGTCGAGTGATCCGGGTTACACCGCCGGCAGCACCACCAAGTTTGCCTGTCGCGCGTCCTACACCATCTTGACCACTGATGGTTTCTGGAACGGCGCCAATCCCAGCGGCATCGGCTACGCCGCCGGCGTGGACGGCCCCGATAACAGTCCGGTGCCTTCCGCGGACATCAAGCAATACACGGCGGTCGATCCGTTCAAGGGTGGCGGGGTTGGCGGATCGGTGCCGTCGCTGGCCGACGTGGCGACGTACTACTGGGAGAACGACCTTCAGACCGGCATAGACTGGCCCAATGAGGTGGCGACCAGCGTTGCGGATCCTGCCTCCTGGCAGCACATGACCACCTTCACGATCGGTCTGGGCTTCACCCCGCAAGGCATCAGCGGCACCTTCACCCATCCGGATACACCCGTCCTCGACATCGAGGCTTGGGCGCAGGGCGGCGCGGCCATCACCGGCTTCAGCTGGCCCACGCCCGCCTCCAATAGCATTTACAACATCGCCGACTTGGCGCACGCGGCGATCAATGGCCATGGCGAGTTCTTCAACGTCACCAAGCCGACAGATCTTGCGGATGCCTTGAACAAGGCATTTTCCGACATCGCTTCGCGGACGGACCTGTCCCCGTCCGCGGCGGTGAATGCAAGCGTGCTGTCATTGGGCGCGCTTTCCTTCACCACCGGTTACGAGACCAAGGCTTGGAGCGGGACGTTTCAGGCGGTGACCTTGAACGCCGATGGCAGCACCGGCGACGTCGAGTGGGATGCGGGCGCCAACCTCAACACCGCTTTCCACGCGGCCACCTATACGAATCGCAAGGTCTGGACGTCTGCGTACACCGCCTCAGGCTCGCCGGCGTTCAGCGCCTTCCAGTTCACCGCCACGAACGCGGCGAATCTGGATTCGACCGAGACGAACGGGCTGGGGGGCAATACCGACTGTGCAACCACCCCGACGAGCGACACGATCTGCAATCGCATCAATTACCTGCTCGGCGATCCCACCTACGAAGGTACCTTGTATCGCGCGCGGACCAGCGGCATCCTCGGCGCGATCATCCGCTCGCAGCCGGTTTACGTGGCTGCAGCCTCCTCGGACTATTACGCTTGGCCGTCCGGTTCCCCGGAGGCGAACGCCGCCGCTGGTAGCGATGGGCATGACGACAAGTCTTACGACGCGTTCGTTGCCGATCATGCCGACCGGGCCGGCACGGTGTACGTTGGCGCCAACGACGGCATGCTGCACGCGTTCGACGCGCCGGTGCCGGCGGATTGTGCCTCCGCCTGCAACTACAACCCGGATGGCACGGCCGGCAATGAGCGCTGGGCATACGTCCCACGCGCGGTATATGCCAACCTCGGCAATTTGACCAATGTCGATTTCCACTTCCTGCAGACCGTGAATGAAACGCCGGTGACCCGCGACGTGTTCTTCAGTGAAGGCACGCGCACACCCGACAAGGTGTGGCATACGATCCTGGCGGGAGGGGTGGGCTTGGGCGGCCGCGGTGTGTACGCGCTGGACATCACGGATCCGACGTCGTTCTCGTCGTCCAATGTGCTGTGGGAGTTCGATTCCGACTCGTCGGTGGCTGGCTGCACGTCCGTCGTGGGCTCGAGCGTAAGCGGCTCATGCAGCGCCAGCGACCTCGGTTACACCGTTTCGCAGCCCAACATCGGACGCATCAACTACGGCAACAAATGGGTGGTGCTGATGCCGAATGGCTATTTCCCGGACTGCACCACGCCGGATTTCCCGACCGCGACCCTTGCGGCCTGCCAAACGATGGCCGGGCAGGCTCCCCGGGTCGACCCGAGCGATCCGTCCAGCGCTCCGTACAGTGCGTTGTTCGTGCTGGACGCCGAGACCGGCAGCGTGATCGCCGAATTGAAAACGCCGGCCATCGATGGGGTGACCAGTTTTGGCCTCTCCACGCCGGTGATGGGCGACTACTTGGGCAATCAGATCGACACCGTGGCGTTTGCGGGCGACGTGCAGGGCAACTTGTGGCGCTTCGATTTTGCGGGTGATCCGTCCACCTGGAAGGTGACGTTGGTTTACCAGGCGCCGGTGCAGGGCGCGCAGCCGATCACCACGATGCCGCGCCTGTTCCCCGATCCGACCACCAATCGTTTCATGGTGGTGTTCGGTACCGGCAAATTCCTCGGCATCGGCGACAACGGCGACGACACCGCGCAGGCGATCTATGGCGTCCGCGATGTCGCGGGCAAGACCTGGCAGCAATCAGACCTGACGCAGCAATACCTGCACGAGGAGACTCCGGCGGGCGGTCCGTTCGCGGGTATCAGCCTGCGCTGCATCACCGGCAGTGCCGGCGACAGCTCCTGTACTTCCTCGCCATCGCCCATCAATACCGTGCCGGCGTCCTCGGGAGGGTGGTACATCAACCTCCAGACCACGACCAGCGACGGTACCGTCAACGATGCGGGTGAACGCGTGGTGGCCACGCCTGCCGCGATTTTCAGCAGCAACACGGTAGTGGTCGGAACGCTGATCACGGGCGCGCAGAACACCGACGCGTGCAATCCGTCCACCCAGGGTTCGATCCTGGCCCTGAATGTCCTCTCCGGCGGGACAGCGGGAGTGTCCTCGTTGGGCGGTGGTGCGATCGCCGGCGCGCGCATCACCAATGCGCGCACCAGCGGCAGCTTGCCCATCGTGTCGCAAGTGGGCGGCGCCCGAGGGATTCCCGTGGGGTCGAACGTCTCGGGTGGCGGCAATGGACCGAGCCTCGATATCTTGATGTACCGCCGCCGTTCGTGGAACGAAATCAACCAGAATCAGTAACAAGGGTGACAGGGGCGATGACGATGCAACGCAAACGCGGTTTCACCTTGATCGAGCTGATGATCGTGGTGGCGATCATCGCCATCCTTGCGGCCATCGCGGTGCCGTGGTGGGGGCGCTACACCTACCGCGCGCGCCGCGCGGACGGGCAGAATCTGCTGATGCACATCGCGCAGGCCGAGGAGCGTTACTACACCGACTACAACTATTACCCGCTTTCGGCGGGATCGCTGGGGTACACCGGTACGCCGACCAGCGAACA
>Ga0207707_10006056_pt1 | contig 10581 bp, 9 predicted proteins | sample KBSC83BmetaG_FD_184336 | JGI IMG/M metagenome (GOLD analysis project Ga0207707, IMG submission 184336) | Corn rhizosphere microbial communities from Kellogg Biological Station, Michigan, USA - KBS C8-3B metaG (SPAdes) (version 2) | ecosystem: Host-associated > Plants > Roots > Rhizosphere ... | reverse complement strand
GCCCCGCCGCCGACGGCGTCCAGATAGCGGTTGCCGCCGGCGTCGACGAGCCACATGCCCTCGCCCCGCTCGATCAGCGGATAGCCGCGGTCGAGCTCGCGGTGGAAGACCGCCGAGCCGGCGGCGTGGACGAGGACGGGGTCGATGCGCTCGCTCATGCGGAGCGCATCGTCGCCAAGGCCGCCGGCGCGGTCAAGCGAGCACCCGCTCCTCGGCCCGCGTCCGCACCCGGAACGCGACCAGGTAGACGATCACGGCGGCCACGAACAGGATCGCCGTCCCGTAGTCGAGCGCCGGGCTGAGCACGCTCGGGAGCCCGTGGGACGTCCACCCCCGCTTGACGAGCTGCTCGTTCCAGCCGTCGTTCGCCGACACCATCACGCCGTAGCAGAGCAGCAGCGCCAGATATCCGGCCAGGATCGACCGCAGCCTGGTCGCCCGCATCCGCGCCAGGCAGGGGCGCAGGATCAGCGCCGTCACGGCGAGCAGCCACCCGTCGAGACCCTCGTGGTTTCCCAGGTGGACGGCGCGGAGCGTAGGGTGGCCGGGCTCGGGCAGGATCTTCTTCGACATGAACAGGGCGTGGAGGCCCGGGATGTCGCCAACGTAGAAGCCGAGGTTCGCGAAGATCCAGGGCAGCGCGGCCAGGGCGTAGACGACCGCGGCCCACAGGGCGATCCGGTCTCCCCGGGTGCGCTCGGCCGGAGGCCCCGCCCCGGTGCGGCGCCAGGCGTGGAGCGTGAGCCCCAGGGCCATGAGGACGCCGGCGCCGGCCAGCAGATTGACGGGCTTTGCATCCAGGTCGGACTGCTTGATGACGCCGGGGAAGGCGATGGTGGCGCAGAGGACGGCCGCAACGATCGCGACTCCGATCACGGCGCGGCGGGCGTCGCGATCGAACTCCGCCGCCAGCAGCCGGTCGCAGGCGACCGCGAGCAGCGCGAGCGCGGCCAGCGAGACCGGCCAGCCGGTCAGGACGAGCAGCCGGGCCGCGCCCGACCACACGCCCGTGCCGGTGACGTTGTAGAAGTCCCGCGCCGGGAGGCGGGCGTACGTGACGAACACCGTGCCGGCGACGACGCCCCAGATCGCCCATCCCCACAGCGCCTCGCGGATGCCGGGCCCGTCCGAGGGGGCGCTCATGCCGCCCTCGCCTCCGGACGCATCCACAGGCCGTCGCGGGGCCGCAGCGACACCCGCGCCTGCGGCACGACGTCGTGCCCCGGCGCCGGTCGCAGCCGGAACCGCTGGCCCAGCTCGGCCAGCACGAGCACCGCCTCGAGCATCGCGAAGCCGACGCCGATGCACTTGCGCGTGCCCGCGCCGAACAGCGGGTAGGCCCAGTCCGGCCGCTCGGCGGCCGCGTCGCCGCGGAACCGCTCCGGGTCGAACCGGAGCGGCTCGGGATACACCCGCTCGTCGCGGTTGGCGATGTACGTCGGCATGAGCACGGCCGCGCGCGCCGGAACGACGTACCCGCCGATCTCCTGATCGCGCACCGCCCGGCGCTCGATCCCCCACGCCGGCGGGAAGAGCCGCATCGACTCGAGCAGGACCGCCTCCGTGTACCGCAGGGCCGGGGCGTCGTCGACGCCCGGCGACCGGCCGCCGAGCACCTCGGCAAGCTCGGCGTGAAAGCGCTCCTCGACGTCCGGGTGCTGCGCCAGCATGTGCCACGTCCAGGTGAGCCCGTTCGCCGTGGTCTCGTGCCCGGCGGTGATCAGCGTCAGCGCCTCGTCGCGGACCTGCTCGTCGGTCATCCCCGTGCCGTCGCCCTCGACGTCGCGGGCGGCGAGCAGGATCGCCAGGAGGTCGTCCCCGCCGTTTGCGTCCGCCGCCCGGCGCGCCGTGATCACCCGCTCCGTCGCCGCCTCGAGGTCGGCGATGCCGCGGCGGAACCGGCGCACCCGCGGCAGCGGCGTCCGCAGCAGCACCGGCAGGAGCGCGACGGTCAGATAGTCGAAGAACTCGCCCACCTCCGCCACGGCCCGGCTGATCTTGCGCGCGTCCTCGTCGAGCTCGGCGCCGAAGAGCGCCCTCGAGACCACGCGCAGCGCGAGGCCGCTCATGTCCTCGGCGACGTCGCGCGGCTCGCCGTCGTCCCAGGCGTCGCCGACCCGGACGGCCTCCTCGACCATGATGTCCGCATAGGCGGCGACCCGGCGGCGATGGAACGCCGGCTGCAGCATCCGCCGCTGGCGCAGGTGGAAGTCGCCCTCGCTGGTCAGGAGCCCGTTGCCGAGGACGATGCGCGCCGCCTCGAACCCCGGCCCCTTCTTGAACGACTTCTGGTGCTTCACGAGCACCTCGCGGATCAGGTCGGCGCGCAGGACGCAGAAGACGTGCTGCGGCCCGATCCGGAAATGCACCAGGTCGCCGTGACGGCGGTGCAGGCCGGACATCACGGCCAGCGGGTCGCGGTGGAGGCCTGCCATGACGCGCAGCGACCCGGCGGGTCCGGGCCCGGGCGGGAGACGGTGAGCGTTCACCAGGTGCGGTATTCTCGCCAGCCGGCGAGCATGTTGCAACCATCACCAACACGCGTGCCGTGGTGGCTCCGCGCATATCTCGGGATCGGCGCGGTGCAGGGGCTCGCCATCGGGCTCACCGGCATGTTCCGGCCGGCCCACGTGGTCGGCTTCCCGCTTCCGACGACGCCGCTCAACGTGCGGTTCGTCGCCTCGTTCTACCTCGCCGGGGCCGTCGGCCTGATCGCGTCCGCCGTGGTCCGCCGGCCGGTCGATGCACGGATCTTCCTGTTCGGCTTCGTCGCGGTGACCGCCCTGCTCCTGACGGCCACCATCTGGTACTGGTCGACGTACACCGCCGGAGGCATCCCGTACCCGTGGACGGTCTCGTACGTGCTCGAGCCGATCGCGGGGATCGTGATCCTGCGCACTCTCGGCCTCGGCCGCCCGGCCCGACCGGGGCGCCACCGGCTGAGCCCGGTCTACATCGCCCAGGCGGTCGTGTTCGGCGTGCTCGGCGTCGTCCTCGCGGTGTCGCCGAGCCTGGCCGTCCGGATGTGGCCGTGGGCGCTCACGGCCGTGCTCGCCCGTACCTACGCGGCCATCTTCCTGGCGTTCGCGCTCGGCGCCGCGCTGGCGGCCAACGAGTGCCGGCGGGAGGCGGTGCGGCCGTTCGCGTGGAGCTCGCTCGTCCTCGTCGCCGCGGCGGCGGTCGCCTCCCTCGTGCACCACGCCAGGTTCGACGGCGGGATCTCGACCTGGGTCTGGGCCCTGGGGCTGACCGGGGGGCTGGCCGGGTTCGCGGCCGCCTCGGCGGCGTCGCTTCGGCGCGATGCGGAGCCGACATGACGCCCACCCTGCGGCCCTACCTGGTGATCCTCGGGGCCACGCTGCTCGGGCAGGGCCTCGTCTCGTGGGCGCTCGACTGGAGCGGACATGCCTCGAACCAGCTGCCGAACCGCTTCGCCAACTCGGACCCACGGCATGCGTTCATCCACGTCGCCTGGGGCGCGGTGATGCTCGTCCTGGCGGGGCGCGGCATGAGCGACCGCGGGTACGCCCGGCTGACGCTCGCGTTCGGCGTCTTCTACACCGCGCTCGCGGTGCTGGGCCTGGCCGTCCACCACCCGTTCGGCCTGCGGCTCGACCGGGGCGAGAACGTGTTCCACCTCCTCGTCGGGCCGATCACGCTCGCGCTCGGCGTCGTCGCGATGCGGGTCGAGCGGCAGACGGCATGACGGCGGCGATCCCCGTCCTCGCCGCCCTGGCGGCGCTTGCGCTCGTGAAGACGCTCGAGCGACGTTTGGCGCCGGTCGTCGTGCGCGCGGCGATCGCGGTGTTCGTCGTCGGCCCGCTGATCGGCGTCGGCTACGCGATGTGGGCGCTGTGGCAGCGGGCGTTGGCGCCGGTCGACCTCGTCCTGCTCGTGACGTTCTCGGTCATCACCGGCCTCGGCACCTCGCTCGGCTACCACCGCCTGCTCACCCACCGCAGCTTCCGCACGAAGCCGTGGATCGCCGGCGCCGCGCTCGCGGCGGGGGCGATGGCGGTCCCCAGCCGCCCGATCGACTGGGCCGCCCGCCACCTCGAGCATCACGCTCACGCCGATCGCGACGGCGACCCGCACTCACCCGTCGACGGCCTGCTGCATGCGCACGTCGGCTGGATCTTCTCGGTCAGCCCGGCGAAGCGCGAACGCTACTGCCGCCGGCTGATGGACGACCCGGTCGTGATGGCGATCGAGCGCACGTCGGTGCTGTGGCTGGCGCTCGGGCTGGCGGTGCCGGCCCTGATCGACGGATGGCGCGGGCTGCTCTGGGGCGGGATCGTGCGCATCGCGATCCACAACCACTCCATGTTCGCGGTGAACTCGATCTGCCACGCATTCGGATCGCAGCCGTTCGCGACCGGTGACGAGAGCCGCAACAACCGCCTGATCGCGGTGCTCGCCTTCGGGGAGGGATGGCACAACAACCATCACGCCTTCCCCGCGGCCGCCTACCACGGCATGGGCTCGGGGCCGGACGTCACCGGGCTCGTCATCCGCGGGCTCGAGCGGACCGGCCTCGCGTGGGATGTCCGCCGGCCGCATCCGGCGGCGGTGGAGCGGCGACGGCGGCTGCCCGTGCGCGGTGTGCCTGCCGCCGGGACTCCCCGATCGAGGTGATTGCGACGCTGCCGGCGTCATGAGAACATGACACGCCCCAAAGAGGCGGCGCCACGATCGACGATCCCAACGCACGCGCGGGCGATCCGGAACCACCCTGGGCCGCCCTGATCGAGACGCTTCCGGCTGCCTTCTACATCGACCGGCTGGACGGCACCTCGGTGTGGGTGAGCGACCAGATCGAGAGCATCTTCGGCTGCACACGCGCCGAGTGGGCGAGCGGCTACGGCGTCTGGGCCGAACGCGTCCACCCCGACGACCGCGAGCGGGCGGTGGCGCGGAGCGAGGAGTTCATGCGCACCGGCGGCCCGCCCAGCGACGAGTACCGGATCGTGCTGCCGGACGGCCGGGTGCGCTGGATCCACGAGCGCTCGCTGCTCCTGCGGGAGGATCCCGAGGCCGAGCCGCTCGTCCACGGGATCGTCGTGGACGTCACCCACGAGCGCACCTCGTACGAGATCGCCGAGCGGGCGGGGCGGCTGTTCAGGGCGCTCGTCGAGCACGCGGGAGAGGCGGTGACGATCGTGAACGAGCGCGGCGCCGTCGTCTACCAGAATCCGAGCATGGGCGCCGTCGTCGGCCGTCCGCCGGAGTGGTTCGAGGGGCGCACGCCGCTCGACCTGATGGGGCGCGAGGACGCTGCCCGCGCGCGCGCCATCCTGGCCGAGCTGGGCGACCGGCCGGGCGAGCAGGTCCACTCCGAGTTCCGGCTCCGCCACGAGGACGGGACGTGGCGCACCGTGGCCGGCGTCGCCACGAACCTGATGCACGAGCCGGCCGTGCGCGGCATCGTCCTGAACTATCGCGACGTGACGGTCGAGCGGGACATGTCGCGGCAGCTGCGCGAGGCCGAGAGCCGCCGCCAGGCCCTGCTCGAGAGCATGATCCGAGCCGAGGACGAGGAGCGCGGCCGGATCGCCGCCGAGCTCCACGACGACACGATCCAGGTGATGACGGCGTCGCTGCTCGAGCTCGACCGGTGCGACCGCCACCTGCGCCAGGCCGACATCGACGCCGCCCGCGAGTCGATCGCGGCGGCCCGCAAGGTGCTGGCAGACGCCACCGAGCGCACCCGCCGGCTGACGTTCGAGCTGCGCCCGCAGCTGCTCGAGGCGGCCGGGCTCTCGGCGGCGATCCGCGACCTGGCGGCGACGCTGGCCCGCGAGACCGGCGCCGAGGTGAGCGTGCGGACGCGGTCGCGCCGGTATCCGGGCGAGGTCGAGACGCTCGTCTACCGCACGGTGCGCGAGGCGCTCATCAACGTCCGCCGCCACGCCCGGGCGAAACACGTCGTGATCCGGCTGGGCGAGCGGCGCGGCTCGCTGACCGGCCGCGTGGCGGACGACGGCCGCGGCTTCCGCACGAACCGGCGCCGCTCGCGCCGGGCCATGAACATCGGCCTCGAGACGATGCGCGAGCGCCTGCGCGCCGCGGGCGGCGTCCTCCAGGTCACCTCCGCGCCCGGGCACGGAACCACGCTCGAGTTCTTCATCCCCCTGCCTGAATAGCCCGTGCGGTTCTCGGCCGGCAACGGCCATCTCCACCCGCGACGGAACAGAATCCGCTGCACCAAAAGGGGTCTGACCCCGCTTGGTGCATATCTACGGCGCGAGCATGTGCAGCCGCAGCGGGCGTCCGCCCTCGCTGCCGACGAGACGGCCGCGGGCGGCGCGGACCTGCAGCGACCACGCCATCCGCAACCGCTCCACCGTGCCGCCGGCACGGGTGACGATGGCCGCGCGCACGCGGCCCGTCGCGTAGTTCCAGCGGACGGTGCCGCTCACCTTCACGCCGGGCACGAAGGCCACGTCGTGCAGGGCGAAGGTGGTCAGATTCCCGCCCGAGTACGACCAGGTGCCGCCGCGCAGGCCGGCCCCGCCGCCGCTCAGGTTCGCCCACCAGCGCTGCAGCACGTCGGCCACCGCGGCGGCGCTCGCGGCCGCGATGCGGCGGCCGCGCAGCGTCGACTCGTCGCCCGGCGAGGGGCGCGCCGGCGCCATGCCGGAGAGCGAGAGCGGGAATTTCGGCACCACGCGCACCTCGGGCGTGCGGTGCGCGCAGGACGTGTCGCCGGGACTGAGGTTGCTGACGAAGCGCTCGTAGATGACCGACGCGCAGTCATTCTGGTCCTCGAGCGCGGTCACGTGCCCGCTGTTCTGCATGACGACGAGCGTGCTGTCGGGGAACCGCGATGCGACGACGCGGGCGTCGGCGAGGGGCGTGATGTTGTCCAGGTCGCCGTTCAGGATCAGCGTCGGCACGTGGGGGTACGGCGCCGCCGGCGCCACCGGAGGGTCGGGGAACGCGGCCGGCGGCCAGTTCAGGCAGGCGAGGGCGCCCTCGTAGTCGAGCCCGGTCCACTCCTTCGCCGTGAACGGGGCGAACGCGCCCGGCGGGTACGAGGCGAGCGCCGAGCGGATGAACCCCTCGCGCTGCGACACCGGCGTCCCCGCCGGCCAGAGCTCCGGATAGTCGCGGCAGATCACCGACAGGTAGAGCGACTCGGTGAACTCGCGCGGGTCACCGTTGGGGCCGTCCAGGGTCTCGGTCTCGGCCACCAGGCGCAGCAGCGGCCGGGTGTCGCCGGCGAACGCCGAGCGCGTCGCGGCGAAGATGTCGCGCCACACGCCCTGGTAGTAGAAGCCGGACTGGACGAGCTGGCCGAGCGTGTCCGGATCTGCCGTCACGTGGGTCATCGTCCCGTCGGCGTCGGGGGCGACGCCGACGATCGGGTGGCGGCGCACCTGGCGCAGGAGCCTCCCGAGCAGGGCCAGCGGATGGGGGCGCGCCGGGCAGCCCGGCCGGCGCTCGCAGGCGAGCCGCAGCGCGCTTCGGGTGCTCCCGGCGATGTCCGCCAGCGCGGGGTCGGAGCCGGGCAGCTGGTAGGTGCCGTCGAGGACGAGCGAGCGCAGGAGGCCCGGGTAGCGGATCGCGAAGGCCTGGGCTGCGTAGGAGCCGTAGGAGTCGCCGTACACGTCGAGCCGGTGGATGCCGAGGGCGGCGACGACCGCCCGCAGGTCCTGCACGGACTGCGAGGTGTCGTAGAAGTCGCGCTTCGGCCCGAGCTGGGCGGCGCAGCGGCCGGCGCGGACGACGTAGGGCAGGATGTGATGCCGGAAGGCGGGGCAGTCGAGCGCTCCCGACCGCCCCGTCCCGCGCAGGTCGACGAGGAGCAGGTCGCGGTGGGCCGAGATCGGCCGCCACAGCCCCAGCCGGGCCGCCCGGTCGGCGGTGGTCGAGAACCCGGGGCCGCCCTCGATCGAGAGCACCGTCGAGGTCTGCGGCTGGGCGCGGTCCGTGCGGAAGTCGCGCTCGAAGTAGATCCTGATCCTGCGGCCGTCCGGATGACGCCGGTCGAGCGGCACGCGCAGATACCCGCACTCGGCCGCCGCGCGCGACCGCGGACAGGCCACAGGGACGATCGCCGGTCGCGCATCTGTTTGCGCGAGCGGCGGGGCCTGCACGCTCAGCATGTCCCCGAGTGTACGGGTTCTCCGCCCTGGCCGCGCGGAGACCGCACACATCCGCGGTACCCTCCGCGGCCGTGACGGGCGACATCGATGTGTGCATCTCCGGCGCCCTTGGCAGCGTCGGCCGCGAGCTGATCGCCGGAGTCGTCGCCACCGACGGCTTCCGGCTGCACTCGGCCGTGGCCCGGCGCGACGCCGGCCGGGACGTCGGCGAGCTGGTGCTCGGGCGGCCGCTGGGCGTCGCCGTCGAGGACGATCTCGGCGGCGCGCTCGACCGCCGGCCCGACGTGCTCATCGACTACACCCACCCCGCCGTCGTCCGCACGCACGTCGACCTCGCACTGGAGCGTCGCGTGCCGGTCGTGATCGGGACGACCGGGCTCACCGACGCGGACTTCGAGCGCATCGCGGCGGCCGCGGTCGCCGCGGGCGTCGGCGTGGCGACCGGCAACTTCTCGCTGACGGCGGCGCTGATGCAGCACCTGGCCCGCTTCGCGGCCCGCCACGTGCCCGACTGGGAGATCATCGAGTACGGCTCGGCGACGAAGCCGGACGCCCCGAGCGGCACCGCCCGCGAGCTGGCCGAGCTGCTCGCGCACGAGCGCGAGGGCGAGCCCACGCCGGCAGTGGCGGAGCCGGTCGGCCCGCCGGAGGCGCGCGGCGCCGAGATCGGCGGGGCGCGGGTGCACTCGGTGCGGCTGGCGGGATCGAATCCGGCCGTCGAGGTCGTGTTCGGGCTGCCCGGCGAGCGGCTGATCCTGCGCCACGACGAACAGGGCGACCCGGGCATCTTCGTCGCCGGCTCGCTGCTGGCGGCCCGCCGCGTCCGCGAGCGGGCCGGGCTCGTGCGCGGCCTCGACGCGCTGCTGTTTTCGGAGGGCGAAGTCTAGACGCCCGGGGCCGGGGCGCAGCTCGCCCGGGGGGTGAACTGGATCGCGACCGACGACGTCTCCGGCGGCCCGCCGTCGATGCGGGCGAGCAGCAGGCGCGCCGCCTCGCGGCCGACCGCCACCGGGTCGCGGTCGAAGGCCGCGATCGGCGGCTCCACCGCCTCGAGCAGCGGCGCGTCGTCGAACGTCACCACGGAGAGGTCGCCCGGCACGCCCAGCCCGGCCGCGCGGGCGGCGTGAAGAACACCGGGCAGGATCGCCGCCGAGCCGGAGATGACCGCGGTCGGCCGGCTTTGCAGCATCCGCGCCGTCGCCGCCTCCGCACCGGCCGGATCGACGACGTCGCGCTCGACGACGCCGGCGATCGAGAGCCAGCCGCACGTCGCCTCGAACGCCCGGACGAGCTCGCGGGACGGCCGCGACGCCACCCGCCCCGCGACGAGCGCGACCCGGCGATGCCCAAGGCCGCGCAGCTGCTCCACCACCCGCTCGATCCCGCCCGCGTGGTCGCACAGCACCGCACTCGTGCCCGTCACCCCGGCGAGCTCGCAGTCGACCAGCACGACCGGCGCCTGCAGCCGTCCCACTTCCGCAAGCGTCGCCGGGTCGGACTCGTCGGCGACCGAGAGCAGCAGCCCGTCCACCTTCCGGCGGCGGAACTGGCTCACCTGCGCGGCGTCGAGCTCCGGGGAGCCCTGCGAGCTCGTCACCAGCACCGCGTAGCCGGCCTTGCGCAGGGCGCTTTCGGCGGCGAGCGCCATCGCCGCGTAGAACGGCGAGGAGACGTCGCGCACGACGGCGGCGACGGTCATGGTCGAGCCCCGCCGCAGGCTGGCGGCGAGCATGTTCGGCTCGTACCCCAGCTCGTCCACGACGGCCATCACCCGCGCGCGCATCGCCACGCTCACGTCCGGATGCCCCGACAGGACGCGCGAGACCGACGACATCGCCACTCCGGCACGGTCGGCAACCTCGCGCAGGCTGAGGCTCGGGGGGCCGCTCACGTCATTCCGCAGTGCTCCAGAGTGGCGCCCCCAACCTGCCCAGATCCACCTCGACCCCCAGCCCGGGGCCGGTGGGCGCCGACCCGCGCCCACCCGACGAGCGGGGCTCGTACCCCGCGACGTGCTCGTTCGTCCAGTCGTTCATGAACGACACCGTGAAGAGCGTACGCGCCCTCGTGCTCGCCGCAAGGTGCGAGACCGCAGCCGTTACGAGATCCCCGCCCCAGGTGTCCTCGATCGTGACCGTGAGGCCGAGCGCGTCGGCCAGGTCGCGCATCTGCCGGGCCCTGGTGAGCCCGCCCACCTTCGAGATCTTGAGGTTGAACGCCTCCATCGCCCGCGCCTCGTGCGCGCGCACGAGCGACGGGACGTCGGAGATGCACTCGTCGAGAACGAACGGCAGGGCCGAGCGCTCGCGCACGTAGCTGCACGCCTCGAGCGTCGGGCAGGGCTGCTCGACGTAGACGCGGTCGAGGCCGGCCAGCATGCCGACGGCGGCCACGCCCTCCTGGGTCGTGTAGCGCCCGTTGGCGTCGGCGATGACGACGTCGTCGTGGCCGCACCGCGCGAGCACCGCGTGGA
>Ga0207707_10006055_pt1 | contig 10581 bp, 8 predicted proteins | sample KBSC83BmetaG_FD_184336 | JGI IMG/M metagenome (GOLD analysis project Ga0207707, IMG submission 184336) | Corn rhizosphere microbial communities from Kellogg Biological Station, Michigan, USA - KBS C8-3B metaG (SPAdes) (version 2) | ecosystem: Host-associated > Plants > Roots > Rhizosphere ... | reverse complement strand
GATCCGTTCGACGGGGCCGGCGAGCTCGATCTCGAGCCGTTGTCGCCGTCGCCCGGCGATTTGTGGGACCGCATCGTCCGCGGTTATGCGATGCCCGACATCGACGGGCCGCTGGTCGACAAGTGGCAGCAGTGGTACGCCGAGCGGCCCGACTACGTCGCGCGGATGGTCGAGCGCAGCCGCCGCTACCTGTATCACATCGTCAGCGAGGTCGAAGCGCGCGGCATGCCGTCGGAAATCGCGCTCCTGCCGATCGTCGAGAGCGCGTTCAATCCGAACGCGTTGTCGGTGAGCCGCGCATCGGGGATCTGGCAGTTCATGCCGCAGACGGGCAAGACCTACGGATTGAAGCAGAACTGGTGGATCGATTCGCGCCGCGACGTGATCGCCGCCACCAGCTCGGCGCTCGATTACCTGCAGACGCTGAACGCCGAGTTCAACGATTGGCAGCTTTCGCTCGCCGCGTACAACTGGGGCGAGGGCAACGTGCGCCGCGCAGTCGCGCGCAATCGCGCGCGGGGCCTTCCGGTCGATTTCGCGAGCCTCCAGGGCGTCCCCGTCGAGACGCGCAACTACGTGCCGAAACTGCAGGCAGTGAAGAACATCATCGCCGATCCGCAGAAATACGGGCTCGAAATGGCCGACGTGCCGAACGCGCCGTACTTCACGGTCGTCCGCACGACGGTGCGGATGGACGTCAAGCGGGCCGCCGAGCTCGCCGAGCTGCCGCTCGACGAGTTCCTGGCGCTGAATCCACAGCACAACCGGCCCGTGATCTCCGGCGCCGACGAATACGCGATCCTGCTGCCGATCGACAAGGCGGAGGTCTTCGCCGCGAAACTCGATCTCGTCGCGCAGCCGCTCGTATCCTGGCGCGCGCACCGGATGAAGAAGGGTGAAGCGCTGCCGCAGGTCGCGGCGCGCTACGGGATGTCGATCGAGACGCTGCGCTCGGTGAACGGCATCGGTCCGCGGCAGACGGTGCCGACCGGTTACGCGCTGCTCGTGCCGATGCAGCAGCCGTCGGCCGAGGCCGCCGCGTCGCTGGAGGACGCGGTGTTCACGACGGTGCCCGTCAACCGCACGTTCTACTACGCGGTGCGCCGCGGCGACACGCTGACCGACGTCGCGGCGCGCTACGGCGTCACGATCGCCGATCTGCGGCGCTGGAACCATCTGACGCACGACTCGGTGCGCGCCGGGCAGAAGCTTCGCGTGACGAGCGACGTCGCGCCCGCCCGCGCCGCGCAGGCGTCGCATCATCATGCCAAGAGCGGCCGGACGAAGGCGGCGCACTCCGGCGTGGCCGTCCGCACGGCAGGCGCCGGCGGCAGCGGCAAGCGCAACGCGGCGATGACGACGTCGGCCGCCGCCAAACCGTAGTCGTCGCGCGATCGGCGAAGGGCCGCCCCCAGCCGATCGCGGAAGACGTCTCGGGCGAAAGTATCGAGAGAGCGATGTAGCCGCGAGCGAAACTTTCGCCCGCTGCCTCAAACGAAACGGGCGACGCATGGCGTCGCCCGTTTCATGTCCGTCACACGTCTGCGACGGAATCCGTTCGAAGAAGGCTTACTTCTTCGCTTTCCTCTTCGCGCCGCGCTTGGCAGCCCGCTTCTTCGGGGCCGCACGCTTCTTCGCCGCGCGCTTCTTCGTCGACTTCTTGGCCGCCCGGCGCTTCTTCGGGGCGGCGCGCTTCTTCGTCGACTTCTTCGCCGCCCGCTTCTTCGGGGCAGCGCGCTTCTTCGCCGACTTCTTCGCGGCCCGCTTCTTCGGGGCAGCGCGCTTCTTCGTCGACTTCTTCGCCGCCTTCTTCGGCGCGGCGGCCTTGCGCTTGCGCGCCTTCTTCTTCGGCGCCTCGCTGGAAGCCGCGGGCGTCATCATCGACATCATGTCAGCCATCATCTTTGCTTCTCCTGTCTGAGTTCATCTGACTGTTATGGTGCTTTACCGCAGGTGTCGCCGGCCGCAGGGGGAAAGCACGCTGATCCATCAAATTCGAGCTCACCCCCTTGACAAATCCATTGGCACCTGCTGCCAGCATTGTAGCCACGTTTGGCGCTTTTGCAACATTTCGAGCCGTCGCGAACCGCTTGGTGCGCGCGATGTTGCGTATTCGCACAGGCCGTGATTCGCGAATGCGCGCGCTCGAGGGCGGTTCAGTGCGCGCGTTACGGTGGCAATCGCGATTCCTGCGCGACGAGTTCGGCGATCGTTTCGCGGCGGCGGATCAGGTTTACGGCGTCGCCGTCGACGAGCACTTCGCAGGCGCGCGGACGCGCGTTGTAGTTCGAGCTCATCGCCATCGCGTAAGCGCCGGCGCTGCGCACGGCGAGCAGGTCGCCCTCGGCGAGGTCGAGCATCCGCTCGTGCGCGAGGAAATCTCCGCTTTCGCAAACCGGTCCGACGATGTCGTAGCACACAGCCGTTCCGCCGCGCGGTGCCACGGCGTCGACGCCGTGCCATGCACCGTAAAGCGCCGGCCGCAACAGATCGTTCATCGCCGCGTCGACAACCGCGAAGTTGCGCGCGCCGGCGGACTTGAGCAGGCGCACGCGCGTCAGCAGCACGCCGGCGTCGGCGACGAGGCGGCGTCCCGGCTCGAACAGCAGCCGCTCGCGCCGTCCGTGCATCAGCCCGCGCACCATCGCCGCATAGTCGGCGATCGAAACCGGCGTCTCGTCGCGGTAGCGCGTGCCGAGGCCGCCGCCGAAGTCGACGTGGGAAAGCGCGATGCCGTCCGCCGCCAGCGCGTCGACGAGCGAAAGCATCTTCGCCGCGGCCTCGCGGTACGGCTCGAGCTCGGTGATCTGCGAGCCGATGTGCATGTCGATGCCGCCCACGTCGATCGCCGCGAGCGACGCCGCGCGCCGGTAGAGTGCCGGTGCGTCACCGAAGCTCACGCCGAACTTGCTCTCCCGGAGACCCGTTGCGATGTACGGATGCGTCCGCGGATCGACGTCGGGATTCACGCGCAGGCTGACCGGCGCGCGCCGGCCCATCCGCGCGGCGATCGCTGAAAGGTGATCGAGCTCGCTTGGCGACTCGACGTTGAAGCACAGGATCCCGGCCGCGAGCGCCGCTTCCATCTCGGCGTCCGTCTTGCCGACACCCGAGAACACGACCTTGCGCGGATCGCCGCCGGCCGCCTGCACGCGGGCGAGCTCGCCGCCCGACACGATGTCGAAGCCGCTGCCGAGCGACGCGAACAGGTCGACGATCGCGAGCGACGGGTTCGCCTTCATCGCATAGCAGACGAGATGCGGCACACCGTCGAACGCGGCGTCGAACTCGCGAAACGCATGCGTGAGCAGCGCACGCGAGTAGACGTAGCAGGGCGTGCCGAAGCGCGCGGCGATCGCCGTGAGCGGCGTGCCTTCGGCGCAAAGCTCGCCGTCGACGTGATCGAAGCCGCGGGGACGCGCGACGAGCGTCACAAGCCTTGCGGTCCGCTCGGCGGAGGAAGCGCGGGCGAGGTCGTCGGCGGCGGTGTCGCGGGATTCGTCGTCGACGATGCCGGCGGCGCGGAAGCGGCCTTCGGTGGCGGGCGCAGCGGACCCTTGATGCCGCACGCGGCGAGTGTCGCAAGCAGCACGGCGACGCCCGCAACGCGAAGCGCGCGCGCGTTAATCGATTGACGTGCCATCGCCGTGAATCCTAGCATGCGCCGATGGACGAATCGGCCTTCATCGCCGCCGCCGACGCGACGCTCGGCAGGATCGGCCTCGCGCTCGACGCCGCGGTCGAAACGAGCAACGCGGACCTCGACTGGTCGCTGAACGACGGCGTGCTGACGATCGAGTGCGCCGACGACAGCCGGATCATCGTCAACCGCCACGTGCCCAATCGCGAGATCTGGGTCGCGGCGAAGAGCGGCGCGTTTCACTTTCGCGCCGGCGACGGGCACTGGCGCGACACGCGCGGCAGCGATGAGCTCGCCGCGGTGCTCGCGCGACTGCTGAAGACGCAGGCGGGCATCGTCGTTCGGATGCCCAACCTGCCGGCTGCGTAGTCAGTTCCGCGCGCGGGTTACGACGCAAGCAGCGCGGTCCAGTCGTCGAGCTGGCTGCGCAGCGCCGCGTGCCCCGGGAGCAACGCCTCGACGAGGGCCCAGAAGCGGCGCGAGTGATTGAGCTCGACGATGTGCGCGACCTCGTGCGCAACGACGTATTCGGCGAGCGGCGGCGGCAACTGGACCAGCCGCCAGTTGAGGCGGATGTCGCCCTTCGCGTTGCAGCTTCCCCACTCGCTGCGCGCGTTCGACAGGCGCACCGAGATCGCCTGCGCGCCGACGCGGCGCACGTAATCGGCGACGCGTGCGGCGACGAGCGTCGACGCCTGCTCGCGCAGCCAATGGCGCACCGATTCGGCGACCTGCCGCTCGTCGTGCGCGTACGGGTGCCGAACGGTCAGATGGAACAGATCGGCGGCGACCGCGGGCTTGCGCGCCGGATACACCGCGAGCGTCAGCGCTTCGCCGCGGAACGCGATCGGCGCACCGGTGCGCCAGACGCGCGGCATCACGTCGCGGCGGCGTCCGCGCCATTCCGCAAGCGAGCGCAGGATCCACGCGCTGCGCTCGACGAGCGCCGCCTCGATGTCGCGCAGCGTGACCCACCGCGGTGCACGCACCGTCATGCCTTCGAGATGGACCTCCATTCCGATCGACCGGCGGCGCGCGCGAATCAAGCGGTACGCGATCGTCTCGCCTTCCAGGACGACCTGGCGCAGCACGCCTTCGGCCGTGCGCGCGTTACCCGGTGGGAGAGGCTCGAGCTTCATCGCGCCTTCGTCGCGTGGGCGGCGCGCGGATCGCCGATCCGCGCGACCTCGTTCTCGATCCACGACTCGACGGCCTGCATCAACCTGCCCGCATCCTTGCCGTCGGGAGGAATCGGCTCGCCGATCGACAGCGTGATGGTGCCGGCTTGCTTGCCGAGGATGCCTTTCGGCCACAGCCATCCGGCGTTGTGGGCGATCGGCAGGATCGGGGTGCGCATGTCGATCGCAAGGCGCGCCGCGCCGGTCTTGTAGCGGACGCGCCGGCCGGGCGCGATGCGCGTGCCCTCCGGGTAGAGCATGATCCAGAAGCCCTGCGCGAAGCGCTCGCGGCCCTGCTTCGCGATCTGGCTCATCGCATCCTGTCCCGCCTTGCGATCGATCGTGATCGGCGACGCAAGCCGGAACGCCCAGCCGAAGAACGGCAGCGACAGCAATTCCTTCTTCGCGACGTAGGCGAGCGGCGGCAGGAGCCGCGACAGGAACAGCGTCTCCCACGTCGAGCTGTGCTTGCAGGCGACGATCAGCGGCGTGCGGCCGACGTTTTCGAGACCGACGACGCGATGGCGAATGCCGCACAGAATGCGCGCAGCCGTCAGGTTCAGCGCGCACCAGCCGGTGATGAAGCGATAGCGCGGAACCGGCGGCAGCCAGAACAGCGCGAGCACGATCAGCGCGTAAGGCGGCGTCACGAGCATCTGGAACAGCGCGAACGCGAGCGAGCGCATCACCGACCACGCATCGCCGTGTGCCCGCGGCTTCGCGGCCGGAGATGCCGAGGTCGTCGATTCCGGTTGCATCGATCCGTCAGTCGGCGGCGAGCAGCGCCGATGCGACGAACGCGAGATCGGGGAAGACGACGGTGTTCTTCGGAAATCCGCCGTCGCGAAGCGTCTTCTCCCCTTTGCCGGTCAGCACGAGCATCGGTTGCGCACCGACGGTTTCCGCGGCCTGCAGATCGCGCAGCCCGTCGCCGACGCAGGCGACTCCCGCGAGGTCGACGCTGAAGCGCACGCCGATCTCGCGCAGCATCCCGGCCCTGGGCTTGCGGCACTCGCAGCGGGAATCGGCGGTGTGCGGACAGTAGAAGATCGCATCGATGCGACCGCCGACATGCGCGAGCGCGCGGTGCATCCGGTCGTGGATCGCCGCGAGTGTGAAGAAATCGAGAAGCCCGCGGCCGACGCCCGATTGGTTCGTCGCGACGACGACGCGGTAGCCGGCGTGATTAAGCCGCGCGATCGCCTCGAGGCTTCCGGGAATCGGCCGCCATTCGTCCGGCGATTTGATGAATTCCGGGCTGTCGTGGTTGATGACGCCGTCGCGATCGAGCACGATGAGCCGCGTCGCGCGGCTTTGCACGATGCCCTCGGACGCGAGCGACGACATCAGGCGGCGAGCCGCGAAATGTCGGCGACGCGGTTCATCGTGCGCGCGACGCGCTCGAGGAGCGCGAGACGGTTCGCGCGAAGCGGCGCGTCGTCGACCATCACCATGACATCGTCGAAGAAGCGGTCGACGGCCGGCTTCGCCGCGGCGAGCGCCTTCAGCGCGCGCGCGTAATCGCCGCGCTCGAAGTCGCGGTCGACGTCGGGGGCGAGCCGCGCGAAGACGTTCCACAGATCGCGTTCGGCGCCATCGGTCAGGCGCCGCTCGTCGACGTGGACGGCCGCCTCGGCGCCGCTCTTGCGCAGGATGTTGACGATCCGCTTGTTCGCAGCCGACAGCGCCGTCGATTCGGGCAGCGATTCGAACGCCTTCACCGCGCCGAGGAGGTCCGGCACGCGGTCGATCCGCTGCGGCCGCTGCGCGAGCACGGCTTCGATCTGGTTCGCGGTGTAGCCCTGCTCGCGCAGGTGTCCGCGCAGGCGGTCGTACAGAAAATCGGCGAGCGCATCCGGAACGGGTTTCACGGCCGGCACCTTATCGAATGCCTTGAACGCCATGTCGATGACGTCTCCGAGCGGAAGCGCGATCCGCTTCTCCATCAGGATGCGCAACAGGCCGAGCCCCGCGCGGCGCAGCGCGAACGGGTCCTTGTCGCCGGTCGGCAGCGCCGCGATGCCGAAGAGGCCCGCGAGCGTCTCCAGCTTGTCGGCGAGCGCGGCCGCTTGCGCGACCGGCGCCTCGGGCAATGCGTCACCGGCGTGGCGCGGCCAGTAGTGCTGCGCGATCGCGTCGGCGACTTCCGCCGCTTCGCCGTCATGGATCGCGTAGTAGCGGCCCATCGTCCCCTGCAGCTCCGGGAATTCGCCGACCATGTCCGTGACGAGATCCGCCTTTGCGAGCATCGCCGCGCGATCGGCGTCGTGCTCGCGCGCGCCGATGCGCGGCCCGATCGCCCGCGCCAGCGTGCGCAGCCGCTCGACGCGCTCGCCGAGCGTACCGAGCCTGTTGTGGTAGACGATGCCCGCGAGGCGCGGTACGCGCGCGGCGAGCGGCGTCTTGCGATCCTGGTCGAAAAAGAACTTGGCGTCGGCGAGGCGTGCGCGAAGCACCCGCTCATTGCCGTGGATGATCGCGGAGGGATCGTTCGTCTGCACGTTGCTCACGACGAGGAACCGGTTCGCGAGCGCGCCCGAGGCATCGGCGAGCGCGAAATATTTCTGGTTCTGCTGCATCGTGAGGATCAGGCATTCCTGCGGCACCGCGAGGAACGCGGGGTCGAACGTTCCCGCGTAAACGGCGGGCCATTCGACGAGCGCGGTCACCTCATCGAGCAGCGCATCGGGCATGATCACGCGCGAGCCTTGCGCGGCCTTCCGAAGCTCGCCGACGATCGTTTCGCGGCGCGCGGCGAACGACGGCACGACCTTGCCTTCCGCTTCGAGCGTCGGCGCGTACGCCGCCGCCGAATCGATCGCGAGGTCGTCGCGGCTCGCGAAGCGGTGGCCGGCGGAAACGCGATCGGCGTCGAGGCCAAGCGCATGCACGCGAACGACGTTGCGTCCGTGCAGCGCGACGAGCCGGTGCGCGGGACGCACGAATGCGACGTCGCTGTAGTAATGGCCCGGCGCGGCGTAGCGCATCGTCTTCGGAATGGGCAGCCGTTCAAGCGCGATGTCGAGCGCTTCCTGCAGCGCCCGCTCCAGCGGCTGCCCGACAGCAAGGGTGCGAAGCCAGACTTGCTCCGCCTTGCCGTCGGTCTTGACGTACAAGTGATCAGGACCGTCCCGCGCCTCCGGATACCGGGCGGCGAGATGCGCGCGGCCACGCTTTTCCAAACGCCGTTGCAGGGCAACGGTCGGCCTTCCGGCGGCGTCCTCTGCAACGCTTCGCGGCATCAGCTTCTCGACGATCTCCGAATCCGGGGCCCTGGCTCGTACATGGGAGATCGAAACGGCAAGACGGCGAGGTGTCGCATAGGGAACCGCGACGCTCGCTTCGCTCAGCACGCCGCGTTCCCGCAGCTCGGCGGCAAGCACATCGGCGAACGCCGTACCGAGCGTCTTCAACGCCTTCGGCGGCAATTCCTCGGTGACGACCTCGATGACGAACGTCTGGAGTCTCCCCTCACCTGCCTCGCCCGCGCCCGGCTCCCGCTCCGCCGGGGGGAGAGGGCCGGGGTAAGGGGAATCGGCGAGGCTCATGCTGCCGTGGCCGGAACGTTCGTGCGCAACGCATCGGGTAGCATCGGAAATCCGAGCGCGGCGCGCGAGTCGACGTAGGCCTGCGCCACCTGGCGGGACAGCGCGCGGATGCGCGCGATGTACGCCGCGCGCTCGGTCACCGAGATCGCGCCGCGCGCATCGAGCAGATTGAACGTGTGCGCGGCCTTGAGGATCATCTCGTAGCCGGGCAGCGGCAGGCGCGCGTCGAGCAGCCGCCTAGCCTCGCTCTCGTAAAACGCGAAAAGCTCGGTGAGCCGCGGTGCGTTCGACTGCTCGAAGTTGTACGTCGACTGCTCGACCTCGTTCTGGTGGTAGACGTCGCCGTAGGTCAGCGTGCGCTCGGCCGCGTCGTCCTTCGTCGTCGTCCAGACGAGGTCGAACACGTTGTCCTTGCCCTGCAGGTACATCGCGAGCCGCTCGAGGCCGTAGGTGATCTCACCGGTGATCGGATTGCAGTCGAGGCCGCCGACCTGCTGGAAGTACGTGAACTGCGTCACTTCCATGCCGTTCAGCCACACTTCCCAGCCCAGTCCCCACGCGCCGAGCGTCGGATTTTCCCAGTCATCCTCGACGAAGCGGACGTCGTTTTGCGCGAGGTCGAATCCGAGCGCGCGCAGCGACCCGAGGTAGAGGTCGAGGATGTCCGCCGGCGCCGGCTTCAGCACGACCTGGTACTGGTAGTAATGCTGCAACCGGTTCGGGTTCTCGCCGTAGCGGCCGTCCTTCGGACGGCGCGACGGCTGCACGTACGCCGCGCGCCACGGCTCGGGTCCGAGCGCGCGCAGGAACGTCGCGGTGTGCGACGTGCCCGCGCCCACTTCGATGTCGTACGGCTGCAAAAGCGCGCATCCGCGATCGCCCCAGTAGCGCTGGAGCGTCTGGACGATCTCCTGGAATGTCGGCATGCGGTCGGATCGGGATCGACGCGATTCTACCTGCGCCGATGGAACGCGAGCCCGGCGACAACGAGCGCTGCGCACGCCGCGAGAACGCCGATGTCGCCGATCCGCAGATACGGCGTCTCGCCGGTCCGGCCTGCGATCGTTACTTCGAGCACGCCGGTCGTGAACCACGGCAGCCGCGCGATCTCGCGGCCGTCGGCGCCGATCGCCGACGTGATGCCGGTGTTCGTCGCGCGCAGCATCGGTCGCCCCAGTTCGAGCGCGCGCATCGCCGCGATCTGCTCGTGCTGCTCGGCGGCGATCGAATGGCCGTACCACGCGTCGTTCGTCACGTTGACGAGCAGGTGCGCGTCGCGCGCGGCGTAGCGAAGCTCGGCACCGAACGCATCCTCGTAACAGATGTCGACGGCGACGCGCTCGCCGGCGACGGACAGCGCCGGTTGCGTCGCACCGCCGCGCGCCTGATCGGCGAGCGGAATCGACAGCACCGAGCGGATGAACCAGCCGACCAGCGGCTTGAGCGGAATCGTCTCGCCGAACGGGACGAGGTGGTTCTTCCGGTAGAACTGCAGCGCGCTCGTGCCGAGCGCCACGACGGTGTTGTAGTAGCGCGGCTCGTCGCTGCCCGGCTCTGGCGGCAATGCCGTGAAGAGCCCGACGAGCACGTCGCCGTCGCGCGCGATCGCCGTGCGGATCAGCGACAGCAACACCGCGTCGGGTATCTCATCCGAGAACATCGGGAACGCGCTCTCGGGCAGCACGATCAGCCGTCCGCGGCTTCGCGAGACGAGATCGAGATAGCGGTCGAACGTCTCGTTGCGGAACTTCGGGTCGAACTTGAGCTCCTGCAGCACGTTGCCCTGCACGAGCGAGACGGGGAGCGGCGCGTCGACATCCCGCGTCCAGTCGACGCCGGTCGACGCGATGCCGCCGGCGCCGAGCAGGATCGCGAAGGCTGCCGCCGCGATCGCACGCCACCGCGACGTGTACGCCAGCGCGTCGGCGAAGAGCGCGATCGCGCCGCCGACAAGCGCGACGACCAGCGTGACGAGATACACGCCGCCGAGCGGCGCGTAACCGCGAACGAGCCCGTCGGGCACTTGCGTATAGCCGAGCGCGAGCCAAGGGAAGCCGGTGAAAAGGTAGCTTCGGATCCATTCGGTCGCGGTGAATGCGGCCGCTCCGACGAGCACGCGCGGCCACGAGCCTTCCGCGGTGAAACGAACGGCCGCGTAGCCGGCCAATGCCGGCCACAGCGCGAGGTACGCGGTGAGGATCGTGATCGCGAGGAC
>Ga0207707_10006053_pt1 | contig 10583 bp, 11 predicted proteins | sample KBSC83BmetaG_FD_184336 | JGI IMG/M metagenome (GOLD analysis project Ga0207707, IMG submission 184336) | Corn rhizosphere microbial communities from Kellogg Biological Station, Michigan, USA - KBS C8-3B metaG (SPAdes) (version 2) | ecosystem: Host-associated > Plants > Roots > Rhizosphere ... | reverse complement strand
GCCGGTCCTCGTCCGAATGGCGGCCGAGGTCGAGCTCGTCGTTGTTGCGCAGGAACGTCGCCCACCGGTCGGCGCCCGGGATGCCGGCGGTGTCGCGGAGCGCGTCGGCGAGCGGGGCTGCCTCCTCCCGCGCGAACGCGAGCCAGAGGTGCTGGTTCGCCTCGAAGTTGAAGAGCATGTGCATGCCGCCGACGCCGAAGTAGTCGGTCACCTGCTCGCGCTCGACGTTGGCCTCGCCGAGCAGCACTGCGCTTCCCGATCGCCACGACAGGTAGGACCGAAAGCCGTGCAGCCAATCGAATTCGGGCGACGGGGACGTGTTGGTCGCGCTGACCGGCTCGATCAGAAAGGGCACTGCGTCGACGCGGAACCCGCTGATCCCGAGGTTGAGCCAGAAGCCGATGATCTTCTCCATCTCGTCGCGGACGGCCGGGTTCGCGATGTTGAGGTCCGGCTGGAAGTCGTAGAAGCGATGGAAGTACCACCGCTTCGCCGTCCGGTCGTAGCTCCATGTCGACTTCTGGACGCCGGGGAACACCACGCCTTTTTCCGCGTCGGGCGGCCGCTCCGGCGACCACACGTAGTAGTCGCGCAGCTTCTCGTCGCCGGCGCGCGCCGCCTGGAACCACGGGTGCTCGTCAGAGGTGTGGTTGAGGACGAGATCGATCAGCACGCGCATCCCGCGGTCGCGCGCATGCTCGACGAAGCGGACGAAGTCGCCGAGATCGCCGTATGCCGGATCGACCCCGTAGTGGTTCGAGATGTCGTAGCCGTCGTCGCGGCCGGGCGACGGCTGGAACGGGAGCAGCCAGATCGCTGTCGCGCCGAGACCTTCGAGGTAGTCGAGCCGGCGGGTCAGGCCGCGGAAGTCACCGACGCCGTCGCCGTTCTCGTCGGCGAACGTCCGGACCGACAGCTCGTAGACGACGGCGTCCCGGTACCAACGGTCGTCGACTGCATCCATGCGCCCTGCTGTACCCGGCCGACCCCTGGCCCGAACAAGACGCCGGAGCGCGCCGGCGCCGTGTCACGCGACGAGCGCGTCCAGCTCGCGGCGGTGCTCGGCGGTGTCGAAGCGGTGCAGCGGGTCGGTCGGGAGCGCGTGCTCGGAGAGGTGTCCGTTGCGCCGCACATAGACGACCGGCGTGACCGCGCCGTCGGCGGCGTACTCGACCGTGACGGCGACCGAGTCGCCGCCGTCGCGGTCGACGTGGTCGGCGAGCGGGACGATGCCGCCGTCGCGGTAGCCGCCGCCGGTCTCGACGACGCGCGCGAGGTAGCCCTTCTGGATCCAGAGCTCCGGCGCGCGGGCCAGCTCGGCGAGCAGGAACGCGACGGCCTCGTCGCGCGAGAGCCGCCGGGCCTCGCGCGCGATCCCGAAGTGCGTCTCGGCGATGTGCTGCGCGAGCACGCGCACGTTGTAGCGGTAGCCGTTCACGGAGGCGGCGCTCGACGTCGCGCCGTGCTTGCGCAGGCCGGCCGACGCGCCCATCACGTTGCCGGCGAAGTAGATCCCCGGCACGGAGACGCTCTCCCAGTACGGCGTCTGCGCGGGCATGCGGCCGTCGTTGACCATCGCGACGCCGATCGCCGGCAGGTCGCGCACCGGCGCGCGGAACCCGGTCGCCGCGATCACCTCGTCGGCTTCGAGGTCGATCTCCCCCTCCCACGTCGTCCCGCTCGCGCGGATGCGGTAGCCGTCTGCGCGCCGCTCCACCCGCTCGATCGCGGCGTCGACGACGAAGCTGCCGGAGCCGCCGCGGATGTGCTGCATGTACGGCGAGAGGTACCGGGTGCTGAGCGGCGAGAACGCGAGCACCGCCGTCTGCACCGGCCGCGGCGACCCGAGCACGATCCGGCTCGCCCACGGCAACAGGCCTTGAGCCAGCTCGAACGCGGAGTTGCGCTTGCCGACGATGAAGACGCTCTTCCCGCGGTAGTGCTCCGGGGTGCGCGTGTCGGCGTAATGCGGCGCGGCCTCGAGGCCAGGGATCGGCGCCGTCCACGGCTCGGTGACACCGATCGCGAAGACGCAGACCTTGCAGCGGTACTCGCCGTCGGACGAGCCGATGACGAAGCCGTTCTCGTCGCGTGACGTCGTCAGCCATTCGCACCCGTAGCGCACGTCGAGGTTCTCGGCGAACGCGGCGAGCCCGGCCTCCATCTCGCCGCGGGCGGGCACGTCGTACGCGCGGTCCATGAACTTCCGCACGAGCGCCTGGTGCGCGGGCTCGTCACCGACGAGGCTGTTGTGGTCGTACCACTCGTACTCGCGCGTGCCCGGCTCGAACGGCGCGTCGGGCTTCGTCCAGCTGATCAGCCGCTGGTAGACCGGCCAGCGGCGGAACATCCCGCCCGGCGCGGGGTCGCGCGAGAGCACGGCGCAGCGCGGGATCCCGGCGCGCGCGAGGCTGTAGCCGGCCTGCAGGCCGCCGGGGCCGCTCCCGACAACGACGACGTCGTACTCGCCCGGCGGGAACGGTCTTTCGTCTACCCGTCCCAAGCGTTGGCGGCGCGCAGCCGTCGCGCTTCGATTTGCAGCATGCGGTACATCACCGTCGGCTGCTTGAGCAGGAACGGCTTGAGCTCGGTGTCGGGGATGATCAGGCAACGCAGAACGGTCGCGGCGATCACGTCCGCGGTCGGGCGCGCGTCGGTGAGCAGCGAGATCTCGCCGAAGAAGTCGCCGCGCGTCAGGCGCGACCGCTCGGCGCCGTCGATCACGACATGCGCCTCGCCGTCGAGGATCACGTAGAAGCCGCCGCCGGTGACGTCCTGGCGGATCACACGCTGCCCGGCGGCGAAGACCTCCTCGTCGAACGAGTGCGCGACCACCTCGAGCTGCGGATGGGCCAGGTCGGCGAACAAAGCCAGCCGCGAGAGCGCGTCGACGTAGTTGTCGGCCGGTTCTTCCATCAATTCCAGTGTACGGCCATGCCTTCGCCGGGATCCGGCAACGGCAGCGTGTCCGCCTCGGCGACGACCGCATCCCGCGCGGCGGCCGGCAGCTTCTTCCACGTGTCGATCGTGAGCAGGCGCTTCGCGCGGCGCCAGGTGCCGACGATCTCGCCGTCGACGAGCAGCGCGCCCGGCCAGACGCGCGGCGTCCAGAGCTCGTTGCGCTGCTTCTCGTTCGGGACGAGTAGCGCGCGCTCGGCGAGCGTGACTCCGAGCGTGTACGAATCGCCGCTCGGCAGCAGCCGCACTCCCGTCCCGGGCGCGGCCGGGTCTCGCGCCGCTTCTTCGTCGGCTGCCAGGAGGCGAGCCTCACCGAGCGGCGTCCGCACGGGGACGAGCTCCGGTTCGAGCTCCGCGAAGACCTGGGCAGCTTTGGCCGCGCCAATCCCCGCCCAGCAGGCGAACGCCGCCGGGTCGCCCGGGCCGAGCACGCGCAAGAAGCGGCGTGCCAGCTCGCGCGTCGCCTCGGCCGTCTCGATCGTCGGGCGTGGCACGGTCCACACGATCGGTGCGCGCGCACCCTCCCACTTGATCGCGATCGTGCCCGTCAGGGCGGCGTACTTGAGCACGTAGCCGTCTTCGCCGAGCGCGGCGGCGACGTCGGAGTCGCGCATCTGCAATCCGTCGAGCACGACGTGGAGGCGGTCGGCGAGGTCGAACGCGCGGGCACGGGTTCGTCCGCTGTCCGGCAGCCGACCGAGGGTAAAGGTCGCGAGGTCGTCGGCGGCGACGACGTAGACGCTGTACCGCGGGCCCCACACCTGCACGAGTGCCGGGTCGTCCAGTGCAGTCGACGCAATGCCTTCGACACGGGCGTGGAGCCCGAGCAGCGCGGCGCGCGGCGCGCTGTCGGTCAGCCCGGCCCAGGCCGCGCGCCGCAGCGAGTCGACTCCCACGGGCAGCCGCTCGTCGAGCACTCCCGCCCACCGCCTGAACCCCAGAATCTGCGCGCGCGAGAGAGTCAACAGACCCGGCACCCGACGCACATTAGTGTCCCCAGTCGTGAAGGTGACTGCCGACGCGGCCCGTCGCTATCTCGTCGCGCGCCACTTCCTCGCGCCCGCGCGATCGCTGCCCGCAGACGCCGAAAGCGTGCTCGAGGTGATCCGCCGGCTCGGCTCGATCCAGTTCGATCCGATCGCGGTCGCCGGCCGAAACCACGACCTGATGCTGCACGCACGCATCGTCGGCTACGAGCCCGCCTGGTGCGACGCGCTCTACGAGCGCCGTGCGATCTTCGAGGCGAGCAACAAGGCGCTCTCGTTCGTTCCCGTCGAGGAGTTCCCCTGGTTCCGTCACGTCTGGGGGCGTAAAGGACCCTCGTTCCACACCGCCGCGCTGGCGGAGAACGCCGAGGTCGCCGGACACGTTCTCGAGCGGATCCGCGCCGAGGGCCCGCTCTCGTCACGAGACTTCGAGGCCCAGGCAGGCGCCACGAAGGACTGGTTCGGTCTGCCCGAGAACGCAGTGCGCTCGGTTCTCGAGGCGTACACCGTGACCGGCGTGGTCGGGCTTGCACGGCGCGAAGGCAGCCGCCGCTACTACGACCTGCTCGAGCGGCTGCTCCCGGCCGGGATCCTCGACCAACAGGTGCCTGAACGCGAGCAGCTCCTGTACAAGTTGCTCTCGCGTTACCGCGCGCACGGCCTGCTCGGCCAGGGCGGCGCCGGGGGAACGTTCGCGCGCATCGCGGCGCCGGCGGAGCGCAACGAGCTTCGCAAGGAGCTGGTCGAGCGCGGCTCGCTCGTGCCCGTCGACGTCGAGGGCGTACGCGGCAAGCGCCTGGTCGTCGCCGATGAGCTCGCGCTTCTGGAATCGCCCCCGGAACCGTTGTCGTCCGTCGCCTTCGTCGCGCCGTTCGACTCGCTGCTCTGGGACACCGCATTGCTCGAGAGCCTGTTCGGCTTCGAGTTCGTGTGGGAGGGATTCTTCCCGGCGGAGAAGCGCCGGTGGGGCTACTACGTGCTGCCGATCCTCTTCGGGGATCGCCTCATCGGCCGGATCGAGCCGCGGATCGACCGTGAGCGAGACCGCGTCGAGGTGATCGGGCTCTGGTGGGAAGAAGGGTTCGCCCCGGGTCGCGCCGCGGGCTTCGCCGGAGCGATGCGCGACGCGTTGCGTGCGTACCTGCGCTTCGCCGGCGCCGAGCGCCTGGAGTGGGCGTCTCACCTCGGCGCCGAACGGCGCCTCTTCGACTAGCGGACTACTTCTTGTCCTTCTTCGCCTGCCGCTTCTCCTTCAGCGTCTTCTGGGCGGGCTTCTTGCCCATCGTCTTCTTCGAGTTCTTGTCCTTCGATGCCATCACGACCTCCTCGGGCAGGAACATCCGACCCTACACGTCCAGGCCGCAAAACGACGCTGGGCTACCCTGGCGAGCCGCTATGGCAACTCTCCTCCGCCGCAACGACCTCAGGAACGTCGCGATCGTCGCGCACGTCGACCACGGCAAGACGACGCTCGTCGACGCGATGCTCTGGCAGTCCGGCTCGTTCCGGGAGAACGAGGACATCGCCGAGCGTGTCCTCGACTCGACCGACCTCGAGCGCGAGAAGGGCATCACGATCCTGGCGAAGAACACGGCGGTCCAGCGCGGGGCGACGAAGATCAACATCGTCGACACGCCGGGTCACGCCGACTTCGGCGGCGAGGTCGAGCGCGCGCTCACGATGGTCGACGGTGTCCTCCTGCTCGTCGACGCGAGCGAGGGCCCGCTGCCGCAGACACGGTTCGTCCTGCGCAAGGCGCTCGAGCTGAAGCTCCCGGTCGTGCTCGTCGTCAACAAGATCGACCGCCCCGATGCGCGGATCAGCGAGGTCGTCGACGAGGTGTACGAGCTGTTCCTCGACCTCGACGCCGACGAGTCGCAGATCGAGTTTCCGATCGTCTATACGAACGCGCGCGAAGGGCGCGCCGGCCTCGAGCCGGACGAGCTCGCTTCCGACCTCTCGCCGCTCTTCGAGTTGCTCCTCGAGCGGATCCCCGCGCCGGAGCACGACCCGGACCACCCGCTCCAGGCGCTCGTGACGAACCTCGACTCGAGCCCGTACGTAGGCCGCCTCGCGCTGCTCCGCGTCCGGCACGGGACGCTGCGGAAGGGAGAGCAGGTGGCGTGGTGCCGGGCCGACGGCACGATCGAGTCGGCCCGCGTCACGGAGCTCTACATCACCGAGGCGCTCGACCGCGTGCCCGCAGACGCCGCCGGGCCGGGCGAGATCGTCGCGCTCGCGGGCCTGCCTGGTGTCACGATCGGCGAGACGATCGCCGATCCGGCCGATCCACGTCCGCTGCCGGTGACGACCGTCGACGAGCCGTCGCTCTCGATCACGATCGGCATCAACACGAGCCCGCTCGCGGGCACGGAAGGAAGCAGGCTGACCGCGAGCCAGGTGCGCGACCGCCTCGACTCCGAGCTCGTCGGCAACGTGTCGCTGCGGGTCCTCCCGACCGAGCGTCCGGACGCGTGGGAGGTACAGGGCCGCGGCGAGCTGCAGCTGGCCGTCCTCGTCGAGCTGATGCGCCGTGAGGAGTTCGAGCTCACCGTCGGCAAGCCGCAGGTGATGACGAAGGAGATCGACGGCAAGGTGCACGAGCCGGTCGAGCGCGTGTCGATCGACGTCCCGGAGGAGTACATCGGCGTCGTCACGCAGCTGATCGCGCTGCGGAAGGGGAACCTGCAGCAGATGGTCAACCACGGCACCGGCTGGGCGCGGATGGAGTACCGCGTCCCCGCGCGCGGGCTGATCGGCTTCCGCACGGAGTTCCTGACCGAGACGCGCGGCGCCGGCATCCTTCACCACGTCTTCGACGGCTGGGAGCCGTGGTACGGCGACCTGCGCACGCGGCCGACCGGCAGCCTCGTCGCCGATCGCAACGGCAACGCGACCGGCTTCGCGATCTCGGCGCTCCAGGAGCGCGGGTCGCTGTTCATCGCACCGGGCGACGTCCTCTACGAGGGGATGATCGTCGGCGAGAACTCGCGCGAAGGCGATCTCGACGTCAACGCGGCGAAGCCGAAGAAGCTGACGAACATGCGCGCCGCGTCGGCCGACGTCCTCGTGCGCCTGATCCCACCGCGGCCGCTGTCGCTCGAGCAGGCGCTCGAGTTCATCCGCGACGACGAGGCGATCGAGGTGACGCCGAAGTCGATCCGGCTGCGCAAGGTCGAGCTGTCCGCAGGGAAGCGCCAGACGATGGCGTCTCGCCGCAAGCGCGAAGCGCTCGCGTAGAAGACCCGCGTACCGCCGCGAGTGTTACGGGTTTCTTAACGCCGCTCGCCGCGGCGCAACGCGACATCGCTTCGGCGCTCTGAGCACGGGACAACTACGAAAGGAGCACCGCTTGCGTGTCCTGAAACGCATCCTCATTCCGCTCGTCCTTGCCCTCGGCGCACTTGCGACAGTCGCCGGAACCGCTTCGGCAAGTCCGGGCGGACGCACTGTGTTCGTGCTGAACGACAATCCTGCGGGCAATCAGGTCGTGGCCTACGACGCAGATGCAACGGGCGCGCTGCATCAGGCCGGCGTGTACTCGACCGGTGGCCTCGGTGGGATTCTCGCCGGCTCGGTCGTCGACCACACCGCCTCGCAGGGCGCGCTCGCGTACGACCCGACGCACAACCTGCTGCTCGCGTCGAATCCGGGAAGCTCGACGATCTCGGTATTCCGGGCGAACGGCGACCAGCTTGCGCTGACGCAGCAGATCGACTCGGGCGGGACGTTCCCCGTCAGCATCGCCGCGCGACACGGCGTCATCTATGTGCTGAACGCGCTCGACGGCGCCTCGATCCAGGGCTTCCGCGCGGTCGGCCAGCATCTGTTCCCGCTTGCAGGCTCGCATCGCGACCTGGGCCTCGGAACGACGGCGGCATCGCCGTTCACCGCCACGCCCGGCCAGGTTGCGTTCTCCCCGAGCGGCTCGCAGCTGCTCGTGACGACCAAGGGATCGAGCAACGCGATCGACGTGTTCGCGGTCGACGGCAACGGCGTCGTCTCCGCCTCGCCGGTCGTGAACGTCGACGCTGGTGCGGTGCCGTTCGCCGTCGCGTTCGACCCGAACGGTGATCTCGCGGTCGCCGAGGCCGGGACGAACAGCGTCGCGACGTTCTCGCTGGCGGGCGACGGCACGATCAGCCTGCTGCACCGTGCGGCAACCGGCCAGGCGGCGACGTGTTGGGTGACGGCGACCGGCTCGTTCCTCTACGCGTCCAACGCGGGCAGCGGCTCGGTGACCGGCTACGCCGCCGGTGCGGCCGGCTCGCTGACGAGCCTCGGAAACACGACCGCTGCCGCGGGAACCGTCGACTCGTCGGCCACTCCCGACGGAGCCTTCCTGTACGTCCAGACCGGCGCCGCCGGCGCGGTGTACGGCTACCGGGTCGGGAGCAACGGCTCGTTGACACCGGTCGGATCGGTGACGGTTCCGGGCGCCGCCGGCGCAGAAGGGATCGTCGCTCTCTGAGCGATCAGGGCCGGGGCGTGCAGACGCGCGCCCCGGCTCCGTTCCCGAAGGAACACGCACCCGCGCCGAGAACACGGTCCGGCCGTGAGCGAACTCTTCGACGATGCCGAGCCCGAGATCGACTCGCTGGCCGAGGCGATGGACGACTTCGACCGGATCGAGACGTTCCGGATGTACGTCCGCGAGGGCTTGAACGAGCTGCAGGACTGGCTGCGCGACCAGCCCGACGCTTAACGCATCAGGTTGTCGAGCTCCCAGCGTGGTGCACGCTGGTCGTTGCGCATCCGGCCGACGACGGTCTTGAGGATCGCGTGCGTGAACGCGGCCTCGCTGCGCAGCAGCTTCCTGAACGCCGTGTGACCGACCGTCAGCGCCGTCACGTCGTCGGTCGCGATCACGTCGGCCGAGCGCGGCGCGTTCTCGATCAGCGCGAGCTCGCCGAAGAAGTCGCCGGGGTGGAGCTTGAGCGGCCGTCCGGCCTCGCGCACGACGAGCGCGTGCCCGTCGAGGATCACGTAGAAGGTGTCGCCCGGCTCGCCGAGGCGGACGATCGCCGCGCCCGCGCGGAACAGCTTCAGGCGCCCGACCTCGGCGACGCGCCGCAGCTGCTGCGGCGTCAGACCCGCGAAGAGCGGCACGCCTTTCAGCGTGGAGAGCGCTTCGGTCCGCTCGAGCGTCGGCACGCGTCAGTGGGCGAGGAGCCCCTCGCGCACCTTGGCGGCGAGGCCTTTGGCGATCCGCCCGCGCTCGCCCCACGAGCCGTACTCGCCCCGCTGGGCGTTCTGGCCGGTGAGGACGAGCCTGGAGGACGACTCGGTGAGGGGCTCTGCGGTCACCGTCATGTCCTGGCCGGCGTTCGAGAAGATCGACGCGCCGGTGTTGAACGTGAAGGACCCGCCCTCGCTCTGGAGGACGGAGAAGCCCAGGAGGTTGACGGCGCCGAGGGTCTCCTGGAAGACCTGCTCGGGCGGTGCTTCGAACTCGAACTCGTATGTCTTCGGCACGGGTTGCGGCTCCCGGGTCGGAAGGGGTCTGGATCTTCATTGTCGGCGTGACCGTTGTCACGGTCGACCCACATTCGAGGGACGCTACGGTGCAGCGTGGCAGTTCGGGGTCGGGCCAGATTCCGCCGTCTCTCGCCCGAGCGCCAGCTCGCGGTCGATCTCGGCACGGCGAACACGGTCGTCTACCAGCGGGGACGCGGCGTCGTGACGTTCGAGCCGTCGGTCGTCGCGATCGACGAGCGCACCGGCGAGGTCTACGCGGTCGGCGCCGAAGCGCGGCGGATGATCGGCCGGACGCCGGCGCACATCAAGGCGACGCGGCCGCTGCGGCACGGCGTGATCGCCGACTTCGACACGACCGAGCAGATGCTGCGGTACTTCATCCGCACGGCGTTCCACCGCTTCGGGGCGGGCGCCGAGGTGATGGTGTGCATCCCGAGCGGCGTGACGCAGGTCGAGCGGTCGGCGGTCGAGGAGGCGACGCTCGGCGCCGGCGCGTCGCGTGCGTACCTGATCGAGGAGCCGCTCGCCGCGGCGATCGGCGCCGACCTGCCGGTCGCAGACTCGATCGGCTCGCTCGTCCTCGACGTTGGCGGCGGCACGTCGGAGATGGCAGTGACGGCGCTCGGCGGCATGGTCGTGTCGGAGTCGGTACGCGTCGGCGGCTACGACCTCGACGAGGCGATCGTCAAGCTGCTGCAGGACACCCAGCGCCTGCTGATCGGCCAGGAGCAGGCCGAGGCGATCAAGCTCGAGATCGGCGCCGCGTTCCCCGGCATCGTCGACGACCTGGAGACGCAGGTCGCGGGCCGCGACCTGCGCACCGGACTCCTACGCCGCACGAGCGTCGACGCCGATGCGGTCCGGGCTGCGCTGCAGGGACCGCTGACGCAAATCCTCGACGGGCTCGAGTCGGTGCTCGAGCGCACGCCGCCGGAGCTCGCGGCGGACATCGCCGACCGCGGTCTGATGCTCGTCGGCGGCGGTGCACTGCTGCGCGGCTTCGACCAGCTGATCCGGCAGCGCACGGGGCTCGCGGTGACGATCGCGGAAGAGCCGCTGATCACCGTCGCGCGCGGCGCGGGACTTGCGCTCGAAGGGCTGCACCACCTGACGCCGGCCAGCAGGCGCCGGCGCCGGCGCTAGTGGCGCTCCAACCCCTAC
>Ga0207707_10006048_pt1 | contig 10587 bp, 10 predicted proteins | sample KBSC83BmetaG_FD_184336 | JGI IMG/M metagenome (GOLD analysis project Ga0207707, IMG submission 184336) | Corn rhizosphere microbial communities from Kellogg Biological Station, Michigan, USA - KBS C8-3B metaG (SPAdes) (version 2) | ecosystem: Host-associated > Plants > Roots > Rhizosphere ... | reverse complement strand
ACCGACCTGCTGTTCGAGATGCCGCTTGAGATCGGAGGTGACGCGATCATTGTCAAGCAGGGTGTTGTCGACGTCAAAAAGGAAGACGATCCGCCCATCAGTCGCCATTGCGGCAGTATAGCGGAATCTAAATCATCTTCAGCAGGCGGTCGCGCCGTGCCTCCCATTCATCGCTGGAAAAGATGCGTGGGCCGACTTCGATCAGGCGCGGCAGCATGTTAAACACCGAAACCGCTGTCCAGTAACCGCCCGAGCGGGTGCGCAGCCCGGCTTTGTTGAGCTCGGTAGCCACCAGAGAGACCGAGTAGTCCTGGACGATCAGCTCCATCATCTGCATGAGGACGCCTTTCTCGTCCGGATCCTCCTCTAAGCGGCTGCAATCGGAGGCAACACGGAGACCGTACGGGATCTCTTCCACGATTACAGCTTCCTGCTCTTCGTCGCCAGGCAGCTCCCGCCGCCATTCCATGGCGACCAGCTTCCAGCCCGCTTCAGCTTTCTTTTTCATGTAGTCCAGGTCCACCGATCCGGTGACGACCTCGCGAATGCGTTCTACCTTGGCCATAAAGCCTCCGACGCGCAAGAGAGTACGAGAGAGATTGAGCAACAAAGCTGCCAAATTGCACAACCAGCTTAATGTTTTGAAACCGAAGATATAGGGGAGTTTCAGCGTTTCGGGCGCCAGCCGGACTGTGCGTTTGTGGGATCGAGCGTTCGAATGCGGACAGCCCAGCTCCTGGACGGCAATTCGCGGACGGCGATCATCTACAGGATTCAGGACGGTGTCAGAGCCATGATCCGTAAATTGAAATCCGGTGAATACCGCCTGTATTCGCGAAAGAAGAATGCCAGGACCGGAAAGCGCCGCAACCTGGGTACTTTCTCATCACTGGCCAAAGCCAAAGAGCATGAGCGCGCCGTACAGTTCTTTAAGCGGCACTAAGGAGAAAAAATGGCAACCGCAAGACAGAAAGCGGCCGGGCGTCACAATATCAAAAAGGCTGCCGCTGCTGCGAAACGGAAACGGACAATTGCACGTCTTCCCAAATCCACACGGACGGCACTGGGCAAACAGGGCGCCAAAGTGGCGAAGCAGAAAAATCGCTAACGCTCCGCCTGAACTGGATCTGAAGGGGGCGGGAACTGCGTGATAGAATCCGCGCTCCCGGATGAATCAAAATCTCCGACAATCCATGAGCCTGGCCCACGCAAGTGCGATGGTCGTGGGCATCATTCTGGGCGCATCCATTTTCATTCAGCCGTCGGAGATCACGCGCCTTGTCCCGAGCAGCGCGGGAGTGTTGCTGGTGTGGCTGGTTGCGGGAGTGCTCACCATTTGCGGAGCGCTGGTGTGTGCGGAACTCGCTGCCGTTTTCCCCAGCACGGGCGGCGTGTACGTGTTCCTGAAAGAAATCTTTTCACCGGCGCTCGGATTTCTCTGGGGATGGGGCATGTTCTGGAGCATGCACTCAGGCATCCTCGCGGCCATCGCAGTGGTGCTGGCGCGCTATGTGGGATATTTCGTGCCCTTGAACCAGTGGGGTGTCAGGGCCGTGGCGATTGCGGCCTTGCTCCTGTTATCAATGATCAACTACCTGGGAGTTAAGCTGGGCAGTACCGTGCAGGTGGTCTTAACTGCAGCCAAGCTGGCAGCCGTAGCCGGACTAGCTCTTGTGCTGTTCATTTTTGGAGGGCCGGCACATCGTGCCATTGCAGGAGAAACGGCGGCGCCACTCAGGGCAACCGGAATTAGTAATCATGTTCTGGCGATTGGCGCGGGGTTGTTTGCGTACGGAGGCTGGCATATGGTGACCTACGCCGCGGGCGAGACACGCAATGCCGGGCGAACTCTGCCGCGCGCGCTCATGGCCGGCACAGTTCTGGTGACGGTGTGCTACATGCTCCTCAATGGAGCGTACCTGTACGTGATGCCGGTAAACGTCCTGGCTGGTTCTCCGCGTGTGGCCAGCGAGGCAACGCAACGTGCTCTGGGAGCTGCGGCCGGAGGCGCAATCTCCCTGCTGGTCGTGATATCAGCTCTGGGAGCACTGAACGGCATTATCTTGGCCGGGCCTCGCGTCTATTACGCAATGGCGCAGGACCGGCTGGCCTTTCGTTGGCTGGGAGCTCTGGACCCGCGACGAAAAACGCCGCATCTGGCCATTGCAGCGCAGGCGTTCTGGTCATCGCTGCTCGTCCTGACCAGCAGCTATCGGGAGCTGTTCACGCGCGTTGTATACACGGAGTGGATGTTTTTTGCGCTCCTCGCGGTCGGTCTCTTTGTGCTGCGGCGCAAAGGCTGGCGGCCAATCTATCTGGGACGCGCCTTTCCAGTGGCCCCACTGCTGTTCATTGCAGCCTCGGCGGGCATCGCAATCAACCAGATCAGGATGAATTCGCGGGACAGCATCATCGGCCTCGGTTTGCTTCTGTTGGGTGTTCCCGTATACTTTCTCACCGCAAAGGCCAGAAACTGAGAATGCCCATCGTCGACTTTCACAATCACTACTATCCGCCTGAGTATATAAAAGCAATTGAACAGGGGCCCAGCGCGGTCCGCATCACCTATGACCAGCAGGGCAACCCATGCCTGCATTATCCGGGCGATTACAACATTGCCGTGCGCGGCCACCGCGATATCGATTACCGCGTGCAGATCATGAACGAGCAGGGGATCGATATCAACGTAATCACCCTGACCACGCCTGGGACACACATTGAAGAGCCCGCGACCGCCGTGCGCCTGGCAAAGCTGGTCAATGACTGCTTCGCCCGCGTGGTGACCGAAAAAAAAGGACGTCTGGTAGCGCTGGCAACACTGCCGCTTTGTGATCCTGCGGCTTCGGTTAGCGAGTTGCGGCGGGCCATGGAACAACTGAAGTTTTGCGGAGCCATGGTGTTCAGCAATATCAACGGCGTGGCGTTGAGCGACCAGCGCTTCTGGAAATTGTACGAAGTGGCGAATGAGCTGGGCGCGCTGATGCACATTCACCCGACAAATCCCGTGGGCGTAGAGGCAATGCTGAATTACTGGCTGATGCCGCTGGTGGGCTTTCTCATGGACACCACGCTGGCCGCAGCGAGCCTGGTGTTCAGCGGCGTCGCTGAACGTTTTCCGAATATACGTTGGGTGCTGGGACATCTGGGCGGAGCGATTCCGTACCTGGCCGAGCGTTTGGACCGCGGGTATGAAGCGTTCAGCGAGTGCCGTAAGAACATCGATCGTCCACCGAGCGAATATCTGAAAAAGTTCTACTTCGACACGGTGAACTTCGACCCTGCAGCTTTGGAACTGGCAGTTTCCTTCGCCGGCGCGGAACACATTCTCGCGGGCAGCGATTATCCTCACCAGATCGGCAGCATTCCCAGGATGCTATCCAGTTTGAAGGCAATGCGCGTGTCCGAAGAAGAGCGGGAAAAGATCCTGGGTGCGAATGCGGCGAAGTTGCTGGGCCTGAGATGAGCCATCGGCACGGAATCGTCCGGAATCGGCGGTTCTAAAAGGAGTGCATTTTCGAGAGATACATGTGACGCACGGAGCAAGGCGACATTGAACGCAATATTCGGGATGGGCGCCAGGGTTCATAATGGTTAACTTAGGCATGGAGGCCTGATGGACCCACGTGAATTTCGCGAGGCAGGGCATCGCGTTGTCGATATGCTCGCCGAATACTTTGAAGGCATTGAACAGCTTCCCGTCTTTCCCGATGTCGAGCCGCGCGAGCTGCATCAGCTTTTTGACGAGCCGCTCCCCGCGGGCGATGAACGAATCATCGATGTCTTAAGGGAGCTCAAAGACAAGCTTCTTCCGTACTGCACGCACGTTGGACATCCCGGATACATGGGACTTATCACGCCTTCGCCGAATCCGGTGGGCGTGCTGGGCGATTTCATCTGCTCGGCGCTGAACCAGAACATCGGCGCGTACACCATCGGGCCTTCGGCGGTGGCGATGGAGCGCAGAACCGTGCGCTGGCTGACCGACATGGCGGGTTATGGCCCTGAGGCTGGCGGAAATCTCACCAGCGGCGGCACCATGGCCAATTTCATCGGTCTCAAGCTGGCGCGCGATTGGGCATCGCGCGACCAGGCGCAGCATGAAGGGATGCATGAGCGCTGGGCCGTGTACATGTCCGAAGAGCGGCATGTTTCGCTGGACAAGGCAGTAGACTGCGTGGGCGCTGGGCGTTCGGCCATGCGCATCCTGCCCACGGACAGCAGCTTCCGTGTGCGGCTGGACGCGCTGGAAGCCGCCGTGGCCGAGGATAAAAAGAAGGGCATTCGCCCCATGTGCATTGTCGGAATCTTTGGGACCACAAATACGGGCGCGGTGGATGACATTCGCGCGTTACGGGCGATTGCCGATCGTGAAGGCATGTGGCTGCACGCGGATGCGGCTTATGGCGGCGGCATGCTGCTCTCGCATCGCTGGCCGATGAGAAGTGAAGGCCTGGAAACGGCCGACTCCATCACCATCGATCCGCACAAATGGTTCTACGCGCCTCTGGATGCGGGCGCCATCCTGGTGAAAGATGAGCGCCGGCTGACGGTTTCATTCGGCATGAAGCCCTCTTATCTGACGGATGAAATGGACCGCAGAAATGAGCGCTATCAATATTACGTGCACGGCTTCGAGCAGTCGCGCCGCTTTCGCGGGCTGAAAGTCTGGATGAGTTTCAAACGTTACGGGGCAAAGCAGATCGGTGAATGGATTGATGCCAATGTGTACCAGGCGAAGCATCTGTATGCGCTGCTGGATAAGTATCCGGACTTTGCGCCAGCCTGCGAGCCGGTGATGTCGGCCATCTGTATTCGCTATCGCGGAGGCGATCTGGAAGAAAGCGAATCAAAGAACCTGCACGCGGAAGTGGCCCGCCGGATCGAGCAAGGCGGGCGCTTCTGGATTTCCACTACGGAGCTGAAAGGAAAGAGCTGGTTCCGGATCAACCCGGTGAATTTCCGCACGCGCACGGAACATATGGAGCAGCTGATCGATTTGCTGCAGCACGAGTGCAAGCAGTATCTCAAGAGCGCCGCTGGAAAGCATGCCGTGGGGTGAAGTCAACCGGGGTCAATCCACAGCGAGGCCTATCTCAAATGTATCAAGCCGCTCGGCAGGACGGCTGCTGAGATGGCCCAGCCATAGGCTGATCAGCGAAGTGGTGCCCAGCAGGGCGACGCAGCCGGGCCAGCGATGCCACTGCCAGAAGACATCCGTGACAATCGAGGCGGCGGTACCGCCGAGATAGTAGAAGGTCACATAAAGGCCGGCAGCGGACGAGCGCGCGCGTCCGGCAATGGTTCCCGTCTGCACGCTGGCCGCGGCCTGGGCGACGAAGGCACCGGAAGAGAACAATGCCAATCCGGTGACTACCAGCGGCAGCGATTTGGTCAACGTAAGCAGCAGCCCAGCGATCATCATGCCGCAGTACAGAAACGCGGCGCGGCCAAAGCCAAAGCGGTCCAGCAATCGCCCTGACTGCGGCGTGATCACCACGCCCAGCAGGTACACGAAATAGATGCTGCCCAATTCCGCAGTGTCGAGACGAAACGGGGTGGCCGCCAGATAGAAGTTCGCGTACGTAAAACAGCCGACCAGAGAGAACAGCACCGTAAAGCCCATGGCGAAGTTGGCCAGCAGGCGCGGGTTGCGAAGGTGCCGCGTCATGTCAGCCACGGCCTGGCGCATGTGCTCGGTCCTGACGAATTTTTTTGCCAGCGGCAGCCACTTGCGAACCAGAACGGCTCCAAAGAGGTTAAGCGCCGCAATAACGAAAAAACTAAATCGCCAGTTGAGATGGTTCGCGACCAGACCGGACATGAACCGGCCCAGGAATCCTCCAATGACAGTTCCTGTAATGTAAGCGGACATGGCGCTTCCGACGCCGCGCCCGGCCCATTCTTCATTGATATAAGCCAAAATCACCGCGATGATGCCCGGGACAAAGAGGCCCTGCGCGAAACGCCAGAAAATCAATTGTGAGAGAGTCCCGGACGTGCCCGCGAGCGCAGTGGGAATTGTGAGCAGGAAAAGTGCCGGAACGATGACCTTTTTGCGTCCGCGGCGTTCGGCGATCATTCCCGTGAATGGCGCTGCAACCGCAACGCCCAGAATGGTGGCACCGACGGTCAACGAGACCTGCAGTTCGGAAGCGTTGAAAACATGCTGCAAGAGTGGAAGGAGAGGCTGTGTGCAATAGACGTTCAGGAAAGTGCAGCCGCCAGCGAGCATGATCGCGACCGTGGGAAGGTCGACGGTGAGGCGGCGGTAAGTACTTGAGAACACAATACAGAATACACTCCAAAAATCGTGTGATCTGGTATCGGGTGATTTGCCCGTCAGAAAACAATGCCAGAGCGAAGTGTTAAAATCGCTGGCCATGCCGCGCAAGGTGTCATTGTTCGTGCCGTGCTTTGTAGATCAGCTCCTGCCTGAGGTGGCTGTGGATACGGTGACGGTGTTGCGGCGCATCGGCTGGGAGGTCGAGTTTCGCGAAGCGCAGACCTGCTGCGGCCAACCTGCCTTCAACACTGGGTACTGGGATGACGCGCGTCCCTGTGCAGAGCGGTTCGTGCGGGTTTTCGAAGGCGCCGAGGTGATCGTGTGTCCTTCCGGTTCCTGCACCACCATGCTGCGGAACTTCTATCCCGAGCTGTTGAAGGAAAGTCCGATGCGCTCGGAGGCCCTCGCCATGGGGCAGCGCACGTACGAGCTTTCAGAGTTTCTGGTGAAAGTGGCCGGCGTCATCGACGTGGGTGCGGTGTTCCCGCACACCGTGACCTATCACGCTGCCTGCCACGGCTTGCGCGAGCTGCATCTTCAACAGGAGCCACTCGCGCTCTTGCGCGCCGTTCAAGGATTAAAGCTGGTGGAGATGGCGCGCCACGAGGAATGTTGTGGCTTCGGCGGAACGTTCGCCACCAAGTTCGCGGACATCTCCAGCGCGATGGGCCAATCGAAAGCTGAGAACGTTGTCGCCAGCGGCGCGGAGTACGTAACCGCCATTGATCCCAGTTGCCTGATGCACGTGCAAGGCATGCTGGAGAAGAACAAGTTCGCCGCAAAGGCGATTCACCTGGCCAGCATATTGGCATCGCAGGGAGCGGGCGCATGAGTGCTCCTGCAACAAGAGTTCCTCCAGCAGAAGGCGCGAGCGCGCACGATCATCCGCAATCGGCCAATCCGGAAACGCAATTTCGGCACGACGCTGCCGTCAAGTCGGCCGACCTGGTCCATCGCGAGATTATCCGCAAGAACATGGAGAGCTATGATGTCGGCCACATGAAAGGCCGGAGTCGGTTCCTGGACTGGGAAGCGGCGCGCGAAGCCTGCCAGGCGATCAAGCGCGAAGCCATCAACCACCTCGACAAATACCTTTTGCAGTTTGAAGAAAATGTAACGGCACGGGGCGGGCACGTCTTCTGGGCGGCGAACAGCGAAGAGGCGCGCAAATACATCGCCGACCTGGCGGTGAAACACGCGGTGAAAACCGTGGTCAAATCGAAGTCAATGGTCACGGAAGAGATTGAGCTCTCGGCTGCGCTGGAGAAGGTGGGCTGCACCGTGTGGGAGACCGATCTGGGCGAATACATTGTGCAGTTGCGGCATGAGCCGCCGTACCACATTGTCACTCCGGCCATGCACCTCAATCGCACGCAGATTGCGGAGCTGTTTCGCGACAAACTGGGCGAGCCCGACCTGCCGGAAGATCCGCAGAAGCTCGTCGCCGCCGCGCGGAGAAAGCTGCGCAAGGCGTTCTTCGCCGCCGAAATGGGAATTTCCGGCGCGAACTTTCTTGTTGCCGATGTGGGCGCGGTGGCGATCTCCACCAACGAAGGCAACGGCCGGCTGACAACCAGTCTTCCGCGTATCCATGTGGCTGTCACCGGCATTGAAAAAGTGATTCCGCGGCTCGAAAACCTGGCGACACTCTGGCCCGTCCTGGCAACATCGGGCACGGGACAGCCGGTTACGACCTACGGAACGTTGGTCGGCGGGGCGAGACGCGCCGGGGAAGTGGATGGTCCTGAAGAGTTCCACGTGGTGCTGGTGGATAACGGCCGCAGCAGCCTGCTGGGGCACCCGGAAGAGCGGGAAGTGCTGCATTGCATTCGTTGCGGCGCGTGCCTGAATATCTGTCCGGTGTATCGCCATATCGGCGGGCACACCTACGGGACCACGTACCCCGGGCCCATCGGCGCGGTGCTCACGCCGCATCTGCGCGGTCGGCAGTTTGAGCACCTTTCCTACGCAACCTCGCTTTGCGGCGCGTGCACCACGGTTTGCCCGGTGAAGATCGATTTGCATCATCACCTCCTGCACAACCGTCGCGATTTCATGAAAGCCGGGCACGGCAAGACAGGCGAGAGATTGCAATTTCGTCTGTGGCGCGCGGCGATGCTGAACCCAAAGTTGTATGCGATGGGTGGCTGGCTTACGCGCAAGGGGCTGCGCGCCATTTATGGACTGGGCCTTTCCGGATCACCGTTCGATCCGCTGCGTGCGTGGAACCGCAAACGCTCGACTCTGCCGGTGGCCAGACAATCATTCCGCGAGCAATGGAGAAAAGGCCTTGGCAACGGCAGATAATCCCAGTCGCGAACTGATCCTGAGACGGATTCGCTCAGGCGTGCATATGCCGGTAGCTGCGCCGCACGAGCCAACTCCGGGGCGGCCCTTCTTCGCGCCCATCGAAAACCCGCTGGAGAGGTTTGAACAGGAGTGCAAGGCCAATTTGATGGAGCTGTCGCTTACCAGCAATCCGGACGAGAGTGCACAGCAACTGGCGGCAATCCTGAGCACCTTGCCTGACGGCGAAATGTTTGTCCAGGACCATCCCTCCTTGCGCTCTCTGGTTCAAGCCGCATCCGTATCGCGAGAAATTCGCTGGTCCACCCAGGGCAGGCCCAGAGAAGTTGCACAGGCTACCGTGACGTTGGCGGAAGCTCTGGTGGCGCAAACCGGCTCGATTTTCGTCAGTGCCGCATGCGGCGGACGCGGAGCATCTGTCGTGGCGCCGTGTCATATCGTTTTCGCTACCACCGATCAGCTTGTGCCTGATCTGAAGACAGCGCTTGACAATGCAACCAGAAACGGGATTCTTGCGAACAACTCCTTTGCCTGCATGATCAGCGGATCGAGCCGCACGGCCGATATTGAGAAGATTCTGGTGCAGGGAGCGCATGGGCCGATCCGGCTGGCGGTGATTCTGGAGCGAAGCTAGTCTCAGAGATGAATTACGCCGCGCAGAATCAGCAGCAGTGAAATGCTCGCCACTACAAACCAAAGCAAAATTCCCTGCAACAGAGGACGGAAGCCCACCTGTTTGAGGGTCTGCCTGGACACGCTGGCGCCGATCAGGAACAGAGTGACGGTCAACCCGATCCTACCCAGCTTGAACAAAAAGGAATAGGCGGAAGCCGCGGGCAGATAGGTATTCAAGGCCGCGGCCAGGCAGAAGAAAGCGATAAACCAGGGCCATTGGATTTTCGCACTGCTCTTGCGGAACATTGCTGTGCCGAGAGAGACCGGCACAATCCACAGCGCGCGCGCGAGTTTTACTGTTGTGGCAATGGCCAGCGCGAGTGTTCCGTATTTCGCAGCAGCGCCGACGACTGAACTGGTGTCATGGATAGCCAGCGCAGACCACAAGCCAAATTGCGCTTGAGACAAATGAAGCCAGCACCCGAGCGGCGGAAAAAGAAGCAGAGCCACGGAATTGAGCATGAACACGGTTCCCAGAGAAACCGCGATCTGTTCGTCACTGGCTTCCGTGATGGGAGCCACTGCGGCAATGGCGCTGCCGCCGCAAATTGCCGTCCCGGTGCTGATCAAAAAGGAAGATTTGCCGGGGACCTCGAGCACGCGTCCCAGAATCTGCCCTAGCACCAGCGCTCCCGTGATGCCGGCGAAGGTATAAACAAAGCTCAACCTTCCTGTGCGGATAATCTGCTGCAGGTTCATGCCGAAGCCAAGGCCCACCACGGAGGCCTGTAGAAGAAATTTGGAAGCTTTGCGGGATGACTTTGCGTAGGGATGGATGAAGATCAGCCCGAAGGTCAGGCCAATACAAAGCGCCACCGGAGGAGAGATGAAGCCGGTCGCGCACACGACTGCGCAGGTGATGAATAGAAGCTTTTCTTTCATTCCTTGATATCAGGCTGGAGAACTTGTTCCATTGTACCGGAATGGAGTGTGGAATCAGTGCTGGAGCTTCCAGAGGATCTGCCGCATCATGCCGAGCCAAACTTGCGCATCCTCCGCGGGTACACTGAGGCGATGCAGCATGCGACGCAGATTGTCTTCGCTCGCACCTTCTGTTCCAGGCTTCAGATAACCGCTCGCCTGCAGAGTTTTCAGCCATAAAGCGGTTAGACGGTCCAGGTCAGCCATGATTGCAGCATTGTGCTCGTGAGGAATTGAGGGCGACACAGGCGTTCCCGCATCACGGCTCCGCACTATCTCATATAGACAGACAGCGACGGCCTGCCCCAGGTTCATTGAGACATGCTCCTCCCGAGTAGCAATGTTCAGCAGCCAGTGGCAATGGCTGAGATCCTGATTGGAAAGCCCGACTTTCTCCGAAC
>Ga0207707_10006046_pt1 | contig 10588 bp, 9 predicted proteins | sample KBSC83BmetaG_FD_184336 | JGI IMG/M metagenome (GOLD analysis project Ga0207707, IMG submission 184336) | Corn rhizosphere microbial communities from Kellogg Biological Station, Michigan, USA - KBS C8-3B metaG (SPAdes) (version 2) | ecosystem: Host-associated > Plants > Roots > Rhizosphere ... | reverse complement strand
CGGAGGGCGACGGGCGCCGCTACGCCATGCTGGTGTTCTTCTTCCCCACGATGCTGTTCTGGCCGTCGAGCATCGGCAAGGAAGCGTTCATGATCCTGGCGCTCGGCACGGCCGCCCTCGGCGCCGCTCACCTCTTCGTCGGGCGGTTCCGCGGCCTGGTGTGGCTGGCGCTCGGTCTGTGGGGCGCGGCCGTCGTCCGCCCGCACATGGCGCTCATGGTCGGCGCCGGGCTGGCGGTGGCGGCGCCGATCGCCCTGCTCGGGGGCGGCGACGAGCAGGGCCGGCGGCAGCGGGGCCGCCTCGGCGGCGCCGTGCTGGTGATCGCCCTGCTCGTGGCGGGCCCGGCCCTCATCGGCGTCGCGGAGAAGTTCTTCCACCTGCAGTCGCTCAACGCCCAGACGACGCAGGAGCTGCTCGACCAGACGACGCTGCGGTCGGGGCAGGGCGGATCGACGTTCGCGACCGTCTCGGCCAACAATCCCGTGGGGTTCGTACGGGCCGGCGTGACCGTCCTCTACCGGCCGTTCCCCTTCGAGGTCCGCAACGCTCAGTCACTGCTCACCAGCCTGGAGGGCCTGGCCCTGCTGGTGCTCGTCGTGGCGTCCCGGCGCCGGCTGGCCCGGCTGCCCGCGGCGCTGGTGCGGAGGCCCTATCTGGCCTTCGCCGTCGTGTTCACTCTGGCGTTCATCTACGCCTACTCCAGCCTGGGCAACTTCGGCATTCTCGCCCGGGAGCGATCCCAGCTCCTCCCCGTGCTGTTCGTGCTGCTGTGCCTGCCGAAGCCGGCCCCGGCGGAGACGCCGTGATGGCCCGGTCCCGCTGGCGGCTGAAGATCGGCTGGTGGAACCTGCGGGCGCACCGCGCCGTGTTCCGGCAGGGCATCCGGGGCTACCGGGCGGTGGCCGGGCGGAAGCCCGTCCGCGACGGTGTGACCGTCGTGACCGTGAACTACAACTCCCTGCCGCAACTGCGGGTGCAGCTGGCGGCGCTGGAGCGCTACACCGCCGACCCGATCGACATCATCGTGGTCGACAACGCCTCGAAGGACGGTTCCCGGGAGTTCCTCCGCGCCCAACCCAAGGTCCGCCCGCTCCTGCTCCCGATCAACGTCGGGCACGGCTTCGCCCTCGATCTCGCCGTCCTATCGGCGTCGACGTCGACGGTCGTCACGTTGGACATCGACGCCTTTCCGGTCTCGCCCGGTTGGCTCCCGGCGGTGCGGGAGCCCCTGGCCGAGGGGGCGGTCGTCGCCGGAGCGCACCTGCACCGGGGCTACGTCCACCCCTGCTTCCTGGCGCTGCGCCGGTCGGACTTCCTCGACTACCGGCTGTCGTTCGTCCCGGTCGGACGCTGCCCCAGCCCCGAGGTTCCGGCCTCGGGGCTGTACCTCGACGCCGGCGAGGCGGTGAGTCACGTCTTGTCGCTCGCCTACGGAACCAGTGCGGTCCACAAGATCGCGCCGACGTCGACGATCGGCCCGGGCGTCATCGGGACGATCTTCGGCGACGTCGTGTACCACAACTTCTACTCGACCCACGGGCGCGGGAAGTTCGGCAGGGCCGGAGCTGAGGCTTGGGAGCAGGCGGTCCGCACGTACGTCAGCTGACGGGAAGCGCCCTACTCCTCAACGCATGCCCGACAGCGCCAGCGCTTCCCGGTAGAACTCGCTCGACTGCTCCAGCTGGATCGCCGTGTCGAAGTCCTTCAGTTCCCCGTCCTTGATCACCATGATGCGGTCGCAGATCGTCAGGGTCGAGAGCCGGTGAGCGATCACGATCACGGTCATCCGTTGCTTGAGCCCCTCGAGGGTGCTTCGGACGAGGTGTTCACTGCGCACGTCGAGCGCGCTCGTTGGCTCGTCAAGAATGAGCACGTCGGGCTGTTCGACCAGCGCCCGGGCAATGCAGAGCCGCTGTTGCTGACCGCCGCTGAGGTGGCCACCATGGGTGCCGACCTGGTGTTCGTACCCCTCGGCCCAGTCGACAATCTCCTCATGAAGGTGGGCCAGTCGAGCCGCTCGCTCGACGTCCTCCGGCGAGACGCCGGGACGGAAAAAGCGGATGTTCTCGGCGACGGTCCCGGCGACCAGGTGCGCGGCCTGAGGGACGAACGTCACCCGGCGCGCCCATTCGCCGCGGTCAAAGGTCGCGATGTCCCGGCCATCGGCCAGGACCCAGCCCCTGTCCGGCTCGCGCAGCCCGAGGAGCAGCTGCACCAGGGTCGACTTGCCGGCGCCTGACGGCCCGACGATCCCGATGGTCTCGTGCGGCTTGATGGTGAACGACACGTTCCGGAGGACGGGTTTGCTGTTCGGGTAGGCGAACCAGACACCGTCCATGCCGATCCTGTCGACTTTGCCGATTGGCTTCCCGGCGTCGGCGCGCCGACCGGCGGTGAAGATCTGGAGACGATCCTGCAGCTCGTCGATGGCGGGCGAGGCCCCTGCCACGCTGAGGACGGCGTTCTGGACGCCCTGTCCGTAGCCCAACGATCGCAGCATCACCAGCATGGCGGCCCCGAGCGACGTGAGGCTCGTGGTGTTCGACGCCGCGACGACCCCGAGCGCACCCACAACGGCCAGATAGGCGAGTCCCGTGTACACCGTGGTGCCGAGGCCGGCGATGAACTGATAACGGGCGAAGGCCCGGCGCGCCCGTTCGATGGTCGCGCCCATGGCCGTCTTGGCCTCTTCCTGGACCTGGAAAACATGCAGTTCCAGTCCGAGCTCCGACACTTCGTTGACGGAGGTCGCGAAGTCCATGCCGACGCGGTTGGCGGCGTCGCCCCGGCGGCCGACGGCCCTTCGAAGCGGGCGGAGCGGGAGGGCCAGCACGCCGACGGACGCAACGAGGACGAGCGCCCCGGTGGGGTTCACCGCCACGGCCATGCCGAGAAGAGCCACGAGGTTCGCCGCCGAGACGACGCCCTGAGCGAGGTTGGACACCATGTAGCTGGCATGACCGCTGTAGGTGGTGAGCAGCTCCTGGAGGCTCCCGGCCTGTTGGGCCTGCTGGACGTCCCAGGAGGAGTCCAGGAAGGCGGCGCTGAGCGTGCCCCGGATCCGGGCGACGGTGCCGGCCGAGAGGTTGGCCGACGCCCAGGCGGCGTAGGCGGCCAGGACCATCCGGATCGAGATCAGGCCGACCGCAACCAGGAGTGCGGAGGGAAGCGAGAGCGACCGACCGGACACGACGTCGAGCCGATGCTTCCCGTCCGCGACGGCGAACGCGGCACGGGTGACCATGACGAGAAACAGGGCTTCGAGCAGGCCGCCGACGAAGGACGACGTGGCGATCGTGGCGATCATGCGCCGGTGACCGACCAGGACGAATTTGAGCGCCCGCCTCGGCCGCTTCCCCGATGTGCCCGAAGGATCCGGCGAGGAACGCTTCATATCTCTCCTCATCGCGCCGCGCAAGGCGCGACTCGCCAACTCATCCTCTAATTCTCGGCCGGGAGCGAGCTGACCTTTGAGCGGCGGAGAGTCCGGCTCGTTCGAAAGGGACATATGCTTCGAGCCGTGCAGCCGACGGTCCGCTTCGGCCTCATGTTCCCGGGCACGACGCTTCCGGCGTGGGGGGCGCGATGCCTGGAGGCGCTGGTGGCCAGAGAGGGGGTCGAGCTGGCGGTGCGGATCGTGGAAGACCGGCCGCGCGCCGAACGTCCTCCGGACCTCCGGTGGAGCCTCTACTGGCGGCTGGTTGTCACCCGGCGATCGCGATCGGTCCGTCCCGTCAGCGTGCCCGCCGCTTTCGAGGGTGTGCCTGCGGCAGCCGCGGCCGACATCGCCGCGATCCGTGGCCACGAGCTGGACTTCATTCTCCGGTTCGAGCCGGGAACGCTCAATGGTGACATCCTGACGGCCGCCCGTTACGGCGTCTGGTCCTATTCGCACGGAAACGAACGGGCCTGCGGCGACGGCGCGTCGCCGGGCCGGGAGATCTATGCAGGTGATCCGGTCACCAAGGTCACCCTGCACCGCCTGACAGGGCGAGCCGGGACGGGGATCGTCCTCCACGAGGGTCATTTCTGCACGATCGCCGGGTCGTACACCCGCCATCTCGACCGGATCAGGTTCGGTGGGGCCGACTGGCCGGCTCGGGTTTGCGCGGACATCCGGAACGGCAACACCGCCTATCTCGACGGTCCACCGCAGACAGCCGACGACCCGGGTCCTGCCCGTGGCCGGTGTCCCCCGATGGGCCGGTTCTTCGTGAAGCTGCTCCGTAACCGCGCCCGCAGCCACTGGCGGGAACTGTGGCGGGCCGACCATTGGAACGTCGGAATCGTCGATGCGCCGATCGGGACGTTTCTCAACGGTGGGCCCATCCCGCCGGTGAACTGGCTCCCCGAGCCGCCTCGGGGTCGTTTTCTCGCTGACCCGTTCGCCGTCGCCGACGATGGGCGGCTGTTCATCTTCGCCGAGGAGTTCGACTACCGGACCAATCTCGGTCGGATCACCGTGGTCGAGCCGAGAACGACGAAGCCGCCGCACCAGGTGTTCGACCTGAAGGTCCACGCCTCGTATCCGTTCCTGTTCCAGCACGACGGGACGACGTACTGCGCGCCGTGCATCTCCCCAGAGCGGCGCGGGCTCGACCTGTTCCGGGCGATCGATGTCCCCACCCAGTGGGAGAAGGTCGCCACAATCCTCCCGGAGTTCGCCGCCCAGGATGCGACGCTCTTCGAGCACGATGGGCGCTGGTGGCTCCTGGCCACCGAAAACGCCGAGCCCCCCAATACGAAACTCCATGGGTGGTTCGCTCCGGCGCCGGCCGGGCCCTGGGTGCCGCACCCCCTCAATCCGCTCAAGAGCGACGTCCGCTCGAGCCGTCCGGGCGGCACTCCATTCGTCCACGACGGGCATCTCTATCGACCGGCGCAGGACGACTCCACCAGCTACGGGGCGGCCATCGTTCTGAACCGGGTGGTCCGCTTGAGCCCGACCGAGTTCGAGGAAACGCCGGTGGCAAGGGTGGATCCCGTTCCCGGGCGCTACTCGAAGGGCCTCCACACGCTCTCGGCGGCCGGGACCAGCACCCTCATCGACGGGAAGCGACGGGGATTCGCCTCGCCGGCGATCCGGCAGCAGCTCGGATACCGGCTCCGGCGGGTTGGGCGAATTCCCGGGCGCCTGTTGCGGTTCATCAGACGCGTCCGGCCCGTGAAGATCTGAAACACCCGGCTCATCCGGAGCGACGCGAGCGCGGGCCGTGGTGCGCCACGACGGCCGCCGCCCTCGCTTCCGGCGTCGTGCCGGAAGGCCCCCGGCGGTGGCCCAGGACGGCGGCGAAGTCGGAACTCAGGTAGGGCCGCCAGCCGAGGGCCCGAGTGGTGAGGCGGGCTACCGCCGGGGAGACCGCCTTGCGGACGACCTTGAACCTCGAGTCCCACAGAGCGCTCCACGAGGGCGCCAGCCACACCAGTTCCGTAACCTCCAGCGGGGAGCGCTCGACGAGGTTCCGGAAGGTGAACGGGTCGAAGATCATCACGTGTTCGGGATTGATCGCCGGTCTCCGCCGCGCCAGCACGGTGACGAACTGGCCGAGATAGGTGGCGTTGGGGGTCGTCACGACCGCCTTCCCTTCCGGCTCCAGCGCCGCCGCGGCGTACTCCAGCAGCCGGACGGGGCTCTCCAGGTGCTCGATGAGATCGCCGAGGACGACGACTTCGAACCGCCCGGGGGGGTCGTCGTGGAGCACGTCACCGGCCACCATGTCGTAGCCGAGCTCCTTCAGTCGCTCCACCTCATCGGTCAGGTAGTCGACGCCGACGCAGGAGGCGCTCACCTCGCGGATCCTTTTGTGCAGCCAGTTCGGGTTTCGGTGGCTCTGCTCCCAGGTGTGCTGCACACAGCCGACGTCGAGGACCCGGCGGCCTCGGCAGTGCTCGAGGATGAAGTCGAGCTTGCCGGGAGGCGGCCCCGTCGGTGCTCCGGCGAGCACGCGATCGACGATATCGGTCATCGGTGTACGACCTTCCCGTGGTCTCGGACCACGGAGCCTAGCAATCCGCGACAATGGACAAATGCGGACGAGCAGCGTCAAGAGCCGGGCCACCGCCGCCGCGGTCCGGGCCGGTCGAATCGTCTGGGGCTCGTGCCGCCGAACGACCCGGCGTCTGCGCCGGAGCGACGCCTACGCCGCCCCCTGGTCGGCTTCCGTCCTCGACGACATCGTCCTCAACCGGCCGTGGAATCTCCTGTTCCGGCTTCTCCGGGGCCTGACCTCCATCCGCCTCCGCCTGCCGGGACGATTCGGCATCCGGCCGGGTGTGACGGTCGTGATCGTCAATTGGAACGGCCGCACGTTGCTGCCCGACGTCGTGGCGGCCATCGAGCGGTACTCCCCCGAGCGCCCCGAAATCATCGTGGTCGACAACGCCTCGAGCGACGGCAGCCCGGCCTGGCTGAGGACCCAGCGGCACCGGCTCCGGCCGGTTCTCCTCCCCCGCAACATCTATCACGGCGCCGGCATGGACCTCGGCTTCCTCCTCAGCCGAACCGAATATGTCGTGGCCCTCGACGTCGACGCCTTCCCCGTCCGCGAGGACTGGCTCGGAATCTTCCTGGCGCCGTTGTTGAACGGTGCCACCGTCTCGGGCGCCCGGGCGATGCGGGGCTACGCCCACCCGTGTTGCCTCATGATGCGCCTGGATCGTTTTGTCGGCCGTCGACACACCTTCCAGCCGCACGTCGGCGAGTGGCTTCCCGAGCGGCTCGGTGTCGAGGAGTGGGACACCGGCGAGAGCATCTCCCGCCGGGAGGGCGACGAGAAGGTGGCGCTGCTTCCCCGTACCTATGCCAGGGGCCCGGGCCACCTCGGCAGTGTCTTCGGCGACGTGGTCTTCCACAACGGCGCGTCGGTGCGCCTCCTCGCCGGTGACCGCGTGGAGGGCATCGACATGAACGACGTGCGGGCCTCGTGGGATGAGGCCGTGGCCCGTTATGTCCGGCTCCCCGACGGCCGGCTCGGCTCACACGAGTAGGCAGCGGTGGCGAACCGATCCCTGGACATGCCCGATGCGGTTGGCGGCGACCCAGATCCACGCCGCCCGGCTTTGCCTCGACCGCAATCCTGGGAGGTGGACGAGGAGCCAGAGCCATGATCTCCAGCCGGCGACGGGGCTGGGTGCCGGGGCGCCCATCTCCTTCAGTCGCCGGCGGACAAGTGGCCGGCTCCGGCCGTACGTCGTGCCCTGTCGCCACAGGTCTTTGGGCCGAGCGCGATATCGGTAATGGACGACCGCCTCCCCGGCGAAGTGGACGGGCGTCCCGGCCTGCCAGGCTCGCAAGCCGAACTCGATGTCCTCGGCGCCGTTGGGAAAGCCCTCGTCGAAGCGGCCGAGCCGCTCCCAGGCGGCGCGCTGGAGCCCGAGGTTGTTCCCATGGGCATAGGGGAAGATGCCGTAGAAGGTGGGCACGCCCCGCTCGTCGCCGCGGCCCCGCGTCGCGGCGAGCCACTCGGGATTGAGCCGGTCGAGTTCGAGTCTGCCGGTGACGAACTCGTGATGGCGCAGTGCCTCGCCCATGGCCGCGACCCAGCCGTCGGCGACCAGGTCGTCGGCATCGCAGAGGGCGAAGGAAGATCCCCGGCCGGCGGCCGCTCCCGCGTTCCGGCAGGCACTCAACCCGGGCCGCGCCCCGGCGTCGACGAGCCGCACCCGGGGGTGGGCGGCGCCGTAGCGGCGGACGACCTCGGCGGTCCCGTCCGTGGAACCGTTGTCGGCCACGACGATCTCCCAGGTTCCAGACCACTCTTGAGCGAGGAGCACCTCGAGCTGGGCCGGGAGCGTGTGCTCCTCATTGCGGGCCGGGATGACGACCGTGAGCTCGCAGGCCCCTGTGCTGTCGGTCACGCAGCCTCCAGCAGGTTAGGTTGGGTCGTCATGGTATGGGCAGACCCGACGCCCGGCGACACCGCGTGACATCGCCCGACCCGGGCGCGAACCGGCCGGTGGAACTGTCGGTGATCATTCCCGCTCGGGATGCCGCCGAGCTCATCGGGGAACAGCTCGATGCCCTGAACCGGCAACGCTGGGACGGAACGTGGGAGGTCGTCGTCGCCGTCGATACCGGCTCCACCGACGGTACCGCCGCCGTCGTACAGCGGTATGCCGGTGGCGGGCGGATTCGAGCGATCGATGCTCCGCCCGGAGGCGGGCCGGGCGCCTCCCGGAATGTCGGGGCGGCGGCGGCCTACGCCCCGGCGCTGGTCTTCTGCGACGCCGACGACGTGGTCGCCGACGGGTGGCTGGCGGCCATGGGCGAGGCGCTGCGCCATCACGACTTCGTTACCGGGCCGCTCGATCTCGACCGGCTGAACCCGCGTTGGGCCGTCGATGCCCGGGGCCGAAGCTTCGCCGACCGGCGCCCGGTGTTCGAGGGGATCTTCCCCTATGCCAGCTCGTGCAACGTCGGGATCCGTCGGGCGGTCTTCGAGAGCGCCGGCGGGTTCGACCCGGCCTGGCGAGTCGGCGAAGATCTGGAGCTCTCGCTCAGGTTATGGCTGTCGGAGGTCGAGCTCCATTTCGAGCCCGCCGCCGTCGTCCACTACCGCTATCGACCCACTCTCCGCGCCACGTTCCGCCAGGCGCGCTTCTACGGCCGGGTGCGGCCCGTCCTGGCCGAGGGACTCCGGCGGGAAGGCCGCCTCGCGCCGAACCGGTGCGGCGGCCTGCGGAACTGGATCTGGCTCATCCGCCATGCGACCCTTCTCCGCGCCCGCCCTGGACGGGCGAAGTGGCTGTGGGTGGCGGGCCAGCGGGTGGGGAACCTGGAAGGGTCGTTGCGGGTGCGACGGCTGTACCTGTAGCGGCGAAGGTTCGGTCGTCCGGAGCGGCCCTCGATCTTCCCGGTCTGCGCTCCTTGATCCCGGGGATGAAGACGTCCGGTATGAGGAAGTTCGGAAGCCGTATCCCAGGATCAGGATGGGGCGGAATCCCAGCCGCCCGGGCGCCATCGGGAATCCTGACGCTCCGATACAGTTGGCGATCCTCCGGAGCCATCGAGGAGTGCAATGAGTTGCTGGAAGAGGGCTCGCCGAGGTTTCTGGGTGCTCCGCCGGAGGATCGGAGCAATACGTGGGCGCCTCCTGGTGGGGCCACCGTTGAGCTACCAGGTGGGAGGTGACCGCGGGCTACCGGCTCACCGCCACTTCATCCAGCGGTATCTCCGTGCCCACAGTATGTACATCCGTGGCGACTGCCTCGAGTTCGAATCGGACCAGTACACCAGCGCCCACGGCAGCCCGGACTCGGTCGACATTCTCCACGTCGACGACTCCAACGAGCGGGCGACGGTGATAGCCGACCTGACCCAGCCGAATGATTTACCGTCGAATCGCTGGGACTGCATCGTCTGCACACACGTCCTCCATCTTGTCCCGGATCCATGTGCGGTCGTCGGCGAGCTGCGCCGGATCCTGAAGCCCGGAGGGGCGTTGATCGTGGCGGTCCCGACGATGACTCGCATCGACCATCCTCATTGGACGGAGTACTGGCGTTTCACGCCCGACGGGCTGGAGCTCTTGCTGAAAACGAGCTTCGACGACGTTTCGATCGAAGGTTTCGGCAACGCCCTCGTCGCGGCCGGCATGATGCGCGGCCTCACGGTCGACGAATTTCTCCGATCGGAACTCGAGCCATATGACGTCCGATTCACGGTGGAAGTCTGCGCGCTGGCGAAGAAGGCGCCCTGACTGCCGGTCAGGCCGGGCCTTCAGCGTTCGGGCGGATGCGCCGGGCGATCTTCGAGCGCAGCGCCGGGGGGATCGCCGCCATCAGCCGCGTCCGTGCCGAGCGGGACGGCTGGCCGAGAAACGGCTGGGCGTTCCACTCCTCGGCCAGTGAACCTTCATCGAGCTTCTCCCACGCCTCCCACTTGTGGGTGCCGGCCACCTTGCGCCAGCGGGGCGATCCTGTGAGGTACGGGCGGAGCCCTACGCTCACCTGTGGAAGCTGCATGTCGTCGAGGACGACGATGCCACCGCGTCGGAGCCGCGAGCCTGTGTAGTACCAGTCGAGGATGGCGGCCGGGAAGCCGTGACAGCCGTCGACGAGGACGACGTCGAGCGGGCCCTCGGCCAGGCGGGCCGGCAGGGCCGTGTCCGAGGTGCGAAGGTCGAAACTGAGCCGGTGGCCGTCATGCCCCCGTTCGGCGAGGTAGGAGCGGATGACCTTTTCCTGGTCGGGATCGGGAACGACACAGAGGTGTTCGCAGCCCCACGCCCCGAACAGCGCCGTTGAAGTGCCGCACCCCGTCTCGAGGGTCCGGGTGTGGCGATCGACCCGGTCGGCCAGGAACTCGTAGAGATCCCGCGTCGCCCCCCACACGCCGCCCGCGGCAGCGGGGTGGACCTGCGGCGGGTCGGCCATGAACGGTGCGATCAAGGCTCGACGCTCGGTCGCGGCCATGTCGGAAGTGTAGGGGGAATCCCCGGAGGGCGCCCGAGGCGGGGCAGCCCCGCTCCGCGGGTCTACGTGGCCGTCCCGGAGGCGTCGGCGTGACCGTCGACCAACTGCTGCACCACCTCCTCGAAGCGTGTGGTGACGACCTCGGGGTCGATCTCCGGCCGGGCGGCGTGCCCCA
>Ga0207707_10006044_pt1 | contig 10589 bp, 11 predicted proteins | sample KBSC83BmetaG_FD_184336 | JGI IMG/M metagenome (GOLD analysis project Ga0207707, IMG submission 184336) | Corn rhizosphere microbial communities from Kellogg Biological Station, Michigan, USA - KBS C8-3B metaG (SPAdes) (version 2) | ecosystem: Host-associated > Plants > Roots > Rhizosphere ... | reverse complement strand
GCCGCTTCGGCGTGGACGTCGTGGAACTAGCCCCGGGCGGGACGGCGACCGTGAACGGCGTCGCGGTCACGACCTGGGAAGTAGACCATCCAAGCGGCGCCCCTCCGCTCGCACTGCGGCTTGGCGTTGGCGGCACCGAGATCGCCTACACCGGCGATACGTCGTGGACGGACCGGCTGGTCGCGGCCGCCGACGGCGCGGACCTGCTGATCGCCGAGGCGTACTACTACGACAAGGCCGTGCCTTATCACCTGCGCTATGCCGACCTGGTCGCGCACCGCGCTGGCTTGAACAGCGGTCGGATCGTGCTCACGCATATGTCGAGCGACATGCTGGCGAGGGCGGCGGAGGGACGGCTCGCCTTCGAGACCGCGCATGACGGTCTAAGCATTGAGGTGTGCGCGAGGCCCTGAGCGCTACCTGGCCTGATCAACGGTGAGGATGATCGCTCCGACCGACCGGCGCCCTTCCAGTTCACGGTGAGCATCGGCGGCCCGCTCCAGCGGGACCCGCGCATGGATCCGCGGGGCGAGCTCACCGCGGACGGCGGCCGCGAGCGCCTGTTCGGCGTCGTCGCGCTGATCGGCGTCAGACTTGCGGATCACCATGCCCAGCGGCCCGCAGAGCGTTAGGCCGCGCCTGGCGATGGCCTGAATGTCCAGCGGCGGCCAGCCGCCCGACGCGTAGCCGTACAAGCCGATGCGGCCTCGACCGTCCGCGACCGCGGCGAGGACAGCCGCGGCGGTCTCCCCGCCGACCGCGTCAAGGACCAGGGTCGCCCCTTGACCACCGGTCAGTTCGCGCACCTGGTCCGGCCAGCCGACGGCGCCGTAGTCGACCGCGTGATCGGCGCCGAATCCCGTGACGGCGGCTAGTTTCGCGGGGCTGGCCGCGCCGATGACGGTCGCGCCCGCCGCCTTGGCCGACTGGACGAGCAGCGATCCGATCCGGCCCGCCGCCGCCGTGATCAGCACGATGTCGTCGGCGCTCAACCGCATGGCGGAAAGCAGGCCGCGGGCCACCGCGCCGGCCTGAAAGACGGCCAGCGCGGTATCGAGGGCCAGCCCGTCTGGCACCGGAAACGTGTAGTCGGCCAGGGCCACCGCTCGTTCGGCATAGCCGCCCTTCTGCCCGGCCGTGACGGCGACGACCGTCTTGCCGCACAACGACTCATCCATCCCCGGGCCGACTGCCGTCACCACTCCCCCGACCTCAAGGCCGGGCACCCACGGCAGCGGCAGCGGGTAACGGCCTGAGCGGACCATCACGTCCCCGTAGACGACTCCCGCTACGCGGACATCCACCAGCACCTGGCCTGCACCCGGCTCCGGCTCATCGGCCTTGTCGACGACGAGCACGTCCGGCTCACCGAACCGGTCCACCTTGACAACCCGCATGGAAACTCCTTCGTTGACACCTTGCCCGAAACGAGACAACATGTCTCGTTGAAGACGACCTATCCAGTGTCCGGGCGCGCGGACGGCCGCACAAGGAACAGACCGCCGGAGATGTCCCGGACGAGACAAGGGCCCGCAAGTGTCTCAGCCGAATGTCCGCGTCCGCCGCACCCGCGCCCTGCTCCGCCAGGCCCTCGTGGAACTGATCGAGGACCGCGGGTTTGACCACGTCACCGTCGGCGATCTCGCCGAACGCGCGATGATCAGCCGCGCCGCGTTCTACCGCAACTACCGCGACAAGTACGAGCTCGTCGAGCAGATCTTCGACGAGGCGATGGCCGAGATGACCGCCGTGAGCGAGGACGACACCCGCTCATCCGGCGAGCGGTTCGCCGATTTCCTCACCCACATCGACGCCTACCACCGGCTGTACGGCGCGCTTCTCGGCCGCAAGGGCAGTCCCTGGTTCGCCGACCGGATGCGCTCGGCGCTAGCCGCGATGTCCAGCGCGCACCTCCCGGACCATGACGCCGACGCGCTCGTTCCCAGCGTCATCTCCGCGATGTTCGTGCAGTCCATCGTCTGGTGGCTCGATCACGACCGGCCATGCCCGCCGCACGAACTCGCCGAACAGTCATCACGGCTCATCGGCGCGGCCATCGCGGCGGCAGCGGGCGTACCCGGTAAATGATCTCCGGACATCGGAGTCAGGGGGTCGCGGCTCGCCGGTCGTCTCCGTGGCGGCCGGGGTCTGTCGCAGGCCGGTCCCCGGCAGACTTGTTGGCAGCAGAACGGGAGTCCCGGCGTAGCCACAGGACGGTACCCGCGATCGCCACCGCGACCGCGGACACGATCGTGGCGATCAGCCAGGCCGAGGCTGTCGTGCCGGCCGGCTTTGGCGCGACGGACGGTGCCGGGGTGGCCGACCGTGGCGTGGACGACGGCGAGGCGCCGACGGGAACGCCGAGGCGGGTCAGCGTGACGCTCAGCCGCGCAGTGCCGCGCAGCCATCCGCTGGCCTGGAGCGGCTGGCCGAAGCCCTGCTGTCCCGGCGGCGTGTAGATCACGGGACCGCCGGCCGCGCGCGGGTACAGGTTCTGGCGGATCTGCCCGTTGGCCTGGCCCGGTCTTGGGGTGACGCCGGGCACCGTATAGGTAATGGTGTACTTCGGCCCGAGGGAGGCCGCCGTCGGCGGCGTGCGCAGCGCGGAGGGCTCGTCTGGCGTGCCGCCGCCCGAGCCGAACAGCACGGCGAACAAACCGGTCTGCTCGGCGAGGCTGGAGAGCGTGTCCCCCTCCCCCGGCAGGGCCTCACCCTGGGCGGAGACGGTGAGCGGACGGGTCAGGCCGGGACCGGTGATGCTCGCCCGGGTTGCCCCCTTCGCGAGGGCCGGCGTGGCGACCGCCGCCGTGACGGCCAGAGCCGTGCCCGCGGAGAGGAGAGTGAGAACGATGAACCTGCGCCGCATCCCGGTTGCTCCTTTCGTAGCGTCCCGCTTGGGTGTACACCGGAGCCTGGCGGCAGGTTCCCGGCGCGCGGTGCCCTTATTAGCGGGCCGAGTCGGCGACGGCGAGCGCGGCGGTCTTGCTGAAGCCGCCTTCCAGCCGCAGGACGACCCGCGGCGTGCCCCAGATCAGCGTTCTGCCGGTGGTGAGCCGGGCCGAGGCCTGTGCGATCGTGCCGTCGCTGCGGACGTAGATGACCTCCTGGGGTCCGGGGACCCATAGCCCTTTCGCGCCGTTCAGCCGGACCTCGGTGGCGCTGTCGACCTGGACGAACTTCTCGAAGTAGACCTGGTCCAGGTGGCCGGCGAATTCGTCGAGCCGCACCTGGCCGTACGGCGTGCGATCGTAGCTCAGCGTCGCGACCCGACCGCCGTCGCTGACCGTGACCGTGGTCGGCTGCCCGAGCCTGGCGGGCACGAGGATCGGGAAGGCGACACGCTGGCGCGCCTGCTCGAGCGTCATCCGCAGCTCCCCCGGCAGGGACGGGCGCGGCACGGGTGAGGGGCCAGGCGCCTGGTGGAGCTCGACACCGTCGAGCCGCAGCACGTGGGCGATGGCCGCGCGGCTCTGCGGGATCGCCACGGCCAGGGCGACGACGGTCAGCGCCGCGATCAGGGCGGCGCGCCACCGGGGGTACAGGATCCGCACGCGCCAGCGAGCGGCCGACCCCGGGCGTGCCCGACGGCGCTGCCGCGCCCTCTGGCGCCGCTCTGTCTCCAGGCGCTGGCGGACGACGGCGGTCGGCTCCGCGGCGGGCGGCACGTCGAGCCGCGGACTCAGCGCGCGAAGTGCACCACGTCGTCGGCGTCCTCGCCCGCGCCGAGCAGCCAGGCCGCCCGGTGCGCGCGCAGCGTGTACCGGGCGACAAGCACCGCGTAGGCGTCAAGGTCGCCGTCCCGTGACCGGGCTATCGCGTCCGCGTCGTCGATGGCACCCCCTGCACGAGCCGTCACTCACTTGAGTACACCGCCCGCGGTCATTAGGTTCCGGTGGCTAGGACTCCGGGGCGACGCGCCCGCAGCGGGCTAGTAGCCGATCGCGAGCCAGGCGCGGTGGGTGCGCGGGGTTTCGAGTTCGTCGGCGAACGCGATGGCGTAGTCCGCCGCCCCGAGCCGCGAGTGGCCGTCTTGGCCCATAACCTGCGAGGTGCTGCTCGTGCGGTAGGCACCCGTGCGGGTGCCGGGGTTGTGGCCGCCGAACTCGCCCGCGGGAACCAGGTAGAACCAGTCGATGTCCGGCGGCGCCGCCTTCAGCGTGTCCAGCGCCTGCTGGTGGGCGTCGGTGAGCGGGGCGAACTTGGCGGGGAACTCGGGGGTGTCGCCCTCGCGGGGGCCGCCCTCCACCCGGGGGATGATCGAGGCACCGCCGACGACCCCGAGGCGGGCCCCGCTGGCCTGCGCGGCCGGCAGCAGGTCGGCCACGGCCGCGGGCAGGCCGCCGTCGGGGGTCACGGCGGGCAGGGCGCAGACGATGGCGTCCGCCTTGGCCGTCGCCGACGTCAGGAACACGGGATCGTGCACGCTCCCGGTGACGGAGGCGACCGGCGCCGGCAGGTCGGTGTTGCCTGACCGGGACACCGCGGTGACCGCGTGCCCGCGGGCGGCGAGTTCGCGCACGATCGCACTGCCAACGTATCCGGTACCGAAAACGGCGATCTTCATGGTGGCGGCTCCTGACGGCTGCGATTGTTCGGCTGGCCCCTTTCTACTCCCTTCAGTGACCGCGGGGCGTCGTTCGGGTGCTGGAGGGCGACGACGACGGTCGCGAGCAGGAGCAGGACCGCGCCGACGCGAAGCCCGAGATCTCGGAGGTTTCCAGTTGCCGACGACCTGCTGGCCGAGCGCGGCTTCAACGGCGTCACGATCGAGCGGCACCTCATCCACGCATCTGATCGCTGAGTTGAGCCCCGGGGCGTTCAGCCCGGACGGCTCAGAGCCAGGCGGTCAGAAGGTGATGACTCCTCGGAGGTTGCGGCCGTTGCGCATGTCGTCGTAGCCGACGTTGACCTCGTCGAGGCTGTACGTGCGGGTTACCAGTTCCTCGAGCTTCAGCTTGCCGCTGCGGTACAGCTCGAGGAAGCGGGGGATGTCGGCGCGCGGGTTGGACGAGCCGAACAGCGAGCCGCGGACCTGCTTCTCGTACGTGGTGAGCTCCAGGGCGCTCATCGTCACCTGCGTCTCCGACGCCGGGTGCAGGTTGGTCACGACGACGCGGCCGCGCTTGCCGACCAGTCCGAGGCTCGCGCCGATCTGGGCTCCTTCGCCGACGCCCATCGTGTTCACGCATACCTGCGCCATGCGCCCCCTGGTCAGGTCGGTCACCAGCGCGTTGGCCTCCTGGTTGGAAGCGACCGCGTGGGTGGCGCCGAACTCAAGGGCCTTGTTCCGCTTGAACGCCACCGGGTCGACCGCGACGACGTACTCGGCGCCAAGCGCCACCGCGGCCTGCACCGCGTTGATGCCGATTCCGCCCACCCCGACCACCACGACCACGTCGCCGACCCGGGCCTCGCCCGCGTAGGCGACCGAGCCCCAGCCGGTGATCACGCCGCAGCCGAGCAGGCAGGCGACGTCAAGCGGCAGGTCGTCCTCGACCTTGACGCAGCTGGCCTGGTTGACGACCGTGCGCTCAGCGAACGTGCCGAGCAGGCACATCAGTCCGAGGTCCTGGCCGCGGGCGTGGTGACGGGCCGTGTGATCCGAGATCTGCCGTCCCTCCCGCGTGTACATGCCGAGCTCGCAGATGCTGCCCATGCCCGCCGCGCAGGCCCGGCACTGGCCGCAAGAGGGCACGAAGCTGAAGATCACCCGGTCGCCGGGGGCGAGCCCGGTAACGCCGGGGCCAACTTCCTCGACGATTCCCGCGCCCTCGTGCCCGCCGATGATGGGCACCGCGGTGGGCAGGTCGCCGGTGACGACGTGCTCGTCGGAGTGGCACAGGCCACTGCCGCCGAGGGCGACGAGCACCTCTCCCTGCTTCGGCGGGTCGAGTTCGATCTCCTCGACCGACCACTCCTTGTTCCTGTCCCACAGCACCGCTGCGCGAGTCTTCACGCGACCTCCCTCGCACGCGCGGCCGGGGAGTCACGGCCGCCGCATTCCGAAGCCCATCGTTCGTCCGCGATCTTGGTCTGTCAATGCCCAGCCGATGACCGCCTCGTTCATGTCGCTGCGCACGCCGGCCGACCAGATCCCCACTCCCGGCGCCCGCGCTTGTGTATGGTCGCGGCTATGAACGGGCTCCTGCGTGGACCGAGGTCGCGATGCTGGTGATTTCCGCCGCTGACGTGGTCTCGCTGCTCGATCTCGACGCGCTCGCCGACGCGGTGCAGGCGGCGATGGCCGATCTCAGTGCCGGCCGGGGGTCGATGCCGCCCCGGGTCGCCGCGCAGGTCCCCGGGCGAGACGCGCTGCTGGCGGCGATGCCGGCTTACCTGCCGTCGGCCGACGCCCTCACCGCCAAGCTGGTCAGCTTGTTCCCGCGGAACCAGGACCGCCCGACCCACCAGGCCCTGATCTGCTGCTTCGATCCTGCCACCGGGACTCCGGTCGCGGTCATCGACGGCACTTACCTGACCGCCGCGCGGACGGCGGCCGGATCCTCCGTGGCGACCCGGCTGCTCGCCCGCCCTGGCGCCGGCCGCGTCACGGTGATCGGGACTGGCGTGCAAGCCCGCGCCCACGCGCGGGCGCTGGCGCGCCTGCCTGACGTGCACTCCGTGCGGATCGCCGGGCGGGACCAGTCGAAGGTGAAGGCACTGGCGGGCGAACTCACCGCCGCCGGAATCCCGGCGCAGGCCCTGGCCTCGGTCGAGGACGCGGTGCGGTCGGCTGACGTCGTGTGCACCGCCACCCACGCGGCGTCTCCGGTCCTGCGCCGCGAGTGGCTGCGCCCCGGATCCCACGTCAACTCGGTGGGATACAACACCAGCGGCGAAGGGGAAGTTGACTCGGCCACCATCTCCGATGCGCTGGTCGTTGTCGAGTCTCGCGCCGCGGCTCTGGCCCCGCCTCCCGCCGGTGCCGTCGAACTCCTCCGGGCGATCGAACACCACGCCATCGATGCCAGTCACATCGTCGAGATCGGCCAGATCGCCGCCGGAACCGCGCGGGGCCGGACCGACGATACGCGGCTGACCCTCTATAAGTCGGTCGGAGTCGCGGTCCAAGACGCCGCTGCCGCGGCCCTGGTCCTCACCGCAGCCCGGGAACGAGGAGCCGGAACCAACATCACGATGTAAGTCAATCTCCCCAGCGCAGGCCCCCCAGAACTCGGGCCGACGATGTGCGGAGGCTTACGCTTCGTGTCATGGCGAGGTCCGTCGACAATGACGTGTACGACCGGCTGGGCGAGTCGTGGTGGGATGAAACGAGCCTGCTCAGCCTGCTGCACGGTAGCGTCACGCCGGGGCGCTTCGCCTATTTCCGCGGCGTGCTCGCCCGGCAGTTCGGCGCTGGGGTTGCCAGGCTGCGGGTACTGGACATCGGCTGCGGCGGCGGTTTCCTCGCCGAGGAGTTCGCGGCCCTCGGCTGCCAGGTGACGGGGATCGACCCGTCGCTGGTGTCGATCGGCGCGGCGCGCGCCCACGCGGCGGAGCGGGGCCTGCGCATCGATTACCGGACCGGAGTCGGCGAGGAACTGCCCCTCCCGGACGCCTCCTTCGACGTGGCCTGCTGCTGCGACGTGCTGGAACACGTGTCCAACGCGGACCGCGTGATCAGCGAGGCGGCCCGGGTGCTCAAACCCGGCGGCCTGTTCCTGTTCGACACCATTAACCGCACGCGCAAGAGCCGGCTGCTAGCGGTCAAGGCCGTGCAGGAGTGGCCGCTGACCCGCCTCACCGACGTGGCGATCCACGACTGGGACATGTTCATCACTCCCGCCGAACTGACCGCCGTCCTGCGGCGCCACGGGCTAGCCCCCGGTGAGGTCGCGGGCCTGGGGCCACGCGCACATCCCCTCGCCGTACTCCGCAGCTACGCCAGCGCCCGCTTCAGCCGGATCACCTACGGAGAGCTCAGCCGACGACTGGACGTGGGGCAGGTAACCAGCACAGCCATGTCCTACATGGGGTTCGCGCCCAAGACGCGAAGGTAACGTTCCCGTCGGATGGGTTCAGCGGTCGCGATCCGGGATCGGCTCAGCGAGCGCGGCCCGCCAGGCGGGCGCCTGGAAGGGGTCGGCGAAATACCGGGTCTCGTGCGTTACGAAGTCGCCGGTGAATTCCATTCTGGGACTGGCCGGGCGACACCGAGGTAGTTTTGGCTCGCAAGCCCGGCTGAACACGCAGCGGCAGCTTCAGCTACGGCGTGTCCCGATGACCGGACTGGTCCGGCGGGCTGTCCTGGTCGTCAGCCAGCCCCACCTCACCGCGCTCATCGGCCGAGGCGCCGATATCCCAGGCAGACCCTTCCACAGCGGGCAGGCCACCGACGATGGCAGCGACCGAGCCGTCATCGCCAACCGCCTCGCCCGTTCTCGTGAGATATCCGGGATCTTCGTCGGGGCCGGAAGGGCCGGGTTCCCGCTCGGGCGACAGGGCGGGGTCCTCACCGGGCGGCGGCGATGCGGGCGCATCATTGCTGGTCATGTAGACCATCTCCTTCGGCCGACTCAACGTCAACTCGGGTACCCCCAGGCACGTGGCCGCTAACTGAACCACGAGCACCAGAGTCACCCGCGACCGGGGAGCTGGGTGGGATGATCGTGGCATGCCGACGGGACATGGCCGGGTAGCTTTGGTGACGGGCAGCTCACGGGGCCTGGGCGCGGTGATCGCGGTGCGGCTGGCGCGAGACGGCCTGGCCGTCGCGGTCAACGGCCGGCGTGGCGATGAGAAGGCGGGCGAGGTCGCCCGCCTTATCCGTGACAGCGGCGGCACCGCGGACGCCTTCTGCGCCGACGTCACTGACGAGCACCAGGTCAGCGAGCTGATCGCCGCGATCGCCGACAGGTTCGGGCCGGTTGAGGTACTGGTGCTCAACGCCACCGGCCCGCAGCCCGAGGCCCCGGTCGCCGAGGTGGCATGGACCGACCACCTGGACCAGCTGAACTTTTTCGTCAAGAGCCCGGTGCTGCTCCTCCGCGCGGTGCTGCCCGCCATGCGGGCGGGCCGGCACGGCCGCATCGTGCACGTCGACTCCGAGGTCGCCGACCGGCCGCCGCCCGGCCGGTCCGGCTACGCCACCGCCAAGAGCGCGCAGATCGGCCTGGTGCGCAGTTGGGCGCGTGAACTGGCCCCGTCCGGCATCACCGTGAACACGGTCGCTCCCGGTTTCATCCCGGTCGAACGCCACGCAGACGTCCCGGAGGAGGTCAGGCAGGCCTACCTCGCCTCGGTACCCGCCGGCCGGATGGGAACTCCGGATGACATCGCCTACGCGGTGAGTTTCCTGGCGTCCGACCACGCCGGCTTCATCACCGGCCAGCGCATCATCGTCGACGGCGGCCGCAGCCTCGGTCCCTGACGACCAACACCACGACGTCTATCTTTACGGACGGCCAGGCCGGCTATGTGCTCCCGGTCAAGCGGTCGGTGCCCGCCTCGTCAGGGTCCTCCCGCAGATCGCAGCCTGGGCAGGCTCACTGGCCCCGGGCATCGTCGCGTTTGAACCACGGCTGCTGCCGGCAAGAGACGACCACGGCACACCTCCTGAGCCCCCGGCAGCAAGCCCCGCCGTCTGTCACAGCAAATGACACCCCGCCTGGCTCGCCGGGCCGCCGATCTGCGCGGCCCTGCTGGTCGCACGGTAACGCCTGCACTGCCCAGCGGATTGGTGAATCTGGGCCCGGCGGTCTCGCCGTCACAGGAACTCACGCATCTTGGCTGCCGTCTTAGCCGGGTCGTACCCGTCCGGTATCCCGTCGACCAGGATGATGTCGCTCTCGATGTGGTCCGCCCGCAGAGGGGCGATCTGCCGGTACGCCGGCGAGTCCCACCAGTTGCGGGCCTCGTCGAGACCAGGGAAGGCGATGACGACCGCCGCGCCGCCCCAGCTTCCTTCCTTTACCTCGTGCTGGGCGCCGTGGACGAGGAAGCGCCCGCCGTAGGGGTCGAGGGTTGCTTGGATGCGCTCGATGTACTCGGCGACCTCGGGATGCGGGGCAGGGTTGTGAAGGTTAGCTATCGCGTATGCGGTCATGAGGTGATCATCTTCCCGGGCCACCGCAGCCGTCGATTACCTGTCAGGTAGTACCTCCCGACAGGCGCCTGCAGAACAGTTCGTACGCGCGCCGGCCGATCGCGACGAAGTACGCCGGGAATAGCCACGGCCTGCGCTCCGCCGAGTCCAGGCGGGCAAATGCGTCTTCCCAGCGCTTGATGTCGGCGCCGGCGGCGAGCCCGGCGGCGGCCAGTTCGGCCCGGGCCGCCCATGACGGCGGCCGCATCCCAGGTGGGACACGAAAGACCGGGGCCCGGCAGGCATAGCGCTCCACGGCCAGGCCCGCCCCGGTGAGCAGGTCGCCGAGGCGCAGGCCCACAGACAGATCGTTGCCCCTGGCGCGGTGGAGCTCCCGGTAACGCTCGTCCAGGTCTTCCAGATCCGGTTCGCCGGCCGTGAACCGCAAAGCGGTGACGTCGGCGTCCACCAGGTAGACACAACCGCCGGCCGTCGCCAGCGACGCAAGGTGGGCGACAGTGGCAGCCTCGCGCCCGCCGTTGTGCGCAAGCACGTGACGGCACAT
>Ga0207707_10006043_pt1 | contig 10590 bp, 10 predicted proteins | sample KBSC83BmetaG_FD_184336 | JGI IMG/M metagenome (GOLD analysis project Ga0207707, IMG submission 184336) | Corn rhizosphere microbial communities from Kellogg Biological Station, Michigan, USA - KBS C8-3B metaG (SPAdes) (version 2) | ecosystem: Host-associated > Plants > Roots > Rhizosphere ... | reverse complement strand
GATCGGCTCGTTCAAGGAGCGCGGCTCGCTGTATGCGCTGCGCGGCAACCTGGCGCCCGACGGCTGCGTGGTCAAGGTCGCTGGGACGGCGCGGCAGCGCCACAGCGGCCCCGCGCGCGTGTTCGAGGACGAGGAGTCGTGCGCCGACGCGGTGCGAGCCGGGTCGGTCGCCCCGGGCGACGTGCTCGTTCTCCGCTACGAAGGTCCTTCCGGCGGGCCGGGGATGCGCGAGATGCTGAGCATCACGTCGTCCGTGGTGGGCGCGGGGCTGGGCGAGTCGGTGGCGCTCGTCACGGACGGGCGCTTCTCGGGCGCCACGCGCGGCCTGATGGTTGGCCACGTGGCGCCCGAGGCCGCGCGCGGCGGGCCGCTCGCCGCGGTCGCCGACGGGGACGTGGTCACGATCGATGTGGACGTCGGCCTGCTCCAGGTGGAGCTGCCGGACGAGGAGATCGCCCGCCGCCTGGCCGCCTGGACTCCTCCCACGCCGCGCTACACGAGCGGCGTCTTCGCCCGCTACGCCGCGGCGGTGGGCTCGGCGTCGGACGGCGCGGTGCTCGTCAACCCCTGAAGCGCTCGATCGCCTCCGCCACGCCCTGCGCGAGCGGGCGGGCCACCGGTCCACCCACCAGCTCGATGAACGAGGTGGCGTCCACCGAGGGCGCAAACGGGAGCGGTTCATCCTCCGCCGTGATCAGCCCGGCCGCGTCCGGCGCGGCGCACTCGATCTCCTCGATCAGCTCCTCCATGCTCGCCACCGGGCCGTCGAGGTTGTGCACGGACGCCCCGTCCCGCTCCGCCTCGAACGCGCGCACGAACGCCTCGCCGGCGTCCGCCACGTACTGGAACTGGAGCGAGCCGCCGAACGGGATCCGGTACTCCTCTCCCGCGGCCGCCGCCGCCATCGCGGTGGTGGGCGCCGATGTGACCCCATGGTCGCGCCCCGGCCCGTAGACGGTGTGCGGGCGAAGGCCGACGGACGACACGCCATAGTCCGCGTAGTAGCGCTCGGCGGTGCCCTCGTTCGCGAGCTTGAAGATCCCGTAGAGCGTGCTCGGATGCTGACCGGGCCCGGCGATCGCGGCGATCGAGGACGCGTACACCACTGGCGCCATGCCCTCGCCGCGGCGCCGCACCGCCTCGAGCACGTTCACCGTGCCGGTCACGTTCACGCGCGAGCCGAGGACCGGGTCCGCGCGCACGAACGGCACCTGCAGCGCGGCCAGGTGGATCACCGCCGCCACGTCGTGCTGGTCCATCGCGCGCTCGAGCTGGGCGAGGTCGGTAACGTCGCCGTCGATGCGTGTGAGCGCGGCGATCTCGTCCTCGCTCAGGGCCAGGCGCAGCCGGTGGTCGCTGCCGCCCAGGTCGTAGGTCACCACGTCGTGACCGCGGTCGATCAGCGAGCGGACCGTCCACGCTCCGATCGCACCCAGCGCACCCGTGACCAGCGCTTGCATGGGCCAATCAAACCAAGGAGAACGACATGCAGATCACGAGGAACTCAGTGGGGACCGCGCCCGGCCCGAGCGACTGGTTCACGGGCAACGTGTACATAGACGCGGTGGCCAGCCCATCGCCGCCCTCGCGGGCCGCCTCGGCGCTCGTGCACTTCACGCCCGGCGCCCGCACCGCGTGGCACACGCACCCGCTCGGCCAGACCATCTTCGTGACCGAGGGGATCGGCCGCTGCCAGCGCCGCGGCGGCGAAGTCGAGGAGATCCGCCCCGGCGACCGCGTGTATTTCGAGCCCGGCGAGGAGCACTGGCACGGCGCGGCCCCGGATCGCTTCATGACCCACATCGCGATTCAGGAGGCGGACGACTCGGGTAGCCCGGTGAGCTGGGGCGAGCACGTGACCGACGAGCAGTACGGTGCGTCGCCCGCTGGCGACAACTGAGAGGAAAGAGCCCATGGAACTGCGCCCGCTGGGACGCACCGGCGTCCAGGTGAGCAAGCTGTGCCTCGGCGCGATGATGTTCGGCGACTGGGGCAACAAGGACCACGACGACTCGATCCGCATCATCCACCGCGCGCTCGACGCCGGGATCAACTTCATCGACACCGCCGACGTCTACTCGGCGGGCGAGTCGGAGGAGATCGTGGGCAAGGCGCTCGCGGGCGGCAAGCGCGACAACGTGGTGCTCGCCACCAAGCTCGTCATGCCGATGGGCGACGACCCGAACCAGCGCGGCACCTCCCGCCGCTGGATCTTCCAGGAGGTCGAGAACTCTCTGCGGCGGCTCGGCACGGACTGGATCGACCTCTACCAGGTCCACCGCCCCACGCTCGACACCGATCTCGACGAGATGCTCGGCGCGCTGTCCGACCTCGTCCGTCAGGGCAAGGTCCGCTATCTCGGCCACTCCACCTACCCGCCGTCGCTGATCGTGGAGGCGCAGTGGGTGGCGCGCGATCGCAGGCTTCAGCGCTTCGTGTCCGAGCAGCCGCCCTACTCGCTCCTCACCCGCGGCATCGAGGCCGACGTGCTGCCCACGTGCGCGCGCTACGGCATGGCGGTGATCTCGTGGAGCCCGCTGCAGGGCGGCTGGCTGTCCGGGCGCTGGAGCGCCGATGCCACGCCCACCTCGCCGGCACGCCAGCGGCTGACCACGCGCTACGACATGTCGCTGCCCGCGAACCAGCGCAAGCTCGAAGTGGTCGAACAGCTCTCGCGGGTCGCGGACGAGGCCGGCATCTCGCTGGTCGAGATGGCCATCGCGTTCGTGCTGAACCACCCGGCGGTGACCGCACCGATCGTCGGGCCGCGCACGATGGAGCAGTTCGAGGGCCAGCTCGCGGCGGCAGAAGTCGTGCTCGACGACGCCGTGCTCGACCGCATCGACGAGATCGTGCCCCCGGGCGTGAACCTCAACCCCGCCGACGGCGGCTGGTCGCACCCGGGAATGGAGCCGGCGGCGAGGCGGCGCTGAAGCGGGCGCACCCCATTGGGGAATGCGCCCTCGGACTCGCCCAGATCGGATGAGGCCGGCCAGCCCGAGCGCCGGTACGGTCGGCCATCCTCTTTTTTCAGCTGACGAGTTGGGAGCTGGGGCTCCTGTTCTTCGCGGTGGTCCTCGGCGCCACTGGGCTCGGGGTTTTCCTGGGTCACCGCGTCCGCCATCTCTCGGAGAGCCTGAAAGAGCCGTTCGGCATTCTCCAGGGAGCGCTGCTCGGCGTGGTCGGGCTGATCCTCGCCTTTGGGCTCTCACTCGCCGTTTCCCGCTACCAGGATCGCCGCGCGGACATCGTCAGCGAGGCGAACGCGATCGGCACCACCTACCTGCGCGCCGAGACCCTGGCGGAGCCCATGCGCAGCCGCTCGCTGGACCTCCTGGTCCGTTATACGCGGAGCGCCATCCGGATCTCCGACCAGGTACCGGGCAGCGACGGGGCAAAAAGCGCCCGCGTCGAGGAAGGGCAACTCGAGCGGCAGCTTTGGACCCTCGCGGGACAATCTCTCGCGACCGCGCCGACGGCGAGCGCGCCACGCCTCTACGTCGACGCGCTCAACGGGATGATCGACGGGGAGACCGTGCGCGTCGCCGCCCTCAGCAATCGGGTTCCGACCGCTGTCCTCGTGCTCGAAGTGCTCGGGTCCGCGCTCGCCCTCGGGCTGCTCGGCGCGTACCTGGCAATCATCGGAAGGGGCGTGCTGGCCGTGACTATGGCGGCGGCGCTCGTCGCGTTCCTGCTCCTCGTGACCGCCGACCTCGACCGTCCCACGCGAGGGATGATCCGCGTCCCCGACAACGCGCTCACGAACCAGCTCGCCTCGATGACGCAACCACCTGCCGCCGCGCCACCCCGCCCGCGCTGAACCGGCGCCGGCGCAACCTGAGACCATGCCCACATGACCCGCAACAAGAAGAAGTTCAAGGAGCTCTCGCCGAAGCAGCAGGTGGCCGCGATCGTGTCGATGGTCATCGCGCTGGTGATCGTGGGAGCCGCCGAGCGCGACCTCCATCGCCGGCCGGAGAACGAGGTGCGGGGCGAGAAGTGGATCTGGCGCCTGGTGTGCCTGAACGCTGCGGGTGCCGTCGCGTATCTCCGCTTCGGCCGCCGGCGTTAGTTGTGCTTCGCGCTCCAGTGCACCTTGCCGGTGTCGGCCTTCGAGCAACCGGGCACCGTGCCCTTGACCCGTAGCGTGCCGGCAGCCTTGTCCTGACTGCTGAAGTGGCCGTGCACCGTGTAGGTCACCCGGCCGCCGTTCTGCTTCACACTGGCGCTGAACTTCTGGTCCTTCCCGACGTGGATCGTGTGCGGGAAGGTTCCGGACGTGGCGCTCGGCGCGCTGCCCGTGCAGGTGACCGGGATGTTGTTGAACTCGAAGCGGGTGAGCTTCTTCACGCTGCCGTGCTTGGCCACCAGCGTGATGTCGACCGTTCCGCTCCCTCCGCCGGCAGGACCGTGGATCACACGGCGGGCGGCAAGCGCGACGGCGGGCAGCAGCAGGAGGGCAACCGCGAGTCCAACTCCGACCATCCTGCGTGGGCTCATCGGCGCGACCGTATCCGCAGCAGGGTTCCGCGGTCAATCGCTTTGGCGCGAATGCCCCAGCCCCACGACCCGCGCGAGGCAGAGTCAGCCTCGGCGCCGCAGTGCCCGCCGCCACCAGGCGATGTGCGCCCGGCGCAAGCGCCGGTACTGGCCGATGGTCATACCGGCAGGGATGTCCGGCTCGCCGATGTAGATCGTGCGTGGCGTGCTCATGAAGTGCGTCAGCCCGTCTGGGCGCCGGACAGTTCCGCTCGCAGCGTCGCGATCTCCGTCACGGCCGCGCCGACGTACGCGTGATGCGCCGCGACCAGGTCGTCGTCGAGATCCGAGACGTAGGTCGTGTTCGCGCCCAGCCCCTCGAGGGATGCGAGCGCGCGCTCTGCGTGGAGTTGCGTCAAGTGGTGCCTCAGGTCCGCCGCCATCCAGGGCGAGGGGACTATGCAGTGATCGTCGAACATGCCTTATTTGACGCGCCGGCTCCCCACAACCTTCCGCGGGCGGCACGCAGATCAGTCGGCCACGCGTGCGAGCACGTGAGGAAGCTGGCGCCGCGACGAGATGTCGAGCTTGCGGAAGGCCCGTCCGAGGTGGGTCTCCACCGTCTTCTCGGTGACGAACAGCGTCTGGGCGATCTCCCGGTTCGTGCCGCCCGCCGCGGCGAGCTCCACCACCCGCCGCTCGCTGGGCGTGAGCGAGTCCACACCGGTGCGGTCGGTGGTCCTTGGCCGGACACCGATCGCGGCGAGCTCGGTGCGCGCTCGGCGCTCAAGGGCGCGGGCCCCGCAGCGCGAGGCAAGCTCAAGCCCCGCGAGTAGCGGCTCCCGGGCCGCCTTGCGCTGCCCGGCGGCCCGGAACGCCGCGCCGAGGTCGACGAGCGCGCGGGCATGCTCCAGCCGCGCCGGCGACGGCTCCAGCACCGCGACCGCTTCGGCAAGTCCTTCCAGCCGTTCGGCAGGAGGGCCGACGAGCGCGCTGGCGCGGAGCGCGATGCCGATCGCGCGCGCCGCTCCGAACGCCTGCGCGCGGCGCACCTCGTCGGAGGCCAGCTCGCGTGCCTCGTCCTGGCGTCGGAGCTCTGCCAGTGACAGGGCGGCCGCAGAGCGCCACGCCAGCAGGGCCGGATTCTCGCCGCCAAATGCCGGGTCGTCCCGTCCGCACCCGCACAGCTCCTCGATCGCGGCCTGATGGTCGCCGGCCGCGGCGCGGAGGACGCCCGAGGCGTAGCGAAGCTGCGAGCTCGACGTGAAATCGGCGTCGTACCCGACGCCAACGCGCTCGACAAGCCGCTGGAGAGCGTCGGGAGGCTCCTCGCGTTCGAGGCCCGCCAGCACCGCTGCCGCCACCGCCATGACAAGGAAGCGGGCGCCGAGCAGATCGGTGGCGAGCTCGATCGCCGTCTGTGCGTCCGCCTGGGCGGCAAGCAGGTCACCGCTTCGGACCCCTACCAGCGCTCGAAGCGCGGACACCGTCACGACCGTCAGCGCGGCGCCTTTCCTGCGCGCCCGCCCGAGGATGTCATCCATGCATCGCTTGGCATCGTCAAGACCGTCCGCCGCCCCGAGGGTGCCCAGTGCCACGAGCGCCCAGTTCTCGCCACGATGGGGTTCGAGCGGAAGCGGGGCGGCGAGTGCGCGCATCGCCAGGTCGACAGTCGTGGCCGCCGATCGCAGGTTCAGCATCTCCTCCATCGCGAGCGTGGCGAGCGTCGTGGCCTCGAGCACGTCGCGCGCGGGGCCGCCCGGGTCGCGCAGATTGGCGATCGTCGCAGCGGCGTCACGCTTGGCCGACGCCGAGGTTGAACTGAGGCCGAGCAGCGCCACCTCGAGCTGATCCCGCGCCGGCTGATCCTCCGGAAGGCGGTTCTGGGCGCGCCGCAGGATTGCCGCTCCGTCGGCAGCGTGCCCGGCGAAGAAGAGCATGCCGCTGAGTTCGATCGCGGCTTTGGCAATGGCGGCCGGCTGCTGCCCGTGCTCGACCACCTCGGTGAGCGGACCAATCGCCTCGGGCGCCCCGGCACGAGCGTAGGCCTGTCCCAGGTCGAGCAGGATCTGGAGCCGGTGGTCCTGGGCCGGAGGCTCCTCGAGGGCGCGGGAGAGCAGCGCGGCCGTCCCGGTCGCATCGCCCAGCGTCCATGCCTCGCGTCCCGCCTCGTACAGCAGTTCCACCGCCGCCGGGTCGCCCTCCGGGTCCGTGTGCATCACCTGCGCGGCCACCTGCAGCGGCGGCGCGCCGCGCTCGCGCAGGATCGTGGCCGCGGCACGATGGAGGCGCTGGCGCTCCGCGGGCGACTGGTCTCCATAGATAGCGGTCCGCAGCATCGGATGGACGAAGCGCACGGTGCCGCCAGCTTCCACCACCCCGGCGGCGACCAACGCCGCCATCGCCGGTTCCAGCTCGGCACCGTCCAGTCGCGCCAGCAGAGCGGCGTCGCGCACCTGCGCGCCGTCGTCGAGAACGCTGAGCGCGCGAGCGAGCGCGGCGGCCGGCGCAGGCAGCCGTGACAGGCGGAGCAGCACCCCGTTCGCCACCCCGCGCGGGACGATCTCCGCCACATCGCCTGCCACGGCCGCGGTGGGCGCAAGGCCGCGCGCCGCCACCTCGTCCAGCAGCTCGCCGACCAGGAATGGATTGCCGCCCGTCACCTCCACGCAGGCGCGCACGAACGCTGGGTCGGGCTGGCCGGACAGCCGCGCGGCCACCAGCGCGCCCACGGCCGCCGGCGTGAGCGGAGCCGGACGCAGCTCCTCGGTGGCGGGGTCGGCCACGAGGGTTGCCGCCTCTGGCGTGAGCGCAGGGTCGGGCGGGCGCGTGGCGAGAACGACCGCGACCGGTTGGCCCTCGACCCGCCGCACGATGAACGACAGCCAGCGTGCCGACGACGCGTCGCACCACTGCAGGTCGTCGACCACGAGCACGACGGGCGTGTCGGCCGCCATGTTGGAGGCGAGCCAGTACAGGCCATGCTGCCAGGCGTAGCTCGGATCGGCGGCGGCGTCAGCGGCCGGTGCCGCGGGCGCTCCGGTGAGGAGATCCGCCGCCAAGCCCGCCGCGCCAGCCAGCCAGCGATCGCGCTCGCCGCCGTCCGCCTCCAGCAGCGCCCGCTCGAACAGCTGGCGCACGACACCGAACGGGAAGCCTCGCTCGAGCTCCGTGCCCCGCGCGTGGAAGAGCCGCAGGCCGAACTCCCGCGCGCATCCCCGTGCCTCGTCCAGCAGGCGTGACTTCCCCATGCCGGGAGCGGCCTCGATCATCAGCGCTCCACCGTCGCGACGGCCGGCCGCGCGGAGCACCGCGCGGATGCGCTCGACCTCGTGCTCGCGCTCGAGCAGCGCGACCGGCCGGGCAACCGCGGATGTGTCCATGCGCGGGGTCGATCGTACGGCGCGCGCGGGGTGCGGCGCAATGTTCAGGGGTCGATGTCAGGGGATGCGCCCGATGTGCGGAGAGCTGCGCGGCCCGAGCATGACCGGCATGCCACTCATTCAGGTCAAGCTCATCGAGGGACTCTTCACAGGGCCGCAGAAGCGAGAGATCGTCGAGCGCCTGAGCGAGACGATGATCGAGATCGCGGGCGAGAGCATGCGCCACGTCACGTCGTGCATCGTCGAGGAGGTCGCCAGCGGTGAATGGAGCATCGGCGGCCAGACGGTCACGGCCGACGACCTCCGAGCACTCGCCTCGGGCGAACCCGAGGGTGGCTGATCGTCCATGGCCACGCCGGGAACGCGCCGTCTCGATCCAGCCGCGATCGGGGACCACCTGGACCGTCTGTACCGCGTGGCGGTCGCGCTGTGCGGCTCGCGGGAGCGGGCCGAGGACCTGGTCCAGGACACGTACGTGCGGGTCTTGTCGAAGCCCCGGTATCTAAGGAACGACGACGACCTTGGCTACCTGCTGCGCGTCCTGCGCAACATGTTCATCAGCCAGCATCGCCGCGACAGCGTCAGGCCGGCGCTGGCCACCGCCACCGAGCTCGAGCGCTTCGCGGATGGCTCCGCACGGCGTCCGGACGAGATCGTGGAGTCGCGTCTCGTCTACGAGGCCATTCACGCGCTTCCACCCCACTTCCGCGATGCCGTCGTCGCCGTGGACGTGGCCGGGCTCAAGTACCGGGAGGCGGCCCGGGCGCTGGGCATTCCCGAAGCCACCGTCACGAGCCGGGTCTTCAGGGGTCGAAAGAGGCTCGCCGAGGAGCTTCGGCCGGAGCAGTCGTCCCCGGGAAAGGTTTCCGGCGATGCGTGCGTCCTTGTTGCGGACCCCACCCCCCATCGGAAGGACGCAACGTGAGACCCCCACTCATCTTGGTCACGCTCGGCGCGACGCTCGTGAGCTTCGGCAGCATCGCCTTACCCGCCCACGCGGCGGTCAGCTCCGCGTCGATAGACAACACCACCGCGACGCTCAACCTCGACGGCGCCGACGACAACGTGACCGTGTCCGTGTCGGGCGGCCTGCTCGTGCACGGACAGGTCACAGGCGGGCTGAACAGCGGCTCGGACTGGGACAGCGCGACCGCCGGCGATCAGACCGTGCCCGCCAACGGCACGTTCACCGTGGTCGTCAACGGCGGCGACGGCAACGACGCGATCACCGTGCTGGCGAAAACCACCGAGCTCTCCAGCGCGACCCTGAACGGCGATGGCGGCGACGACGTCCTCACCGGCGCGGACACGAACGACAACCTCAGCGGTGGCGAGGGCAACGACCGCCTGATCGGCGCCCACGGAACCGACAACATGGTCGGCGACGCCGGCAACGACACCCTGGTCTGGAACAACGGCGACGGCACGGACACGATGGACGGCGGCGCCGGCAACGATGCCGCGGAGGTGAACGGCAGTCCCACGCTTGGCGACGTCTTCACCATCGCGCCCGAGGCACAGCCGGGGCGCATTCTGTTCAAGCGCACGAACCTCGTGAACTTCACGCTCACCACGACGACCGAGCGCTTCCAGGTGAACGGGCTCGGCGGCGATGACTCCCTCACCTCGGTTGACGGTGTGGGTGCGCGCACGCTGCTCTCGGTGGACGGCGGCGCGGGCAACGACGTGATCAAGGGCACCGACGGGCCGGACCTGATCACCGGTGGCGAGGGCAACGACACCCTCGACGGCGGCGCGGGTGACGACCGGATCGTCGGCGACCGCGGCAGCGACGCCATGAACGGCGACGCGGGCGACGACACGCTCGTGTGGAACAACGGCGACGGCAGCGACGTCATGGACGGCGACGACGGCCGCGACGACGTGGAGGTGAACGGCGCCCCCGCGGCGGGCGACATCTTCGACGTTCAGGCGAACGGGTCGCGCGTCAAGTTCGAGCGCACGAACCTCGTCCCGTTCTCGCTCGACATCGGCTCCAGCGAAACGACGCACGTAAACGGCCTCGGTGGTGACGACACGATCACGGTCGGCGACGTCGGCGGCTTCGCGGTCACCGCGTCGGGCGGCTCCGGCGACGACACGCTCACGGGCGGCAGCGGACCGGAGACCTTCCGCGGCGGGTCGGGCAACGACACCATCACCGCAGGCGGCGGCATCGACGTCGTCTCAGGCGACGACGGTGACGACACCGTCAACGTGCGCGACAACACGGCCGACGTGGCCTTCGGCGGCGCCGGCAACGACTCGGTCGTGGCCGACACCCCGGACCTCGACATCCTCGACGGCTTCGAGACGGTCGACCGCACCCGGGTCGATCCGCCCGCGACCGTCGACACCGCCACTCGCCCGGTGAACATCGGCCGCGGCACCGTGAAGGTGAGCAGGTCCGCGCGCGTCGCGGCGATCAAGGTCAGCTGCCCGGCGGACTCGCCCGGCAGCTGCACGGGATCGCTGACCCTGCGCACAGCGCACAGGGTCCGCGTCGCGGGCATCAGCGTGATCCTCGAGCTGGGCAGCGTGCGCTACGACCTCGCTCCGGGCACCTCGAAGACGCTGAAGGTCAAGCTGGCGAGGGGCGTCGAGCGGCTGGCCGACCGCAAGGGCCGCATCAAGGCACTTGCGATCGCGTCCACCGGCCCGGAGGGCAAGATCGCGTCGACGACACGCGGCCTGACACTCGCGCTCGGCAGCACAAGGAAGAGCCGGT
>Ga0207707_10006042_pt1 | contig 10591 bp, 7 predicted proteins | sample KBSC83BmetaG_FD_184336 | JGI IMG/M metagenome (GOLD analysis project Ga0207707, IMG submission 184336) | Corn rhizosphere microbial communities from Kellogg Biological Station, Michigan, USA - KBS C8-3B metaG (SPAdes) (version 2) | ecosystem: Host-associated > Plants > Roots > Rhizosphere ... | reverse complement strand
ATCTTCCTCGGCGGTGAAAGTGCGCCCGCGATCGAGACGTACGCCGAGAATCGGGAACACGTTCGCCTGCACCAGCCCGGATCGCACGCGCTCCGGCGTAGCACCGTCGATCGTCGCTGAGGCGTCGGTATAAAGCCCGATGTCGGCGAAGGCGTGCACGCGCGCTTTCCATCCTTCCCACTCGTCGTACGACAGCCAGGTGCGCTCGAAGCCCTTCCACGCCGACCAGACGCCGACGAGCTGGCCTGGTTGGGAATAAGGAAGCGGCGTGAGAAGCGCGTGCTTCACGACGCCGAACACAGTGCTCGTCGCGCCGATGCCGATGGCGAGCGTGATCGTCGCCGCCGCGGTGAGACCAGGCCGGTGGCGCAGCGAACGCAGGGCGAAGCGGACGTCGCCCAGCGCATCGAAGAACGTGCTCGCGCCGCGTTCGTCGCGGGTGTCGTCCTTATGCCGTTCCACGCCGCCGAACTCCCGCCGCGCGGCGCGCCGCGCCTCGCGCTCAGACATGCCTTCGTTCATATGACGCCGTGCCTCCATATCGAGGTGAAAGCGCATCTCTTCGTCCATCTCCGCATCCTGACGCCGTCGGCCGACGAGCGCGGCGAGCCCTGAAGCGATCTCGTGATACCATGCCATATCAGGCTCCGGAGAAAGCGTAGCGGAGTACGCGGTTGACGGCTGCCGACGTGCGGTTCCACTCCTCTATCTCGGCATCGAGCTGTTTGCGCCCTTCAGTCGTGATCCGGTAATAGCGCGCCTTCCGATTGTTCTCGCTCATGCGCCACTCGGCGCGAATCCAGCCGCGGCGCAGCATCGCCTGCAGTGCTGGATAGAGGGACCCCTGGTTGACGTCGAAGACGTCGCGCGAGATCTCGCGGAGCCTGAGCGAGAGCCCCCAGCCGTGCATCGGCTCTTCGCCGAGCAGCTTGAGGGCGAGCATTTCGAGGGTCCCGCGCACGACTTCGGCGCGCGGTCCGAGTCGGGATTCGGTCGGCATGGTCCTTTAGATTACCAAAAGGGGAAAATGGTTCGCTAGGTTGAAGTACGAACCGCGCGGATGCCAGACGGCGCGACTGCCAGACGGCGCGGCTGCCAGAGGACGCGACTGCCGAAGCGCGCAACGGCCAACGTCGAAGAGAGACGCAAAGCCGCACGGCGCAACAGCTTCTGCGCCGTTCGGCGTTTCTAGTTGTTGCGACCTTCGGCAACCGCGCCGTTCGGCACCTGCGCGTTTCGGCACCTGCGCCGTTCGTGAGTCTGCGCCGTTCGGCCTTGCGCCCTACCGCGGTGCCGCCGCCGCCAGCTGCTCCATCGCCGTGCGATAGAGCCGAGCCCGCATCTCCGCGCGTTCGCTCAACCGCGTCACGTAACGCACCGTGATCTCGGCACCGCCCGGAATCGGGCGCAGATTCACTCTCGGCGTCGCGGCGAGCGTCGCGAAGTGTGGCGCGCGAGGAGAGCCTTTCCATTCCGCTTCCGCCTCGCGCGCGCTTTCCGCGGTCGCCGCTTCAACCTCTCCGCGCAGCGCTTCGCTGATCGGGTAGGGGTCGCGGCTCTCCGGGACGACGATCTGGATGTCGTCGAGAAGCCATTGTCCCGTCGTCGAGAAATTGAAGTAGTGCCCGTGGATGGCGAAGCTGTTGTTGAACGTCACGCGCCGGCCGGTGAGGTGGCTCTCTCCGGCGCCCGCACCCGTCTCGAGCAACACTGTCTGGAACATTCCGAGCTCCACGACCTCGCCCGTAACGCCGTTGATCTCGACCAGGTCGCCCGGACGGATGCCGTCGGCGCCCATGAGAACGAACCATCCGATGAACGCAACGATGAAGTCCTGAAGCGCGACGGTCAGCCCCGCGCCAACGAGGCCAAGGAAGGTTCCGAGATTGCTCGGCGGCCCGAAGATCACCAGCAGAATGAGCAGAATGCCAAGCATCTGCAGCGAGACGCGGCCGACCATGCGCAGCGTGTGCATGCGCCGGCGATCCATCGTCAGTCGCGACGTCGTTCGCTCGGCCCAGCGCAGCAGCAACACGCCGATCAAAACGATAAACAGCAGCGTGGCGACGCTTCGGAAGATTTGATTTGTCGCCGCGAGCTCCTGACGGCGGACGACGTCGGTCCAGGTCGCGAACACGCTCGCCAGTTGTTGTTGCGTATCGACGCGACGGTCGAGCGTGCCGAGCGACTTCTGTCGCAGCGACTGACGGCGCGCCTCGGCGAGCAGGGCGGCGGTCGAATCGCTCGACAGCGTATTGGCGTTGGCCGTTTGTAGCCGGCGCGCGGCGCGGGCCTGAATCGAATCGTGCCGCTGTCGCAGGACGGTCGCCGTCGAATCGGCCGACGCTCCGGCGCGCGCCAGGGTGAGTCGTTTGTCGCGCAGCGTCTGCCACGCCGAAAACTCCGAGACGAGACCGGGCTTGATGACGAGCGGCGTCGTCGCGATGCGAAGTGTGTCCGATGCCTGCGACGCCGCCTCGTGCTGGCGAATCATCTCGTCGAATCCCGACTGCGGATTGCCGCCGGCGCTGACGAGGTCCTGCTGCGCGTCGTCGACTTCGTCCTGGTCGAGCGTCGCGACAGCTTTCGCCAGCTCGAGCTGGTCCTTGAGCTTCTGGGCGTCGGCCGCGCTGGCTTTCGCCACCGCCGCGGTCAGTCGGTCAACGGTCGCCTTATCTGTGGCGAGCGTGCGCAACGCTTCCTGAAGACGCGCGTTGATCTGCTGCGCCTCGGGCGTGTCCGCCGCGGGACGCGACGCCATGCGCCAAACGGCGCCGGCGAACGCGAGGTCGTTCGCTTTATCCGCGAGACGAAGTGCCGACCGCGCCGACTCGCGCTCTTCGGGGGCGATCGGCATGCGGAGCAGTGCCTTCACCGTCTCCAGCGCGCTCTCGTCCACCGCGAGCAGGCCCGTCTGCGGTCCGCGCCCTCCCCCCCGACCGCCGCCTCTTCCGCCTCCCTGTCCGGCTCCCGCGCCCGATGCACTTGGCGCGGGCGTTCTCGGTTGTGGGCGCGTCAAGACCACGGCGTAGACCGCTGCCGCGAGGAGCAGTGTGAGAATTCCGACGGTAGCGTACTTCCGAAATGTCATGGCTAGCTCGAAGATACCGGGCCATGACCGCCGATGCCCCCCCCACCCCCACCCCCCAGGTCGTCGTTCATCTGATCGACGGCACCTACGAGCTCTTTCGACACTTCTACGGCCTGCGCCGCGCCACCGGCACAGGCACAGGCACAGGCACAGAGGTCGCGGCGGTCGACAAGCCATTCGGAGCCGTGGCCGGCGTGCTCGGCACCGTCGTTCAGATGCTGGAGCAGGGTGCGACGCACATTGGCGTCGCGACCGACCACGTCATCGAGTCGTTCCGCAACGACCTCTGGCCCGGTTATAAGACGGGCGACGGCATCGATCCCACGTTGTGGGCGCAGTTTCATCCCCTCGAGGAAGCACTCGCCGCGCTCGGCGTCGCGACGTGGGCGATGGTCGAGCTCGAGGCGGATGACGCACTCGCCTCCGCCGCTCATCTCGCGGCGCAAGACGAACGCGTAGAGAAGGTGTGCATCTGGACGCCGGACAAGGATCTCGCACAGTGCGTCATCGGCACACGCGTCGTGCAAATCGATCGGCGAAGCGGGCAGATTCGCGATGCCGACGGCGTGCGCGCGAAATTCGGCGTCGGCCCCGAGCACATCGCCGATTATCTCGCGCTCGTCGGCGACTCGGCGGATGGCTATCCCGGGCTGCGCGGTTGGGGACCCAAAACCGCGGCGCGCCTCATCGAGCGACACGGCCGTCTCGAGGATTTTCCGCCCGACGTGCTCGGCGACAACCGCGAATCGGCGCTCTTGTTCAAGACGCTCGCGACGCTTCGCACCGACGCCCCGCTGTTCCGTAATATCGATGAGATTCGCTGGCGCGGACCTACCTCCACGTTCGCCGCGGTTGCCGAACGAATTGGTGACGCGCGTCTCTTGGCGCGCGTTGTCAAGCTGCAGAATTCTTGACGCGGGACGTTTCGGCCGCCACGCGGTGCAAGGAATTTGTCACCCCTCCGGTGACTCTCATTATTGATTAGCAGTCCCGCTCATGGAACCCATAACGACCTTCTATGAGCAAACTCCTACGGACTGCTGTCGGCCCGCTCGTCCTTCTCGCTGCGTCGGCCAGCGCTGCACTCAGCCAAACTTCTACCGCTCGCGTCGTCGTGCGCGTCACCGCCGACGGCCTTCCGATCGCCGGAGCCACGGTCGCCAGCGGCACCGCGAACAGCGCGACCGACCGACTGGGTCTCGCGACCTTCACGCTGCCCACCGGTCGACGCACATTCCGCGTCTCGTCCAGCGGCTTCTTCGCCGACAGCCTGGCGATGAATGTCGCCACCGGCATAACGACGGTGAACGTCGCGCTTCGCCACGAGTCCGCCGCGCCAGCCTCGCGTGACCCCGGTGAGCGCGCCGTTGCCATGCGCGACGTCCGGCGCGGCGCGGATAAGGCGACGAATGTCGAAGCCACCGACCGGTTTTCGATGGACGAGCAGGTCGAGCGATCGCCCGGCTCGGTGTCCGAGTTGCTCAATCATGTCGACGGCGTACGCGTGCAGCCGCTCTCCGCCGGCTCGGCCGGCGCCGGAGTTCGGATCCGCGGTATGCCCGGACATTACACGAAGATTCTCGCCGACGGCCTGCCACTGTACGGCGCGTCCACCGAAGGCCTCGAGCTCCTCCAGGCGCCGGCACTTGGTGTCGAGCGTGTCGAGGTGGTGAAAGGCGTCTCGTCCGCCATCTACGGACCGAGCGCGATCGGCGGCATCGTGAACGTGATCTCGGCGTCGCCGACGTCGCCGTCGGAAGTGCTGGTGAACGGCTCGACGCGCGAAGCGTCGGACGTCGCACTCTTTCAGACGCACACCTTCTCTCCGCGGTGGAGCGCCTCGATGGTCGCCGGAAGACACTTCGCGAATCCGGGCGATCCCGACGCCGACGGCTGGGCGGAGATCGCCGGCTACAAGCGCATCGTCGTGCGCCCGCGTGTGTATTGGGCGCGTGACGACCGCAGCACCTGGTTCATGACCGGCGGCTGGGTGTCTGAGAATCGTCGGAGCGGGACGTTCGAAGGCGCGCGCCTCCCCGACTTCAATAAATACAGTGACGACGCCGACACGCGGCGCGGCGACATTGGAACGGTGGGTCGGATCATGCTCGACACGAGCATGTACCTCACCGTGCGCGCGTCGCTTACGCGCGAGTGGCGAGCCCGGTGGTTTGGAACTGAGCGCGATGCCAGTCGCCGCAACACGATCTTCGGCGACGTCGCCCTCACCAAGTCGCTGCCGCAGAATCTTCTCACTGGCGGCGTCGGGTTCGAGCGCGATCAATTCGCCGCGCTCGACCAGCGCGAGTTCTCGTACCGCTATACGACGCCGGCGCTCTACGGCGAGGACACGTGGACGCCCGATCCGCGCCTGGCCGTCACCGCCGGCGCCCGCCTCGACCTGCACAGTGAATACGGCGACTTCGTCAGCCCGCGAGTGGCAGTCGTTGTGCATCCGTCGGAGGCGTGGACGGCGCGTCTGGCCGCGTCGAACGGCGTGTACGCGCCGACGCCGCTCACCGACGAGACGGAGATGTTCGGCTTGTCGCACATTCGTCGCTCGAATCGTGAGGCCGAGCACGCGGCCGGGTGGTCATTCGACGCGAGTCACGTCGACGGAGCACTCGAGCTGCGCGGCGGGGCATATCGCACCGTCATCAGTCACCCGCTGATTCTGCGCACGCTCGGCGAAGAGCTTCAGCTCGTCAACGCCGACGAGCCGACGCGCATCATGGGCCTCGACCTCTCGGCGCGCTATCGTCTGCGTCCGCTGCGCTTCACCGCGACGTATTCGTACATTGAGGGCAACCGTCCGGAGATCGGACAGCTGTTCGGTGAGGACTTCGAGGTGGATACCACGATGCGTCGTCCGATGCTCCTCAACCCGCGTCACTCGGGCACCGTCGAGCTGGCGCACGAGCGTGAGAACGACCGAGTGGTCGGCGTCTCGGCGCGCTTCGTCGGTCGCGAGGAGCTGCGCGACACGCTGTACAGCGGCAGCCGCCCATACGTCACGATCGACGCGCGGCTCGAGAAGCACATCGGTCCGACGATCTTGTTCGCGGTCGCCAAGAACGTCACGGGCGTGAAGCAGTCGCAGTTCTTCCCCCTTCTGCTCACCGCGTCGGGCGCCGCGGGTCAATGGACCCGCGACGCGTGGGGCCCGCTCGATGGGTTCGCGTTGAACGTCGGGCTGCGACTGAAGTACTGACAACCCCCGCTGTCATCCTGAGCTAAGCGAAGGACCCACTGTCCCGGGAATTAGGGTCAGGGAATTAGGGTCAGACCCTATTTAGAGAACTCGAAATAGGGTCTGACCCTAATTGGGGGCCCTAATTGGGGGCCAATGCGCCGCTTATGGGCGAGCGCTATGCAGTAGTCTGGCGATCCTCTTGTGCCCGTACTTGAGCGCCCACGCGCGGGGCGTTGCCCACGGTTTGGCGTCAGCCTCGACGGGGTCGGCGCCACGATCGAGCAACAGGCGCACGAGCTCCACGCGTCCCCAGCGGCACGCCCAGCCGAGCGGAGTACTCTCGAGCAGGTCCTCACGAACATCGAGCCGGGCGCCGGCATCGAGCAACATCGTCGCGATCCTAACCCGGTCCTCGGCCCGCATTTCGTGACGTTCTGCCGCGAGATCGTGTAGCAAGGTTCGCCCACCAACCCACCCTCGCGACGGATCACCGTGCACGCTCGGGTCCGCGCGCTCGAGTAAGAGGCGGAAGCATTCGATCATCGCTTCTCGCTCTCGCGTGTTGCGCCGCATGCCGATGTACAGCGGCTCACGCATCATGTTGTACCAGTACCAGGCGCCGCGCGGCTGGTCGATTCGCGCCAGGCATGTGCGGACGATCTCGGGCTGCCCCGCGCCCGCCGCGCCCCATAGCAGATCATTGGCGATTCTGCTATCCGGCCCGACAGGGCCTCCATACGCGGCCGGGTCGAGCGTGCCCGATTCCTCGGAATCCAACAGCTGACGCGCCTTCTCCTCGAGACCAAGAATGCCGACGGTGATCCCGTCGACCACGCCACCATAGCGCTCGACGAGCGCGATCATCTCCGCATTCCCGCTCATGTATGCGCGGTACACCGAGGAACCAGCCGCGTACACGTGCAAGTTTGGATCGGCACCGGCTTCGAGGAGGATCTTCGCCATCTCGAGCTTGCCGTGCGTCGCGCAGTAGTGCAGCGGATGTCCCGCGGACAGTATCGCGCCGTCGACGTTCGATAGATGGATCGGCTCGTTCGGGTCGTAACCCTTTGCCAACAACTCGGAGAGTCGCGCTGGATCATTAGCCCGGACAGCCGCGCTCAGCTCACCTTCGGGTTGCCCGGTCCATTCGGCCTCCTGTTCCGAGGGCTTGGAACGTTTGGACTCTTCCTCCAGAATGATCGCCACGACGTCGTCGTACCCACGATCGTGCGCGAGGACCAACGCGGCCGTCGCGTCGCGGTGCGGATAAATGCCCGCTCGTGCGTCCGCGCCGCGACGCATGAGCAACCGCACCATGTCCGGCAATCGATCCAGCACGGCATAGTGAATGGCCCGATGCTCGTCGTCGCCGGCGACTTCCATGTTCGCCACCTCGGGCCTTCTCCCGATCAGCGATTCCACAGCCGCGGCGTCGTTGGCGCGAACGGCTTCCACGAGACGCCGCACGGTGACGCCATCGACGTATGCTTTGAGTTTCGGCCAACTCTCGAAGCCGTACGATCGGGCAAGCACGAGCTGCGCATCGTGCAATGCGAATCGTTCGCGATCCGCGTCATGGTACCGCGCGCGCACCTCGGCCACCGCGTCCGCGTCATCGGCGTGAAACGCGGCGAGCAGTTCCTTGGCTTGGCGACGGAGCTGGTCGAGGTCTGGGCGCGCCGCGAGCGTGCGACTCGCCGGAGCCTTTCGAGCGGTCATGATGATCTCCTTTCCTGGCCGCGCAAGACGGCCGTGACGCCCGGTGTCCGCTCGCTCGGGCAGAAAAGAGTCATCGAAATTGTCGACGTTCGGCTCAGGCGGACGCAGTCCTTTCCGCGGACACGGAGGCGTTCTGAAGCGCCTCCGAACTATACCCTGCCCCGAGGCGTTTTGTATCGACCGCTCCGAGGAGTTTGCATCGACCGCTCCGAGGAGTTTGCATCGACCGCTCCAAGGAGTTTGCATCGACCGCTCCGAGGCGTCCCAGTCTCCTTCGGGCGACCGCTCGGCCAATGCTGCCGATACTGCCGGCAGCATTGCGCTGGGCTCGCCCTGCGGACACCGGGCTCGCCTCTCCGCTGCCTCCACGCGCTTGGCTTGCCTGCGAGACCCGCTCGGTTACGGGCCGTCTTCGTCGACCAGGAACCCTCCGGCTGGCGCGCGAAGCCCTGAATCCTTCACGATCAGCTCGACCCGCGCGCCGGTCCGCACGAGGTAACGCAGGAGCGTTTCGAGCGAGAACCGAACCAGTCGCCCGCGCCGAATGTCAACGACACGCGCGCGCTGCGTGCCGAGAAGAACCGCGACGTCGTCGACGCTCGCCCAGCCGTTTGTGCGTTGCGCGAGCGCCGCCGCGGCCGCGCGCTTGAGCTCTGGGATGGGATCCGGGCGTGGCATGCGCGCACAATAGCTCGCACGCGACCGCGTAGATCACCGAAAACGCTCAGTCCGTACCTTCCGCAGACTCGCGGGACGCAAGCGAGCGGGATGGAGTGCTCAGAGCGCGAGCCCAGCGCAATGCTGCCGGCAGCATCGGCAGCATTGGCCGAGCGGTCGCGCGGCGGGCACTCCGTTCCGCGAACGTTTCGAACCAGGAGTCCAGCCCGGCGGGCTATTTGGCGAGTCGCTTACGCGCCGCGATCGCTTCGTCGTACCGCGGATTGAGCACGATCGCCGAATCGTACTGCACTCGCGCGTTCGCGACGTCGCCCTGTTTCTCGCGAATCATGCCAAGGCGAAAATGCGCGTTCGCCCGCGACGACGGATCGCTCACGCCGAGCAGCGAGAGGAACTTCCGAAGCGCGGCCTCGCCGCGAGTCATCTCGCGGCCGGAAATCGCCGCCACGCGGCCCAGCTGATAAATCATCACCGTGTCGTTTGGAAAACGCGCCAGCCGGGCGTCGATCAGGTCGAATGCCTCCGGGTAACGCTCGCGGCTCTGCAACAGCGTCGCGAGAACCGCGACCGGACGCGTGCTGTCCGGGAAAGAACGCATCAAGCCGCGGTATTCGCTCTCCGTCTGCTCAGGCAGCTTTTCCTTCTCGGCGATTTTTGCTCGCGCGAATCCGCCCGCGTAGGCATTCAAGCGGGTGAGACGAGCCGCCTCCACTTTCGCCTTGTCCACTCCGCCGCCCACCATGCCGGGCGCCTCGAGATAGAAGTCGACGCGCGCTTCGGCGGCCGCGACGCTCGACGAGTCGAGCTCGACGGCCTTGTCGTATTGCGGCCCAATGCGCCGGCCGATGATTCCTTTGCGAATGAAGTTCGCCGATACGAGCTGTTTCGTGTACGCGTGGCCGAGCCACAGGTGATATTCGGACCGAGTTGGGTTCAACTCGACGGCGTGCTCGAACGACGCCGCCGCGTCGTCGAACTTTCTGGCTTGCATCGCAGCGCGTCCTTCCTCGAACTGAACGCGCGCGCGTGTCGTGTCCTGCTGCGCCCTCACCACCATCACCGGAGCACACACCAGGAGCAGCGTGGCGACTCGCATCATTCCCTCCTCAACGCGGCGACCGGGTCGAGCTTCACAGCCCGGCGCGCCGGCAGATAGGTCGCGACCAAGACGACGAGCGCGAGGACGAGCGGAACCACCGCGAAGGTCAGCGGGTCGCGCGACGATAATCCGAGGAGCAGGCCAGATAGCCCAATCGACACTCCGAACGCCGCGACGAGTCCGATCCCGAGGCCCCACGCGCCGAGACGTCCGCCGCCGCGCATGACGAAGCGCAGCACGCCCGCCGGCGTCGATCCGAGCGCGAGCCGAATGCCGATCTCGCGCGTTCGCTCCACGACACCGGTCGCGACAACCGCATACAGCCCGACGGCGGCGATGAGCAGCGCCAGGCTGCCAAAGAAGCCCGCGACCATCGCAGCGGTGCGCGACGTCGAGAGGCCGCTCGTCACCGCCTCGGTCATCGTCGTCGCCCCGAAGGCGGGAAGCGTCGGATCGAGGCTGGCGACGACGCGTTTGACGTCGCGAAACGTCGCCATCGGCTCGCCGCGTGTGTGGACGATGAGCGTCTCCCAATCGCGATACCGTTGACGAAGCGGCATGTATGCCCGTCGCTCGGTCACTTCGCCCAGCGTTGCGAACTTCGCGTCGGCGACGACGCCAACCACGGTGACCTCCGGCCCGGAGGGACCGCCGCGACGCACATGCTTGCCAATTGGGTTCATTCCCGGCCAGAAGCGCGCCGCGAGCGATTGGCTCACCACCATGACTTCCGGCGCTCCGACCGAATCGGTTCGCGCGAAGTCGCGCCCTGATCTCAGCCGCAAGCCGAGCGTCGGAATGAAGTCCTCGC
>Ga0207707_10006041_pt1 | contig 10592 bp, 9 predicted proteins | sample KBSC83BmetaG_FD_184336 | JGI IMG/M metagenome (GOLD analysis project Ga0207707, IMG submission 184336) | Corn rhizosphere microbial communities from Kellogg Biological Station, Michigan, USA - KBS C8-3B metaG (SPAdes) (version 2) | ecosystem: Host-associated > Plants > Roots > Rhizosphere ... | reverse complement strand
GGCGACACCTCCCCTTCGCGGACTCCGCGAAGGGGAGGGCTCATGACCTCAGATGAACTTCATTCCAATCGCGAGACCGGCCGCCGTCGCCCATTCTCCGGCGCCGACCTTCGGGCCGTCGGCGGGCTTCACGCGCAGCACCTTGATGCGGCCGTCGGGGCAGACGACGGTGAAGCCGTCGGCCTCGACCGCGACGACATCGCCGTACTTGCCGCCGATGCCCTTGGGATCCCTGGCCGGGATCGCCTGGACCTCGAAGACCTGCAGGGTCTTGCCGTCGAGCGTCGTCCATGCGCCGGGGGCGGGATTGCAGCCGCGCACCAGCGGGTCGATCTGGCGCCACGACTTGCCCCAGTCGATGCGGGCGACGTCGGCGGTGGCGCGGCCCTCGTAGGTCGCGAGCTTCTCGTCCTGCTTGATGCGCGGCGCCTTGCCGGCCTTCACCAGGTCGACCGACTCCAGCATGGCGTCGACGCCCATCGGGAACAGGCGCTTGAAGTAGACCTCGCCCATCGTGTCGGTGGCGCCGAGCGGCGTCTTCTTCTGCAGCAGCACGTCGCCGGTATCGAGGCCGTTGTCGGGCCAGAAGATCGACAGGCCGGTCTCCTTGTCGCCCAGGATGATCGGCCAGTTGATGGCCGACGCCCCGCGATACGCGGGGAGGAGGGACGGATGGTACTGGATCGAGCCGTGCGTCGGGGCGTTGAGGAACTCCTCGGGCACGAACAGGGTCACGAAAGCCATGACCTGCAGGTCGGGCTTCAGCGCCTTGAATTCCTCGAGGACCTCGGGCTTGCGGTAGGACGCCGGCTGGAAGACCGGCAGCTTGGCCGCCAAAGCCGCTTCCTTCAGGGGATCGGGCTTCGCGCCGGGCTTCTCCGGCGCGACATAGACGGCGACGACCTCGTCACCGCGCTTGAGCAGGGCCTCGAGCACGGCCTTGCCGAAGGCCTGCTGGCCATGGACCACGATGCGCATGTGCTTCTACTCCGCCGCTACTGCTTTGGGAGGCGCCTGCCCGGTGGCGCCCGACGCCTTGATCTCGGCGATCTCGCGCGCCGAGAACTTCAGCACCTTGGTGAGAATCTCGTCGGTGTGCTCGCCCAGCAGCGGCGAGCGCTTCACCTCGCTGATCGAGTCGGAGAGCTTGATCGGGTTGCCGACCGACAGGTACTTGCCGCGCGTCGGATGGTCGACCTCGACCACCGTGCCGGTCGCCCGCAGCGACGGCTCCTCGGCGATCTCCTTCATCGACAGGATCGGGCCGACCGGAATGTCGAGCGCGTTGCACTCGTTCATGACCTCGAACTTGGTCTTGGTCATGGTCCACTGTTCGATCCGGCCGAAGATCTCCTTGAGACGCGGCAGGCGGGCCGGCGGCTTGGCGTAGTCGGGATGGGTCTTCCAGCCGGGCTCGCCGATCAGGTCGCAGATCTTCTCCCACACCGGCGCCTGGGTGATGAAGTAGATGTAGGCGTTGGGGTCCTGCTCCCAGCCCTTGCACTTCAGGATGACGCCGGGCTGGCCGCCGCCCGAGTCGTTGCCGGCGCGCGGGGTCGCCTCGCCGAACGGGATGCCCTGGCCGAACTGGGTGTATTCCCGGAGCGGGCCCGCCTTCAGGCGCTGCTGGTCGCGCAGCTTGACGCGGCACAGGTTGAGCACGCTGTCCTGCATGGCGCACAGCACCTTCTGGCCGCGGCCGGTGCGGTTGCGCTGGTAGAGCGCGCTCACGATGCCGAGCGCCAGGTGCAGGCCGGTGCCGGAGTCGCCGATCTGCGCGCCGGTGACCAGCGGCGGGCCGTCGAGGAAGCCGGTGGTCGAGGCCGAGCCGCCGGCGCACTGCGCCACGTTCTCGTAGACCTTGCACTCCTCGTAGGCGCCGGGGCCGAAGCCCTTGACCGAGGCCGCGATCATGCGCGGGTTCCAGCTGTGGATGCGCTCCCAGGTGAGGCCCATGCGGTCGAGCGCGCCGGGCGCGAAGTTCTCGACCAGCACGTCGCAGGTCTTCACCAGGCGCTCGAGCACGGCCATGCCCTGCTTGCTCTTGGAGTCGAGCGTGATCGAGCGCTTGTTGTGGTTGAGCATCGTGAAATAGAGGCTGTCGGCGCCCGGGACGTCGACCAGCTGGCCGCGGGTGATGTCGCCGGTGCCAGGGCGCTCGACCTTGATCACGTCGGCGCCGAACCAGGCCAGCAGCTGCGTGCAGGTCGGGCCCGACTGGACGTGCGTGAAGTCGAGGATCTTCACGCCGTCGAGCGCCTTGCCGTCCTTGCCCCAGCCCTTGGTCGACATCTTCGCCCTGGCCGGCGCGGCCCTGGTCGCAGCTTTCCGGGCCACGATCTTCGGTGCGGGACGCCGCGCGGCCTTGGCCGCCTTCTTCACCGGCTTCTTCGTCTTGCTTTTGGTCTTCGCCTTCACGGCCTTCTTCGCTTTCTTCGCCATGGTGGTCCTCTTACTTCTTCTTGAGTGCGCTTTGCGGGTTGAGATTGCCGATGCGGCCGCTCTCGCTGCCGGCGGCGGGATCGATCGCGGCGTTGATGAGGGTGGGCTTGCCGGAGTCCATCGCGGCGTTCACCGCGCGCTTCAGCTCGTCGGGGCTCGTCACATGGACGCCGGCGCCGCCGAAGGCCTCCATCATCTTGTCGTAGCGCGCGCCCTTCACGAACACGGTCGTCGCCGGATCGGCGCCGGCCTTGTTGACGTCGGTGCCGCGATAGATGCCGTCGTTGTTGAAGACGACGATGCAGACCGGCAGGTTGTACCGGCAGATCGTCTCGACCTCCATGCCCGAGAAGCCGAAGGCGCTGTCGCCCTCGATGCAGAGCACCGGCTTGCCGGTCTCGACCGCGGCGGCGATCGCCTGGCCCATGCCGATGCCCATGACGCCCCAGGTGCCGACGTCGAGGCGCTTGCGCGGCTGGTACATGTCGATGACGCCGCGCGTCAGGTCGAGCGTGTTGGCGCCTTCATTGACCAGGATGGCGTCGGGGCGTTCCTTGATGATCGTCCGCAGAACGCCCAGCGCGCCGTGATAGTCCATCGGCGAGTTGTTGTTCATCAGGCGCGGCGCCATCTTGGCGACGTTCTCGTCGCGCTTGGCCGTGACCGCGCCCATCCAGTCCGACGGCGCCTTTGTCCAGCTCGCACCCATTCCTTCGATGAGTGCGGCGACGCAGGAGCCGATGTCGCCGACCACGGGGGCGGCGATCTCGACGTTGCTGTCCATCTCCTTGGGCTCGATGTCGATCTGGATGAATTTCTTGGGGGAATCGCCCCAGGTCTTGCCCTTGCCGTGGCTCAGCAGCCAGTTGAGGCGGGCGCCGATCATCAGCACGACGTCGGAATCCTTCAGCACCGTCGAGCGCGCCGCACCCGCGCACTGCGGATGGGTGTCGGGCAGCAGGCCCTTGGCCATGCTCATCGGCAGGAAGGGGATTCCACTTTTTTCGACCAGCGCCCTGATGGCGTCGTCGGCCTGGGCGTAGGCCGCGCCCTTGCCGAGGATGATCAGCGGCTTTTTGGCGCTCTTGAGAACGTCGAGCGCGCGCTTGATGGCGGCGGGGGCGGGGATCTGCGCCGGCGCGGCGTCGATCACCTTGACCAGCGACCTGGCGCCCTTGCCGGCGTCCATCACCTGGCCGAACAGCTTGGCCGGCAGGTCGAGATAGACGCCGCCGGGACGGCCCGAGACGGCGGCGCGGATGGCGCGGGCGATGCCGATGCCGATGTCGGCGGCGTGCAGCACGCGGAAGGCCGCCTTGCACATCGTCTTGGCGACGGCGAGCTGGTCCATCTCCTCGTAGTCGCCCTGCTGCAGGTCGACGACCTCGCGCTCGGAGGAGCCCGAGATCTGGATCATCGGGTAGCAGTTGGTGGTGGCGTGGGCGAGCGCGGTCAGGCCGTTGAGGAAGCCTGGCGCGGACACCGTGAGGCAGACGCCCGGCTTCCTGGTCAGGAAGCCGGCGATCGCCGCGGCATAGCCCGCGTTCTGCTCGTGGCGGAACGACAAAACGCGGATGCCCTCGGCCTGCGCCATGCGGCCGAAGTCGGTGATCGGAATGCCGGGCACGCCGTAGATCGTCCTGATGTCGTTCAGCTTCAGCGCATCGATGATCAGATGGAAGCCATCCGTCAGGTCCTGCGTGTCGTCCGCCGCGGCGGTCTTGAGGGCTGCATCAGCCATGGTGTCCTCCCGTTCAATCCAGAAAATTCAGTCCAAGTAGTCGACGTGCTTGGCGACATGCTCGGCCAGGCCGAGCGCGTGTTGGCGGACCAGGTCCTCGGCGCGCTCGGTGTCGCGCGCCTCGAGGGCCTGGATGATGTTCATGTGGTCGTGGATCGAGCGCACGACGCGGTCGTCCTCGCCGATCGTCTTGCCGCGGATCATGCGCATGTGGGTGAACAGGTTCGCGGCGAGCTGGATCAGCACGCCGTTGCCGCTCAGCTCGATGATCGCCTGATGGAAGGCGATGTTGACCTCGGAATACTCGTCGAGCTTGGCGTGCAGCTTGTCGTCCTCGAAGGTGGCGAACATGCGTCGCAGCCCGGCGATGTCGGTGTCGCTGGCGGTCTGGGTGATCAGCCGCGCCGCCATGCTCTCGAGCGCGGCCCAGGCGGTGATCATCTCGATCACCTCGCCCTTGGTCTTGCGCACGACGTAGACGCCGCGCCGCGGCACCGAGCGCACGAAGCCCTCGCGCTCGAGCTGGGCCATCGCCTCGCGCACCGGCGTGCGCGAGATGCCGAAATCCTGCGCCAGCTGGCGCTCGTCGAGGCGGATGTCGGAGCGTGAGCGATAGATGTCGGACGACACGATGACCTGGCGCAAGGCGGCGTAGGCCTTGTCCTTGAAGGTCTCCCGGCTGTCGATCGGCCCGACCACCAGACGCGCTTCGCTCATGGAATCGATTGTCCTCCCGAAGGCCCCGTCAGGCGTCCGTCCAGCCCCCCGGCCGGCGCCTGCTTCTGAGATACATTATGCATAATACCAAGGCGCGGGCAGACGTCCAATCGTCCCCCGCCGGGCGGTCCACATCCCGATAATCCGCGGTTTATCCTGTCTTTATCTGGCGAAAAGCGGCTTCAGCACCCGGTTGAGCCCGGCCGACACCGCCGGCCAGAACAGGGCGAGCAGGCCCAGCGACATGATGATGGTCACCAGTTTGCTCGACCACAGCACGGCGACGCTGCCCTGGGACAGCAGCAGGGATTGCCGGAACGCCTCCTCGGCCTTGTCGCCCAGCACGATGGCCAGGACGAGCGGCGCCAGGGGGTAGTTGCACTTCTTCAGGAAGTAACCGCCGATGCCGAACACCAGCATCATGATCACGTCGAAGCTGTTGTTGTGCACGGTGTAGGCGCCGATGGCGCAGATCACCAGGATGATCGGGGCGATGATGCCGAACGGCACGCGCAGGATGGCGGCGAACATCGGCACCATGGTGAGCACGACGGCGAGGCCGACGACGTTGCCGAGGTACATGCTGGCGATCAGGCCCCAGACGAAGTCCTTCTGCTCGACGAACAGGAGCGGGCCGGGCTGCAGGCCCCAGATCATCAGGCCGCCCAGCAGCACCGCCGCGGTGGGCGATCCCGGGACGCCGAGCGCCAGCATCGGCAGCAGGGCGGAGGTGCCGGCGGCGTGCGCGGCGGTCTCGGGCGCGATCACGCCCTCGATCTCGCCGGTGCCGAACTTGTCGCCGTTCCTGGAGGCGCGCTTGGCGATGCCGTAGCTCATGAACGAGGCGGGCGTGGCGCCGGCCGGCGTGATGCCCATCCAGCAGCCGATCACGCAGGCGCGCAACGAGGTCACCCAGTAGCGCGGCAGCGTCTTCCAGGTCTGCCAGACCACGGTCGGATTGATGCCGGTGGCCTTGCCCTTGAAGGACAGCCCTTCCTCCATGGTGAGCAGGATCTCGCCGATGCCGAACAGGCCGATCACCGCGACCAGGAAGTCGAAGCCGCCCAGCAGCTGGGTCGAGCCGAAAGTGAGGCGGAGCTGGCCGGTCACCGTGTCGGTGCCGACCGCGGCGAGCGCGAAGCCGACCATCATCGAGGCGACGGTCTTGGCCGGCGGCTCCTTGCCCATGCCGACGAAGCTGCAGAACGCCAGGAAGAACACCGAGAACATTTCCGCCGGACCGAACTGCAACGCGAACCGGGCGACCAGCGGCGCCGCCAGCGTGATCACGATGACGGCGAACAGGGCGCCGACGAAGGACGAGGTGAAGGCGGCGGTCAGCGCCTCGCCCGCCTTGCCGTTCTGCGCCATGGGATGGCCGTCGAAGGTCGTGGCGACCGACCATGGTTCGCCCGGGATGTTGAACAGGATCGAGGTGATGGCGCCGCCGAACAGCGCGCCCCAGTAGATGCAGGACAGCAGGATGATGGCCGAGGTCGGCGGCATGCTGAAGGTGAGCGGCAGTAGGATCGCCACGCCGTTGGCGCCGCCCAGGCCCGGCAGCACGCCGATGATGACGCCCAGCGTGATGCCGATCAGCATGTAGAGGAAGTTGTGCCAGCTCAGGACGACGGCGAAGCCGTGCATCAAATCGCCAAAACTATCCATCGATCCTCCGGCCTCCGTCTTTCGCGGGGTCTACAGCCCGAGCAGGTCCTCGAGCGGGCCCTTGGGCAACGGCACGAGAAACCACGTTTCGAACGTCACATAGATCAGGATCGGCATCGCCACGCCGATGGCGACCGTCATCAGCCAGCCGTAGCGGCCGAGCCAGCGCATGAAGCCGGCGATCAGCAGGCCGGACGCGACGTAGATGCCGATCCATGGCACCGCCGCGACGTAGATCGCCATCGGGATGACGACCTTGCGCACCTGGGCAATCTGGCCCCATTCGGCGAACTGCCTGCCGCGGGCGATGCCGGAGGCGCGCAGGAAGTTGATGGCGCTCGCGATCACGATCATGAGGCCGACGTAGAACGGGAAGAAGCCGGACTGCGGGCCTTCGGCCGCCCAGCCGATGCCCACGCTCAGGCTGCCGAACATGGTGATGGCGCCGAGCGCCATGATGAACAGGGCAACGCCCATTTCGATGGTGCGATGCCGCGGACCGGTCGACCCGGGTGCATCCGGCGGATTGGACATGACTGTTCTTGCTTCCGCGATCGAGAGGTGAGGGACGGTGCCTGCGTCCTCAGTTCTTGGCCAGGAAGCCGGCCTTCTGCATCAGCTCGTGATGGCGCTTTTCCTCGTTCTCCACCCACTTGGTGTAGTCCGCCCCGGTCATGAACGACTGGTTGAAGGCGCCGTCATGCATGAGCTGCGCCCACTCCGGCGTGGCGCGCACCTTCTTGAGCAGGTCGACGTAGTAGTCGACGGCCTCCTGGGGGACGCCGGCCGGCATGAAGATGCCGCGCAGCATCAGGTATTCGATGTCGAGGCCCTGCGACTTGCAGGTCGGGATGTCCGACCACGCCACGTCGCCGGCGATCTTGTCCTTGACCGGCAGCGGCTTGGAGTCGAACACGCACAACGGACGCAGCGCGCCCGCGCGCCACTGCGCGACGGCCTCGATCGGGTTGTTGACCGTCGAGTCGACGTGCTTGCCGACGAGCTGGACCGCGACCTCGCCGCCGCCCTTGTAGGGCACGTAGGTCAGCTTCTGGCCGATCGCCGCCTCGAGCGCGACGGTGATGATCTGGTCTTCCTGCTTGGAGCCGGTGCCGCCCATCTTGAACTTGTTCGGGCCGCCGGCCTTGATGGCGGCGACATAGTCGCCCGCGGTCTTGTACGGCGTGTCGGCGTTGACCCACAGCACGAACTCGTCGAGCGCCATCATCGCCACCGGCGTCATGTCCTTCCACGAGAAGGGAATGCCCGTGGCGAGCGGGGTGGTGAAGAGGTTGGACAGCGTGATGACCAGCTTGTTCGGATTGCCCTTGGCGCTCTTGATGTCGAGGAAGCCCTCGCCGCCGGCGCCGCCGGCCTTGTTCACCACCACCATCGTCTGCTTCATCAGCTTATGCTTGGCGATGATGCCCTGGATCATGCGCGCCATCTGATCGGCGCCGCCGCCGGTGCCGGCGGGCACGATCAATTCCACGGTACGGGTCGGTTCCCAGGCGAAAGCGGGGGCGACGCACAGGCTCGCGGCAGTGGCCGCAGCGATGGCGACAGCGATCGAACGCAACCGAAGATCGGTCATGGCCATGGTTCCTCCCGAAGTTTTTCTTTTGTCGATGGCATCGATCTCGCCATCGACCGATATCGATTTTGCGCGATCTTGGCCGCCGCTCCCCGGACCGTCAAGCACACGGCGTGCAACCCGGGCGCTTTCGCGCCAGCGCGACGGCACGCCGCATGACGCGCTTGCCTCCCCGCGCCGCGGCGCGGACAATTGCGCGAGAGGCGGCCGCGGCGCGCGGGCGAGAAGGAGACCGGATGGACGATCTCAAGGTGGTCTTCGACGCGTCGGAGAGCGGTCCGGCGATGGGGCGGGTGAAGAGCGCGCTGCTGGCGCACAACTTCGCCGCCACCGGCATCGCCTCCTACTATCCCGTGAACTACTACCTGCGCACGCCGCGCGGCGAGGTCATGGGCGGCGTGACCGGCCTGATCTGGGGCGGTGTCCTTTATATAAGCTTCGTCTGGGTCGACGAGGCCGCGCGCGGCAAGGGCAGCGGCACCCGCCTGATGGACGCCGCCGAAGCCTATGCCCGCGAACGCCGGTGCCACATGGTGGCGCTCGACACCCACTCCTTCCAGGCCCGCCCGTTCTACGAGAAGCGCGGCTATGAAGTCGTGGCCACCATCGACGACTATCCCAAGGGCCACCAGAAGTTCTATCTCAAGAAGATGCTGACGGCGTAGCCGTCATCTCCTTCAGCTTCTTGTCGACGGCGAGGAGGTCGAGCCAGCTCTGGCGCTTGCTGGCCGGCGTGCGCAGCAGATAGGCCGGATGGAAGGTCGGCATGGTCGGGATCTCCATACCGTCGTCGGTGCGCACGCTCGTCCACTTGCCGCGCAGCCGCATGATGCCCTCGGCCGTGTCGAGCACGGCCTTGGCCGCCGTGCCGCCGGCCAGGATCAGCAGCCTGGGCCGCACCAGCTCGATGTGCCGGCGCGTGAAGGCCAGGCACATCGCCTGCTCGGCCAGGGTCGGCGTGCGGTTGCCGGGCGGCCGCCAGAACAGGATGTTGGTGATGTAGAAGCCTTCGCCGCGCGTGAGGCCGATCGCCCCCATCATGCGGTCCATGAGCTGGCCGCTCACGCCCACGAACGGCTTGCCGACGCGATCCTCGTCGGCGCCCGGCGCTTCGCCCACGATCATGACCGGCGCGGTCGGCAGCCCGTCGGCGAACACCGTGTTCTTGGCCGTGCGCTTGAGCGCGCAGCCTTCGAAGGACCGGATCGCAGCCTCGAGCTCCGCGATCGTGGCGCAGCCGGCGGCGAGCGCGCGCGCGTCCTCGACGATCTGGGGCGACTCGAGCGGCACCGGCGCGCGCGGCGCGGCGGCGGGCGAGGGCGCGGCCGGGCGGAACGGTGTCGGGGCGATGGACGCCGCGGGAGCGGCCGCAGCGGCAGGCGCTGGCGCCACGATCGCGAAACGATCGATCGTCTCCTCGCCGATGGTCTCGTCGAGTCCGTGGAGGACGTACCACTTCAGCAGCGCGGCGAGGTCCGGGCTCGAAGGCAGGGCCTCTTCCATCACAGGCCCTTCATGAAGGCGGCCAGGATCGGCGCCCACATCGCGGCATCGGCGTGGCTGGCCATGTGCCCCTTGTCCGACGGCATCTCGACGTAGGTGAGGTCGACGCCGGCGCGGCGCATGTCGAGCGCGTGGGCGGCGCAGGCCGTGAGATCGAACAGCTTGTCGGTCTTGGAGACGACGTAGAGCACCTTGGCCTGCTTCAGCCGGTCGTACTGGTGCGTGACGTCGAAGCCGTCGATCGCGCGGCGCAGGGTGACCAGCGAATGGCCGTCGTAGATCTTCGCCCAGCTCTTCGCCGCGACCTTGGCTTCGGCTTCGCCCTGGCCGTAGTTCAACAGCGTCTCGTAGCGGATCTGCTCGAGCGCGGTCGGAATGCCGCCGTTGTCGTAGTACCAGCCGCCGTTCCAGTTGGGATCGCCGGCGAGCTTCTTCTGCAGCGCCTCGAGGCCGCCGAGACGTCCGGGCGCGCGCGGCGCGGTCACCGATGCCGCGATGCCCCTCATGAATCCGGGAAAGGACGCGGCCCACTGGAACGACTGGAAGCCGCCCATCGAGGGGCCGACCACCGCGACCAGGCTCCCGAGGCCGAGCGAGTCGACCAGCAGCTTCTGGCTGGCGACCATGTCGCGCAGCGTGATCTCGGGAAAGGTCGGGCCGTAGGGCTTCTTCGTCCGGGGGTCGATCGTGTTGGGACCGCTGCTGCCGTGCGCCGAGCCCAGTGCGTTCACCGACACCACGAAGTGCCGGCCGGTGTCGACTGCCTTGCCCGGACCGATCAGTCCGTCGAACCAGCCGGCGGCGCCCTCGGCGACGCCGCGGCCCTGTTTGCCCGGCGCGTTCCTGCCGGCGGCATGGTGGCTCGACGTGTAGCCGTGCACGACCAGCACGGCGTTGTCCCGGGCGGCATTCAGAGTGCCGTAGGTT
>Ga0207707_10006038_pt1 | contig 10596 bp, 11 predicted proteins | sample KBSC83BmetaG_FD_184336 | JGI IMG/M metagenome (GOLD analysis project Ga0207707, IMG submission 184336) | Corn rhizosphere microbial communities from Kellogg Biological Station, Michigan, USA - KBS C8-3B metaG (SPAdes) (version 2) | ecosystem: Host-associated > Plants > Roots > Rhizosphere ... | reverse complement strand
GGGGTGGACTGGCGGCTGCGGCTGCGGCCAACCTGACGGGGTCGGTACGGCGTGCCGGTGACGCGGTGCGCGGCATGGCGTGCCGCGGCCACTGGCCGCGGCAGTGCTAGAATTCGCCGGTCGGCCCTGGCCGGCAACAAGTGACAGCGTCTTCAGGGCGGGGCGAAATTCCCCACCGGCGGTAGGTTGCCTTGGCTCACGCCGGACAACGAGCCCGCGAGCGCCTGCGTTCGTACCGGTGACAGGACGAGCGCGGGGCCAGCAGATCCGGTCCAAATCCGGAGCCGACGGTTGGAGCCGGGCAACCGGTTCCGCACAGTCCGGATAAAGCGAAGACGAGCAAGCGCACGGTGGGCGCTTGCTCTCGTGCCCCGAGGCGTTTTTCGCCACTGTCTGCGCGGGAAACGATGCATGCAATCCATCCAGTCGAGCTGCTCCATCATCGTTGCTGCAGGGTGCAGCTGATGTTTACCGGCATCATCCAGGGCATCGGTCGCGTGGTGCGGCTGGAGCCGCGTGGTGGCGACCGGCGCTTGCATGTCGATACGCTGGAGCTGGAGCTTGGTGACGCGCAGCCTGGCGATTCGATCGCCGTGTCCGGCGTGTGCCTGACCGCCGTGACGTTGCAGCCGCATGGCTTCAGTGCCGACGTGTCCACCGAGACCTTGTCGCACACCACCCTGGGGCAGCTCGCTGCGGGCGACCCGGTGAATCTGGAGCAGGCGCTGCGCCTGGCGGATCGTCTGGGTGGCCATCTGGTGTCCGGCCATGTGGATGGCGTGGGCAAGGTCGTGGCGATCACCGCTGATGCGCGTTCGCAACGCTGGACGGTCGAAGTACCGACAACGCTGGCGCGGTACATCGCGGCCAAGGGTTCGGTGTGCATCGATGGCACCAGTCTCACCGTCAACGAGGTGAGCGGCAATCGCTTTGGCGTCAACCTGATTCCACACACGGTCGCGCACACTACCTTCCATGCGCGCCGGGTTGGTGACGCGGTGAATATCGAGGTGGACGTGATCGCGCGTTATGTCGAGCGCCTGCTGTCCCGCGACGAGACGCCACGACTGGACGCGACGTTTCTCCAGCAACATGGTTTTGCCTGAGCCCCGTTCTCCCTGTCGTCATGCCAGCGCCGCAACTGCGTCGACCGGCACTGGACCCCGGCTGGCGCCGGGACGGCGTCCCTTCCAGTTTCCCTGAGCAAGATCAATCATGCCCTTCAATACCATTCCCGAAATTATCGAAGACATTCGCGCTGGTCGCATGGTCGTGATCCTGGACGACGAAGGGCGCGAGAACGAGGGCGACCTGATCATGGCCGCCGTCAAGGTGCGCGCCGAGGATGTCAACTTCATGGTGCGCGAGGCACGCGGCTTGTTGTGCCTCACGTTGACCCAGCAGCGCACGCAGCAGCTCGGCCTGCGGCCGATGGTCAGCGAAAACACCTCGGCGCAGCACACCAACTTTACCGTGTCCATCGAGGCGGCCGTCGGGGTCACCACCGGCATTTCCGCGCACGATCGCGCCCGCACGGTGCAGGTTGCGGTGCAACCGGCGGCCAGGCCGCAGGATCTGAACCAGCCCGGTCACGTGTTTCCGCTGACGGCGCAACCTGGCGGCGTGCTCACCCGCGCCGGGCACACCGAAGCGGGTTGCGACCTGGTCGGCCTGGCCGGGCTGGAGCCGGCGGCCGTGTTGATCGAGGTGATGCGCGAAGACGGCTCGATGGCACGCCGTCCCGATCTGGAGGCCTTTGCGGCCAGACATGGCTTGAAAATCGGCTCCATTGCCGACTTGATCCGCTACCGCCTGGAGACGGAGAAAACCGTGCAGCGCGTGCACGAGGAAGCCGTGCAGACGGATTTTGGCCCGTTTCGCCTCATCGCTTACCGCGACGTCATCCGCCGCGTCCTGCACTTCGCCCTGGTGCGCGGAACGATAGATGATGGCGCGCCGGTGCTGTCGCGGGTGCATGTGCGCAACACCTTGTCCGACGTGTTGCACCTGCAGCGCGAGGATCTCGGTTTGACCGTGACCAGCGCGCTGCGCCGCATCGCCGATGAGGATCGCGGCGTGCTGCTGGTGCTGTCCGGCGAGGACACGCCGGAAGTGCTGCTGGCACGCCTCAACCGTCAGCCCGCGGTGCAGGCGCCGGAAGTTGTGCAACAGCAGGAATGGCGTCAGCTTGGGGTCGGTGCCCAGATCATGGCCGACCTCGGCGTGCATCGCCTGCGGGTGCTGGGCACGCCGCGCAAGCTGGTCGGCCTGGCCGGCTTCGGCCTGGAAGTGGTGGAATATGTCTGATCCGTCGCGCCGGAACGTACCCGGTGCGTGGTGCTGCTGGCGCCACGGGCAAAAGGTATTCGCGCACAGCGTGCGCTCCCGCAAAAATTCCGGGCGACCCTGATGGCCAGAACCCGCATTCGCCTGATCGCTCCGTCTGGCTACCCGCATGACCGCGAGGCCGCGAGCCGTGGCGTGCAACGTCTGCGCGATGCCGGTTGCGAGTTGAGCGGACTGGAGGTGCTTGACCGCACTGAGCAGCGCTACGCCGGCAGTGATGCCGAGCGCGCCGCCGACTTCAACGCGCTGGCCAGCATGGCCGAGTTGCCGGATATTGTGCTGGCCATCCGCGGTGGCTATGGCGCAACGCGCCTGCTGGAGCGCCTGGATTACGCCGCGCTGCGCGAGCGACTGGGTGACGCCAACACCTTGCTGGTTGGCTACAGTGATTTCACCGCGGTGCAACTGGCGCTGTATGCGCGCGCCGGGCTGGTAACCTTCAGCGGGCCGATGCTGGGAGCGGATTTTGGCGCACCGGCGCTCAGTGCCTTCACCTGGCAACACTTCTGGGACACCGTGCGCACGCCGGCAACGCAGGTGGAGTGGCGTACGTCATCCACTGCCGAACTGGCGGTCGAGGGTCCGCTCTGGGGCGGCAACCTGGCGGTGCTGTGCAGCCTGATCGGCACGCCCTACCTGCCGCCGATCGATGGCGGCATCCTGTATGTCGAAGACGTGGGTGAACCGCCGTTCCGCGTCGAACGGATGCTGTACCAGCTGCATTTGTCCGGCATCCTGGGGCGGCAGCGCGCGCTGCTGTTGGGTGACTTCAGTCAGTGCCGATCCAGCCCCTATGACAATGGCTACGCGCTGGCCGACAGTTTCGCGCAGATTCGCGCCGTCACCCGCGTGCCGCTGATCACCGGCATGCCGATGGGCCACGAGCCCGACAAGTTCACCTTGCCCTTCGGTGTGCCGGCGCGGTTGCACGTCGCCGCGGGCCGGGCGCAGCTGCACTGCAGTGGCTATCCACATTTGCCGGCAGGCAGCTGACGCCGGTTTTGCGTCTGTTTGCGTGCGGGTGAGGCAGGGCTGGATTGTTCCTGCCGGGCTTGCCGGCGAGCCGTCGCGAGCAAGCCTGCGGGCAAACCCGTAAAATGCCGGGTCGGTACGGGCGACGCCCGTCGAGGAATAGGTCAATGAAGATCATCGAAGGCGACTTCGCCACGCCGAAAGGCCGTTTTGCCATCATTGCCGGGCGCTTCAACGGCTTCGTCGTCGAGTCGCTGGTGGCGGGTGCGCGCGATGTGCTCGTGCGCCACGGCGTGCAGGACGCAGCGATCGACCTGATCCGCGTGCCGGGAGCGTGGGAGATTGCGCTGGCTGCCGGCAAGTTGGCCGCGTCGGGCAAATACGTGGCGATCATTGCGCTGGGCGCGGTGATTCGTGGCGCCACGCCGCATTTCGATTTCGTGGCCGGCGAATGTGCCAAGGGCCTGGCCCAGAGCGCGCTGACCTCCGGTGTACCGGTGGCGTTCGGCGTGCTGACCACCGACAGCATCGAGCAGGCGATCGAGCGCGCCGGGACCAAGGCCGGCAACAAGGGTGCCGACGCCGCCATGGCTGCACTGGAAATGGTCAGCCTGTACGGCAAATTGGGATGAACCAGCGTCCGCAGGGACTGGACTTGGCTGCCCGCTCACGCTCGCGGCGGCGCGCGTTGCAGGCGTTGTACGCGTGGCAGATGAGCGGCAGCGCGATGACGGCGGTGATCGCCCAGTTTCAGCACGAACAGGATATGGATGTGGCTGACCTCGATTATTTCGAGGACCTGCTGCACGGTGTGGAGCACCATGTCGCTGCGCTGGACGCCGCCTTGCGCCCGCACCTCGATCGCGAGGTCGAGCAGGTGGATCCGATCGAGCGCGCCGTATTGCGGCTGGCCGCCTACGAACTGAAATTTCGCCCGGATGTGCCCTATCGCGTGGTGCTCAACGAAGCCATCGAAGTCACCAAGCGGTTTGGTGCCGATCACGGTCACAGCTATGTCAATGGCGTGCTGGACAAGCTCGCTGGCGATTTGCGCGCGCTGGAAAAAGGCAGTTGATCCCGATGGTCGGCACTGGATTTTCCGGCGCGCCGTTGCTCCAGACCGAGCGTCTGCGGCTGCGCGCCCATCGCGCCGACGATCACGCCGGCTGCCTGGCGATCTGGTCCGACCCGGAAGTCACCCGCTACATCGGCGGGCGGCCAGCCAGCCGCGAAGAGGCATGGAAACGGCTACTGCACTACGCCGGGTTATGGAGCCTGCTCGGCTATGGCTATTGGGCGGTGGAGGAACAAGCCACTGGCCGTTACCTCGGGGATGTCGGCTGTGCCGACTTCAAGCGCGACCAGCTTCCCATGCTCGACGGCATGCTGGAGTGCGGCTGGGCCCTGGCGCCGCACGCGCACGGCAAGGGCTACGCAACGGAAGCGTTGCTGGCGATCATGACCTGGGCGCAGGCGAACCTGGACGCTCCGCGCATGGCGTGCATCATCGCCCCGGACAACCTTGCCTCGATCCGGGTGGCTGAAAAGGCCGGCTTTCGACCGTGGCAAAGCACCACCTATCACGGCGATGCCACCACGGTTTTCATCCGCTGAGCAGGACGGTTTGGCCGCACGCCATGGGCATGGAATTCTCCCTGATTGAAATGATCCGCGCGCGCACGCGTGCAGCGCGCGATGACGTGCCTGTCGGCATTGGTGACGACGGTGCCGTGTTGCGTGTACCGGTCGGTCAGGAGCTGGTGGCGGCGATCGACACCATGGTCGAGGGCGTGCATTTCCTGCCCGGCACCGCGGCTGCGGATCTCGGCTGGAAAGCGCTGGCCGTCAACTTGTCCGACTTGGCGGCGATCGACACCATGGTCGAGGGCGTGCATTTCCTGCCCGGCACCGCGGCTGCGGATCTCGGCTGGAAAGCGCTGGCCGTCAACTTGTCCGACTTGGCTGCGATGGGCGCCACGCCGGCTTGGGCCCTGCTGGCCCTGACCATGCCGCGCGCCGATGCGGCATTTGTGCGCGATTTTGCCGACGGTTTCGCGCAACTGGCCCAGCGCCATGGCGTGGCCCTGGTTGGTGGTGATACCACCAGCGGACCTTTGAGCATCAGCGTCGCCGTGCATGGTTTGGTGCCCCCGGGTGCGGCGCTGCAACGTGCCGGCGCGCAGGTGGGCGATGTCGTCATGGTCACCGGCACGTTGGGCGACGCGCTTGCCGGTTTGTATGCGCTGCGCGATCCACCGCATGACGAGCCGCCGCGTGCCGCGCTGCGCGCGATGTTGATCGAGCGCCTGACGCGCCCCGTGCCGCGCGTGGCGGCCGGCATTGCGCTGCGCGGGCTGGCCAGCGCCTGCATCGATATTTCCGATGGGCTGCTGGCCGACCTTGGGCATATCTGTGTGGCCAGCGGGGTAGGGGCGGAACTTGACGCGCCATTGCTGCCGCGTTCGTCCGCGTTGCGTGCACTGCATGGTGAAGCACAATCGCTCGAGTTTGCGCTGGGCGGCGGCGACAACTATGAGCTGTGTTTCACCGTCCCGCCGGCGCAGGTGGAACAGGTGCTGGCCGATCTTGGTCGGGTCGGCTGCGGGGTCACCCGGATTGGCCGCATCGTCGCGGGCGGCGGCGTACGGGTGCGCGATGCACAAGGACAGTGGCTGACGCCGAAGATGCAGGGCTGGGAGCATTTCGCATGAGCGCCAAGACCACGCTGACCGCGGACCAGCGTCGCGCCCTGCTGGCGACGCCGGCAGGTTGGCTGGCGTGCGGTTTTGGCTCGGGCCTGGCGCCCGTCGCGCAAGGCACCTGCGGTTCGCTGGCCGCACTGCTGCCATGGTTGTTGCTGCGCCAGCTGCCGTGGCCGATATATGCGCTGGTGTTGCTGGCTGGCTTTGGCGTGGGCGTCTGGGCATCTGGCGTCGCTGGTCGTGCGCTGCACGTGGCCGATCACCGCAGCATCGTGTGGGACGAGTTCATCGGCCAGTGGCTTGCGCTGCTTCCGTTGCTGATCCCGGGCGTGCTCCCAGCTGGAAATCTCGCCCTGGGGTTGGCGGTACTCGCCGGCTTCGCGTTGTTCCGCTTGTTTGATGTGTGGAAACCGTGGCCGATCAGCTGGCTCGATCGTTACGTCAAAGGCGGTTTGGGCGTCATGATCGACGATGTGCTGGCTGGCGTATTTGCCGCGATCGCGCTGCTCGGGTTGTTGTGGCTGTTGCGTTAGCGCGGCAGCCAGGGCGGGTCGGGTGAAGTGGATCAATCTGCCGCTGGCGGGGGTAGCAGCCGTTGGCTAGGTTCGCGGCGTTGAGTGCCCTGTCGCAAGCAGGAGCTGGTAGCCGGGAGTGCGTGTGGCCGGACCACGTGCCTGCCAGATCAAACATTCGATGGTTCGAAAACGACAGCTGGGGTCGGTTTGAACGCATCGATGCTGAAATCAGGGATCGTCGTGCAAGCTGGTCACTGAGTGGCCTCAACGCTGCGCGGGATGCGTGCTCAAAAGGGGCCAGGTGCAAAAAAGCGCGTACCGGACGCGTAGTGCGCAAGCAAGCTACGCCGCTGCCATCTGGCGCCTGGGGATGAGAACCTGGTTGCGTGATCGGGGCGGGCGTCGAGCGGACAGATGGGGCAAACTGGCAGCGAATACCGCTTCCGGATGAAGTCGGCCACCGGTCAGCAAGTGGGTCTTCCATGAAGCAGATACGCGTGCTTGCACACTACAAGGCCTGGGCGGACGAGCTGTTCCGGCGGCGGTTGGCGCACTGCCTGTGGCTGAGTTGACCGCACCGCGGCCGATCGTTTTTGGCAGCCTGATCCGTACGCTCCATCACGTGTGGGCGATGGACCATGTGTGGCGGTGTCACCTGCTTGGGCAGCCGCACGGACTCATCTCGAGGAATCCGGCACATTGTCCAGGCATGGTTGAGCTCGCCGTGGCCCAGCGGCAAATGGACGGCTGGTACGTTGCGTATGCCGACGCGCTGACGGCTGCGGATTTGCAGCAAACGGTGGATTTCGAGTTCATCGGCGGCGGCCGCGGCCGCATGACGCGCGGCGACATTCTGCTGCACGTGGTCAACCACACCACGTATCATCGCGGGCATGTCGCCGACATGCTGTATGCGCTGCACGTGGCGCCGCCAACCACGGACTTGCCGGTATTCCTGCGGGATGCGTCGGACTGCAGGTAGCGTGCGGCGCGGTTGCTGGCCCTGCCAGCGGAGCGCTCACAGCAGCCGCAGCAGCTCCTTCATCAGCGGCAAGCGGCGCACGCGCACGGCGCTGACGCGGAACACGGCGTTGGCCAGGGCCGGCGCGGCGCTGGGCATGGCCAGGAAGCTGGCGCCGGCGGGCGGGCGATCGCCGGGGACGGTGATGACTTCCACGGCGTTGGGCAGTTGTGCCATGTTGGCCAGTGGGTAATCCTTGAGCTTGCGCTGCTGGATCTGCCCGTCCTTGAAGGTGATCGCCAGGTTGAGCGCGGTGGACAGCGCGTCGAGCGTGGCGCCGGCGACCTGGCCTTCCAGTCCGGTCGGGTTGATCACGCGCCCGACATCCACGGCACATACCACGCGCTGGATGATCAGCCGCTCGCCGTCCAGCGCCGCCTCGATCGCGTGCGCGACATAGGCGCCGTCGACCCGCCAACAGGCGATGCCAAGGCCGTTGAAACTACGCAGCCAGTTTTTCCATTCGATGCGCTCGGCCACCAGTTGCAGCACGTTGCGCAAGCGGCCAGTGTCCAGCGTCGTGTCGCCGCCCAGCGTCAGTTGCCGGTCGTCGCCAAGCAGGCGCAGGCGCGTCACCAGCGGGTCCTCTTTCATGCTGTGGGCAATTTCGTCGATGAAGCTTTCCACCGCGAATGCGTTGGCCGTATCCGGCATGCCACGCATGGACCCGCGCGGGACGGAACAGGTTTGCGCGTACCAGTCGCTGCGATAGTTCGGCACGAGCCCGGCCGGCAACTGGTCGGCACGCAGTTCGGAGGTCCACAACCGGTCGTCGGGCACGCCACGCCCGGCAAACACGGAGGCGCTGACCATGCGCTGGTTCCACGCCGTCACCTCGCGCTTGTGGCCGATGATGGCGCTGAGCTGGTGCACGCAGCCGGAGTGATAAAAATCGTGGGTGAGGTCCTGCTCGCGCGTCCACCACAGGCTGACTGGTTTGTCGACCGCCTTGGCCAGCATCACGGCTTCGGCGACGTAATCGTGATCCAGCCGGCGTCCGTAACCACCGCCCACGCGCGGCACGCGCACCTCGATCTGCGCCGGGCTGAGGCCGGTCAGGCGCTGTACCACGGCCCAGGCCTTTTGTGGGGCCTGCGTGGGGACGATGAGGGTGGCGTGATCCTTGTCCAGCCGCACCGTGCAGTTCATCGGTTCGGCGGTGGCGTGCGCGAGCCAGGGCTGGAAGTAGGTCGCCTGCAGGCGACGCGCGGCCTTCTTGCCGGCGGCGGCCAGATCGCCGTCATTGCGCACGCGCATGGTGGGATCGGTGGTGCCGGCCAGCAACGCACCTGCCTGTTGCTCCAGCGTATTGCTGTTGTCGCTGCCGCTGGGGCCGGGTTTCCAGGTCAGCTTGAGTTTGTCCCGGCCCCGCAGTGCCGACCAGGTGTCTTTGGCGAGTACGGCCACCGCCGGTGCAATAGCGGTTTCGCCTGGCGCCACGCCCGGCTCGGGGGTGATCGTCAGCACCTTGACCACGCCATCGACGGCTAGCGCCTCGCTGCTGTCCAGTTGCGCCAATGTGCCGTCCGCCCACGGGCAGTGCGCGAGCACGGCCACCAGGGTGTCGCCAAAACGCTGGTCCAGCGCAAAGCGCGTTTGCCCGGTTACCATTTCGCGCGCATCGACGTCGCCGGTCCCTTGCCCGATCAGCCGATAGCGATTGGGCGCCTTCAGCGGTGGCGCCGTGGCCGGCAGGGGAATCTTGCTCGCATCGCCAGCCAGGCTGCCGTAGGTGAAGCGGCGACCATCCGGGGCGATGACGGTGCCGGAGTCGCAACGCAAACGCGCTGCCGGCATGCCCAGTCGCTTGGCCGCCGCCTGCAGCAGCAACCAGCGGGCGAGCGCGCCCACTGGACGCAAGTCGGCCCAGGCCGCGGGGATGGACGTGCCGGTGCCGCCGATCTGGCGCCCGTAGGTCCAGCGTGGCTGGCCGTTGTTGTCGGTCACGTCCAGGCCAAGCGGCACCACACTGACGCGGTTCCAGTCCGCATCCAGCTCGTCGGCGATGATGCGCGGCAGCGCGGTGGCCACGCCGGTGCCGGTGTCCGGATCACGCGCGCCGATCAGTACGTTGCCGTCGGCGTCAATGCGCACGAAGGCGCCCAGGTCGTGGAACGTGTCACCGAGCAAGCCCGGGGACAGCGGCGGCTGCGCCGCCCCGGTGGTGCTGATGCCGACCAGCAGCACGCCGGCGCCGCTGGTCAGCACCTGCAGGAAACGCCGACGCGACAGCCTGATGCGCGCCGGAGTGCGGGATATGGCGCTCATGGCTGGCCGGCCTTGCCGGCGGCCGCGCGTTTGATCGCGCGCCGTACGCGGGTCTGGCAGCCGCAACGGCACAGGTTCGGTAATTGGTCGATGTCGGCATCCGTAGGTTGTGGCTTGCGGGTCAGCAGGTCGACGCCGGAGATCAGCCAGCCGGGCGTGCAGTACCCGCAGCCGATCGCGTCTTCGTCGATGAACGCCTGTTGCAGCGGATGGAGCGTGCCGTCATTGCCGGCAAGGCCTTCGACCGTGGTCACCCTGCGGCCGGCCAGCTGCGTGATCGAGACGCTGCCGGCGGGCACGGCCTTGCCGTCCAGCAACACCATGTCCGCCCCGGTGCCGTCGTGCTCGCCGGCAACCTTGGTCCCGGTCAGGCGCAGCACGTCGCGCAGATACCACAGCAGCGGCATGTCCGGATCACCGGTGTGGCGGTAGGACTCGCCGTTGATCTGCAGGTCGATGCCGTCGCGCAGCTTGTCCGCAACAATCACACTCTCCGTGCTGGTCGGCAGGACCTGGGCTTGCGCGGGAACCATCTACGTCTCCTTGAAATCGGTCTGGGCATTGTCGCATTGCCGCCACAGTGCTGGGTATGCGTGCGGCTGAACGGACAGTGGCCGGGTACGCCGGCGCACGCCGCGATCGGCATCGGCATCGGCACTGTGTGGCCAGCGTCGGGTTCAGGGCACGTCGGCCAGGCGCAGCTCTCCCGTCAGGCCGATGCAGCAGGCACCGCCAATGCTGATGGCGCCAGTGTCGGCATCGACGTTCATCT
>Ga0207707_10006037_pt1 | contig 10598 bp, 11 predicted proteins | sample KBSC83BmetaG_FD_184336 | JGI IMG/M metagenome (GOLD analysis project Ga0207707, IMG submission 184336) | Corn rhizosphere microbial communities from Kellogg Biological Station, Michigan, USA - KBS C8-3B metaG (SPAdes) (version 2) | ecosystem: Host-associated > Plants > Roots > Rhizosphere ... | reverse complement strand
CCCGCCGGATCGCCACACCGAGCGGGCCAGCGGGAATTTCCGAATCAGGCGGCACCCGGAGGGCGACGATGCCCGGTCCGTTCCCCGCCGCGTTCTCGCGCTGATTGCACGCGGCAGTGAGCCCCGTACCCACCGCGAGCAGACCCAATACCGGCAACCAGCGCGTCATCATGGCAACCTCTAGTCGCGCGCCAGCATCCGCTTGATCGGCCGGACAAAGACCAGCAGCAGCGCGCAGGCCGCCAGCACGAATACGGTGACCGCGGTGAAGATCTGATCAGTCGTGAAGGCATCGTACAGCCCCGCCACGTTGCCCCCGATGAAGTTGCCCACCGATGCCGCGAGGAACCAGACACCGAGCATGAGCCCGGCATAGCGCATCGGGGCGAGCTTGGTCATGGCGGACAATCCGACCGGACTCAGGCACAGTTCGCCGATCGTATGCAGGAGGTAGGTGGTGATCAGCCACCCCGCACTCACCCGCCCTCCACCGGCGGCGAACTGGGCAGCGGGAATCAGGATTGCAAACCCGGCAGCGAGAAAGAACAGGCCCAGGGCAAACTTGCTCGGCGTGGACGGCTCCCGCTTGCCAAGCTTGAGCCACAGCCACGCGAATGCGGGGGCGAGCAGAATGATCCAGAGTGAGTTGACCGACTGGAACCACGCCTCGGGAAAGGTGATACCCAGGAACGAATGCCTGGTGCTCTCCTTGGCGAACAGCGTGAGCGTCGAGCCTGCCTGCTCGAACGCAGACCAGAACACCGCCGCTCCCAGGAAAAGGACGAAAATGACCAGGTGCCGCTTCCGCTCGTCGCGATTCCGGCTGCCGATGGTCAGCAGCCAGGTGAAGAACGCCACCGGGGTCACGAGGAGGATGACCGCCATGGCCCGGTTGATCGTCGGCATCGCGGCAATGGCGCGGCTACCTGACAGCAGCAGGATCAGTGCACCGCCAAGAATGAGCGCCGCCAATACCCCGATCGCAAGCCGCCGCCGTGACGGCTGCAGCGGATCCCCTGGTACCACGCCGGCATCACGCAGGTGACGACGCCCCAGCACGTACTGCACGATTCCGAAGAACATGCCCACGGCCGCTGCGCCAAATCCCCAGTGCCAGGCCCGGGTCGGGTCCATGCCCCACCCTTCGAGGATCGCATGAAAGCGCGGATGCTGCGCCAGGAATCCGCAGACAATGGGGGCGAGGAAGCCGCCCAGGTTGATGCCCATGTAAAAGAGGGAGAATCCCGAGTCTCTGCGCGCGTCATCCTTGGAGTACAGCTGCCCGACCATGGTCGAGATATTGGGCTTGAGCAGGCCGGTCCCGCAGATGACCAGGAAGAGCCCCAGCAGAAAGAACGGGATGCCCTCCATGGCCAGCGAAATGTGGCCCATCATGATGACGATGCCACCCACCAGCACCGCGTAGCGCTGGCCGATCACCCGGTCGGCAAACCACCCGCCCGGCAGTGCCACCAGATACACCATGGACGTGTAGAGACCATAGATCGGTCCGGCGGTGGCGGCGTCAAACCCGAGCCCCCCGTTCGCGACGGCCGCCGTCATGAAGAGAATCAGGATGGCGCGCATGCCGTAATAGCTGAAGCGCTCCCACATCTCCGTGAAGAAGAGCGTGGCCAGCCCGCGCGGGTGTCCGAAGAATCCGCGATCGGTGGTGGAATCGTGCGTGGCCGCGGCCACGTCGGCTGTCGTGGAATGCAAGGAGCTGGCTCCGGTCGGGGATGAGATCAGGGTTGTCGGCCGAGCTTGCGCTTCAGTTGTGCGAGTTGTGCCTCGACCGCAGCTTCATGCAGCTTGCGGTCGGCCTCCGCTTTCAGCAGATCCGCTTCGAGGTCCAGTTCCGGCCGGCTGCCGCCGGCCGCCGTGATGTCGCGCCACGCGCGCTCGATGGATTCAGGAGCGCCGCCTGGCCGGCCCGCCGCCGACGCGCGATACATGGCCGTCAGTTCTTCCATCTCACGCTCGGCCAGCGCCAGCTCATCCCGCTGTACCGCAAGCTTGCGCTGCAGCACGTCCGCGCGCTCCTGGTGCCGCGCCGCAAAGCGGTCCGCGACATCCACCGTTTCTGCGTCCCCGATGTCCGTCGCCAGGGCCCGGCGCCGCACCGCGTCCGCCTGCTGCTGCTGCTCCATGGCCAGCTCGCGCTCGGTACGGTCCAGTGCATCACGCATCGCGGCAAGGCCTGCACGCACCTCGATGACCGCTTCACGCAGCGAGCCACCCGATCCCTCGGGGGTCTCCGCAAAGAGGCGTTCGAGACGGGCCTTCAGACCGTCAAATGCCGACACGGTGCTCCTGATCGCGGGGGAAAGGCCAACGTTACGGCGACCGCGCCGGGGCGTCAAGCGACAACCACGTCCCGCCGCTCACGTTATCTTTCAATGGACTACGCCGGCCACCTCAGCGGGAGCGCCAGAATGTTCAAACCGATTTCTCTCGTCGCGCTGCTCCTCGCGATGGCCGCGTGCGACACTGGAGCGAAGTCCGGCCGGCCCAACTGCGGCATCGCCGCCATGGTGGGTCCGTCCGCACTGCTCAATCAGTTCACCATTCCCCGCATGACACTGAGCCGCGCCCCATCCCGCATGCCGGAGCGGTTGCCTGCCCGAATTGCGGCGAGCGCGGCCTTTTCCAGCGTGGTTGGCCGGTCGTCCGAAGCAGATTCGCTCCTGCTGATCGGTGTGGAAGGAAACCCGCCGGCCAATTTCGCGCTGGGCTTCGGCGTGCTGGTCACCGACCCGGACGGGACGCCCAAGGGCATCATGCTGTATGAGGGTCCGCCCATCGAAGCCGCGCCGCAACTGGGCTCCGTGAATTTCGGGCCCACGACCGCACCGCTGATCGGGGTCGAGGCGGCCTCCACCGTGTACGAAGATCCGACCTGCGGCGCCTTCCCCGACTCGCTCCGCAAATGACCCGGCCCCGCGTCCTGGTGACCGGTAGCGTGCGCCCTTGCAACGGCGCCGAACAGGCCGGGGTGCGCGCGACATACCTCCGCTCGCTCATCAGCCACGGGATGGTGCCACTGATCGCATCGCCCCATGTCGCCACGGACTCCGCTGCGACGCTGCTTCAGGGCATGGCCGGCTTGCTGCTCACCGGGGGCGAGGATGTTGACCCTGCTCACTATCATGCGGTTCCATCGGCACGGCTCGAGGCCGTCAGCCCGGAACGCGATGCCATCGAACTCGCGCTGGTCCAGCGCGCCCGGGCTGAGAAGCTGCCGATACTCGCCATCTGTCGCGGCGCACAACTGGTGAACGTCGCGCTGGGTGGCACGCTCTGGCAGGATCTTCCGTCCGAGCGACCCGGCGGCGTCAATCATGCACAGACGGGCGGACGGAGCCAGCGCAGCCATACAGTGCGAATCGCCCCTGAGACGGTTCTTTCGGGCGCGCTCGGCACCTCGGACCTGGCGGTCAATTCACTCCACCATCAAGGCATCCGCGACCTGGCCCCGGTGCTGACTGCATCGGCCTGGAGTGACGATGATCTGGTGGAAGCCGTCGAGGCCCGGGAAGGAGGGTGGCTGCTCGGCGTCCAATGGCACCCGGAAGATCTGGCTGACGCCGCAGCCGATGCACCCGACCACGGGATCTTCCAGGCGTTTGCCGACGCGCTCAGTGCACGCCCAGCTGCCGCAGGATCCGTTCCGGGCTCATGACCCCGGGAAAGAGGAACCGGTCACTCACACCGTTCAGCGTGGCGCGCAGCGAGACAAACCGCTCCGCGGCGGTCCGGAACACGTCTTCCAGGCCATAGCGCCCGGCGAGCACGTGGCCGGAGGCCAGATCAAACCCGCGCCGGCCCAGCGCGTCATAGTACGAAACGTCGGGCCCACCGTGCCGGCTGCGGCGCGCAGCGATATAATCCGGGAAGAGTCCCGACAACCAGAGCGCATAGTTGCCGAGATGTACCATCACCTGAAAGCGCCGCTCCCCATCGCTGGCATCGAGGTCAGCGAGAATGTCCACCAGGTAGGCATGCTTCTGGTCGTCATGATGGGCAACCCGAAAGGCACGGTCCCGCTCCCCGAACGCCAGTACGAGCGAGGCCAGGTAGTCAGCAAGGTCACGGTCATCTACGCCGGCGGCGCGCAGGAAGTGACGCATCACGACGTACAGGAACAGCCGCTCGCTCGGCACCAGCATGCCGCGCGCCGCCACCAGCTGGTCAAGCAATTCGGGCGTATCGAGCAGGACGTCGGGACCTTCCTGCGCCAGCCGCTGTTCCAGGTCCCTGCGCCGCTGGGTCGAACCTCCACTCAGCACCAGAAGCACCTGTTCCAGATCGCCTGCTTGCAGACTACTGCGAAGGTCGGCACGGATCATGGACTCATCTCCCGCAAATCCAGCACTGGTTGATTCCGGCGCACTCGCCCGGCGCCTTGCCCGGCTGGGCAACGAGCTGGCGGGGATCCTGCGCCAGGATGCCGTCGTCGAGGTACTGATGCAGACCGCGCGGGACATCTTCCATCCCGCTGAAATCGTGATCGCCCTGACTGATGACGACGGCTCACGGCCCACGCGGCTGCACACCTGGCCCGATGCTGACGCGGACCGCGAGGACCTCTTCCGCCACCTGGCCGGCGAGCGTACCGTAACCTTTGCAGACAGCAGTGGTCACTGGATGCTGGCACCGTTCCTGGCCCGCCGGCATGTGCGGGGCTTTATCGCACTCCGCGATGCCGCGAATGCGCAGGCTGGCGCCGCGCCGGACATCCTGGCGGCCACGGCCGCGCAGGGCAGCGTGGCGATCGAGAGCGCCAGGCTGGTAGATATCCACGATGACGGGCGCCGGTCGTGGCAGGAAGTGGTGGACGCCCTGACCTTGGCCATCTGCATCGTGGACCAGTCGGGCAGCATACGCCGTGCCAATCGGGCATTTGCCGACCTGATGAGTGTCCCCCCCGCGGTACTGGTGGGCCGCCCGTGGACGGCGGTCGTGCCGCCGGACTGGGTGGCCGAGCTCCAGCGGGTGCTGACCTTTCCGCTGGGGCAGGAGATCGAGCTGAAGACGGCTTCGCGCTCCTATTCGGTGAGCGGCGTGCCGGTGGGTGAGGGGGAAGGCGCTGGCATCGTGCTGCTCTTCCAGGACCAGACCGAGGAACGGCGCCTGCAGGATCAGCTGCTGCAGAGTACCAAACTCTCCGCCATGGGCCAGCTCATCGCCGGCATCGCCCACGAGCTCAACAATCCGCTGGCGTCGGTGGTCGGTTTCGCCGATTTTCTCGGCGAAGTTCCCGACATTCCCGCGCCATTGCGGGAGCCGCTCGCCGTCATCCGGGAAGAAGCCGAGCGCGCGTCGGCCATCGTGCGCAACCTGCTCAACTTTGCGCGCAAGCAGGACCACCAGCGCGGGCCCGCGGACCTCCGCGAGCTGCTGGGTTCCACGATGGCGCTGCTGCGCAATCCGCTGATGGCCAGCCGGGTCGAGGCGCGGCTCGATGTCGAGCCGGGGCTCCCGCCGATCGTGCTGGACTCCAATCGCATGCAGCAGGTATTCGTCAACCTGGTCACCAATGCCGCCCAGGCGATCGCCTCCACCAACCGGCCCGGCACCGTGACACTGGCCGCGCGGCGATTCCACGATGGCGTCGCGATTGACGTGCGTGACGACGGCCCCGGCATGGACCCGGACGTTGCGCGCCACGTCTTTGACGCATTCTTCAGCACCAAGCGCGATTCCGATGGCACCGGCCTCGGCCTGCCCATCAGCCAGGGCATCGTCCGGGAGCATGGCGGGCGCATCACCCTGTTCACCGAGCCGGGACAGGGCGCGACCTTCACCGTATACCTGCCATTCGGCAAATCGGCCGAGCTGCCCGCGCCCCGTGGCCAGACGGTCCGCCCGCTGGAGCGGAGCCTGCGCGTTCTGGTGGTGGATGATGAGCCACATATCCTGCATTACATGCGCGCCACGCTCGAGGCGTGGGGTCACGAAGTGGACGTCGCATCGGATGGGGCGGAAGGCCGGATCATGGCGCTGCGGGATGAGCACGACCTGGTGATCTGCGACCTGCGGATGCCGCGGCTGGGCGGCCGGGAACTGTTCGAGGATGTGGTGCGCGAGCGGCCTGACCTCGCGCGCAAGATCTTCTTTTCCACCGGCGACACGATCCGGGGCGACACCCTGCAGTTCCTGGAGAGCCTGGAGCGGCCCTGGCTGCACAAGCCCTTCGGACTCGCCGAGTTGCGGTCGCTGCTCGCGACAGCGGCGCGCTTTGCCACCGGCCGGGACTCCGGCACCTACCCGGTCGTCACTGAGCATCCCTGACTTCGCGCCGGCAGCCCTTGCCGCTATCATCCACGCGACACTCTATCACGGCTCAGGTCCATGATCTACGTCTGCATCCCGTCACACGACGAAGCGCCGACGGTGGGGCTCCTGCTCTGGAAGATCCGGCAGGTGTTCACCGAGTTCCCGCGCGAATACCAGCTGCTCGTGGCCAACGACGGCTCGACCGATGCCACCGCCGAGGTGCTGGCGCCCTATGCGCGGGTGCTTCCGCTGACCGTCATCACCCACGAACGCCGGCTGGGATACGCCGCGACGGTCGAGGCGCTGCTCCGCGCGGCGCTCGAACGAAGCGACCGCCCCAAGCGCGACTGCGCCGTCATCATGCACGCGGACTTTGCGCACGACGCCAACGTGCTGCCGGATATCGTGCGCCGGATGGACAGTGGGGCGGACCTGGTCGTGGCTGAGGGTGAACTGGACGGCGAAATGCCGCGAGCCCGGCGATGGCTCCGCCGCCTGGCACCGCTGCTGCTGGGTGGCCGGGTACGCGTGCCGGGGGTGCGGGATGTCGTCAGCGGATACGCCGCGTTCAGGCTGGTGACACTGCGACACGCACTCCGGGAACGCCCGCGACAGCTGCTGCGCACCGAGGGTTGGGCGGCCCGGGCGGAGTTACTGGCGGTCGCGGCTCCGCACGCACGCCAGATCGAAAGCCTGCGCGCTCCGGAGCGGCATGACCGCCAGCCCCGCCCCAGCCGCGTCGCGCCGATGGAGGCAGCCAGGGCTCTTTGGAAAGCTCGTCGAGAGCTTGGCGGGCCTGCGCTGCGTGTGGCTCAGGCGCAGGCCGCCGAGTCGGCCTGACGGGTTCAGCCTGGCTTGCCGCTGATCGTCTGGCGCAGTCGGGCTGCCGTATCGGGGGCCACGGCCTTGAGGATCATGTAGAAGACCCAGCCCCAGAACGCCCACACCAGTATGGTGACGATCAGGGAGAGGATCCCGCCGAAAAGCCCGAAGAGCAGCTTCATCGCCAGGACCCCGACAAAAGCAAAAACCGAGAAGCCGAGAATGGTCCGGACCATGCTATTTTCCTCCAAGGTGGCCGGTCGCGCTACCCTACGCCCCGATGTTTCATAAAGTTTCGTCGAGGCACTAAGTGACCTCCAGTTTTGACGTTATCATCATTGGCGGCGGAGCGATAGGGGCAGCCTGTGCCCGCGAGCTCGCCCGCGAACGGCGTCGGGTCCTGATCCTGGACCGGGCCGAGGAGTCCGGCACTGCCTGGCGCGCAGCGGCCGGCATGCTGGCGCCCCAGATCGAGAGCGACGACAACGAGTCGCTCTACGAGCTCGGGGTGGCGAGCCGGGATCGTTATGCCGTCCTCCAGGGTGAACTGCGCGAAGCAACCTCCGTGGATATCGGACTCTGGCGCGAAGGGATTGCCCGGGTCGCGTTCGATGAAGCGGACGCCGCCGCGCTGAAGGCCAACGTGGCGTGGCAACGCCAGCAGGGCCATCGTTGTGACTGGCTCGATTCGGGCGAAGCGAAGAGCCAGTGGCCCTGGCTGCAGACGCCACTCGGCGCGCTCTGGTCGCCCTTGGACGGAGCGCTCGACCCGGTCAAGCTGGTCGGTGCCCTGCTGGCGGACGCCAGGCAACATGGGGCCACCCTGCTTCGCCAGACGGCTCGGCGCATCGAGCGCGACGGCGACCGGGCGGTCGCCGTGGTGGCGGACGAGCGATTTGCGGCCGACGACATCATCGTGGCGGGCGGCGCCTGGTCGGGCCGGCTGGAGGGCCTTCCCCGCCCCCTCTCGGTGGAACCGGTGCGTGGGCAGATGGCCGCGTTCCCCTGGCCATCCGACGTTCCGCGCGCCATCCTGTATCATCAGCATGGCTACGTACTGGCGCGTGGCGAGGAAGCGCTCATCGGCTCCACAATGGAATACGCCGGGTTCGATGCATCGGTCACCGACAGCGGCCAGCAGCGCATCTGGTCCGCGGTGCGCCAGCTCTGCCCGCCCTTGGCAACACGGCCGGCGACCCGGAGCTGGGCCGGGCTGCGGCCGGTCACGCCGGACGGGCTTCCCATCCTCGGTCCGGCGCCAGACCTTTCCCACCTCTGGTATGCGACCGGCCACGGGCGCAACGGCATCCTGCTTGCCGCCATCACCGCCGTTCTGCTGCAGCAGATGCTGCGCGGCGAACCGGTACATGAGCACGTGAAAGCGCTGGACCCATCGCGGCTGTGGGTCTGGTAGCATGCGCCGCGGTCCCGGCGCCTCTGTCTTCCTGGAGTGAACATGCGATTGCTGAGGTCCGCCGTGCTGCTGGCGCTCACGGCTGTGGCGCCGCTGGCGGCGCAGTCGGCCCAGGCGGTGGCCGCCGAGCGTGATGCGTTTGCACAGTGGCTGGCGGGCGCAGCCACTTCACCCTATGCCGCCGTGGCGCAGGTACCAATCGGCAAGGGCATCCTGCTGGGGCCGGCTGATGCCGATCTGGCGCTCCCGGGAATCACCCCGCACCGGGTCCTGATGGCGCGAGGAAGTGTCGTCATGCGGGGCGCGGAGGGTGAGCGGGTCCTGCCTCGTGGCCGTGCGGTTCGTCTCGCACAGTACGCGATTGTTGCGGGAGGTGCCAGCGAGCAGCCGGTCGTCACGGTGTTCGACACCAGCCGTTCCCGGGGAACTCCGCATTGGTATCCCTATGATCGTGCGCTGGTGTTTGCCGGACCACTGCTGCCGCCTGATTCGGCACGCAGCCGCCGGGTCCTCGCGCCAGACGGCGTGGAAGTAGTGGCAGACGATGCCGGCTCGGTGATGGTTCCCATCAACGGCCAGGCGGTGCGATTGTCGGTCATGCGCCTGCCTGACCCGGTGAGCGGCGAGTCCGATCTGGAGATCTACTTTCGCGATGCTACCAACGGGCAGGGGACCTATCCGGCGGGACGGTTTGTTTCCTTGACGCAGGCTGGCGACGGGAAATGGCAGCTGGACTTCAACCGCGCACGCAATCCCTTCTGCTCCTACAGCTCCGCCTATGCCTGCCCGGCACCGTGGCGGGGTAACACTATTCCGGCCGCCGTCCGGGCAGGCGAGCAGTACCACTCCGCCGAATGAACGGTCTCCTGCTTGCGATCGCCCTGGCGGCGCCATCGCACGGAGATCTGGCCGGACCCTGGCGCGCGGCGCTCACGCTGGCAGGCGGAGAACTGCAATTCTCCCTGCAGATCAGTCCGGCTGGCGGTCGCCTGGGCGGACAGATCTGCAATGCGGAGTCGTGTGAGGCATTGAGCCACATCCGCCAGGCCGGGGACAGCGTCGTATTCGAGATCGCCGATTATGCCGCCAGCATCGCGGCACGGTTCGATGGCGACAGCCTGTCCGGCTATTACCGCAACGTCGGGAATCGGGGCCCGAGGGTCATCCCGTTTCACGCCAGCCGAGGCGTCTGGCCGGTGGCGGCCTCTCCGGCGCCGCTGCTGGGCCGATGGGATGCAACCTTCATTCAGCCCACACGATCCAGTCCACGCGTGCTGCTCTTTCAGAAGGGCACGCATGGCCTCGAGGGCACGGTCATCTCCAATACCGGCGATTACGGCGTTTTCCGCGGGCGCGTGCAGGGCGACAGTATCGTCATGGGTCATTTCGACGGCTCGTTTGTCTACCTGGTCACTGCGCATCTCACGGGCGACACGCTACGTGGCACGTTTCACGCCGGCCTCAGCACCCAGACACCGTTTGTTGCGGTACGGAGTTCGGGACGTCCGCACCTGAGTGCACCGACCAGCCTCACCCAGGCGGACACCAGTGCACCATTCCGCTTTTCGTTTCCGGGTGTGGATGGCGGGATGGTGAGCAGCACGGATGCACGGTTCCGTGGCAAGGTGGTGCTGATTGACATCTTCGGCACCTGGTGCCCGACCTGCCAGGAGGCCGCCCCGGAACTGGTCCGCCTCTGGCGGGAATTTCATGACCGCGGTCTCGAGATCGTTGGCATCGCGTATGAAGTCTCGGGCGACAGCACGGTGGACGCCGCCCTGGTGCGCCGCTATCGCGCGCGCCATCGGATTCCGTTCCCGCTCGCACTGGGCGGCATCAACGACGTCGAAGCGACTGCCGCCACCCTTCCCCAGCTGACCGGCTTCACCTCCTATCCCACATCCATCTTTCTGGGACGGGATGGACGAGTGCGGCGGGTGCATGCCGGCTTCTATGGCGCCGCCACCGGCTCCATGCACGCGCAACAGCTCCTGGCCTTCCGTGCCTACATCGAACACCTCCTCGAGGAATAGCGATGTCCAGAGCTCTGGCCGCCGCGGCTCTCCTGCTGGCATGAGCCACA
>Ga0207707_10006035_pt1 | contig 10599 bp, 8 predicted proteins | sample KBSC83BmetaG_FD_184336 | JGI IMG/M metagenome (GOLD analysis project Ga0207707, IMG submission 184336) | Corn rhizosphere microbial communities from Kellogg Biological Station, Michigan, USA - KBS C8-3B metaG (SPAdes) (version 2) | ecosystem: Host-associated > Plants > Roots > Rhizosphere ... | reverse complement strand
CAGCGACGGCTGGTTCTTCCTTGGCGTGACCGAGGCGGACCTGATCAAGCTGGGCGGCGTGCCCGGGCTGGAGTCCGCGGTGGAGGCCGCCCGAGGTGAGGAAGACCGTGGCGAGGAAGACCGTGGCGAGGAAGACCGTGGTGAGGAAGACCGTGGCGAGGCCGGCCCCGAAGAGCTCGACAAGCTGCACGAAGAGCGGTTCCTCGCCGGGCCGGCCGCGGCCTGGGTGGCCGCGCTCCGGGCCGCCGGGCTCGGCGCGCACGAGGTTGTGGGCCTGGCCGCGCTGATGACCGACCCGCGGGTGCGGGGCCGCCGGATGAGCGTCACGCAGGTCTCGCCCGAGGCCGGCGAGGTCACGATGCCGGGCATCGCGATCAAGATGTCGGCCACCCCGCCGCGCCTTGGCGCGGCGGCGCGTCAGCCGGGCGCCGACGCACGCGAGGTACTCCAGCTCGCCAGCCGGGCTGAGTTGCCATGCCGACGGGGCCCCTGCGGTCCCTGGGCGAACTTGAACAGCTTCGGGCGGTGCAGGCGACCGGCCTGCCCGCCGGGTGGGAAACCATGAGCGGCCCGCAGGCCACAGCGAAAGAGGAGAAGCCATGAAGGTAGCTAAGGACAGAGGCGTCCTTGCCCGTAGATCAATAGCGCTATTCGCGGCTACGGCGACACTCGCCCTGGCGGCGTGCTCATCGTCGGGAGGTTCTTCGTCGAGCGGCTCATCATCGGGCGGCTCGTCGTCGGGCGCGGCCAGCGGCAAGACAATCGAGGTCGGCATGGACGCCGAGCAGGGCGGGGCGCTCGCGTCGTTCGGCCTCTCGTTCCTGCAGGCCGCGAAGGCCGGGGTGGAGTACGTCAACAAGAACGGCGGCGTCACCATCAACGGGACCAAGTACAACATGGCCCTCGACATCTGCAACGACAACAGCGACCAGACCCAGGTGGCCGCCTGCGCCACCAAGCTGGTCGTCACCAACCAGGACAAGTTCGTCTTCGGCGGCCTGGCCGACTTCGGCCCCATCCTGCGCGGAATCACCGAGCCGAACCACGCGATTTACTTCAGCACCGGGTCGGCTGTAGCCGCCCTGATGTCGTCGTCGCACTACGTGGTCAACACGGTGCCCTCGCTGGACTCCCGGTCGCTGATGAGCGTGACGGGCTTCAAGAAGGCGTTCCCCAACGCGAAGACGGTGGCCCTGCTCGGCGAGCAGGACGCGACCGACCAGGCAGCGTTCGCCGCCCTTCAGCCGGCCTTCAAGCAGGAGGGGCTGACCGTCGTCGGGACCCAGATCGCCCCGCTCGACGCCACCGACTACAGCTCGTTCCTAACCGCGCTCAAGGCCAAGCACCCCGACGTGATCTGGAACGAGCTGGCCGCCGCGGTGAACTCGGAGCCGTCGATGCTCGGGCAGAACGGGTCCCTGCACGCCGCGCCCGTGGTCTTCAACAACTCGGGAAGCTGCCAGGCCTCGTATCCGCACACGCCGGGAATTACCTACATGGCGGAGACGAATGCCGGGGCGATCACCGCCGGGCCGCAGGAGACCGCGGCCACCAAGGATTACGAGGCCTCTTACTACGGGCTCGGCGGGATAAAGAACCCGGACCCGAACATCAGCGCGGGCCTGTACATCTACGACTTCTTTCCAATCCTCGCCCAGGCCATGGAGAAGGCCGGCACGTCTACTGACACGACGAAGGTACTCGCGGCGATCAACAGCATCAGTTACAAGGGCGTGGACGGCACCATCTCCATTAAGAACAACCAGTCCACCTACGGGCAGGTGCTGTGCACCATGAAGGACGGGAACTCCGGCAACAGCCAGTTCGAGGTCTTCCCGGACGGCACTACGACGGCCATCGGGGCGAACTCCTGATGCGGACACCCAAGGCGGGCCCGCGGTCGCGTTCAGCGGCCGCGGGCCCGGGCACGGGCCGGGGCGAGGTCGCGCCGTGAACGAGCAGCTGCTGCAGCAGGGATTCAACGTCCTGTCCAGCGCGAGCGTCTACGCGCTGGTCGCCATCGGCCTGTCGGTCATCTTCGGGTTGTCGGGGATCATCAACATCGCCTACGGCGACTTCATGACGCTGGGCGCGTACGTCGTCTTCGTGGTGGCGCCCGGCGGCGCGATCGCGTTCATCTGGGGGTTCGCCGCCTCCGCGCTCGTGGTCGCGGTGCTGAGCATCGTGCTCGAGCGCGCGCTGTTCCGGTGGACGCTCATCCGGCCGGTAAACGGCTTCCTGGTATCGCTGGGCTTGTCGCAGATCATCGAGAACGGCGTGGCGTGGCACTTCGGCCAGGACTCGGTGACGGTAAAGCCGGCGGATTCGGCGAACTGGGCGCTCGGGGGGGTGATCATGTCAGCCGACCGGGTAATCATCATCCTCGGGACGGTCGCGCTCGTCGTGGGGCTGATCCTGTTCCTTGACCGGACGCAGACCGGAACCGCGATCCGGGCGATAGCGGCGGACCGGGAGGCCGCGGCGCTGATGGGGATTCCGGTCACCCGGCTGGTGACCGGGGTGTTCGCCCTCGGCGGTCTTATCGCCGGGCTTGGCGGCGGTTTCGTCGCCCTGCTGCAGCCGCCCTATCCGCTCCTCGGTGCCGAGCTGGTGCTCAAGGGCTTCGTCGTCGCGCTGGTGGGCGGCCTCGGCAGCGTGCGCGGCGCGGTCATCGGCGCCGTGCTGCTCGCGTTCATCGAGACAGTGCTGGTGACCGCGGGCCTGGCCGGATGGTTGGACGTCATCGAGTTCGGCGCCGTGATCCTGCTGCTCATCATCCGGCCGCAAGGGCTCGCCAGGGGCCTGGCGCACAGCATGTGAGCGGAGGGAAGATCACCTTGCCAACAGGCAATCTTCGCAGGGGAAACGCCGACGTCGCGCCGGCCGTCCGGTCGCGCGACTCCGGCCCCGGTAGCTCGCTGCTGACCAGCCTTAACCGGATACGACGGGGCGGGTCCGCGCCATCCGGCGAGACGAGCTGGGGAGCCACCATCGCGCAGCTGGTGGTGCTGACCATGGTCGCCGTGGTCTTCGCCGCCTCCGGCGTGCCCGCGCAGTACATCACGCTCGGCGTCACGGTTTTCATTTACGCGATTCTCGCGTCCGCGATCGCGCTGCTATATCACGACGGCGGATTGCTGTCGGTAGCGCACGGCGGCCTGTGGGGAATCGGGGCCTACGCCGCGGCGGTGCTGGTGACCAAGTACAACTGGCAGCTCGTTCCGGTCATCCTGGCCGCCGCGCTCGCCGCGGGCATTGTCGGCATGTCGCTGGCTTCGATATCCACCAGGGTGGCGGGCAGCTACTTCATTATTATCCTGTTCGCGGTTTCCGAAGTTATATACGGCGTCATGATCAACTGGAATGCCGTAACGAACGGGGCCGAGGGCATTGTCCTGGCCACTCCGGCGTCGCTATTCGGGTACCAGATCAGCTCCAATATGCAATGGTATTACGTCTCGCTCATTACGCTGCTGCTGGTACTGCTGCTGTTGCAGGTGATCAAGCGGTCCCAGCTCGGCCAGCACCTGCGAGCGATCAGGGACAGCCGCCCGCTCGCCATGTCGGTCGGGATCAGCGTCGCCCGCGTCCACATGGCGAGCTTCGCCATCACCGGGGCGATGGCCGGGATCTCGGGCGTCTACTGGGCCTACCTCGAAAAGTACGTGGTGCCGAGCCAGTTCTCCGCCACGGCGAGCATCAGCTTCGTCGTGGTGGTGCTGCTCGGCGGCTCGGCTTACCTGCTTGGGCCGCTGCTCGGCGCCGTCGTGGTGATCTTCCTGCCGTCGCTGCTCCACCTTTCCCCGTTGCTGGCGGATGCCCTGATCGGCGTCATCTTCATCGCCGTGATCCTGCTCTTCCCCGAGGGGGTGGTGGGCCTGGTTACCTGGTCGCTCCGACTGCTCATGGCCAGGACCGGGATTGGCCGCTGGCTGGGGCCACCGGCCAGCAAGACGCCGGCCAGCAAGACGCCTGCCAGCGCGGCGCGAGACACGCAGGAGGCCATCCGCCGGGCAGACGAGGGCCGTCAGGCAGAAGAAGAACTGAGGGAGACCTGATGCCAGCCCTGCTCGAAGCGCGGGACGTCAGAAAGCAGTACGGCGGCGTGGCGGCCCTGGCGGGCGTCAGCCTCGACGTAGCCGAGGGCGAGATCCTCGGCGTGCTGGGGCCGAACGGGTCAGGCAAGACCACCCTGTTCAACGTGATCTCCGGGTTCACGCCGCCGACCAGCGGCTCGGTCACGTTCCTCGGTCACCCGATCGACGGCAAGAGGCCGAGGGCCATCGTCAGGTACGGGCTCAGCCGGAGCTTCCAGGAAGCCATGTGCTTCCGGTCGTTCACCGTCCGGGAGAGCCTCGCCCTCGTGCCGCGAGCCCGCCGGCCCGCGGCAAGTCCCATCGACCCGGACGCGGCCCTGCGCATCTGCGGCCTCGACGAGGTCGCCGACCTGCCGAGCGGCGACTTGCCTTACGGCACCCAGCGGAAGCTGGGCGTCGCGCTCGCGCTGTCGACTGGTCCCCGCCTCCTGCTGCTCGACGAACCGGGCGCGGGTCTCGGCGATGACGAGACCGAGGACCTCGCGGCGGTGATCGGCAGCCTGCCGTCCTACGGCATCAGCGTCATGTGCATTGACCACAACCTGCCATTCCTGCTCCCCATCGCGCACCGGATCGTCGTGCTGGACGCCGGCGTGCAAATCTACGACGGCAGCCCGGAAGATGTCGCCAAGTCCGAGGCCGTCGTCACCGCCTACCTCGGAAGTAACCATGAGTGAAGCGCTGCTGCGGGTCGACAACATCTCGGTCCGGTACGGCCTGGCCCGGGCGGTCGACGAACTGTCCATCCACGTCAGTGAGGGGGAGGCAGTGTTCGTCGTCGGGCCCAACGGGGCCGGCAAGACCACCCTGCTTCGCACTATCTCGGGCCTGGTAACCCCGGTGTCCGGGGAGATCTGGCTCGGCTCCGTCGCCCTGAAGGGCAGGAAACCCTGGGACATCGTGACGGCCGGCGTGTCGCACGTCCCGCAGAACCGGCGCTGCTTCGGCCCGCTCTCAGTAGAGGAGAACCTGCTGATGGGCGGGTACGGGCGCGGTAAGGCCGAGCGGTCCGCGGCGCTGACGTCCGTCTATGACGTCTTCCCGGCGCTGGCCGAGAAGAGAAAGCAGAAGGCCCAGGAGCTTAGCGGCGGGCAGCAGCAAATGGTCGCGATCGGGCGCGCCCTGATGGGAAACGCGAAGCTCATCATGCTCGACGAGCCCTCGCTTGGCCTGGCCCCCGCGCTTGTCGACAACCTGGGAAGGACCTTGCGCCGGGTGCGCGACGAGCTGGGCACGGCCGTGCTGCTCGTGGAGCAAAACGTCCAGCTAGCCTTCTCCGTCGGCACCCGGGGCTACATGCTCAGGACCGGCCGGCTGATCGGCGAGGGCGGCCCGGAGGACCTGCGCGGCGAACTCCGCCGAGGGTACCTCGGCGCGAAGGACAACGCGTCGCCGGCCGCACCGTCTTCTCCGTCGGCGTAAGCCCCGGCGGAGAAGATCTCCCGATAGAAACCCCTAGTGCGCCCCGGTCTGCGTCAGCAGCCATTTCCGGAACGCGCGGAAGGCCGGAGACGTCGCCCGGTCGGGCGCATACACAAGGTAGAACGCTATGTGGTAGCGATCGCTCGGAGGGAAGGCGATGACCAATCGCCCGCCGGCTAGATCGGCCTCTACGAGCGACAGCGGGGCCAGTGCGACGCCCTGGCCGGCGGCCGCGGCGCGGCAGGTCAGCACCGAGTCGCTGTAGGTCGGGCCGAATTCGGGTACCAGGTCCCGCAGTCCGGCCGTCGCGAGCCAGTCTCGCCACAGATACGGGCTGGCGATGGACCTCAGCAGCTCGGCGGAGCCGAGGCGCAGCAGGTCCTGCGGGCTGTCGAGACCGTGCCCCGCGCGGTAGGCCGGGCTGCAGACGCAGACGATCTCGTCGGAGATCAGCCAGTCGGTCCGGAACCCGCGCCAGTCATCCGGGCCTGTCGCTGAAAATCGCGTGCTCGGCCGGATCTCCGCGTCCGCGTCGTGGTGCCCGAAGTCGTCGGGCACGCTCGAGGTCACGAGCTGCAGGTTGACCCACGGCTGGGCCCGGTGGAACTCGGTCAGCCGAGGGACGAGCCAGTTCGTGGCGAAGAACGTGTACGCGCGGATCAGCAGGACCGACTCGCCACGGCCCCGGCCGGTGATCTCAGCGGTGGCCTCGGCGAGCGCCTCTAGGTGCTCGGTGACCGCCCTCAGGTAGCGGACACCGACCGGAGTCAGCGTGACTGAGCGTGCCCCGTGCTCGAATAGGGACACGCCCAGCCACGACTCCAGCACCTGAACCTGGCGGCTGACCGCGCCGGGCGTCACGAACAGTTCCGCGGCAGCCTGCCGGATGCTTTGCAGGCGCCCCGCAGCCTCGAACGTGCGCAAGGGGTTGAGCGGGGGGAGTCCCCGAGGGGTATGCGCGCTTCCCATAACCTGCAAGTCTTATAACGCAGTACTGGTTGTCAATACCCGCGGAGTGAGCCGGCTCGGCGGGCTCAGCCCTCGGCCGACCAACCGGCCGGCAGCCCAGCCGTCTGGACAGCCCAGTTTTCCGCCAGGCGGTCGATGTCCTGGCCCAGCCCGACCATCTCGAGCACCTCCTTGGCGTCGCTGCCCGGCTGATGCACGGCAGGACCGAGCTGCGGCGGCGTGGCCGACATCCGGATCGTGATCCCCGGCATCGTGACCTCCCCGACCTCGTGGGAGATCTGCGTGACGCTGAGCTCACGGGCCTGGGCGCGGGGATCCCGCATGAGCGAGCCGAGCTCAAGGACCTCATGTGCCCCCAGGCCCGCCGTTTGCAGGGCGTCCACCCACACCGTGGCCGGGCGCGTCGCGAACCGCTCGGCCAGGAGCTCGACCAGTTCGCCGTTTTCGTGCAGCGCGCTCAGGTCGAACTCGGTGACCTCGCTCAGCGCGGCCAGGTCCGCCTGGGTTGCCCCGAGGAAGAACCAGCCGTCGCTGCCCTGGTAGAAGTGCTGTAGCGGGCCTTCCCCGAGTGCTTGCGGTCCGGTCGGCCCAGTCCACTCCTTGCCGTCGTAGTCGAGCAAGAAGCTCGCCTGGTAGTACGTCCCAGTCTGGGCCAGTGAGGCGCTCAAGTAACCGCTGTTGCCCGTCACCGCGCGCTGGTAGATGCCGAGCGTCGCGGCGAAAGCGGCCAGGACGCCGGTGCCGTAATCGAGGAAGTTGTACGGGCCGAGGACGGCCGGCTTCCGGCCTTCGCTCTCACCGCCGGCTATCGACATCACACCGGACACCGCCTGCCCCTGGGTCTCGTAGCCGCGCCCGTGAGTCCACGGCCCGACGCTGCCGTAGCAGGAAACCGAGACGTAGACGATCCCGGGCTTACGCAGCCTGACGTCCTCGTAACCGATCCCGTAGCGCTCCGCGGTGCCGGGCGGGAAATTCTGCACGACGACGTCAGCGTCTTCCACCAGGCGCCAGAACACCTCCTGGCCCCCGGGGCTCTGCACGTCGAGCAGAATCGTCTTCTTGCCCCGGTTGACAACGCCGTGCGCAGAGACCCGGCGCTGCGGGGCGTTGACCTTGACGACGTCGGCACCCATCTCACCGAGGATGCGGGCTGAGCTGGGCCCGGCCAGGATCTGCGTGAGGTCCACGACCCGCAGCCCGGTCATCGGCCGTCTGCGGTCGGCCTGGGCTGACGCGGCCGCCTGGCGTACACCGCCGGTCGCCGTGGTGGTACCGGCCCGCAGCTCGGCGAGGATCTCCGCCCGATCGGCGTCGGGCAGGTGGCGCGGACGGACCGGTCGGTCCAGTCCGTCCGGGCTATCCGGCGTGCCCGCGTGCACCGGGTAGCCCGCCATCCAGGTGCGGCCCAGCTTCGGGTCCTCTAGGCAGGCGACTTCGCCCGCCGCGCGCGCGTGCGCGGCCTGCAGCCACTCACTCGGGGTCCTTATCCATGCAAGCGGCACGCCGACCTCATGCCCCAACTGCTCCCACTCAGGTGCCGTGCGGGTCGCGAACAACTCTGTCAGCCGCTCGTGCAGCAGCCCGTCCTCCGCTGGCAGCGCCCACTCCGGGTTACCTGCGGCGCGGAGGAACCACGACACGAACCTGGTGGTCGCCCCGATCGGGTTGAACTGGACATACCGTCCGTCGCTGCACTTGTAGGTGCCGCTGCCGTGCTGGGCCAGCGGACGTTGCGGGGACAGCCCGCGGGCGGTGACGTACGCGCCGGCCGCACCGATGATCTCGAAGATCGCGTCGTACAGGGGGACCTCGAGGCGCTGGCCCAGGCCAGACCGGTGGCGCTCGGTCAGCGCGCTGACGACAGCCACCGAGGCCAGGTATGCGGCGACCGTCGAGGCGCCGGGCACAGCCGGATACGTGGGCCGGGAGAAGTCCCAGCCGGCAGGCTCCTCGCCGACGCGGACGTAGCAGTTGCCCGTTGCAGCGTCGATCACGCCCTCCCAGCCGGGTACGGCGGCTCGCGGGTCGCTGGCGGCGAATCCCGGCAGCGAGGCGTACACGAGTCCGGGGTTGGCCTGCGACACCGCCTCGTAGCCCAGGCCGAGCCGGTCCATGACGCCAGGACGGAAGTTTTCGATGAGCACGTCGCTGCGGCTGACCAGGTCACGGGCGACTGCCAGGTCGGCAGGATCCTTGAGGTTGAGGGTGATCCGGCGCTTGTTCCGGCTGAGGAACGCGTCCGCGGGAGAGTCGGCCGCTGGCGCGCCAGGGGCATCGACGCGAATCACGTCAGCGCCCTGGTCGGCTAGCATGACCGCGGTGAGCGGCCCGGCGATCTGGTGGCCGAAATCGACGACCCTGATGCCATGCAGCGGTGCGGGTACTGGCATTGATGTCAGCCCTCCTGTGACTTGATGGCCATAACTGGCTGTTCGGGTGTTCGCAGCACGGCATTGATTTCCTGGAGCGGTCGTTTGGTCGTATTCCGTGTCGACGACACCAGCCCGATGTAGACGACGAAGATGGAACCCATCACGATCCAGACCGCCGAGAACCCGAGCCCGGCGAACACGGCCGACGCGATGATCGGGCCGATTGCGCCGCCGACGTGGCCGACCCCGTCGCTCATGGCCATCCCGGTGTTGCGCATCTGCGTCGGGAAGTGCTCCGCGGTCAGCATGTAAACCACGGCACTGCAGACGCCGGTCTGGAACGAGATCAGGCTGAATCCGATGAAGATGAGCCAGCTGGTGGTGTGGAAGCCGAGTGCCAGCAGGCCCGCCGCAATCAGCATGGCGCTCCCGGCCGCGGCCCACTTTCGGGGTATCCGGTCGCCGACGTAGATGGCCACGAGGCCACCAAGCACGCTGCCGACGCTGTGGCCGAAGGTGAGCTCGATGCTCTTGGTGAGCGTGTAGCCGTGCTCGACGAGGAGCGTGACACCGAACCCGCTGATGGCATAGGCAGGGAGCGTCTGGCAGATCCAGAGCAACAGGAAGGTGATGGTCCAGCGCACATAGGGCGGCCGCAGCAGCATGCCGGCCCGCGCCCAGAAGTTGATGGCCTGCGGCTCGTGGTGCAGGGACACGACAATTGGCGGCAACTCGGAGGTGCCGAGCTTGACCCTAGCGTAGCCCTCGGCGTCGGACACGATTCGGTCCGCCTCGTCCAGCCTGCCACCGGCGGCCAGCCAGCGCGGTGACTCTGGCAGCAGCCGGTAGCCGACAAGGAACAGGATAGTGCCGATAGCGGGAATGACCGTCATGATCCGCCAGCCGTTAGCGAAGCTAGGCACTAGGCCGAGCGCTATGAACGGCCCTACCGCGCCGGCCAGGACAGCGGGCAGCGTGGCATAGCCCATCGACCGGCCGCGCAGCGCGGCAGGCGACAGCTCGCTGATATACGTGCTGATAACCGCGATGGAAGCGCCAATTCCCATCCCGCCAATGAAGCGAAGGACGGTGAATTCCGCCATGGAGGTGCTGATCGCGCAGCCGACAGCCCCGATTCCGTAAAGGACCATCGCATTGAGCAGCGCTGGCCGCCTGCCGAATCGGTCGGACAGGACGCTGTTGAGCGGCGATCCGACGATGTAACCCCAGAGGCCGAGGCTAACCGCCAGTGCGCCCGCGCCTGTGGTGCTATGCGTAGCAGCGATCACCTTAGGCAGGGTCGGCCCGATGGTACCGATCTCGAAGAATGAGAAGAAGAATCCCATCCCGATAATGACGTAGATGAAGGGCTGGTACGGCCAGACCGGAATACGATCGATGCGTGCAGCGATCAATGAGACTGGATGCTCATTTCGGGCGTGGGCTGGGACTGTACTTTCAGCCATGAGGCTACACCTCCATGAATCCAGGCATCCGAAGGCACGCCAAAAAGCGCATATAAAAATATTCGGATGGCCCATCTCGCCATCGGTGCGAGAATTAACGTGAGCTTAACACTGCATGGCGAAAAGCGAGCATGAAACTTTTTCACGCGCTGTTTACAAACTGTCGACAGAGAGCGAGAGCAAGCGTCGATCAAATCGGTACTGTGCGACAACGCGCCCGCAGCCCGGACCGCAGCGTCGGCTGAACGAGAAGCCTGGGACGGCAAAGCG
>Ga0207707_10006033_pt1 | contig 10601 bp, 8 predicted proteins | sample KBSC83BmetaG_FD_184336 | JGI IMG/M metagenome (GOLD analysis project Ga0207707, IMG submission 184336) | Corn rhizosphere microbial communities from Kellogg Biological Station, Michigan, USA - KBS C8-3B metaG (SPAdes) (version 2) | ecosystem: Host-associated > Plants > Roots > Rhizosphere ... | reverse complement strand
CCGGCCGCGGTTCGGCCACCCGGGGAATGCCGCGTGCAGTGCGGACGGATCAGTGTCGGTGGGTGAGGCTAGCATCGGTTCCTGCCGTAGCACGGGATCAGAGCTCGTGCGGGTACCGGCCGGGAGTGCAGACTGGTGACTGATATTGCCGAAGCAGTGGTGGAGGTGCTCACCGGGCCGGCGGCCGAGGCGGTGCCGGTGATCGCGGCCAGGATTCCGCCTGGTCCCGCGGCGGAGCTAGGCCGGATCGGGGCGCCTCCCGACGCAGCCCGGTCCGTCGCCGGCTTCCGTGGGGCGGTGGTGGCCCGGGGGCAGGTCCGCGGCGGCGTCGCCACGCCGGCGGAGTCGCCCGTGCTGGGCGCGCTCGGCGCGGTTGGGCCGTTGCTGGCCGAACGGCTGCTCGGCGCGCTTGAGCTGACAGTCTCGGCGTTGGACATGGCCGGCGTGCCGGACTGGCGCCCGTACCTCGTCCAGCCGCCGACAGGACGAGTTGCCTTCGTGCATGCCGCCGCGGACAGTCAGGCGGTGAACGCGGCCACGCTGCTGGAACGGCTCCGTCCCGGTACCGCCGACCTGGTCGCTTCGCTGACCAGGCAGCTTGCCAGTCACCCACTGGTCGTTCCGTTGCTGGCGGTTCCACCGGATGTCACCGATGAGGCGTCGATCGCTGCGGCGCACGGCCGCGCTCACCTCGCGCTGGCCGTGGCGGCGGCGAGTGCCGTCATCGGCCAACGGCCGCTGCCGGGCCTGGTTGACAGCCCGGCCGCCGCTGTGGTCGGCGTGGCTATCGGTACCGCCGTGCTGACGCTGCGACGCGCCCCTATGCCCGCCGGGTATGCGACGGCGCTGCTGGAGAAGGCGAGGAGAGAGTACCGTCTGCCCCGTAGCGCCAGCGGGCCGGTGCCGGTGGCCGGGCACCGGTTCGCCTTGGTGGAAGGTGAGGTTCCCGGGGCGGCCGACTTCAGCGCCAACGGGCTGGCCGCCGTCGTGCCGGGCGGCGTGGTGATCCGCGCGGGGACCGCGGAAGGCAGCGTCCGGGTGCTGCTCAGGGTCTTTGAGCAGCCGCCGCCGCTGGACGTGCGGGCCTGGGACGAGGTCGTCGAGGTAAGCTGGCGCGCCGCTGCGGGCCTGGCCTCGGTCACGGGGCCGGACGCACCGGGTGGCTGGCGGCTGCGCCGGGCAACGCCGCCGTGGCCGGGGGACTACCGGCTACGGGTGCACGCCCGCGGCAGGGACGATGCCGACGAGGACGAGGGCTATGAGCTGGCTGTCTGGCCGGCTCCCGCCGCACCCGAGAGCGTGTACAAGCGCACCGACCAACTCGGATACCGCCTCCGCGGCGAGGCAGTCCCCAGTGGTTCCGAGTCGCCGGAACGCGCCTACCGCTGGGTGCGGCGCAGCGCGCTGAGCATGGCCGCCACCGTGACGGTGGTCACCGGCACTACCGCAGAGGACGGCCTGCGGGCATTCGGCGCCGACCCGGCACAGCCGGAGTCCCTGCGCCGCATCACCGATGATGTGACCGCCCGGATGTCGGTCGATCCGTGGGTCGCGGTGCTGGAAGCCGGGACCGCTGTGCTCGCCGTCGAGTACAACGGCTTCCAGGGCACGGATGAGGCCGTTCTGCGCCGGGCGTCAGCCGGCGGGCGGGCGGCCAGCATGTTCTGGAACGTCAACGCCATGACACGACTGTCCTTTGCCGAAGGCGGCCAGGTGCTGGCGTCCTTCGAGCCGCCCGAGGACATCAATGCCGGACCAGCGGTCGGGGCAGCCCTGGACGGCCTGGATTTCGATGACTACCGGAACAAGGAAGGAAAGGGCCTGGCCGCGGTCGAGCGCTTCACCGGCCGCGGCATCACCGCCCAGGACCTGGACCAGATCCAGACAGCCGACATTGCCTTCCGGATCATGCCCCGGCCATGACAACACCCACAGCAGCGGCCACCCGGACCGCTCAGCAACCAGCCAGCCTCCCGCAGCGTGCCATCCAACCCGGATACGCATCAGAACCGGACGACCGATACGCAGTACGCGCAGAGGATCTGCCGGTTTTCACGCGCGCCGATCCGCCGTTCGGCGCGGCTACCTCAAGTTTCTTTGGCCGGGCGGAAACGACGCAAGAATGAGCGTTATGCGTCGCCTGGGCCAGTCCCGCGGGTAGCCAGTCTTGTCGCTCATGAGATGGCCAGATCGCTAGCGCGTACCTGCCGAGAGCGGGACCGGGGTTCAGCCCGGCGATGAACGTGGGCGAACCGGCGCGGACGACGTGGCTGCTCCAGCATCCGATCTGCAGAGCCTGTCCGGATGATCCTGTCTCGGCGGCGTGGACTTCCCTCGCCGGAGGGAGCGGATTCCCTCCTGGCAGTGATGGATGAGCGGCAACCGCTGGGCATTGTGGGGCACGACGGCCGCGCATGCGGCGCTGACCGACCCACAGGAGTGACAGATGACCACAGTGACCCGGATACCGTCTGCCGGGCGGATTCGCGTGGCCTGGGCGGCCGCGCACGTCCCCGCGGCCGGGGTTTCGCGGTGGGCGCGGGTTGCCGCGCTCGCTGTCCCGTTGACGGTGCTTCCTTCCAGCGTGTGGCGGATCGCCGCATGCACCTTCCACGCGCCGATCATGCGCGGAGACCTCGGCTCCGCCCTTGGGTCGTCGGGGCTGCCGGGTGTGCCGCTCGGACTGTACGTGATACTGCTGTCCATCGTCTCCGAACTGCTCGCGTTTGCCACGGTCGGACTGGTTTCCACCTGGGGCGAGGTCTTCCCGCGATGGATCCCGGTCCTGCACGGGCGGCGGGTGCCGGCACTTTCTGCGGTCGTCCCCGCCGCGCTGGGCGCGGCCGTGCTGACACTGCTGTGGACCTGGACGGCGGTGAGCATGTCGCTGGGACTCCGCGTCGATGGCCGCCCGCATCTCCAGGATGCCCCGCTGAGCTTTGGTGACTGGCAGGGACTGGTCGCGGTCGTCGCTTACGCGCCTTTGCTGTTGTGGGGGCCGCTGCTGGGCGCGGTGACAATAAGCTACTGGAGGCGGCGCCGCCATGGCTGAGCCCCGAAGCCGCCGGTTAAATAGCAGGATGGGAGTCGTGAGCGTGCTGCGTTCGGCGCAGGCGTTGCTGCTGGCGTCGGAGAGCTACCTGCGGGCTGTGTTCGTACTGGTCGGCGCGGCGCTGGCGCTGGCTCTCGGTATCGCGGGCTTCACCCTGCTTTCGCTGGCGGCAGAGGGCGGGGCTCCGGCGTGGGCGACGGCTTTGATCGGGGTCGTGCTCGTCGGCGGACCGCTGCTGGCGGGCGTGGTGCCGGCGGTGCGGCAGGTCGAGGGCGTGGCGGTGCAGAGCCTGCTGGTGGTCGAGTTCCCAGACGGGCTGCCCGGCCCTGCGACCGGCTGGCCGCAACGCCGGCGAACGCTGGCGTGGTTCCTCCTGCACATGGGCACCGGCGCCGTTGTCGTTGCCGCCGTACTGGGACTGATCGCACTTGCAGGCAGCTGGTGGACGGTCCCGGCCGCGGCGGCGATGTTGCTCGGCACGCTGCTCGCCGGCCGGTTCCTGGCATGGCTCGGGCCGGTACTGCTCGGGCCGTCCTACGCCGAGCGGCTGCAGCGACTGGAGGCCGACGCCGCCCGCGCCGCTGAACGCAACCGGATCGCCCGCGAGATTCATGACAGCGTCGGGCATGCCCTGTCGGTGGTGACCGTGCAGGCCTCGGCCGCCCGAAAGCTCATCGGGCGCGATCCCGGCTTCGCCGAGAAGGCGCTCGTGACGATCGAGACGGCCTCGCGCCGAGCGGCCGCGGAACTCGACCAGATGCTCGGCTTGCTGCGAGACGAGACAAAGCATCCTGCGGCGCCCGCGCCCGGCCTGGGCTCCCTCGGCGAACTCGTCGCCGGAGCCCGGTCGGCCGGGCTGACCATAGACCCGACCGTGTCGGGTGACCTGTCCCGGCTGCCCTCACTGGTCAGCCAGGAGGCCTACCGGATCGTGCAGGAAGGCCTGACCAATGCGCTGAAGTACTCGGCGGACGGCACGGCGATGCTCGACGTGTCGCTCGGCGGTGACGCCCTCGGCATCCGGCTCAGCAACCCGGCCGGCGGCCGGCGTCCGGCGCGCGCCGGCCGGGGGCTGCGCGGCATCGACGAACGCGCCGCCGCCCTCGGCGGCACCGCCACCGCTAGCGCGGACGGCGGCCGGTGGGTGCTCTGCGTCGCCCTGCCCGTCGGGGATGTCCTGCCGTGACCCAGATCCGGGTGCTGCTGGCCGACGACGAACCGCTCGTCCGCAGCGGCCTGCGGGCGATCCTGGAGTCTGAACCGGACCTCACCGTGGCCGGCGAGGCCGAGGACGGCGCGGCCGTAGTGGCACAGGCCCGGCGCATACATCCCGACGTCGTGCTGATGGACGTCCGTATGCCGCGTGTCGACGGGATCGCGGCCACCCGGCTACTCGGCCAGTTCGATGGCGGCGGCCCCGCAGTCATCGTGGTGACCACGTTCGAGAACGACGACTACGTCTACGACGCGCTGCAGGCAGGAGCGCGGGGGTTCCTCCTCAAACGCTCCACCCCGGACGACTTCGTCAACGCGGTCCGCACGGTACACAGCGGCGAGTCGCTGCTGTTCCCTGCCGCGATCCGTCGGCTCGCCACCCGCCACGGCACGCCGGGAGGCCGCGGGCTCGCCGAGGCGAACCTCACCGACCGCGAAACCGAAGTCCTGCGGCTGATAGCGCAGGGCCGGTCCAACCTGGAGATCGCAGCCGAGTTGTTCCTCGGAGTGGAGACCGTAAAAACCCACGTCCGCAACGTCCTAGCGAAGCTCGGCGCCCGGGACCGCGTTCAGGCCGTCATCACCGCCTACGAAAGCGGCTTCATCCGCTGAGGTTCTGGCCGGATGTCCTTCGCGGCCCGCACGCGGCCAGCCGGGTGCGGGCTAGCGGAAGTTGCCGGTGTGTCCGAGTGAGTACCGGCCGGGCTGGGGGAACACGCATACGCCGTGCGGCCCGGAACCGACCGGGATCTTCGCGAGCAGGCGCCCGTTGGCGGTGGACATCGCATACACCACGCCGTGGTAGCGGCCGCCCCACCACATCACGGTCCCGTCGGGGGAGATCCCACCCATGTCGGGCGAGCCTCCGCCGGGAATCCACCACTTGGCGACGAGCTTGTTGGCGGCCATGTCGAGCACGGAGATGGATCCCTCGCCACGGTTGGAGATGTACAGGTGCCTGCCGTCCCGGCCGACTTCGAAGCCATGCGTCCCGGCGCCGGTGCGGATGAACCGGACCGGCCTGACCTGGCGCATGCTGATCAGCCAGATGCCGCCCGCGGCCATGTCGGCGACGTAGAAGATCTGCCCGTCGGCGGACAGGCGCACATCTTGCGGCATGCTGTAGCCCGGCCCTGACGGGGTGGCCGGAGCGCCCATGGCCATGCCGAGCACGAGCTTCCTGAGCACTGTCCGCGTGCGCATGTCAATCCATATGACCGCCCCGCTGAACTCGCAGCTGGCAAGGGCATGGTGTCCGTCAGCGGTGAAATCCATGTGGTTGACGCCGGCCGGCACGTCCATGGAGTAACGCAGACGCATCGTGCGCGGATCGCGGAAGTCAATCCGGTTCAGGGCTTCAGCCATCACCAGGGCGTGCTGGCCGTCTGGCGTGAAGTACAGGTTGTACGGGTCAGCGACGGGGACGGGCCGGGCAGGTTCGCCGGTGCGGGGATCGATGGGAGTCAGGCTGTTGCCATCGGTGTTATTCACCCACAGCACCGAGCCGTCCCAGGACGGGGTGACGTGGTTGGGTCCCGTTCCCACGGCAAACGTGCTGGTGACCCGGTAGGTACGAGGGTCGATTTCGGTGACCGTGCTGTCCAGGCTGTTCGGAACGTACACCCGGACCGTATCGCGAGCCCACCTCGGATTCAGCTTGCCCGGCGCTGTCTGGGAGTACACGTTCAGCGGTGCCTGGCCTGCCTGCCGTCGGCCCGGCGTGGCAGGCTCCGCCGCGGTAGCGGCCTTGGCGGGCGAAGTCGCCGCCCCCCGCTGTGGCGCTGCCGGCGTGCACGCACCAAGCAGCCCCGACCCGCCGGCGAACGCGGCGAACGCGGTCAGCGCACGCCTTCGGGTCAAGACGGCAGCCGCAGACCGGTCCGTCACCGTACCCACCCCATCAACTCTAAGGGGCGCGGGCGCGCCGACGAGGAACGGCGGTGCAACGCGACCTCCGGTGATCTCCCGCACTCGCGCCAGCATGACGCCCGTGCACCGGCCTGCCGCAGGCCGATGACCGGCCGGCCCGTGCCGGCATGCGCCTAAACGGCGATCCATCGGCCCACGGCCCGAGAATTAGATGATGCCGCGATATCAGCTCTGCTCCGCGCCCAGCGCACCCGGTCCTCAGAACGGGTTGTTGCTTCGCATCGCTGCCAACAGCTTCCGCCTAGTGCAGGGCGGGAAGGGACTACCGCTGGCAAGGCGCCTGGATGCCGGGTCGGCACAGGTGGCGTTTGTGGATCTTCCCGACGGCCGTCATGGGGAGTTCGCCGGCTACCTCAACGATGCGGGCGACGAGTCAGCGGTATCCGTGCCGTCAGGAACCGGTGCGCGGGTCGAATCCGGGGGCGCCGGCGAGGATGTCCGGACTGGCTACCGCGCAGAAGTTGTGAACGTACCCTTCTGGCATGCTGAATGGCGTGAACACCTGCTGCTCGACGGACGACAGCTGGTGCTTCTCGAGGTCGAATTCGCTGATGGGGCGAAGCGCCGGGCCATCGATGAAGTAGAGCACGTACCCGATGTCACCGATTTGCGCGAATACATCCTTGATCGGGCAGTCCAGGTGGCGCTGCTCGATTTCGATGAGCATGGTCGGAAGGTACTTGCGGAGCGTGACGGAGGCACCGCGCAGCACGGACATCTCGTGCCCTTCCACGTCGATCTTGACCAGGTCGACGTGCCGGCCGCCGACCTCGTCGTCCAGTCGCACCGTCGGGACGGTGACCTTCTCAACACGGACGCCGCGCTGTCCGTCGAAGCCATGGGCGAGGCTTGACTGCGCGGTGACATGCCGGCTGCCGAAAACAGGAACCTGCAGGTCAGCGCGGCCAGCCAGGTCCGACACGGCGACAGGGCGGAAACGGACGTTAGGCCGCGCCTTGGCTAGCTTCTCAAGCACTGGCTTGTTCACCGGATGCGGCTCGTAGCTGAACACCGCGCCGGCCCCGCCAACCAAACGGGCGAGGTGATAGCTGAACAGGCCCCAGCTTGCGCCGATATCCACGACCGTGGTGCCGTCGCCGACGAAGTGGTCGGTGAGCGCGGCGGTGAGATCACCGGATCTAACCTGGCTTCTCCAGACAAGTTCTACCAGCGTACCCATGGCGGCGTATCCGAGATAGCGGGCAACGTTCCGCGGGGTCGCGAGGATCGCGGCCGAGTTCGCCAGCGCGTTTCCGGCCTCGGTGTACCTAGAAGGCATCGATCTCCGTCCCTGCCTGAACCCTGCGTCACATGTGGTCGTTTGCACACATCCTGGAGCTTGAACCTCATCCCGTTCTGCATATTTTAGGTGAAGTATGGGTTTTATCTGGAATTTGTTTCATTTATGTCCATGTTGTGCTTCAGCTTGACTTCGCCCTCCCGGCGGCCTGCGCTCACCACCTGCGATCGTTCGGTCCCCGGGACTGACCTGGACGCGGTTCGGGGCCCAGGTCGGCGGCCGGTGCCTGCTGGACCCGCCTGGACCCAGCCGAGCGAACAGGCGGCAGCGTCTGGCCCGGCTAGTGGCTTGTGTCCCGGATCGGCCAAAACCGCGGCGGACGTCTGGCCGGATGCTCAGCGTCCCCCGCGCAGCGATGGCACGCCGTGATGCGCCGGCACCACCTCGGCGGCGACGCTGCCGTGGAGCTCAAGCTCGGCCGGCCCGCGCCCGGAGCGGGGATACTTTCTGACTTAGCCAGGCCGCGTTGAGAGCGGCGGCCGCCGCCCTGCCGATGACGGTGCCGATGCTAGTGCTGCCGTCGACCCGCACGCGCTCCGCGCCGGACCTGACGCGGACCTCTCCGTCGTGATCGAGCCACAGGACCGCGACTCCCGTCCGGCGCAGCCTCCGGATGAGCTCACGGCCGCGGTGCTCCTCGCCCGGGATCACCAGGTGGCCGTCGCAGATGATGACAAGCAGTCGCCCCAGTGCCGGTGCTCAGCTGGAGAACGCCGTCCAGGGCCTGGACGGCCGCACTGGCGACAATCCAGGTGGCACTGGCCGCAGGAAGGGATGGCATCACCATCACCGGCGACTGCCAAAGGCTGGCATACTGCCGCAATGCAGATGGTGATTTCAGGCCGTCCTCTGGCCCCTGCGGCGTTTGTCGTCGTCCTGGCGGCGCTAGCCGGATGTGGTGCCAGCGGAAGCAGCGTTGCCGGGGCAGGCAAGGCCTCCACGGCGGCTACTGCGCCGGCCGTTGCGTCAAGGTCGGCCATGGCGTCCACCTCGCCTAAGCCGTCGGCCGCGGCCTCAACGTCGGCTAAGCCGTCAAGGGCTGCGTCAACCGCGTCCGCCCCGACGCCGACGGCGGTAGCATCCACCCCGCGCTCCGCCCAGGGGGCGTCCACCCTGCTCGACAGCGCGCTTTCCGCCATGCTGGCGCGGAAATCAGTCCACCTTGCCTGCAGCACGCCCTCCTCGGCAGGCGTCTTCGTGGAATCCATAGACGCCGGCGTCGCATCCGGGCGCAATGCCAGCACCGAAGGCGATGTCTCCATCACGAACGTTCTGGTGGACGGGATCGCCTATCTCAGCACCAACACCGCAGGAGTTTTCGCGTCTGAGGGTATTCCCGAGGCCGAGGCGGGAAAGCTGGCCGCAGGGGAGTGGCTCTCCATCGGGCCCGGTCAGTCCTATGGGCACGTGTACCTCGATTACGCGAATGCGATCGAAGGCATGACCGTTGCCGACCAGACGGAGTTTCTCCGGCTGACCGGACCGCTCAAGCGCACTGCAGCAACCTGGGCTCAGGGGGTGTCCGTCTACGGCGTCACCGGCGATGCACCTTCCTCCTTCGGCAAGGGCGCCACAGAATCCGTTTACATCGCGGCTACCGGCGCCCCGCTGCCGGTGAGCGTAACGAGGCACTCGAGCAATGGCACCAGAACCTGCGACTACAGCGGTTGGGACGAGTCCTTGAACTTGACCGCCCCGGCTAACGTCGTCCCCATCACCGCTATCCCCAAGTGACGCGCGGGACGTCAGGACTCCAGATACCGTTCGATCGTCTCCACCTTTGAGGTCAGGCCGTCCGCGCTGGGTTTTCCGCCGCGTTGCGATGGGCGTACGGCTGCGCAGATGCGCGCCAGTGTCGCCAGCCAGTCGCGCTGGGGGTCAGTCACCATGATCTTCGGGAACGGGTACCGGCTGCACAAGCGGGCCGCGACGGGCTCCCATGCCTGGTACAGCCTGACCACGGCGTCTTGGCCCCGCAGGTTGCGGCGGCGCGCCCAGGGGCTGTTTTCCACGAAGGCCACGTTCCGTGACGACCACGGTTCCCCCCGGATGCGGTGGACCCGGTCGATCGCCGCGCCGATGTCGGCCGGGCGCAGATAGACCAGTAGCGGATCGGCGGGTGCGGCCTGGCGCACAATCGCGGTGAAGATCTCATCGACCGTGCGCGCGGGCGCACCGTCGATGAAGGCCGGCATCACCGAGTTCTGCAGGAAGCTCCCCTCCAAGATGATCGTCTGCCGGTCGCGCAGGCAACGCTCAGCCAGCCGGCGCCACTGATCGTCCGCGTACGCGCGGGGGCTGCTCACGGTCCTGCCGTCCGCGGCAGTGCCCGGCCGCCCGGGCGGCTGCGGGCCGGCTGCTGCCCGCAACCGGTCCTCGGCCCTGGTCCGGATGGGGTGATCGGCGGCGCCTTCGCAGAAAACCCGCGCGTTTTCTCCCTGGCGCGCCAGCCAGTCCCCGACCCGCATCGCCGTGGTCGTCTTGCCGGAACCGATCATCCCCTCGACCAAGATCAGCTGCGCCGCGCCCACCAGCCAAGGCTACGATGCCGCGACCGGCTTATCGACCCGGTACGGGCCGCCATCCGGTACAGCGAGCCCGTCCGCGCCGGACCCTGACCGCATCCCGCAGACTGCGCGTTCGGCGAGCGCACGACGGCTGGGTGGAGGTACCCGGGAATCCGCTTGCCGGCCCTATGGGAACAGCGTGATACCGGTGGTTCCCGAGTATCGGTGGTACCCGCGCTGAGCGATCGTGTCCCTGATGTTCGTGACCCTGCAGTTCCACCCCGGACTGGCGGCCTGATCTGGGGAGACAAGACCGTCGGCGACATTTTCCCCTGGGCGGAATGGCGTGCAAAGTGTCAGGCAAGGCCCCGATGGGCTCCTGGACCAGGCGGGCGCGAGATCCGGCAGGCGCAGGGGAGCGTGGGTGCAGGCGGCATGGGGTGTTTGGCGGAAAGTCACTTGAATTTGATTGCTGCTCCGGGTGACGCTTGATGGCATGACCGTGCATCTGACGCACTGGGGGACATTCGAGGCTGCCAGCGATGGTGAGCGGCTGACTGAGGTGCGTCCGTGGCGCGGGGACCCGGAGCCGATGCCG
>Ga0207707_10006030_pt1 | contig 10603 bp, 12 predicted proteins | sample KBSC83BmetaG_FD_184336 | JGI IMG/M metagenome (GOLD analysis project Ga0207707, IMG submission 184336) | Corn rhizosphere microbial communities from Kellogg Biological Station, Michigan, USA - KBS C8-3B metaG (SPAdes) (version 2) | ecosystem: Host-associated > Plants > Roots > Rhizosphere ... | reverse complement strand
ACCATTTTACTCCAGCAGGTGACGATGCAGCGCCCGCGAGGTAGGCGGTGCCAATGCCGACAATAACGTATGCGGCGCCCGCGATCAGGATGTTCAATGTCGGCTCAGCGTGCTCGGTATGCCGCCGCCACCGCCGCCAACGAAAGGGCGAGGAGCAGCGGGTAAATGAGGAGCAGATCGACCCGAATGTTGCACTCGCCGGAGCAGAGGATGCGGCGCGCCATCGCAGTCTCGTATACGGCGTAGACCAGCCAGGCGATGGCCGCCACGCACACGAGCACTCGGCGCCGGCGATATGCCGCCACGCCAAAGACCGCTGCCGGGAGAAGTGCCAGCCATGGATACGCGATGAAGATGCCGATGAGCTGCTCCCGTGTCCGAGGATCAACGATCGTTAGACGCCTGGCCGGGATCGATGGACGCCGCAACCGTCAAACACACGGCAATCGCGCCCGAGAAAACAATGGGCAGGCTGAAGAGAAATAGACAGCTCACAATCGTAAGAGCGACGAAGCACAGCGCGAAGGACCATACCGTAGCGCGCATGTTTGCCAGTGTTTCTGCCGGAAGACCCCCCAACTGCCACGCCAATGCGGCCGCGAAGAAGTAAAACACGCCAACCGAGAAACCCGCGGCGAGGAAGAGATCCCAGTATGTCCGGCTGAACCCCTGCACATCGAAATGGCGCGACTGCATGAACCCGAGCACCGGTTCAACGCCCCATGTTGGACTCGACTGGCGGAAACCCACCGTGTGAGCGATCCCGAACAACACCAGGAGGACCGCGGCAATTCGATAGAAGAGAGAAGGCTTCATGATCACGCGTGCTTCTTCCAGACCTGTTTCGCTGTACTATGGAGTGCGTGGGGTCGAAATGCCAGCGATCTCTCCGACGCACGCGCGGACGATCGCAGCGCACATCCTCTATGGGTGCCTAACGGACTGCGAGCGGCAGCGTCGTTCGCACAATGAACAGGGCCCCGGCAACGTGCCGGGGCCTGTTCACTGCGGATGACCTGGTGCGCTGCGGGCCGGGAGCAGTCTCCCGGTCCCTCGTCACATTACTGCCGCAGATCGAAGTCAGTCGTCGCCAGGACGATCCCCTTGTAGGACACAGTGGTCTTCCAGGTGCCCGTTGCCCACGTCTTCACCGTCTGCAGGTTGAAGATGTACTGACCGGCGTCCGGGTCGTAGCGCCAGGTCGTCGAGCCGGCCGAGTTGTCGTTGACCTCGATGTCTTCGCCTTCAACGGTGCCGTCCAACTGGTTGATCACCAAGCGGAGGTCCGGCGCCAGGTCGGTCGCGGGCGTCCCGTCGGCGTACGTTGGCGGCAGGAACTTGTGCGGAATGGTGGACCCGCGCTTGTGCGTGCTGAACGGCGCGGTCATGCGCAGCGGCGTTAGGAAGCCGGCGCCGTTGACGTTGAGTCCCACGAAGACGTCGAAGGTGCTCGGCACACTCTCGTTGCCTCTGGCGTCTTTGGCGGTACACGAGACCGTTGTCGTGCTGCCGATCCCGAGCACCGTGCCCGCCACATAGTCGCAGTTGAAGGTCGACGGCTCGGACACGTGACCGACGTCCTCGACAGTGATGCCGAGCGATGAGATGTCGAGCGTTGCGCCGTTGATATCGACGGCGATGATCGTGACCGTGCCGGTAGGGAAGTTCGTGAAGAAGGCCGGCGTCGTGTCTACGACGGTTATGTGGAAGCTGCCAGTGGTCGTGAGTCCGCCGGCGTCAGTCACCTGGCACGTCACGGTCGTCGCGCCGAGGGGGAACGTATCGCCACTGTTGTGATCACAGGTCACGGCCGACGTCAGGTCACCATCCTGGAGATCAGTGGCCGTGACGGTGAACGTCACCGTGGCGCCTGCACTGCTGGTGGCCTCGACGTTATCGATGTCGTCGGGGAGAACGAGCGTCGGAGGCGTGTTCACCACGGCGCAGGGGTTGAATGCCACGTTGATCGTGACGGCGGCGTTGTTGATTTGCAGTGCCGGATTTCCCGTCGTGTGAAGATTGAACGGTGCGATGGAAAACGCGGATGTGCCCGTGCCGATGTCACTCGCGTTGACCACAGTGACCGTCACCGGATATGTCGTCGTAGTCCCACCACCCTGCGCAGGGACGTTGACGGTGGTCGGCACCGAACCAGTCCAGGTGGTGCCATCGAATTGCCACTGGGTGTTGACCGAGAAGCTGGCGGCGTTGGCCTGGTTGTTCCTAACCGTGTACGTCACGACGATCACTTGTGACGCGGTCGCGGAGCAACTCTGCGGGGTGAGACTCAGGGGTGTGGTGATCGATCCGCCCATGCTCGCCGCTGCGGTGGCCACGGACAACGGGTGCAGCTTGGGCTGCGAGGCCCGGGTCGGCGCCGGTGCCGGAGCGCCCGGCGTGATTACGACCTCGCGCAACGGCGCGCTGGCATTCGACGCGTCGGTCGGACTGCTACTGCAGGCGGCCGCAAATGCCAGTGCGACCAGGAGAGGAACAACGTGGTACCTCATGGCTACTGTCTCCACTGACAGGGTTCCGGCGTCGGCGCCGGGCTTTCCTACTTCGGCGGCCAAGGCGGTCTCTCGACTGGAGACCCGAGGCTTTGCGGACCGGCCTCGCGACCGGGGTGCCTTTGTCGGTGGGAGTTGGATCGAACGGGCGTACCGTGCTTCAAGCCACTCCGCGACGGAAAGGCGTGCGGGTGACTCGATTTCGGCGGGCCTGAGCGGCGTTGGGCAAGAACACAGCCCCTGCAACGCGCGGCTCGGCCATCGGTTTGTCGAACGGTCAGGGGAAGGCGATCAAGCAACGATCGCTCATGACGTTAGGCGGTATGTGCGCGAGCGTTGCCTTTCGTAGCTAAGGCGCGCACAGGGTCCAAGGGCGTTAGCGAGCTGTGCAGGTGGCGGAATGGCGCTGCGGTGTTGGTGCAACCACACAGCATGCCGCACTCACATCGAGCCTAGTACTTCCAGGCGCCCGCGTTCGCGCCCCGCGGCGCGTGCTTCGTGATCCCCGCCGCCATCTCCTCGACCAACTCGGCGTTGGTCACATGCTGCCATCCATGTCCTTTTTCTGGTCGCCCGTAGCGGAAGACGCCGGGCACGTGCGGAGCGATCGATGTGCCCAGTCTTCTTGTCCCGCAGCGGTTCGGGATAGCCATCGGCGCCGACGGGAGCGTACACGGATTCCCACGCCTCAAACTGCGGTGTTAGCGGCCGGGACTCGCGCGTGACGCGTCGGCGTGAGGGAAGTGCCCGGTGCAGCGCCGAATGCGACGAGGGCGAGGGCGAGCCTGAGACTGCGCATGACGTGCGGCTCCGAGGCTGGAGGACGTCGGAAGCATAGCGTCTGTCGCGGACGGGACCGAACCCAATCACCCTCTATGTTGCGAGCTGATCGACGCGAGTGGCCGCGTCATGCGCACGATCGGGAGCGCGACACCGTCGGGCAAGATCACGGACGAGCGCTCGTGCGCCACGAATCCGAGGGCAGCGTACAGCGGCTCACCGGGGAGAGTGGCCGCGAGCTCCAGGCTGTGGAAGCCGGCTGCGGCGGCGGCGCCCGCGCAGGTGGCGAGGAGGCGAGTGGCGAGACCGCGCCGAGCCCAATCCGGATGCACGAAGAACGCGCGGATGCGCGCGGGCAAGGTCGCGGGATCGAGGATGAGGTCTGGGCCGGTTTTGTGTTGGTCGCCACCGTAGAGGGTCGCGCGGCGGCTCCAGCCGCCGCACGCGACGGGGCCGGTTAGGCCGTCGATCACGTAGTAGGTTTGGTCGGCGATCAGTTGGGAGTCGACGCCGAAGACGAAGCGGAGTCCGCTTTCGATTTGCTCGGGCGTGTAGAAGCCGACACTGAGCGTGCGCACCGACGTGGCGATCAATACGTCGAGGGCGGGAATGTCCGCGGCCGACGCCAGGCGTACGGAGATCATCTCGTCCCTGTCGCTCGGCTGCGCCTGCCTAACGGGCGCATGCTCACACGGAAATTCGGCGATGACCTCGATGCGGCCGATGATGTGCCGGTTGAACTCGTCCAGTTCCTCCGCCGGCACCCACAACTCCAGGTGCTGCCGCGCACCGGCCATCCGCACCGGGTACCGGGCTGCGAACGCCGCGTCGACTTGAAACCGAGTTACGAACCCTGCGTAGCCTGAGGCCTCATCTCTCGTGTTCCAGTCCCGCGCGATTTCGATCGCGTATGCCTCCGTCAGCACTGGGTAGAAGATGGGTTGGAACGGAAGACGCGGCGGGAAGGCGCGGAATTCCGCGGCAGCGATGAGAGCGAGTTCCTGCGCACCGACCGGGCGGAAGAGCGTGAGCGTCTCGCGCATCGACGGAACATAGGCGAGCCGAGCGGGCAGCGCCACGCGGAGGCTCATTCACTAGCTAACGATACTGCGTTGAGCGCGAACGAGAGGGACGCCAAGCCACCAACTCCTTCGTCCAAAGTGACACGACCGGTTAGGCATCGTACCAGGCTGGGAGTCTTCTGGCAGATGACTGTCCGGAGGCTGGAGATTCTGCCGCGTCGTTAAAGCTTCCTGTTATGCGCGCCTCACAGGTCTCATCGTCTGCGACGCCCTCGGCAATCCAATGCCGGAGCCGTTGCTCCACTGCGTCCGGGTCAGCCCGCGGCTCGAGATCGTACGCGCTCAACCGCTCAAGGCGAGGACTTGGCGACCGGTGCCGAACGCCAGAACGTGGGATCCGTCGCCACCCACGCCGGCGTCGGCATGCTCCAGTTAGGACGGATCGCGAAAACACGAGTCCGTGTGCCGCCGTCCAACGCTTGTGCCCCGGGCAGCGTGCGGATCGGGCGCAGGATATACAGCGTCGAATCGGCCATCATCCACACCGAGCCTTTGACAGGTCGAGGATCCCGCGTGACGGTGACCTCGATGAAGCGCGCGCCAGCCACGGACCAGGTGGGGCCACGGCTCAGATCGCGGCGATATATCGCGAAGCCCTGAATGGGTGCGCCAATGAGCGCGGCTTTGCGTTGGGCGACGCCAGCCAGCGCCGTCGCGAGTGCGCGATCAGTCGCGTAGGCCTTGGCGACGCGGATGGTATCAGCCGCCGTCGCGAACGTGTTCAACCACCACGCCTCGTGCGGGCCGCTCAAGCTCTCGAGGCCAATGTACGGATGCGGACAGCGGAAATCGGCACAGATCTGCGCGCCGTCATTTTCGATGACCCGATAGATCGAATCGACGCCTTGCTTGAGCGAGTCCCGATAGACGTAGAGAAACTCGGGTGCCTGTTCCTGGCTGTGCAGCGGCGACGGAAGCAATAGGAACAGTAGAATGAGCGACCGCATGGTGACGGGGTGAGTGACTGGTTCGCTGCCTAACGCATTGTCAGGCGGTTTCTCGTGAGGTGGGATCGTTCACGAGCGATCGAGCACGCGCTTCCCGCAATGACCTCCAACACCTGGGTCCCATAGTCCTATGTTCGACCGCGACAAATTGTTCAAACCGACATAGACGCTCATTCTCGGTGTTGCTCAGGTGATTTGCCACAAGTCATTCGTTCAACGAATGCGGCTCCCCCCGTATCGATCCACCGCCCGCGCGATTCTGATCGTCGGCGCGCTCCTGGCGCTCATCCCGGGAATCATTCCCGAGGTGCGCGCTAACGGCACGCTGGAGTTCGCGCACGCCTGGACGTGGACCGCAATCATCGCCGTGGTCGCCCTTGCGCCGTACGCGGCGGTGTTCGTTCTGTCGTCGTCTACACAATCCGAGACGAACCGCCGGCTGGCGCGAGGAATCGCCCTCGTGACTCCCCTGGCAGCGTTCATTGCGCTCGGCCTCTCGCTGCTGATGGCGCTCTACGTCCTCCTGTTCGGAGGACACGCTGTGCTGACCGTACAAATCGCGAGCTGCATCCTGCTGATCGCACTGAATGCGGTGATGCTATGTGGTGCATTGCGCGCCGGCGGGCAAGTGGACGGGGTGGTCGTCGCCGGCGTCGCGGCCGCCTTCATCTTTGCGTCGCTTGGAACCAGACTCGTGATGCGCGTCGAGGCATCGGCGGCGAACGGTGTGCAGACCCATCATCGAGACACCTACGCCGCCGAGCAGACGGCCATGGGAGCGCTCCGCCAGTTGGCCGTCTGTGCGAGCACGTATCGAATGTCGCGCGGTGCGCAGCTGCCATCGAATCTTCCGGCCTTCGTTTCGACGACGGGATGCGACGCCCAGCTCGCGTCACCGTCCGCCGTGCCCATGTATGCGATCACCGTCGCCGTCGATCCGGCCGACACCGTAAACGCCGGTGCGACGATGGGATGCCAGTTCACCGCGGCGTTCACCGGCAAACTCCTCGGCGATCGTGCGCAGCAACCCGATGGCCGTACCTTGTGGTCGACATGTGCGGGTCAGCTCTACGCGCATGAGCTGGGGCAACCGGCGGGAGAATACCTGCGGGTGAGCCCCGAGTTTCCGTCGGAGATAATACTCTTGTTCTACAACATCGTCCGCACGGCGAACGAATCCGGTGGGCGCTATCCCGTTAGGCTGAGCGAGATTTTGTCGGCGTCGCATCTCAAGAATCGGCGATACGCGTACGACGCGAACATTTTAGGCGCGCAACAGCGAGCCGATCTCGATAGCAACCTATTTCGAACCAGCGGTTACGTGGCGCGGTACGTCGCGGGCACGAACGACTTTCACATCGAGGTGCGGTGCGAGACGTACGGGCCGGCATGCATGCGCGCGTACTTCGTCGAGGCATCCGGAGTCGTACACGCGACGGGTGAGCCGCGAGCCGCGCGTGCCACCGATCCGCTGGCCGAGCGTTGCGAATTCACCAATGTGTGGTGCGACGCGAAACCGGAATCACTGTGGAGACCGCGGGCTGACTCCGATTCGATATAAGGGCCCCGGGGCAGCTGCGCGCGAATCACGTACGCGCGCCCGCGAAACCAATTCACTCGAATGGGACGGGTTTTTCGACTCGCTTGTTGTAGATCCCGTCGAACTTCTCATCAATGTAGTACTCCAATGCATCTCCCGGCTTTGCATCCAACGGGGGGATCACACATTGAACTTTGAGACCATCAGCCGACTCGGCTATCGGCATCATGGGAACAGTGGAATAGCGATCACTTCCAGCAATTCTATAGTGACACTGAATATCCGTGTAGCGCTTCGATAATTTCCCGACTCCAGCTCCCCAAACCCGCAGCTCCATCGTCAGTGGAGTAGGGTGTCCAATACGAATTGACTTGGGAGGAATATGGACACTCCCTCCCCCGCCCGCGCACGCACCGAGAGCGACGAACGTTAGTGCACGAACGATTTTGTTCACCGTTGCGTGGGTCGCCTAACGCCCGATGTCACTTGGGTGGTTGCCACAACTCGACCTTGTTTCCCTCGGGATCGATGACCCAGGCAAACGTGCCGTACTCGGAGTCATCGATCTTGTCGAGGACATTGCAGCCCTCTGCTCGGAGCGCCGTGACAAGAGCGTGAAGATCTTCAACGCGGTAGTTGACCATGAACGACGCGCTGCTTGGAGCAAACTGCTTGCTTTCCTCCGGAGCGACCAGCCAGGCGGTCGTTCCGCCGGTGGGTTTGCCATCCGAGTCGACCCAGTCGAACGCCGCACCGCCCCACGGCTGGACATCGATGCCGAGATGAGTTTTGTACCAACCCTGCAGCGCAGGCGCATCCTTTGCCTTGAAGAAGATGCCGCCGATGCCGGTGACCCGCTTCATGTGAACCTCCGGTGTCCGGTGGTGTGGGGAGGCGCGCGAGGTGATCGCGCCCGATCGTGTGACCATCGGCCTGCCTGTACTAGATCGGGGTGGAGCGTCAACATGTAAGCCGCCGCATCGCGACGCGCGCCCGCGATCGCGTCGGCGTGCGACGGTGTCGGCGGTGCCTCGCAGAAGTCGTGCATGCGTTCAGCAACAATGCTCACTGATCCGCGGCCGAACGAGCAATTCGCTCCGCCGCATCGATGACCGTGAGTAGACCCGGACCATTGATGAGGCTCGAGACGTCGCCCGCGGTGTGGTAGTCATGATGCTCACCAGTCGTGAGAAACGCCACTGCAACGCCAGCGGCCTCAAAGCTTGCGTGATCCGATCGCCCGTCGTCTCTGACGAAATTCGCGCGAAGTCCGGCGGCGCGGACCAGACTATCGATGCGCGAGTGCATGATGGACCGGCCCGGTACCCCTTCGATTAGTAAGCGATTGCCACTAAGCCGACCAATCATGTCGAGGTTCAGCATGAAGGTGATGTCCGCCGCGGGGAACAGCGCTGCCACTACGAACGCGCGCGAGCCCAAGAGACCATCTTCTTCGGCATCGAAGTTGAGCACCAAAATGGAGCGACGAGGTGGCCGACGACTCAACCGATCTGCCAATTCGAGGACGGCCGCCGTTCCAGAGGCATTGTCATCGGCGCCTGGGCGAAGAGCGTAGCCGATTTCGGGATCGCGCGCATGGCGTGAGGAATAGCCGAGATGGTCAAAGTGGGCTCCAATCACGACGTATTGTTTGCGAAGCTCGGGATCGCGTCCATCGATAACGGCGCCCACGTTGTGTCTGACGCCGTCACGGGTCGCGAAGAACTGGTAGTACGTCTCCGGGCAATTGCTTACCGTCGCGCACGCGCGATGGAATGCCGGGCGGAGATGCAGTGCTCGATACCGGCGGGCGATGTAAGCGGCGGCGGAGTCATCTCCGGGCGAGCCGGCCTCGCGACCGCCGAAGGCGGAGCTGGCGAGGATAGTGACATCGGCGAGCGGCCCCGACATTGGCGTCGGTGCGGATGCCGGCTGACATGCAGTGGCGAGGACGACTCCGCCCAAAACTAGGAACGCACGAAACATTAACGCTCCGTATCCGCCTAACGCTCGATCTCAGCCTGGCCGCACGGCTTCGTAGATGAGAACCTCGATGCCGTCCCCCACGAGTCTGTACGACCGCAGTCGCATGCGCTTCTTCTTTGTGGTGCTTCCAAAGAGGCGCTTCCCTTTCCCGAGGACCACCGGATAGACCATCAGCCGGAGCTCGTCCAGGAGATCATGCTCGAGCAGTCCCTGCACCAGCATCGGGCTGCCGTGAACGACGATTGGTCCGCCGTGCCGCTCGCGCACGCGACCGACTTCCTGCACGAGATTACCGCGGAGGACCGTCGTGTTGCTCCATTCGGGCGTGCCGAGCGTCGAGGAGACGACGTACTTGGGCATGCGGTTGAATTTGTCGGCGAACTCTCCCTCCCTCCCAGGCCAGGCGGCGGCGAATCCCTCATACGTCTTGCGTCCGAGCAAGAGTGCGTCCGTCTCGAGGGTTTCGTCGAGCTTCAGCTTATTGCCCTCGTCTCCGCGATCGATCTCGCACGACCATCCGCCGTACTCGAAGTCCTCGCCTCCGCCCGGTGCCTCGACGACTCCATCAAGCGAGACGAATTCGGTTGCGATGATCCTTCCCATAGGGCCCCCTCCGTGAATAGTCGGTAGCAGTGCTCACCGAGGCGACGAACGAGGGACCCGTAGATCGACAAGAGGCAGGGGTTGCTTTCGTTGCTTCGCGAGCCCTGGCGCCGAACAATCGCTCATCCTCGGCGACTCACTGGTCGCGTCGAGGGCCAACCCCGACGAGCCGGGATTAGTGGGTAGCGCAGGTGTGTCACGCCGACGCCCGGGATTACTGTCGGGTTGCCAAGGACGGATGGCGTGCCAACGAGGTGATCAAAGAGTCGAATGCCGGAGCCAAGAAGAACCGCCGCGATGTCGACGTGAATTTCGTCGAGCAGGCCGGCATTCAGGAGTTGCTGGATGGTGTCAGCGCCGTGGACCCCAACGGATTTTCCGGCGGCGGCGGCTTTGGCTTGCCTAACGGCGCTTTCGATGCCGTCGGTCACGAAGTGGACAGTCGAGTTGGGCCGCGGCCATCCGGCGGGGACATGGTGGGTGAGGACGAAGGCCGGTCCCCACGCGTGATTTCCGCCCCAGCCTTCGGCGACGTCGAACGTGCGTCGACCGGTGAGCATAGCACCAAGTCCGGAGGTGAGACCGCGAAGGTGCTCGGCGCTCGGCCCCGACACCTTGAACGTCATGGGGTCTGACCCTCCGGTCTGGAATTCGACGTCTCCCGAGGTGAAGTACCAGTCGAGCACTTCGGCCACGCCATCGTCGGGGTCGGCGACGTAGCCGTCGAGTGACATGGACATGATTGCGATAACCTTCGACATCGCGATGTTCCTTTCGAGGGTGGATACTGCGTTCAGGGGATCGCACGGATACTACGACACAGTACTACGGAATCGACATTGCGACGCACTGGAGGCGCGGACACCGAGAGGGATTCTTGGTCGAGCGCCCGTCGCCGCTGTGTTACAGCTCCATCAGGTCCCTCCCGACGATGACACGGCCACCGAAATGCTTGCGGGCTGCGTCGCTCCACATCGCCTCAGTGACCGACGGGTCCTCGCTCGGAATGAGATGCGAGAGCACCAGCGCGCCCACTTGCGCCTCTGCCGCAATGCGGCCGGCCTCCTCCGCCGTCGTGTGGTGCGAGAGGATACTCCGCCGCAGATCCGACGCGTTAGGCACGCGCGCGACGAGCCGGTCGACGGCCGCGGCATC
>Ga0207707_10006028_pt1 | contig 10605 bp, 10 predicted proteins | sample KBSC83BmetaG_FD_184336 | JGI IMG/M metagenome (GOLD analysis project Ga0207707, IMG submission 184336) | Corn rhizosphere microbial communities from Kellogg Biological Station, Michigan, USA - KBS C8-3B metaG (SPAdes) (version 2) | ecosystem: Host-associated > Plants > Roots > Rhizosphere ... | reverse complement strand
CTTCGAGCTGGTCACGGAAACGCGCCTCGCGCAATGGATGGCCGAGGAATTCGGCGACACCGCAATTCCCGCACGCGCCTGGGCTTCTGCCGCCGTCGCGGTCCTAGCTCGGCTGGCCCGCGAGCATCCTTTATTGATTGCTCTCGATGGCTCCGAACACCTGTTTCGTCCGGCGGCGTGGCTGCTGCGCGCGCGCATCACCACCATCGACGCGCATCGCGCCGGCAATCTCATGCTGGATCTACGGCTCGAAAAATCCGACGCCCTGATGCGCCTTCGCGAACTCGACGCCGAACAAAAGCGCCTGCGCAAAGTCCGCTTCAGCCGCGCTTCAGCCGACTCCTCAGCATTCGATCTTACGCTCAACCTCACGCGCATGGACGCCGCGCAAGCCGCCGAAATGCTGGCCGCCGCCGCCCAGAAGCGTCTCGGCGATCAAGGCCTGCTTTCTCCCAACGCTGCCGACGAAATCGAGTTCGAAACGCGCCTCGAACTCGCCAAACGCGGCATCGTTCCCGCCCGCCGGGCCCGTGTCACGCGCGCCAGCTTCGGCCATCCCAGTGAAGAAATGTTCGCCAATTTATTGGACTTTTACCGCATTCATTGGGAATACGAGCCGCGCAGTTTCCCGCTCCAATGGGACAAGGACGGCCGCGTGACCGAAGCCTTCACGCCCGACTTCTATCTACCCGAATTCGATCTCTACGTGGAACTGACCACCATGAAGCAATCGCTCGTCACCAAGAAAAATCGCAAAGTGAAGATGCTGCGCGCCATTTATCCACACATCAACATTCAGGTGTTCTACCAAAAAGATTTCCAGGACCTGGTCTTTAAATACGGCTTGCGCATGGTGGCCTCGTCGTGACCCCCGCACCTGAAAACATCGAACGGATTTTGTTTACCGAAGAGCAAGTGTCGGCACGCATCGCCGAAGTCGCCGTCGAGATCAGCGAAAAATATCGCGGACGCGATCTCAAGCTAATCGCCGTGCTCAAGGGCTCCGTTTTTTTCCTTACAGCCCTGGCCCGCGCCCTCACCATCCCGGTCAAAATCGACTTCCTGGCGATTTCCAGTTTCGGCGGCCCCTCCAATGGCCCCACGCCGGGCCTGGTGCGCATCGCCAAGGATCTCGATGAACCCATTCTCGAGGAAGACGTATTGCTGGTCGAAGACATTGTCGATACCGGCTTCACTACGCGCTACCTCTTACAGACACTAGCCGGACGCGGTCCGCGGTCGCTGGGAATCTGTACGCTCCTCGACCGCTCCGTGCGCCGCATCGTCCAAGTGCCCGTCGATTTCCGCTGCTTCGAAATCCCTGACCGCTTCGTGGTCGGCTGCGGCCTGGATCACAAGCAGCTCTATCGCAACCTGGGCTACATCGCGGTGCTAAATCCCGAAAGGGGTTGACTCGCCCCCGCGCACGGCAGTCTAATTGACCCATGAGTTCCTCTGATCCGCTATTGGCCGACATGAAGGCCTGCGAAACCCGCACCGTCGGCGGCGTACAAGTCGACGTCTTCCGCGCGGGCGCCGGCCGGGTGAAACGCATGATTTACCCTCCGGGATTCCGCTGGTCGACGCACCTGAAGCCGATCATCGGCAGCGAACTGTGCCAGCACGCGCACGTCGGCTTCATCGCCCGCGGCGAACTGCACGTCAAATTCGCCGACGGACACGTGGAAGAATTCGCCGCGCCGCAAGCTTTTGCGGTCAGTCCGGGACACGACGGCTGGGTGGTCGGCAACGAGCCCGCCGTTTTAATCGAATTCGATTTCGAAGGCCAGACCGCGGAGAAATTCGGCATACCCTGCTAAAATCAATCAATGAGCACGGCCGCGGCTGAACCGCAATTCCACACGTCCGGAATCGTGCGCCTGACCCGGCCGCAATTGGTCGGCACCATGACCGGCTTGGTGCTGGCCATGTTCCTGGCCGCGCTCGATCAGACCATCGTCGGCACCGCCGAGCCCCGCATCATCGCCTCGCTCTCCGGCTTCAACCGCTATCCGTGGGTGGCCACAGCGTACATGCTGACGTCGACAATGATCGTTCCCATCATTGCCAAGCTGTCGGACCTGTGGGGCCGCAAATGGTTCTTCCTGTGGGGCTCCGCTGTGTTCGTGGCCACCTCGGCGCTATGCGGCGCGTCCGGGAATCTCAACTTCCTGGGACTCGACGGCATGAACCAGTTGATCCTGTTCCGCGGATTGCAGGGCATCGGCGCGGGCGCCATCATGGGGCTGATCTTTACCATCGTCGGCGACATTTTTTCCCCCGCCGAACGCGGCCGCTATCAAGGCTTTTTCTCCGGCGTATGGGGACTCGCAGCCATCTTCGGACCCACGCTGGGCGGTTGGCTCACCGACCACATCTCCTGGCGCGCGACGTTTTACGTCAACTTACCGGTAGGAATCATCGCCATCGCCGCGATCTATTTCGAGTTTCCCGATATCCGCCCGCAATCCGTGCGGCGCGTGCTCGATTGGGCCGGCGTGTTCACGCTACTAGCATGCATCGGACCGCTGCTGTTGGCATTTACCTGGGTGACTGAATACGGCTGGGGCTCCGGCCGCGTAGAGACACTACTTGTAATCGCCGTCGCCATGCTGATCGCGTTCCTCTATTCGGAAAGCAAAGCCGTCGAGCCACTGATTCCTTTAACCCTGTTCAAGGACCCAGTGATCCGCGTGTGCTCCGTGTGCATTTTCGTGCTCGGCATGGGCATGTTCGGCGTGATCATCTACCTGCCGCTGTTCATGCAAGGCGTGCTGGGTGTTTCGGCAACGCAATCCGGAACGTTAATGACGCCGATGATGCTAGGCGCCGTAACCGGCAGTTTTCTGGGCGGCCAGTTGACCTACCGCATGAAGAGCTACAAAATGCCCGGCGTGTTGGGTTCGATCCTGGTCACCGCCGGCATGATCATCTTCGCCACCATGGACGCGACGACGCCGCGATTGCAAGTGGTCTTCGGCATGATTCTCGCCGGACTCGGCATGGGCTTACTGCAACCGGTCTACACGGTAGCCGTGCAAAACGTAGCGCCGCGCGCCCAAATGGGAGCCGCCACTGCTTCCACAATCTTCTTCCGCGCGATCGGCAGCACGCTAGGCGTGTCGCTCTTCGGCAGCGTGCTGCTCACCAACTATCACGCCCAGTTCGGACGCACCCTGCCGCCAGGCGTGCCGCCAGAAGGCCTGAAGTTCTTCGACAATCCCTTGCTGCTAGTACAAATGCGTCCGCAGTTGGACGCGATGTTCAACCAATACCCCAACGGCTCAGCGTTGCTTGAAACCCTAATGGCAAACGTCCGTGCGTCGCTAGTGCATGGCCTGCACCTGATCTTCGTGTCGAGCGCCTTCGTGATGGGCGGAGCCGTAGTACTCAACCTCCTGCTCAAGAACGTCCCGCTGCGCTCGCACCACCAAGCCGCCCCCATGCCGGAGCCCGCCGCACACTAACTACACTTGCTTCGCGCCGCCGGTTTGCGGTCTGATAGGAAGTGCATTTCAAAGCGAAAGGATTTAGATGAGTACCTACCAGATCGACACCGCGCACTCCTCCGCGCAGTTCAAGGTTCGCCACATGATGATCGCCAACGTAAAAGGCGAATTCGACAAAGTGAGCGGAACCGTCAATTTCGACCCCGCCAACCCCGCCGCTTCGACTGTCGAGGCGAGCATCGACGTTTCGACCATCAGCACCCGTGACGAACAGCGCGATGGACACCTGAAGAGCCCCGATTTTCTGGACGTGGAGAAGTTTCCCGCGATCACCTTCAAGTCCAAGAAAGTGACCGCCACCGGCGGTGACAGCTTCAACGTAGTCGGCGATCTGACCATCCACGGCACCACCAAAGAAGTAAACCTGAACGTGGAAGAGCTAACCGGCGAAGCCAAAGACCCCTGGGGCAACATGCGCCGCGGCGCCACCGCCAAGACCCGCATCAACCGCAAGGATTTCGGCATGCACTTCAACGTTGCTCTTGAAGCCGGTGGATTTCTAGTGGGAGAAGACGTCGACCTCACCATCGACGTCGAAATGATTCGCCAGGCCTAGTTAAACAGGAGCCGCCCCGCGCGGCTCCAACCTCATCTTCATCCCGTATTTCGGCCGTAACGTTATCACCGCCCGCGTCGCCACCGGGTGCCCCGGAACCAAACGCATCTTCCAACGCTGTGCCAGCGTCGCCAACACCAGCACTCCCTCCGCCCAGGCGAACCTCTCGCCGATACACACTCGCGCTCCTCCGCCGAATGGGAAATAAGCGAACTTGGGACGCTTCTCACTCTCTTCAGGACGCCAGCGATCTGGATCTAACCGCTCCGGCTCCGGCCACCACCGAGGATCGCGCTGCACCACCCATGGGCTTAGTAGCAGAATCGACTTCGCCGGAATCCTGTACTCGCCAATCGCGTATTCAGTTTTCGCGCGCCGCCCGACAGCCCACGCGGGCGGAAACAATCGCAACGATTCCGAGAAGACGCCGGCCGTGTATGGCAGCCGCATCACATCGTCAAATGTAGGTAGTCGTCCGCCAAGCACTCGATCGAGCTCTTCATGCATCCGCGCTTCCGCCTCCGGGTTTTGCGAAAGCAAATACCACGTCCAGGTCAGCGCGTTCGCAGTGGTCTCATGCCCGGCAATCAACAGCGTCAACGCTTCGTCGCGAACCTGCTTGTCCGTCATGTGACCCTTATCATCTTCGTCCTGCGCCAATAACAGCATCGACAGCAGATCGCCGGCGTCTTGCCCGCTCGCCCGCCGCTCGGCGATCAGCCCATACACGATTCGGTCCAGTTGATCGCGCGCTCTTTCGAAGCGCCGCACCGGGGGAATCGGCAGCTTCTGAATCCAGTCCGAAAACGGCAGCAACAGCGTGTCGAATAATTCAAAGATTTGCGTCATCGCGCGCCCGATTTCATCGGCCTCGGACGAAACATCCGCGCTAAACAAGGTTCGTCCAACGATCGCCAGCGTCAGCCGCGTCATCTCGCGGTGCATGTCCATCTCGGCGCCTGCGGACCACGCCCGCCCCGCCCGCTCCGCGCATTCGACCATGTCCGCCGAATAGCGCACCAGACGGTCGCGATGAAACGCCGGCTGCACGAGTCGTCTCTGCCGCGTGTGAAACTCGCCTTCGCTGGTCAGCAGCCCGTCCCCCAGCAAGACCTTGGCACGCTCCAGCATTCGACTCTTAGTGAAATTGCTCTGATTGGTGACCAGGATGTCCCGAATCGCATCCGGATGGCTCACCACAAACGCATGCTGCGGACCCAGCCGCATGTAAGCCAAATCGCCGTACTCGCGCGCGACGCTCAGCAGGTAACCCGCGGGGTCTTTCCGAAAGTGCGGCAGCACACCCAACCACGGCCGCGTGTTCTTCGGACCTGGTGGACGGACAGATGGTATTGTCAACGCTTCCATTGTATGATTCAAGAACGCCTGCTTCACTAACGAAAGGAAACGCATCCATGTCGAGTTCCGTTCCGCCGTCCTTCCCGCCCCCGGACCCGTTCGCCAGCAGTCAGGCCCCGCTGCCTCCTGGCAAGAAATCCAACGTTCTGCTATGGATCGTGGGTATCGTCGTAGTTGTGATGGTCGGCTTTACCGCCATGTGCGGCCTGGGCGGCTACTTCCTGATGCGCAAAGCCAAACAATCGGGCTTCGATTCCGCTCTGATCACGAAAAATCCCGGCTACGCCACCGCCAAAATGATGGTGACGATGAACCCCGAGCTCGACACCGTATCGAGCGACGACAGCAACGGCACCATCGTGGTGCGTGAAAAGAAAACCGGCAAGACCATGACCTTCAAGTTCGACGCGGACAAGAAATCCATGGTGGTCGTGGACGAAGACGGTAAAGAGGCTACCGTCAAGCTGAATACCGACGGCGATAAGAGTGCTATCGAAGTCCATTCCACCGACGGCACCGTGAAGTTCGGTAGCTCAGGAAGCAATCAGCTGCCCGCCTGGATACCCACCTATCCCGGCTCATCGCCCAAAGGGACTTTTTCCTCGCAGACCAAGGACGGCAACCAGAGCACTTTCGCCTTCAAAACCAATGATGCTCCCGCCAAGGTTATGTCGTATTATCAGGACCAGCTCAAGTCCGGCGGCTTCAACATCACCATGACCACCAACACCCCGCAAGGCGGCATGGTCATGGCCGAAGACAGCGGCAAGACCCGCTCCGTGATGCTCACCGTGGGCGCCGGCTCGGGCGACGGCACCGACGTGAGCGTGACGTCCATCGAGAAAAAATAATGTTAAGATGGGCCGCTTTGGCCTGAGGGGCAGGAGCTCTACTCTTTCGAGCGTGAAATCAGGGCCAGCAGACTGCTCGCAAAATTGTCCGACAAACCCAGCTTCCTTTTGAGCTTCGAGTATGCCGAAACAGCTTGCTTGTCGGCCCAGATCAGCGCGGCCTTGCTCCTCGCGTCTGCCGGGCGTGCGCGATAGTTGGTGGAGCGCGCGCTCACCACCATTTCCTCCGTGTAGTAATACAGCGCAACACTCTTACGGGTGACACCTTCAGGACATGTCAAGCCATCCGGGAAACCGTGATAGGAGTCTTCGTCGGTGCTGAAGATCACCGCATGGTTGAGCAGAGGCGCAATCTTGACCACGCAATGCGTCATGCCGCGGTCCCACAGCTCGATGGCCCCACCCCAGTTTTCCTGCCAGCCTTCGTTTAGATACAGAATCAGATTCACCCGTCGCCGCCAGTGCGGGTGGTGATGGTGCACTGTAAAATCCGCGTGAATATTCAAAAAGCCCGTAGGGCCGCTCTGGTGCAGGCCGCCACCTTCCAGACTCGGATCCGCGATCAGATTGGGAATACCCGTGAGCCGCGAAAGCGAGGCCGTGAATTCCGGCCCGTTCAACTCGTCAATCAGGCGGCCGAGACCGTTCGGCACTTGTTCGCGCTTGGTAAGGCCCTGCTTGTTTTCGTTGTAGTGCTTGTATTGGGTCCAGGCGGCAGTGCCGGTTCGGGGGAACTCTTGTGCCAGCTCACGCGCCAGCTCCGGATCCAAAAAGCTTTCCAAATGAATGTGCGGAAAGGGCTTGGCGCTCCGGTAGCGCGCGGCCAGCGATTCTATCGAGTCGGTTTCGAACCCAAGCTCAATCCTTGCTTCCATTAGCTCGTTCATCGACAACGTAAAGAAAAGCCTATAGGCCAGAGGCTAAACTTGCCGAAAAACGCTCTCTTCGAGGTTGCTCCTGTCCGTCAGTATTGCGTGAGAATCAGGGTTTGCGGCCCCAGCGGCTGCGCGGTGCTTTCGCCAAATCCCGCGTCGCGGAACATGGCGTCGAGTTCCTTAAACGTATACGCATCCCCGCCCTCGGTCGACCCCAGCATCATCATGCTGAAAGCCGCCGGCATCGGCGGCGTGATACGGTCGTCATTCGGCACAAACTCGACCGTCGCCACGCGGCCGCCCGGCTTCAGCGCCGCACGCACTTTCTTCAAGAGCTTCACGTTCGTCGCATGATCGAAGTGGTGCAGAAAATTCGGCAGCAGAATCAGATCGTAGCCCGTGCCGAAATCCACCTCGAAAGCACTCCCTGGAATGGTGTGGTAGCGATCCCCCACGCCCGCCTTCCGCGCGTGTTCGGTCGAAAGTTCCAGCACGTTCTTCCAGTCCTGGCCATAGACGTGAGCTTGCGGATTCAGCTTCGCGATCTCGATCCCATAAGCGCCCGGCCCGGCTGCAATATCCAGCACCTTCATCGGCTGGCCCGGAGTATTGACGATCTGCGCCATACCCGCTGAGGCCATAGCCGACATCGGCGCCATCGATTTTGCAAACTCCACCCACACCGGAGCCTCGGGGCCCATATTTCCCTGGTCGTGAACCGCGCCGCCCTTGCGCACGGATGCCGCCAGATCCAGATAGTTGGTAACGTGCAAAGGGTGAGTCAAAAAGTGGGCGATAGAACCGAAATACGCAGGAGATTTCTTATCCAGAAACACCGCCGTATCCGGAGTCAGCCCATAAGCCCCGTTCTCCTTAGTGAGAAATCCCTCAATGGTCATAAAGTCGCAAAGAATGCGGGTGCCCTTCTCACTAGCCTGAGCGCGCCGCGCAATCTCAGCAGCACTAGTAGCGCCCGCGCCGATATGAGTGAAAATGTCTAGCTCAATGGCAGCCTTCAGCCCCAGCGCGCGCTGAAAACTATTCAAAGCATCAAAAATCAAGAGAGGATTAGGTTCGTGAGCCGCAGTCTGCGTAGCCATAGACTTCATCATAACTACTCCTCCGGTCCGGCTAGCTTACAATCGTAAAAGCCCGGAGGCCCACCCCACTTTGTTCTCTTCCCGCCTAGAGTGGAACGCCCATCCCAATCCGCTCAGCACTCTACTCGCAGAAAAGCGCGCAAAAGACGTCGCGATTCTAGACCTAACCGAATCCAACCCCACGCGCGCCGGTTTCGACTATCCGCGCGAGGAACTGCTAACAGCATTAGCCGACCCACGTGCCCTGCATTACGATCCCGACCCGCGCGGCCTGCTCTCCGCTCGCGAAGCAGTATCGGAATATTACACCCAGCGCCACGTAGAAGTCCCAGCCTCGCGCATCCTACTCACAGCCAGTACCAGCGAAGCCTATAGCTATTTGTTCAAACTACTCACCAACCCCAGCGATGAAATCCTAGTCCCACGCCCTTCGTATCCGTTGTTTGATTACTTGGCCGCCATGGAATCAGTAGCCGTCCGCCGGTACCCGCTGCGCTACGACGGCGTCTGGCACATCGATTTCCGCGCTCTAGCCAGCGCCATCACGCAACGCACCCGCGCCATCGTGGTGGTGAACCCCAACAATCCCACGGGCTCATACCTCAAGCGCGCCGAATGGGAGCAGCTTCAAACCTTCGGCCTGCCCATTCTCTCCGACGAAGTTTTCTCCGACTTCGCCCTCTCGCCAGACCCCGCACGCATCACAACCCTCGCCGCGCAAAACAGCGTGCTGACGTTTTCCATGAGCGGCCTCTCGAAAATCGCCGGCCTTCCGCAGATGAAGCTGGGCTGGATCGTAGTTAGCGGTCCGGATCACCTCGCCGCGCTCGAAGGCCTGGAATGGATCGCCGACACCTACCTCTCGGTCTCGACTCCAATCCAATTAGCGACTCCCCGCATCCTGACCGCCGCCGCCCCCGTGCAGGAGCAGATCCGCGCCCAAACCGCGTCCAATCTGCAACACCTTAGGAAAAATTTGCTCGGCGCCGCCTCGCCCTGCCGCTGTCTCACCGTCGAAGGCGGCTGGTATGCCGTCCTCGAAGTGCCCCGCATCCGCACCGAAGAGGATTGGGTGTTGCAACTGCTGGCCGAAAAAGACGTCCTGGTGCAGCCCGGCTTCTTCTACGATTTCGAGTCCGAAGCCTTCCTGGTCTTAAGTCTGCTGACGCCCCCCGCGATCTTCACTGAAGGCCTCGGCCGCATCCTCGAATCAACCGCGTCCCGCTCCTAAAGAATTCACTACAAACGGTCGTTACTATTAGCGGAGGGTACTCCGTACCCATGTCTTTAACTAAGCCCAAAGTAGTGGTCGTGATGCCGGCCTATAACGCCGCTGAAACCCTGCGCATGACCTACGCGGAATTGCCGCACGACGCCGTCGATCTGGTGATCGTGGTCGACGACGGCAGCTCCGATCAAACCGCCGCCATCGCGCGCGAACTGGGTCTCGAGTTATTCGTTCACAACCGCAACTACGGCTACGGCGCGAACCAGAAAACCTGTTACCGCGAAGCGCTGCGCGCGGGCGCCGACATTATCGTGATGGTCCACCCCGATTACCAGTACGATCCCACGCTCTTGCCCGATGTCATCCGGCCCATTCAAGAAGGCCAAGCCGAAGTGGTGCTCGGTTCGCGCCTACTGGGCGGGCATCCCATGGCGCAAGGCATGCCCTGGTGGAAATACGCGGCCAACCGCTTCCTGACCCAGCTTGAAAACGCGATCTTCGGACTGGACTTGGCCGAATACCACACCGGCTACCGGGCGTTCCGCCGCGACGCTCTGGATCAGGTCAACCTGGACATGAACTCCGACAATTTCATCTTCGACCAGGAGATCATCGCGCAACTCGTCAACCTCAATATGCGCATTGCCGAAGTGCCCGTGCCAACGCGCTACTTTCCGGAGGCGTCGTCAGCCTCTTTCATGCAGAGTTCCGTCTATGGTCTGTCGATTCTATGGCTGCTTCTCAAGTATGAGCTGCATCGCGTGGGCCTGGTCCGTCAGCGGTCGTTTGAAAGCTTGACACGGCGCTATATGACCACCCATCATCCCGAACAACTGGTCGCGGAAGGCAAGAAATGAAGTTTTGGGCAGCGCCGGCGCTGCTGGCAGGAACCCTGGCTGTGATTTTGGCCGGTTGTGGAGGAGATCCCAATGCCTTCGATGAAGGCGTCGCCAAAGGGGTAGCCGAAGCGGAGCCGTTCCAACTTGATAGCGAACAAGTGTCGATGAACCTCACGCAACTGGGATGCGGCGCAAACGAAGATTTGTGGGAGGCGCCCAGCAATGGCGGAAACGGTGAACGCTCCCTGTCACGTTTAGAGGCGAAAGGTCACAATCTAAACCTCAGCG
>Ga0207707_10006024_pt1 | contig 10609 bp, 7 predicted proteins | sample KBSC83BmetaG_FD_184336 | JGI IMG/M metagenome (GOLD analysis project Ga0207707, IMG submission 184336) | Corn rhizosphere microbial communities from Kellogg Biological Station, Michigan, USA - KBS C8-3B metaG (SPAdes) (version 2) | ecosystem: Host-associated > Plants > Roots > Rhizosphere ... | reverse complement strand
ACGACCTTTCTCGACATCGCGCACGAGATGTCGATGTTCGAGCTCTTCGCGCGGCTCGCGCGCGACGGGCTCGCCGTGCTCCTCGTGAGCCACCAGCTCAATCTCGTCGCACGATTCGCGGACACGATCGTGCTGCTCAACCACGGACGCGTCGCCGCAGCCGGCGCGCCCGCCGACGTCATGCGCGCCAGCGTGCTCGAGGACGTCTACGAATGGCCGCTGCTCATCACGCGCGATCCGGCGGTCGGCGCTCCGGCGCTCCTGCCGCTGCGCAACCGCTCACCACACTCACCTCCGACATCCACGTGAATCTCCGCACGTCCCTCGCGCTCTGCTGCGCGATTCCGCTCGTCGCGCGCGCCCAGGCGCCGAGCAACGATACAACGACGCTCGCTCCCGTCGTCGTCACCGCCACGCGGCTGCCCTCGGCGGCCGGCGCGGCGACGCTGAGCACCACGGTGATCCCGGGCGACGACCTGCGCGCCCGCGGCGTGACGACCGTGCTCGAGGCGCTGCGCGAAACGCCAAGCGTGGCGGTGGTGCAGGGAGGGTCGTTCGGGCAACAGACGTCGGTGTTCCTGCGCGGCGGGCAGAGCAACTACACGCAGGTGCTCATCGACGGCGTGGTCGCCAACGATCCGGGCGGCGCGATCGACTTCGCCAACCTCACCACGGACGACATCGACCGCATCGAGATCGTGCGCGGACCCGCGAGCGTGCTGTACGGGGCCAACGCAGTGACGGGCGTCATCCAGATCTTCACGCGGCACGGTCGTGGTCCGGCGCACCTGAGCGCCTGGGCGCGCGGCGGAACGTACGGCACGCGCGAGGGCGAGGTGGCGGCGCTCGGCGGCACGAGCACGGTGGACTACTCGGTGTCGGCAGCGCAGCACAACACCGACGGCATCTACGACGTGAACAGCGCCGCGCGGAACGGCACATACAGTGGCCGCCTGCGCGTGTCGCCGGATTCGCGCTCCGATGTCGCGCTCGACCTCCGCTACATCGATGCGGGTGTGCACGTCGCGACGAACAGCAACGGCGTGCCGAACGACAGCAACCAGACCCATACCGAACGACGCTTCATCGGATCGCTCGACGCCGGGCGGTGGCTCACGAGCCGGCTCCAGGGGAGAGTCACGCTCGCCGCAACGAATGCCGACGTGCGGTCGGAAGACCGGCCGGACTCGCCGGAGGACACGGGCTTCCCGTTCGACAGTCGCTCGCGGCTCTATCGCCGCACCGCGGACGCGCGGCTCAACTTTCAGCTCGCGCCCGACGTCACGGTCACCGGCGGCGGCGCGTACGAAACACAGCACCAGCGCACCACCGGCAACGCGCCCGAGTCGCGATCGGTGCGCGCGGGGTACGCGCAGCTCGCCGGCACGTCGTTCTCGCGACTGTCGTACACCGCCGGCGCGCGGATCGACCACAACAGCGTTTTCGGCGACTTCACGAGCTATCGCGGCGGCGTCGCGTACGAGCTGCCGAGCGCCACGCACGTGCACGCGGCTGCGGGGAGCGCGTTTCGCGAGCCGACCTTCGAGGAGAGCTCGTCCAACGTGCCGTTCGACGTCGGGAATCCGGAGCTGCATCCCGAACGCTCGCGCAGTTGGGAGGCCGGCGTGGCGCAGGATCTCGCACACGGGCGTGCGTCCGTTGCCGCGACCTATTTCAACCAGCGCTTCCGCGACATGATCCAGTACAACGGGCTCGTCGCCGAGGGCGCGCCGAACTACTACAATCTCGCCGCCGCGACATCCGACGGCGTCGAGGTGACGGTTCGGGTTTCGCCGGTGGCGCCGCTCACGCTCGCGGCGTCGTACACGTACACCGACACGCGCGTCACCAACGCCGGCATCGATAGTTCGGCCACGGCGAATTTCGTTCGGGGAGAGCGGCTCCTGCGCCGCCCGGCTTCCCTCGCGAGCGCCACCGCCTCGTACGCGTTCCGGCGTCCGGAAAGCTCGCTCCACGTGGAGGTCACCGCGGTGGGAGAGCGCGACGACCGTGATTTTTCGGACGAGGTCACCTTCATCCCCAAGGCGGTGACGCTGCCGTCGTACACGGTCGTGGCGCTCGCGGGCGAGCTGGGGATTCTGCGGCACGGCGCCTCCTCGCGGCCGGACGTCGTGCTCACGGCGCGCATCGACAACCTGTTCGACCGCGGCTACCAGCAGATCTTCGGCTACGCGTCGCCGCGGCGGACCTTCCTCATCGGCGCGAAGGTGACCGCGTCACGGTAATGGGCATGTTCGGCGAGTAACTTTCGCCAATGCCCCTCGTCGAAACCGACGCCATCGTTCTGCACGCCTTCGACTATTCGGAGACCTCCCGCATCCTGCGTCTCGCGACGCGGGATGCGGGGCTGCAGTCGGTGCTCGCGAGAGGGGCGCGCCGATCGAAGAGCCGGTTCGGAAGCGCGCTCGATCTCTTCGCTCAGGGGGCGGCGCAGCTGCACCTCAAGGACGGCCGGGACCTCCAGACGCTCGCATCGTTCGACGTCACACGCTCGCGTGCGGAGCTGGGAGAGGATCTCGGTCGATTCGCGGGGGCGTCCGCGCTCGCGGAGCTGGTGCTGCGCTTCAGTGGCGCGGACGACGTCTCGGTGGAACTGTTATACGTGATCACCGACGCGCTGGACCGGCTGTCGATCGCGCCGGAGGGACACTCCGTCGACGCAACGCTCTCGGGCGCGTGGCGGCTGGTGGCCGAGCTTGGCTTCGCGCCCAGCATCGACCTCTGCGCGACATGTCACGCGGCTGTCGACGCGGAGGGCGATGCGCCGTTCAGCCATCGCGCTGGCGGCGTGCTGTGCGCGCGCTGCGCGAGGCTCTATCCGGGCGATCGCTCGCTTCCGGCCGCGGCGCGGCGCGCGATCGCGGAGTGGAGCGGTGGCGCCCTCGACGTGGGGTGCGATGACAGGGCGGCGCGGGCGCATCAGCGGCTCCTGCGCGAGTTTCTTCAGCATCACCTCGCGGACGGTCGAGCGCTTCGGGCGTTCGACGCCTGGGAGCAGGGCTCGTTGGTCGCTCGGTGACGGGACACCGGGGGTGCCGCGGCGGCGCGGAGTGCGCGGCGAGCTCGCTTGACACCCCCCCGGCCCATGTCTAAGTTCGCGTCGGTTAGTGGATTAGCATCCCCTGGAAGGAGTGAGTGTAGCGCCGTCAATTGTCCGCATGGAGAAGGCACATGAAGCACCGCTGGGCAGCACTGCTGTTCGTGCTCGCCCTAGGCGCGCTCGTGCCGACTGCGGGTGCGGCGCAGGATTCCACTGCTGCTCAACCGCCCCGTGAGCGCAGCCCCGGGTTCGAGCTTGGCCAGAACTATCCCAACCCGTTCAACCCGGCCACGACGATACCGTTTTCGATTGGAGATCCGCCGGCGTGCACCGATGCGGGGCGCAATTACCGCGTCACGCTCAGGATCTACAACGTGCTCGCGCAGCTCGTGGCCATTCCGGTCCTCCTCGGCGGGGACGGAGCGACCGGGCAACCGGTCGTGAATCTTCAGCTTCACTGTGGGAACTACGCGGCCTTCTGGGACGGCAACTATCTCAACAGCTCCCAGGAGATTCCCGCTGGCGTGTATCTCTACCGGATCGAGGTGGAGGGGCGCGCCGTGGCGAAAAAGATGATCGTGATCAAGTGACCGGAATGCGCGACGATGCCTGGCATCTTCGCGCATTCGGCTTTAGGGGTGGGGAACCGGATGCGTGACCACGGGCGCTTGTCCCGTGTCGGAGCGTGCGGCGGGCCCCGGCGTGCGGGAGGGAGGAGTGACGCGAGTGGGACTCTCGATCCTGCGCCAGAGCTCGCTTGCCCGCGCGGGGGTGTCTGCGAGCTTGCGCGCGGCGTGCTCGAGCTGCGCGGTCGTCACCTTGTGGCGGCGCAGGATGAGCCGGCGCGTCGAGTCCCGCATGGTCGGATCGAGCGTCGTGTCCGTCTCCACCTTGCGGAGGTCGCCCAACGCGGCGACGAACGTGCTGTCCGGGATTCCGAGGTCCGCGGCCCGACCGCGACGGCAGCCGGCGATCGAGAGGCAGGCGACGAGTGCGCCGAGGGCGGCGCGGGTGCGCATCATGCGGCAAGGCTAGGCGGGCGGCGGGGCATCGTCAACGCCGCGCCATGGTGGCAGCGTCGCACAGCGAGGCGTGTGACGTGACGACAGCATGACGACAGCGCCACGTTTCGCGCGCTGCCGATATGGCGCCAGTAACTGGCGCTAGTTTTGCAACTCGCTTGAAACATAATGACTTATACTGCTGTTGATAATGTACCTTATCATATAGGCCGGATTCATGTTGAGCGCTGATCGCCTCACGGTGAAAGCCGCCGAGGCTCTGAACGAAAGCATCTCGCTTGCTCGCGAGAACGGAAATCCGCTCGTCTACGACGGGCACCTGCTGCTCGCCCTGCTCGGACAGAGCGAGGGGATCGTGGTGCCGCTGCTGAACAAGCTCGGCGTCGACGCGGCCCAGCTTCGCGCCCGCGTGGAGACCGAGGTCGCGCGCTACCCCCGCCAGTCGGGTGCGCAGCCCAGCGTCTCGCGCGAGCTGAACAAGGTGCTCGACTCGGCGGACGACGAGGCGCGGAAGCTCAAGGACGCGTTCGTGTCCACGGAGCACCTGCTGCTCGCCCTCTCCGACACTCGCGGCACCGAGTCCAGGACAATCCTCGAGGAGCTCGGCGCCAACCGCGCGGCGCTGCTCGAGGCGCTCCAGAGCGTCCGCGGCGCCCACCGGGTGACCGACCAGACGCCGGAGAACCAGTACCAGGCGGTGGAGAAGTACACCCGCGACCTCACGGCCGCGGCGCGTGCCGGCAAGCTCGACCCCGTGATCGGGCGCGACGAGGAGATTCGGCGGGTCATCCAGGTACTCTCGCGCCGGACCAAGAACAATCCGGTGCTCATCGGCGAGCCGGGGGTGGGAAAGACCGCCATCGTCGAGGGACTCGCCCAGCGCATCGTGAACGGCGACGTGCCCGAGTCGCTGCGCGGCAAGCAGCTCATCGCGCTCGACCTCGCGGCGCTCATCGCCGGGGCGAAGTTCCGCGGCGAGTTCGAGGAGCGGCTCAAGGCGTTGCTCAAGGAGATTACCTCGAGCGAAGGGAAGTTCATCGTCTTCATCGACGAGTTGCACACGCTCGTCGGCGCGGGTGCGGCCGAAGGGTCGATAGATGCGGGGAACATGCTCAAGCCCATGCTGGCGCGCGGGGAGCTGCGCGTCGTGGGCGCGACCACGCTCGACGAGTACCGCAAGCACATCGAAAAGGACGCGGCGCTCGAGCGGCGCTTCCAGCCCGTGTACGTGGGCGAGCCGACGGTGGCGGACACGATCGCGATTCTGCGCGGGCTCAAGGAGCGCTACGAGGTGCACCACGGGGTGCGCATCACCGATGGGGCGATCGTCGCCGCGGCGACGCTGTCGAACCGCTACATCGGCGACCGCTTTCTCCCCGACAAGGCGATCGACCTGATCGACGAGGCCGCGTCGCGGCTGCGCATCGAGATCGACTCGCTGCCGCAGGAGATCGACGAGGTCGAGCGGCGGGTGATGCAGCTCGAGATCGAGCGGCAGGCGCTGCAGAAGGAGAAGGACGCCGCCTCGCGCGAGCGGCTGGCGGCGCTCGACCGCGAGCTCGCGGAGCTCAAGGAAAAGTCCGGCGCGATGAAGGCGCAGTGGCAGGCGGAAAAGGAGTCGCTCACCAAGGTGAGCTCGATCAACCAGCAGATCGATCAGGCGCGCACTGAAGTGGAACAGGCGCAGCGCACCGGCGATCTGGGCCGGGCGGCCGAGCTGCAGTACGGGACGATTCCACAGCTCGAGGCGCAGCTGCGCGAGGCGGAGCAGGCGATCAAGCAGAAGCAGACGAGCGGCACGCGCTTCCTCAAGGAAGAGGTGGACGCGGAAGACATCGCCGACATCGTGTCGCGGTGGACCGGAATTCCGCTCTCGCGGATGATGGAGAGCGAGCGGGAGCGGTTGACGAAGCTCGAGGACGAGCTGAGTCGCCGCGTCGTTGGGCAGCGTGAGGCGACAAAGGCCGTCGCCGACGCGGTGCGCCGCTCGCGCGCCGGGCTCCAGGATCCGAACCGCCCCATCGGCTCCTTCATCTTTCTCGGCCCCACGGGCGTCGGAAAGACGGAGACAGCGCGTGCGCTGGCTGAATTCCTGTTCGATTCGGAGCAGGCGCTCGTGCGCATCGACATGTCGGAGTACATGGAGAAGCACGCGGTGGCGCGGCTCATCGGCGCGCCGCCGGGATACGTCGGCTACGAGGAGGGCGGACAGCTCACGGAGGCGATTCGTCGCCGCCCGTACTCGGTGGTGCTGTTCGACGAGATCGAGAAGGCGCATCCGGACGTGTTCAACATCCTCCTGCAGATTCTGGACGATGGGCGGCTCACCGACTCGCAGGGGCGTACGGTGGACTTCCGGAACACCGTGATCATCATGACGTCGAACATCGGGAGCCAGTTCATTCTCGATCGCGGCACCGCGGACTGGGCCGAGGTGGAGTCGCACGTGATGACGGAGCTCAGGCGGAACTTCAAGCCGGAGTTTCTCAACCGCGTCGACGACATCATCATCTTCCATCCGCTCTCGATGGATCAGATCGAGCACATCGTCGACCTGCAGCTCGAGCGGCTCAAGACGCTGCTCGGCGATCGGAAGATCACGCTCGAGCTCACGCCCGAGGCGAAGCGAGTGCTGGCGGAGGAGGGATTCGATCCGGCGTTCGGTGCGCGTCCGCTCAAGCGCGCGATCCAGCGCTACCTGCAGAATCCGCTGGCGCTGGCGGTGCTCGATGGACGGTTCAAGGATGGCGACCACATTCTCGTGACGCGTGCCGGCGACGGCACGCTCGCCTTCGAGCTCGCGGGGCACGACGCATCGGCGAATGGCGCCGAGGCGGCGGGCGTCGCGGGCGCTGGCGCCGCGCGCTGAGCGTGACGCCGGGACGGGACGACGAGCGCTGGATGGCGGAGGCGCTCGTCGTCGCGCGCGAGGGTGGGGAAGCCGGCGAGGTGCCGGTCGGGGCGATCGTCGTGCGCGAGGGTGTGATCGTCGCGCGCGCGTCGAACCGCACCGTGCGCGATCAGGATCCGACGGCGCACGCGGAGCTGCTCGCGCTGCGCGCTGCCGCGGCCGAGCTGGGATCCTGGCGACTCATCGACTGCACGCTGTACGTGACGCTCGAGCCGTGCGCGATGTGCGCGGGCGCGATCGTGCTGTCGCGCGTGGAGCGCGTGGTGTTCGGGGCGTGGGATGACAAGGCGGGGATGGGGGGATCGGTGGGCGATCTCCTGCGGCATCCGAAACTCAACCATCGGCCCGAGGTGTGCGCGGGCGTGCGCGCGGAGGAGTGTGGTGCGGTGCTGCGAGAGATGTTCGCGCTCAGGCGCGCACATTCCGTTGACTCACCTGTGGTGCCCGAATAGCTTTGACGCCTGCCTGGACAGGTGGCCGAGTGGCTGAAGGCACCGGTCTCGAAAACCGGAGTACCGGCAACGGTATCGTGAGTTCGAATCTCACCCTGTCCGTGACGAACGGCGCTTGGCACCCGGGGGTCTGGCCGACCCGCGAGGGGTCGAGCGCCGACGTGTGTGAAGCGGTGGATCGATGCTGGTCGAAAGGGACGGGTGGCCGAGTGGTTTAAGGCGCACGCCTGGAAAGTGTGTGTACGTTAAAAGCGTACCGTGGGTTCGAATCCCACCCCGTCCGTCGCAGCAGAATGACAACTCGTGCCCTCTAGCTGATGCCTGACGCCCGCGCATCGCGCCGAATCTTTTCCGTCCGCGACGCGGTGCGCGATGTGTGGGTCGCGCCGTCCAGCCAGATTCCCGCGCTCGACGCGCTGCGGATGATCGCGATCCTCATGGTGATCGCGGGCCACTTCAGCTGGCTCGGCAAGGCGCAGTTTCCCACCCACGGCCAGTTCTTCGGACGCGCGATGTTCGAGTTCGGCTGGACCGGCGTCGACCTGTTCTTCGTGCTCAGCGGCTTCCTCATCGGCGGACAGCTGTGGAAGGAGGTCCGGCGGTCCGGCACCATCGACGTGGGCCGGTTCATCCTGCGCCGCGGGCTGCGCATCTGGCCGCTGTACTTCGCGGTCGTCGTGCTCTCGCCGCTGCTCGTGGGCCGCTCGACGTACAAGTGGGGAGACTGGGCATTCCTCACCAACTACGTCACGGGGCGCGTCGAGGGCGGATGGTCGCTCTCGACCGAGGAGCAGTTCTACATCGTCGCGCCGCTCGCGATTCTCATCGGTTCGCGATTTCTGAGAATGCGCGGATGGCTGACGTTGTTCGCCGCGGCGCTCGCGACGGTGGCCGGCCTGCGATGGTGGACGTCGCAGGGGCTGCTCCATGCCGGGATGTCCGTGGCGGACGTGAAGACGCGCATGTACACCCCGTTCCATCTGCACAACGAAGGGCTCATCATCGGTGTGTCCATCGCGCTGGTGTTCGTCACGGTGCCGGCGCTGTTCGACGGCGAGCCCTCGCATCGGCGCCGGATGTTTGCCGCGGCTGTCGCCGCAGCAGTGCTTGCCATCCTGCTGAGGATGACGAACGGCATCGTCTTCTCGTTCTTCTCGCTCGCGCTGATCTACGGCGGCGCAACCGTGGCGCTCCTCGCCACGCGTCCGGCGCAGCTCGCGGCGCTGCGCATCCCACCCATCTATACGCTCTCGCGGCTGTCGTACGGGATGTATCTGAATCACTTCGCGGTGCTGCGATGGATCGGGCCGTTCGTCGCCCGGGGCGCCAAGGCGATCGCAGGCACAGGTCCGATCGCCATCTGCCTGACCCTGGGCGGCGTGATCGTGTCGTCCGCCCTCGTCGCGCTCGTGACGTTCGTGCTCATCGAGCATCCGTTTCTCGTGATCCGCAGTCGACGCTTCTCATCGCCGCCGCGTCCGACGCTCGGCGTCAGCGCCCCGCTTCCCGCGCATACGGGCGTGGGGTGACCTCCCCGATCGAGCGCGCGCGAACAGTTACCCTACGCCGCGCGCTCGCGTTGGCGGCCGTCGTCGCCGCCTCGGCGTGCACGCCCCCCGCCAGCGCGCCCCCGCTCGCGGGAAACTGGGACGCCTACTTCGCCGATGGATCGACGGACCTCCCAGGCTTCAACGGATGGCGCCGACTCGGCTTCGCGCATTTCGCCGACAGCGCGTCCGCGATCGTCGGCTCGATTCGCCGCCGCACCGGGGAGCCGATCGTCAACGTGCGGCGCGTGACCGTCGCCGGCGACTCGGTGGTGCTCGAGAGCGGCGGCGAGAGATCCGTGCGAGGCGCATGGCGCGGCGACACGCTCGCGGGCGTGCTGTACGCCGGAGACGAGCCGGCGGGCCGCCGGGTGCGCCTCGTGCGCCGCGCGACACCGTTTGCGGTCGAGCATCCGTACGCGGTGTGGCCCGGCGCGGTGTCGGATTCGCAGTACGCGGTGGCGGCGGACACGCTCGTGTACATGACCACCCGCGATGGCGCGAGGCTCGCGAGCTACATCGCGCGACCCGTGGGCGGCGGGCCGTTCGGCGTCGTGCTGCAGCGCACGCCGTACACGCGCATCCTCCCGCTCGCGGGCAACTTCTGGGCATCGCGCGGATACATCTTCGTCGCGCAACACGTACGTGGCCGCGAGGAGTCCGACGGCAACGATTTCGGCGACTACGACACGGACGTGCGCGATGGCTACGACGCCGTGGAGTGGGCGGCGCGGCTTCCCGGCGCCAATGGGCGGGTGGGAATGATCGGCCACTCCGACGAAGGCCGGCTGGCCTGGTACGCCGCCGTGAGCGCGCCACCGCATCTCGCCGCGATCGCGCCCTCCGCGGCAACCGCGGATCCGTGGCGCATCACGCCGTACGAGGACATGGTTTTCTCGCCGATCAACGTCGCGTGGGCGTGCCTCATGCGCGCGCGCACCATGCAGGACATCGACGACCTCGACATCGGCGGCGCCCTCGCGCACCTGCCGCTGAGCGACCTTCCGCAACAGCTGGGGTGCGGCCATCTGCCGCTCTGGGACCGGTGGATCGCGCATCCTGCGCTGGACGACTATTGGCGCGAGCGGGCGGTGACCACCAACATCGCCCGCGTGCGAGCGCCGGTGCTCCAGATCTCCGGATGGTACGATGACTCGCGAGGACCGATCGACTACACCGATGCACTGAACGCGGTGGCTGGCCACCCGTTGATTCGGCTCGTCATGGGTCCGGGTGCGCACAAGGGGATCGACTTCGTCGACGGTGAGCTCGGGCCGCGGGCGCGCGTCGACCGACAGCGGCTGCAGCTGCAGTGGTTCGACCACTACCTGCTCGGAAAGAACAACGGCGTCGAGCGAGGGCCCGCGGTCGATCTGTTCGTGATCGGCGACAACCGCTGGCGCACCGAGGCGCGATGGCCACCCGCACGCGCGATTCCCTCGGCGTGGTACGTCGAGTCCGGCGGCGCGGCGAACGCGAGCACCGGTAATGGGACGCTCGACACGCTTCCGCCCTCGGGGGCCGTTGCCGACACGTTCACCTACGACCCGTCCAACCCGACGCCGTATCTCATCGACTCGCGCGAGCTCGAGACCTCGCTCAACGAGAACTTCGCC
>Ga0207707_10006021_pt1 | contig 10611 bp, 8 predicted proteins | sample KBSC83BmetaG_FD_184336 | JGI IMG/M metagenome (GOLD analysis project Ga0207707, IMG submission 184336) | Corn rhizosphere microbial communities from Kellogg Biological Station, Michigan, USA - KBS C8-3B metaG (SPAdes) (version 2) | ecosystem: Host-associated > Plants > Roots > Rhizosphere ... | reverse complement strand
GCGCAACGGCGCCGCGGTCGAGCGCGAGCCCGCCGACCAGTTCTACGGTCGCGGCGCGGTGATCGTCGACCCGTTCGGGCACCGCTGGATCCTGCTGCGGCCGCCGGCGGGCGCCACCCGGCTGCGTCAGGGCGATGTCGCGAACGTGACGATGACGGCGCGGGACTCGCAGCGGGCCATGCGGTTCTATGAGGCGGTGCTGCAGGTGCCGTTCTCGGAGGGCCACCCCGGTGCGTGGCGCACGAGCGAGACCACGCCGCCGCTCAGCATCCGGCCGTCGCGGGGCGCGGAGCCAGAGGTGCAACTGTCCTACCGGGTCGACGACATCGCAGCCGCGGTCGAGCGGGTCCGGGCGGCCGGCGGCCGCGCGGACGAGCCCGCGCGCCAGCCGTACGGGCTGCTGAGCGAGTGCGTGGACGACCAGGGCACCACGTTCCGTCTCTGGCAGCCGACCGACTGACCGATCCTGCGACACACGGCCGCCCCGGCGTAGCTATTGCCGGGTCAGCCGTGCGCGGCCGCGGAGCTCAGCAGGTGATCAGGCCGAACTCGTACTCACCGCCGGCGGCGCCGCCGCCGGCATGGACCTCGGCCTGCACCTGCTGCGGGTGCATTTCGGCGCGTCCGTGGCGAGCCGGATCGCCAGGTACATGGTGGTCCCGCCGCAGCGATCCGTCCGAGTTCGCGGACATGTCTGCCGAGGATGGCGCCGCGATGCAGAAGCTGCAGTGGTTCATGGACCGCAAGGACGCGCACGGCCCGCGGTCGGCCGAGCCGACCACCGTCCCGCTCGGTGTCGCTGGATTCGCCGGCGACTTTTCCGGAGTCCGCAGATTCGCCGAACGCGATCATAAGAACCTCGTCCAGTGGACCATGCACCCGGAACCCGGCGGTCACTACGCCGCCCACCTGGAACCGGGCGCCCTCGCCGCCGACATCCGCGGTTTCTACAGCCAGTACCGTGGTTGACGGCCTCATTCGCCGCGCCGACGGTCGGTGACGTTGACGGCATCCTCTTTCTGACTGGTTCTGTCATGGGCGGGCGCGGCCTGTTTAGGCACCGTCGGCGCGGCCGGTGGCCCGGCCAGCCACTTCGACAGCACGAACGACACCACCACCGCCACGATCGTCAGCGGCATGACATTGATCCCGTCAGTGCCGAGGAACAGTGTCGTGATCAGGACCGCTGTGAACGGCAGTTGCAGCATCCCGGCCGTCATCGCGCCGATTCCGATCGCGGCGCCCGCGACTAGCGGCAGGCCGGGCAGGTGCGACAGCGCGACCCCGCCCACCGCACCGACGAACATCCCCGGGAAGGTCGGGCCGCCGCGGAAACCGGCCAGCGAGATGGAGTACGCCAGGACCTTGCACACCAACAGCAGCACCAGCGCACCAACGGTGTAGGCCGCGGAGTTTTCGAGCAGCGGCGGCAGCGCCGACTGGCCCGAGAACAGAACCTCCGACGACGGTTTTCCTGTCCCCTCGGCGAACGCGATCGCCAACCCCGCGATGGCCAGGCCAGCCAGCGGCGTCAGCAGTAGCAGCCGCCGCTCCATGTGCGGGCGCAGGAACAGGGCGAGCCACCTGATCCCGAGGCTGACCACGGCCGCCGCCGCGCCGATGGCCACGGCCCAGCCCAATTGGGCCACGTCTACATGCGGGGCCGGAGGAAGGTTCGGTATTGCGAGGGAGAAGGTCCCGTAGCCGGTCAGCGAGTTCAGGCCGAGGAAGATCAGCGACCCGACGCCCGCACCGAGCAGGCCGGGGATCAGCGCGACAGTGGCCATCGGCCCGCCAAGACCGGAGGCCTCAAGCAGCAAGACCGCTCCCGACAGCGGGTTCCCAAGCAGCGTGGCGATCGCCGCGAAGCTGCCGGTCGCCGCGAGGACCGCGCTGGTGTTCGCGGGCACATCGCGCTTAGACAGCTTTACGGCCAGCGCCGCCAGGCCGCCGCCAAGGGCGATCACCGGGGCCTCCGGCCCGATCACCGCGCCCAGCGCCAGGCCAGCGACCGACGCGAGAAAGATGCCGGGCAGTTCGGCCGGGCCCGCCGCGCCGTGCATCTTGAAACCATCGGCCGGCGAGTGACCTCCCCGGCCCGGGAGGTACCTGATCACCGCCCCGACCACCGCGCCGGCCACCGTCAGCGGCAGCAGTGGCCACCACGGCGGTTCTCCGTGAAAGCCCACGCCCTTGGGCAAATCGGTGAAGATCCAGGTCTGCATGTCGTTGATCAGCTTGAGGTACCAGTAGACCAGGAACGAGATCACCACGCCCAAGACCGCAGCCAGGATCAGCAGCGCCACATACTTCTTGGTCCGCAAGACGGCGAACGGATCTGCTGGGGTATTCACCAATATCCCCTCACGGCACGCTGCGGCCACCAGGCCCGGCTGGCCGCCAGCCTGCCGCGCGTCCGCCAGGCACGCATCACCCGCTACGCGTGATTCCGGCCACCGCGTCGGCGGCGAACTGCAGGCCAGAGCCAACGGTGAATCCAACCCTCGGCGGGCTTATCGTCGCGGTCAGCGTGCAATTCCTGCTGGCCGTCGCCTTCTGGTGGTGGAGCCTGCATTGCCTACTATGCGGGCGGTCTCCCGGAGGCGGCTCTTCCTCGTCGGGCTAGCCACGTGCCTCCCCTTGGCGTTGGCCGGGTGGCCGGTAGCGCAACCGTGCACTGGCCGGAATCACTGGCCACCGGCCGATGCGACACCGATCCGACCGGCTTCACACTGGCGGCATGTCTGACCCCGGTGCTGCAACTCTGCATACGAAACCCGCATACGAAAAGGTGTCACAGATGGCCCCAGCCGGGGGCGCTTGATGCCGCCGGCGATTTACCTGACCCCGTTGCTCGGCGTGGCACCTGCGGTGGCCGCAGTGTCCGCGAGCACACGGCGGACCGCGCTGATCGGTGCGCTAGCAGCAGCCGCCTTGACAATCGTAAAGATTGTCCGGTCCGCGCTCGCCGCCGATGACTTCATCGTGCAGATGTTGTCGCTTGTCCTGCTCACCGCTCTACTGATGTTCTTTTGCTATATGCGGGACCGGCGCGAGCGCGAGCTTGCCCGGATACGCTCAGTTTCTGAGGCTACACAGCGCATCGTCTTGCGCCCGCTACCCGCCCGGGCTGGGCCGATGTCGATTGCATCCGCTTACCATGCCGCCGATGCGGACACGCACCTCGGCGGCGACTTTTACGCCCTGGCCCGCACTGCGGACTCCACCAGGCTGGTCATCGGTGACGTGCGCGGCAAGGGACTGGCCTCCATCAGCGAGACCGCGGTCATGCTCGAGTCGTTCCGTGCGGCGGCCAGGCAGGAATTGCCGCTCCCGGAGATGGTCCGTTACTTGGACGGCGGCGTGCTGTGGGGTATGAGGGAGTTTCCCCGCCAGGAGTCCGAGCACGACGAGCGGTTCGCGACGCTGGCGGCCGCCGAAATTCCCGACGACCAGCCGCTGGTTCGGCTGATCTTGTGCGGTCATCCATCCCCCCTTCTGCTGCACCAGGGCACGGCGAGGACGCTGACGGTGTCTGATCCGGCTCCCCCGCTAGGATTCGGAGCGCTGGTCGGCGATTCGTATCGTCCGGAGACCTTCCGTTACGCGCCGGGCGACATGCTGCTGCTATATACCGACGGAGTCTCCGAGGCACGGGACGCGCGGGGGACCTTCTATCCCCTTGCGCGGCGGGCCGCCGCCTGGGCTTGGTGCGGCCCTGCCCAGCTGGTCGCGAACATCGAAGCGGATCTGCGGGTATACGTGCCCGGTGGGCTGGATGACGACATGGCCATGGTCGCGATCCGGCGGGAAAGCCTGTCGGGCTCGCAGGCTAGCGGCCACAGCCGCCCCGATGACAGTCACGCCGCTATCACATACGCATACCTTGGGCGGCCCCAGCGCGGTCGGCGTTCCCTACGGATGCGGGCGCGTTCGCGGCGCTGGGCAGCCAGGACGTCGGGGTAGCGGACGTCGGTAATTGCGCCGGCGCAGGTAGACCCCGCCTTGCGGCGAGCAAGGTGTGGCCGGGTGGTGCGCGCCGCAAGGCCGCCTGATAAAAGCGCGCTCCCGTGTCTTCGGTTCTCGGCGTCTTCATTCCGTGACGATGGCTCGCAGGATATTGAGCTTCGCCGCTCTGCGGCTGAGCAGGATCGCCGCGACCACGCCAGCCAGCCCCGCCAGGACGAGCGCCCAGCCGAAGAACACCCCGACCACCAGGCCGAGGAACGTGCCCGAGACCCCCACGTATTTCATCGGCTGGCCCGCGGCCGGCGGGCCGCGGCGCCGGCAAGGTCTACCGTCGCCGCCACGGCGAGCCCCATCGCCGCACCGCCCACGATGTCGAGCGGCAAGTGGGCACCGACGTAGACACGGGTCAGCCCGACCAAGGGGATAGCGCTCCGGACAAGGCCACGGCTTACCGGGCCAAGCCGGGGAATGGCGGTAGCGCCCAGGGCGACGGCGACTGCGGCGTGCCCCGACAGGTACCCGAGCCCGGCAGCCTCACGACCGCGGCGGCGAGTCCCAGGCAGCAGTACCACTGGCCGTGGCCGGCGCACAATCTGCTTGACCACCTTCGAAAGCCCCCAGGCGCCGGTACCGCCGACGAGCAGCCGACCTGCCAGCTCACCGTCTCCCGCCAGCCACGCCGTAGCGGCGGATGCCGGCACCGCGCCGAGGGTGCCCAGCTGCATGACGATCCAGGTGGGCCGCTGCCACGAGTCGGGCAGGCCGTTGACGGCCCGGAATGCCCGGGCCTCCCAGGGGCCGACGCGGTCGTGGCGCACCGCGCCGGCCGTGGCCAGGAGCGCCGCGATGCCCACGCAGAGTCGGCCTCGAGGATCGGCCAGCACAGCAGCGAGCCGCGTCATGGGTTGATCTCACTTCCAGTTTCTTGAAATCGGTAGTCGCCTCCGGGATCCCCCGGATGCATGGCGCGCCGCCGGTTGTCATTGTCGAAACAGGCTATCGGCCTGCATTCTCCTGGCCGACAGGAAAGGAGACCTGTGGCTGAAACAGACCGCCGCCTCTTCCTGGTTGAGCATGACCTGCGCGGCCTGACAGCCTGGCAGCTGGCCAGCGTGCACCGGGCACTGGACGAGGCTGTCCGGCGGGAGAATCTCCGGGGACGGCAGATCCGCTACGTGCAGCGCATCTACGCCCCGGAGGAGAAACGGTGCCTGTGCCTGTTCGAGGCCGCGGGCCCGGACCTGGTCCGCAGCGTCAACGACGTCGCGCAGTTCCCGCTGGCCCGCGTCATGGCCGTGCTGAGCTCGGTGCCCGACGAGACCGGCCCGGCGCCCTGAGTCGGCGACAGTGTTTGTGTGGCGTCGCGTAGTTCGCGCGGTGGGCCTGGCGCTCTGCCTGGCCTGCGCGTCCTGTACGGCATCGGGCAATCCGCCGGCATCGTCGCCGGCGGCTAGCTCCGGGAACGCGGCGATCACGGTCGGCTCGTTCGATTTCCCGGAAAGCGTGCTGCTTGCCTACCTGTACGCCGGAGCGCTGTCCGCCAGGGGCTATCCGGCGCACGTTCTGCCTGATCTGGGCTCGCGGGAACTAGTCGATCCGGCCCTCATGACCGGCCTCGTTCAGCTGGTCCCCGAATATACCGGCTCGGCACTGGAGTTCGTCAGCCTCGGCCGGGTGCACGCCACGGCCGATGTCACGAGCACCGCCAGGACACTGGAGAGGTGGATGGGGGAGCGCGGCATCATCGTCGCGCGGCCGGCCGCGGCCCAGGACGCCAACGCGATCGTGGTGACCGCCGCGACGGCGGCCCGCTACCGGCTGCACACGGTTTCCGACCTCGCCGCGGTCGCGCCAGGGCTGATATTCGGCGGCCCGCCCGAATGCCCCGAGCGTCCGTACTGCCTGCCAGGCCTTCGCCGGACATATGGGCTGCGGTTCCGCGCGTTCATCGGGCTGGATGCCGGGGGACAGCTCACCAGGCAGGCTCTGCAGGCGGGCGACGTCAGCGCGGCGCTGCTCTTCACGACCGATCCGACCATACGGGATCAGCATCTGGTCGTCCTCGCCGACAACCGAGGCCTGCAGCCGGCGGAGAACGTGGTGCCCGTGCTCCGGCGTGCCACCGCCGAGCGGTACGGCACCAGGCTTTTGGCCACGCTGAACGCCGTCTCCGCGCGCTTGTCCACGACGGCTCTTACGGCACTGGACGCCCAGGTGGAGCTGGACGGCCGCGCTCCGCACGCCGTGGCTGAGCGCTGGCTGCGCGACCAGGGGCTGGCCCGGCCGGTCCGGGGGCCATCGTGAGCGACGGCGCGGCGAGCCGGACGTCCGCGGCCGGCCGGGCAAAGCGCCAGCGCCGCCCGACCGGCGCGCCGCCGCCGCTGCCCCGGCGGATCTCCCGGGGCACTACCGCGTGGCTCGTGCTGGCGGCCGTCCTCGTGGCGGGCGCGTTCGTCTGGCAGCGCACCTCCTGGCTCCGGGTCGGCGACGAGGCCGGCACCTGGGTGCTACGGCGGCTGGCCGCCGTCCGGACCCCCTGGCTGACTGATCTGGCTAACTGGATCAATGACGTGGTAATGAGCTGGCATCCGGTGATCGCGGTAGCCGTGGTGCTGCTGACCATCGTCTTCCGCCGCTGGCGGCACCTGCTGGTATTCGCGGCGTGCCTATTGGTCCTGGAGATCGCTGTCGGGTTGATCTATGACACCCTGTCCCGGCCGCGGCCCTACGGCGTGCCGGTCACTGGCAGGTGGGATGGCTACTCCGCCCCCTCCCCGACGACCGTGGCGCTCACGTTCCTGCTGGCCGGCGCCGTGTTTTGCCTAGCCGTACCGGGCCGCCCGCGGGCGTGGGCGACAGCGGGGGCGGCGGCCGCCGTCGCCGCGTTCTGCCTGTCCCGGTTGTACCTGGCCGTCGATCACCCGGACAACGTCCTCCTCGGCGTGGTCCTGGGGGCGGCGGTCCCGGTCGCGGCATTCCGGTTCTTCACCCCTAACGAGCTGTTTCCCGTCGTCTATCGTCGCGGCCGGGCCGCGCACGTGGATGTGACCGGCCGGCGCGGCGCGGCGATCCGGCAGGCGGTCCGTGACCAGCTTGGGCTGACGGTCCTGGACGTCAGGCCGGTCGGCCTCGCCTCATCGGCCGGCTCAACGCCGCTGCGCCTGACGGTCCAGGGCGAACCCGACGAATACCTGTTCGCCAAGCTCTACACCCGCGGCCATGTGCGCGCTGACCGCTGGTACAAGCTGTGGCGCACCATCTTGTACGGCACCCTGGAAGACGAGCACCCGTTCTCCTCGGTGCTCCAGCTGACCCAGCACGAGGACTACGCGCTGCGGTTGCTCCGGGATTCCGGGGTTCGCACCGCGGTGCCGCACGGGGTCGTGGAGATCACCCCGGAGCAGGAGTACCTGATTGTTACCGAGTTCTTCGCCGGCGCCGTCGAGATCGGCGTGGCTGACATCGACGACCGCGTTATCGACCAGGGACTGCTGCTGATCAGGAGGCTGTGGGACGCCGGCATCGCGCATCGAGACATCAAGCCGGGAAACTTGATGGTCCGGGACGGGCAGCTGCTGCTGATCGACGTCGCCTTCGTCCAGGTCCGCCCGTCGCCATGGCGGCAGGCCGTTGACCTAGGCAACATGATGCTGGTACTGGCGGTGCGTACCGACCCAGAGCGCGTCTACCGCCATGCGCTGACTTACTTCACCCCAGACGAGCTGGCCGAGGCCCTCGCTGCCACCCGCGGGGTGGCCAGCCCGACCCAGCTGCGCGCGTTCCTCAAACGCGATCCCCGTGACCTGCTCGGCCGCTTCCGGGAACTGGCCCCGCCGCGGCGGCCGATCAGGCTGCAGCGCTGGGAGACACGGCGCGTCCTCGTCACCGCGGGCATGCTCGCCGCGGCGGCCGCGGCCATCGCTCTGGCCGGCGCCGCGTTCCGCCCGGCGGTCAACATGGGAACGGCCGCCCCGGCCTGCGGTACTGGTCACCCCATGATCCTGTCCGCGCAGGCCGTACCCTCCGCGGCGCTCCTGCCGTGCATCGCGGAACTGCCATCGGGGTGGACCGCCGCCGGTGCCGACATCAGGAACGGCCAGTCCACGTTCTGGCTGGACTCCGATCAGGCAGGCGCCCGGGCGGTCACCGTCAGCCTGGCCGCTACCTGCGTAACCGCCGGAGCCGAGCGCATCCCGTCCGACCAGGCAGGCGCGGCGCGCTTCGAACGCCCGCGGACCCTGCAGCCGCGGTTCGCGCTCGAGCGGATCTACACGTTTCCCGGCGGATGCGTCACCTACCAGTTCAGCTTCGTCCCCGGCGCCGCGCCAGTGCTCGCCATCCCAGTCGACAGCGCGGTTGCCTTCGAGCCGAGATCCCGCCTAACCGGCTACGTCCGGAATACCGAGGACCTGGCACTCTGTGGGCGCGGTGCCGCGTGCGCCCAGTAATGACCACCGCCGGCATGCCGTCCAAGATCACCCCAAGGTGGTGATTGCGGCGGTGGCCTGGCGGGCTTAGCGTGGCCTAATGGCCGACCTGGCGTCGGTGCAGGGGGTGATGCGTCTTCCTGAGCAGGCGGGCAGGCTGCGCGGTGAGCTAACCGAGTTCGTCGGGCGCCGGGCCGAGCTTGCCCGGGTCCGCGAGGCGCTGGCGGGTGCGCGGCTGGTCACGCTCACCGGGCCAGGGGGGATCGGGAAGACACGACTCGCGCAGCAGGTGGCCGCGGGGGCGGCGCGCGCGTTTCGGGACGGTGCGTCGCTGGTCGAGCTGGCGGGGTTGCGGGATCCTGGGCTGCTCGTGCCGGAGATGGTCCGGTCGCTCGGGCTGTCCGATAAGTCAGCGCGGTGGGCAATGGCGTCGCTGGCGAGCTACCTGCGGGACCGGCAGCTGCTACTGGTGATGGACGGATGTGAGCACCTGGCGGACGCATGCGCGGTGATGGCGGACGCACTGCTGCGTACCTGCCCGGGGCTGCGGATTATCGCGACGAGCCGGCATGTACTCGGCGTGGCTGGCGAGGTTACCGTGGCCGTCCCGCCAATGACCTTCCCGGCCGATAATGACCCGGCCGAACCCGGGGAACTGCTGCGGTATGAGGCGGTGCGGTTGTTCACGGCGCGAGGAGCCGCGGTACTGCCGGGGTTCACGGTGGATGCCGGCAATGCCGCGGCGGTGGCGGAGGTGTGCCGGGCACTGGACGGTATCCCGCTAGCGGTGGAACTGGCGGCGGTCCGGCTTCGGTCGCTGTCGCCAGAGCAGATCGTGTCCCGGCTGGACTCGCGGTTCCGTTTGCTGTCCGGCGGCGGCCCCGCGGGCCAACCGCATCATCGGACCCTGCAGGCCGCGCTGGAGTGGAGTTATGAGCTGCTGAGCAGTGCCGAGCAGGCCATGTGGCGGCGGATGTCGGTGTTCGCCGGGTCCTTTGACCTGGACGCCGCGGAGGCGGTCTGCGCGGTGGGCCGGACTACCGCCGGACAGACCGCTGACCTGATCGACGCGCTGGTGGCCAAGTCGATCCTGCTGCGCGAGGGACGGGGCACGGCACGGTACCGGCTGTTGGACACTATCGGCGAGTTTGGCCTGGCCAAGGTCCGCGGCAGGGGCCGCGAGCGCGATCTCCGGCGGCGGCACCGGGCCTGGTATGCGTCGCTGGCGGCGCGGCAGGAGGCGTTCGGGCCTGGCCGGGCCGGGTGGATCTCCGCACTCGACGCTGATCATGAGAACCTGCGCAGCGCCTTGCGGTTCTCCCTGTCCGAGCCTGGCGAAGCGGGCGCCGGCGCGGAGATGGCCTGTGACCTGTGGCGATACTGGGAGACTCACGGGCACCTCACCGAGGGCCGCCGCATCCTGGCCGCGCTGCTCGAGCGGCTACCCCGCAGCGTCCCGGTGCGGCGGCGGACGCTGTGGATCGCCGGGTTCCTGGCCCAGTTTCAGGGCGACATACCCACGGCCCGGGTCTTGCTCGAGACGGGGCTGTCCGCTGCCCGCGAAGCGGGCGACGTTACCGCGGAAGCGTGGGCGTCGAGCTTCCTAGGCCGGGTGCTGTACTACGACGGCGATCCCGGTCAGGGGCACGCTCTGGCCCGGACCGCGTTGCGGCTGCACCGGGAAGCCGCCAACCCAATGGGGGTAGTGCTGGCGCTGATGCAGATCGGCTACATCCATATGTGCGCCGGAGAGGCGGGGTCAGCGGCTCACTGGTTCCAGGAATGTGCCCGCACCTGCGAGAGCAGCGGCAATGTCTGGTACCACGCCTACGCTCGGTGGGGGCTCGGGGTAGCGGCGATGCTGGACGCTGATCACGAGTGCGCGGCCGAGCTAGAGCGGGCCGCGCTCGGCGCCATGCGGCATATGGACGACTCGATGGGAGTCGTGCTGTGCCTGGACGCACTGGCCTGGGCCGCCGCGGCGAGCGACGAAACAACCCGGGCAGTAACCCTGGCGGCGGCGGCCGAAGCGGCATGGGCGGCCATCCCGGCCGTGCCGGCGGCTCCTCTTCGCCGTCATCATGAGGCGGCGCTCGCCGCTGCCCGGACGGCGTCGCCGAGCGCTGAGTACCGGGCTGCTTTCACGAGAGGCGCCGCGATGACCCAGGCTGAGGCGATCGCGTTCGCCCTCGGCGAGGTGGCGCCCCGGCCGGAC
>Ga0207707_10006020_pt1 | contig 10612 bp, 7 predicted proteins | sample KBSC83BmetaG_FD_184336 | JGI IMG/M metagenome (GOLD analysis project Ga0207707, IMG submission 184336) | Corn rhizosphere microbial communities from Kellogg Biological Station, Michigan, USA - KBS C8-3B metaG (SPAdes) (version 2) | ecosystem: Host-associated > Plants > Roots > Rhizosphere ... | reverse complement strand
ATTGGCCTGTGTGTCCAAGCCTTCAGTGCTCGAGCTGATCGAGAATCGGCGTGGTGAGGCCGGCGATGGTCGGGCTCGCGACATGTCCCTCGAGATCGAACACCTCGACCTCGTTGCGCCCTCGGTGCAGCCATGCCCCCGGCAGATACAGCGTCTGCTGCGGACCGGCGCGCCAATATCGGCCGAGGTTCACGCCATTCACGAAGACGATGCCGCGGTGCCAGCCGCGCATGTCGAGGAAGGTGTCGCCCGTGCCGTCGATCGTGAAGGAGCCGCGATAGACGCTCGGCCGGCCGGCGTCGGTGGTGTTGCCCGCACGTGTCGACGGTGCATCGAAGGGCAGGCGGAACATGTCCCATCCCGTTAGGCGCTGCCCGCCTAACGTAACCGGTTCGACGATGCCCTTGCGGTCATCCACGAGGAGCGGGCCGTAATTGATGTGCCCCATGTTCTCGACGAAGATGTCGAGGCGGCCGCCCGCGGGGACGGCGATTCGCGCCGTGAACCGCTTGGTGCGGCGGTCGAGCGTCGCGACACGCCGGCCGTTGACGAACACCTCGGCGAAATCGCGCAGGCCGGGCACGGCGACCTCGCCGTCTAACGCGACGGCCGCGTGGTGGCGATAGAGCACGTAGCCCTGCGACTGATCGAGGTCGGCGAAGGAACGCGGATCCTGCGCGTGCACGGGAGACGCACGGGCGGCGAGGTCGAACAGGTCCGCGCTCTTCGTTAGGCGAAAGGCGGGCACCGCGATCACGGGCAGTTTCGCCGGGACAGCCGGGATCGGGTACGGCACGTGGCGCCGGATCACGTCGCGGAGCGCGTAATACTTCTCGGTCGGCCAGCCCGCTTCCGACAATGGCGCGCCGTAGTCATAGCTGGTCATGCTCGGCTCGATGGGCATAGTCTTCGTGTAGTTGGCGCCCGAGGTGAATCCGAAGTTCGTGCCGCCGTGAAACATGTACAGGCTCACGCTCGCGCCGCGCGCGAGCAGACTGTCGTATTTCGACAGGAAGCCCGACAGCGGCGTCGATGGCAGCGGCTCGTCCCAATGCGTGAGCCAGCCCGGATAGAACTCGGCGATCATGTTCGGGCCTAACCCGCGGTTGAACGGCTCCGCGCGCGCCGAGAGCGAGTCGTAGTTTTCTTCGCCGGTCGCGGATGCGAACACGCCGGGAATCGAGCCTTGCGCGAATTCCTCATCGCCATCGGCCGTGAAGAGCGGGACGTCGATCCCGGCGCCCACGAGCATGCGGCGGGTCGCGTTCTTGTACGCCGAGTCGTTACCGAACGAGCCGTATTCGTTTTCGACCTGTACCATCAGGATCGGGCCGCCGTGCGTGACGAGCAGCGGATGCATTTGCTCGCCTAACGCACGAATGTAGCGCGCGGCGGCACGCTGGTAGCCCGGATCGTTGCTCCGCACGCGCGCGGCCGGCGACTCGAGCAGATACGATGGAATGCCGCCGAAGTCCCATTCCGCGCACACGTAGGGCCCCGGTCGCAGAATCACCCACAGTCCTTCGTGTTGGGCCTCGCGGATGAACTCGGCGAGGTCGCGATTGCCGGTGTGAAAGTCGAACACGCCGGGACGAATCTCGTGGTAGTTCCAGAACACGTAGGTCGCAATGGTATTGAGACCCATCGCCTTTGCCATGCGCAGCCGGTGGCGCCAGTACTCGCGCGGGATCCGCGCGTAATGCATCTCGCCGGCGATGATCTGGAACGGTTTACCGTCGAGCAGGAACGCGCCGCGGCCGATGGCGAACGTGTGCGCGGCCCGTGCCGGGTCGTCGGCGCGCGGCGCGCGCACGGCGCCGCAGAGTCCGGCCAGGCACAGCGCGGCGATCGTGCGTTTCACCGCGCGCCGCCCGTGCCTCCATTGACGAGACCCAAGCCGCGCGATAGTCTCGCCACGGCGAATCCATCGAGTGTAGCTCATTGGCCAGCGACCCCGATCATGTCACGCCGGATCCCGCGCCGCGTACCGCCGTCACGCGCCGCGATTTTCTCGAGCGCAGCCGCGGTCTGGTGCTCGGACTCGGCGCGCTCTCGTTAGGCATCGCGCCGCGGCCGCGGTGGTCAGACGAGATCGTGCTCGGCAACGATGCCGTCACGGGTACGTGGACCACAGCCGGCGGCGTGCTGCGTCCGGTGCGCTTCACCGACGGCGTGAACAAGACTGCGCTGCCGGTGCCGGCGCAAGTGTTCACGCTCGCGTTCGCCGACAAGACCACGCTCGACGCCGGCGACATGCGCATTGTCGCGGCGCCTGTCACGGAGACGCTCGCGCCCAACCCGTCCGCGTCGCGCGCGGCGGAGCGCGTGGGCGGGCGCCGGGTGACGGTGCGGTTGCGGGATGGCGCCGGCCGCATTGAGGCCGAGTGGCGCGCGGTGATGCGCGACGGCAGCGCGTACGTTCGGCAGGAGCTCGTGCTGCGCGCTGTCGGTGCCGACGTGCCGCTGCGGTCGGTGACGATGTTCGCGGTCCGTGCGCCTAACGCGATGGTTCCGGGGACGGTGCGCGGGACGCCGGTCGTGATCGGCAACGCGTACGTGGCGGTCGAGCATCCCCTCGCCGACAACGTCGTGGACGGCGACGACGTGCGCTGCCGTGCCACGCGCACGCTGCCCTTGCGTCCCGGCGCCGCGCTCGAGCTGAGCAGCGTGATCGGCGTGACGCGGCCGGGCCAACTGCGCCGCGACTTTCTGGCGTATGTGGAACGCGAGCGCGCGCACCCGTACCGCACCTTTCTCCATTACAACTCGTGGTACGACATCGGCTACTTCAACCGCTACCGCGAGGCCGATGCGTTAGGCGCGATCACCGCGTTAGGCGCCGCGCTGCACGAGCAGCGCGGCGTGACGCTCGACAGCTTCCTGTTCGATGACGGCTGGGACGATCCGACCACGCTGTGGCACTTCAACGCGGGCTTCCCCGACGGATTCACGAAGGTCGCCGCCGCGACGCATCGCGTTGGCGCCGCGCCCGGCGTGTGGCTCTCGCCGTGGGGAGGGTACGGGACGCCACGCGAGGAGCGACTTGCCTACGGCAAGAAGCAGGGATTCGAGACCAACGCCGACGGCTTCGCGCTCTCCGGGCCCATCTACTATAAGAGATTCCGGGACACCTGCGTCGAGATGATTCGCCGGTACGGTGTCAATCAATTCAAGATCGACGGCACCGGCGATGCATCGAGCACCGCGCCCGGGAGTCCGTTCGACAGCGATTTCGACGCGGCGATTCATCTCATTGGCGAGCTGCGGGCCGAGGAGCCGAACCTGTACGTGAATCTCACGACCGGGACGTATCCGTCGCCGTTCTGGCTGCGGTACGCGGATTCGATCTGGCGCGGCGGCGACGATCACGATTTCGCCGGCGTCGGGTCGCCGCGCCAACGATGGATCACGTATCGCGACTCGGACACGTACGAGCACGTGGTACGCGCTGGCGCGCTGTTCCCGATGAACTCGCTCATGCTGCACGGGATGATCTACGCGAAGCAGGCGCACAACCTGATGACCGATCCGGGCAACGACTTCCCGAGCGAGGTGCGCAGCTACTTCGGCACGGGCACGCAGCTGCAGGAGATGTACATCACGCCGGCGCTCCTCTCATCCGGTGACTGGAACGTGATTGCCGAATGTGCGAAATGGTCGCGGGCCAACGCGGGGACGCTGGTCGACACGCACTGGGTGGGCGGCGACCCGCAGCGGTTGGAGCCGTATGGTTGGGCATCGTGGTCGCCGCGGAAGGGGATTCTCACGCTGCGCAATCCGAGCAACGCGGCGCAGGACATCGCGATCGACGCAGCGCGTGCGTTCGAGCTGCCGGATGCGGCACCGCGCGAGTTCGCGAGCGTTAGTCCATGGGCGGCCGATCGCGGCCGGCCGCCGCTGACCTTGCGAACCGGCGAGGAGCACCGCGTATCGCTCGCGCCCTTCGAGGTGCTGACGCTCGAGTGCACGCCGCGATGACGCGGAGCGCCTAACGTGGAGCTGACCGGCCTCGACTGGCTCATCGTCGGCGTCAGCCTCGCGCTCTGCTATCTGCCGGCGTTTTTTTACATCCGCCGGTCGCAGTCCGGCCTCGCCGAGTTCTTCGCGTCGGGGCAGTCGGCGCCGTGGTGGCTCGTCGGCACGTCGATGGTCGCCACCACGTTCAGCACCGACACGCCGAACCTGGTCACCGACTTCGTGCGGTCGCACGGCGTGTCGTACAACTGGGTGTGGTGGGCGTTCCTGCTCACCGGCATGGCGACGGTATTCTTCTATGCCCAACTGTGGCGGCGGTCGGGCGTGCTCACGGACCTCGAGTTCTACGAGGTGCGGTATTCCGGCCGGCCCGCGGCGCTCGTGCGCGGATTCCGCGCCGTGTACCTGGGCCTCTTCTTCAACATCATGATCATGTCGACGGTGACGCTCGCCGCGATCAAGATCGCCAACGTGATGTTGGGTTGGGACCGCCTCGAGACCGTGCTCATCGCCGGCACGGCGTGTGTGCTGTTCGCGTCGATCTCCGGGTTGTGGGGCGTGCTCACGACGGACCTCGTGCAGTTCGCGCTGGCCATGATCGGCGTGATCGCCGCCGCGGTCGTGGCCCTGCACCAGCCCCAGGTCGGCGGCCTCGCGGGCATGCTGGCTCGCGTGAAGCCGGCGACGCTGAACCTGCTGCCCGACGTGCACGACACGTCGCTCACGCTCACCGTGCTCGTGATCCCCCTCACGATCCAGTGGTGGTCGGTGTGGTATCCGGGGTCGGAGCCGGGCGGCGGGAGCTACATTGCCCAACGGATCCTCGCCTCCCGGAACGAGCGTCACGCGTTAGGCGCAACGCTGTGGTTCAACGTCGCCAACTACGCGATCCGACCGTGGCCGTGGATCATCGTGGCGCTGTGCTCGCTGCTCGTCTTCCCGACGTTAGGCGACATCCATCGGGCGCTGCCGCACGTCGATCCGGCGCTCATCGGCAACGACCTCGCGTATCCCGCTATGCTCACGCTGCTGCCGGTGGGCATGAAGGGTCTGATCATCGCCGCGCTCTTTGCCGCGTACCGGTCGACCATGGAGACGCACCTCAATTGGGGCTCGTCGTACCTGATCATCGATTTCTACCAGCGGTTCGTCGCCGCCGGCAAGAGCGAGCGGCACTATCTCTGGGCGTCTCGCTTCCTTACCGCGATTCTCATGATCTGCGCGGGCGCGTTCACGCTGCTGTTGTCGACGGCCAGCGAGGCGTTCCAGCTGCTCTTGTCGGTGGGCGCCGGCACGGGGCTCATCTACCTGCTGCGCTGGTTCTGGTGGCGCGTCAACGCGTGGAGCGAGATCTCGGCGATGGTATCGTCGTTCGCCGTGTCGATCGCGTTTTTCGTTGCGCGCAAGTCAGGCGTAGTAGTGAACGACCCCGTGCCGTTGCTCACCACTGTTGCGATCACGACGGTGGTGTGGATTACCGTCACGCTGTTGACGCCGCCGGCCGATCACGCGACGCTGGTTCGGTTCTACGAGTTGACGCGACCGGCCGGTCCCGGGTGGAAGAAAATCCGTGCCGCGTCGCGGATCGCCGCCTCGCCGGACAGCCTGCCGCAGATGCTGCTCGGCTGGACCGCCGGTGTGATATTCGTGTACGCCGGGCTGTTCGGCACCGGCGCGATCGTGTACGGACGCCTAACGCAAGCCGCGATCTGGCTCGTCGCGTTCGTGGCCAGCGGCGCGGTCTTGTGGCAGGTGGTTCGGCGCATCTGGTCGGCGGACCAACCCGCCTTGGCGGGCGCCGAGACGTCGGCGATCGCGGCCGCGCGGCCATGCACCAAGGCCGTGATCCTCGCGCGCGGACTCGGGACGCGGATGCGTGAGGCGGACTCCGGCGTTGCGTTAGGCGCCGAGCAATCCGCCGCTGCCGACGCGGGCGCGAAGGCAATGATCCCCGTTGGGCGGCCGTTTCTCGACTACGTGTTGAGCGCGCTGGCCGAGGCGGGCTTCACGGACGTGTGCATCGTGGTGGCACCCGATCACGACGCGATTCGCGCGTACTATACGCGCACCGCGCCGCCAACCCGGTTGCGCATTGCGTTCGCGGTGCAGGCCGCGCCGATCGGCACGGCGGACGCCGTGCTCGCCGCGCAGGAGTTTACACAGGGCGAGCCCTTTGTCGTGCTCAACGCCGACAACTATTACCCGCCGGAGGCGCTCGCTCGCTTGCGGCTGACTAACGGACCGGCCGCGATCGGGTTCGCGCGCGCGGGCCTCGTGCGCGACGGCGCCATTCCGGAGGAGCGCATCGCCGCGTACGCGCTGCTCGACGTTGGGCCGGATAGCGCGTTACGGCGCGTGATCGAGAAGCCCGATGCGGCGTCGTTCGCGACGTTGGGCACGGCGCTGCCCGTGAGCATGAACGTGTGGCGCCTAACGTCGGAGTTCTTCCGCGCGTGCCGCGACGTGCAGCCGTCGCCGCGTGGCGAGCTCGAGCTCCCGCTCGCGGTACAGTACGCGATCGACGTGTTGGGCATGCGGTTTACGATCGTGCCGGCCGACGCGCGAGTGCTCGACCTGTCGCGGCGGTCGGACATTCCTCGCGTTGCGGCGTTATTATCGGAGATGGACGTGTCCCTGTGAGCGGGACGTCGATTCGCTCTGCTGCACGACGCCGCAGCCTCGGGTGTGTGGATCGCGCGCACGCGGCATAGCGTCATGGTCAGCTGACAGCCACGCATCTATGACAACAAAGCACGCCTTTACGCTTTTTGCCGACTACTTCCAGTTTTATCTGCAAGACGAAGCCGCGTCGGGCGATCTGTCAGCCGCGTGGACGCCCGACGCGGTCGATCGACTTCTGGCGCTTGCGCCCGGCGTGATCGGTGTCGGGACAGTCCGCAACATGGACGTGCCAGTCGAGGTAGAGGTGCTTTCGGAAGCGCCGTCGGACGATCCCGGCGTCTGGGATCGTATCAATGAGTGCAGCGTGACTCTCGACTCGGGGAAAGCTGTGATCGCGGGATGTACGGACTATTTCCCGGATGCTGCCCGTCTCACTGTCGCACCTGGTGTCTATCGGGCGCGCATCTACTACGGCAAACTCGGCAGCGTGAGCCCGGACCGTCTCGAAGGGGCCGATCACTATCGGATCGCGCTTTGGCTGGCGCCCGAAGGGCCGCTCGTTGAGCTCAAGTCGCCGGGTGTCCCCGACACATGATGAACGCCGAGATTCGCCGAGTTGAGGGACCCGACGACTAGCCAACAGCTCCGCGCTGGGTGCAGGTGAACTTTGTCGTTAGACCGCTACGCGCTTCTATGAAACGACGCATCGTCATCGTTGCGTGCTGCGTCGCGGCAGCAGCTGGCTGCGATCGCAGCATTACCCATGGAGCGGATGGTTCGCGTGACTGGGACCATCGCCTGGCCGCCGCCGTGCCCATCGGCATCTCCGCGGACACTGCACTCGCAGTCATGACCCGCAACGGCTTCCGCTGTACCGCTGGTGCGGACAGCGTTCGATACCTATGGTGCGACAAGTGGAGTGGAACCAGGTTAGATCTTGTTCGACGCCGATGGCAGGCCGTCCTGAACATCGATGCTGGCGGTCGAATCGTGGAACGTCGTGCATCGACTGACCTGACCGGCCCGTAGAGATCCCGACCGACCTGTCTAACGAACGCTGAAGCTGCCAAAGAATCTGTTGAATTGTTTGCCGCTGCGCGGCAAACCCTTGGTGATTCCTTTGCAGGTGGCTAGAGCGTTAGGCGGATGGAGCGACCAAACTGTTTAGCGAGGGGAGTCGTCCGGATGCCGCCGAAAGGCGGCGGAGGGATTAATGCCACACGGGAAGATCTGCTATCTCGAGATACCGGCACAGAAGGCGGAGGATGCGGCCGAGTTCTATTCCACTATTTTCGGTTGGAACGTTCGTCAACGCGGCGACGGTAACTTGGCGTTCGATGACGCCGGCAGTGTGAGCGGGACCTGGGTCAAGGAAGAAGACCACACGCCGGATGAGCGAACCCGCGTGTACATCATGGTCGACAGTATTACGGCGTCGCTGAATCAGATCGAAGCCGCCGGTGGCAGGGTAATAGGGCCGCGCAAGGAGATTGGTCCCGACATGGGCGCGTTCGCCGCTTTTGCGGATCCCGTCGGCAACGAGTTCGGCCTGTATGAGGAACCGCGTCGCTAGCGAAGGGTCGCCAGGCGGTTCCCACATGCGCCGACCTCAATGTGCCGGTGCGCACCTTTCGTTGCGCCGCGCAATCGACGCCACGCTCGCCGCATCCGACTTGCCTGCAGCTTCGCCCGGCGTTAGGCCGACATGCGAACATGCAAGAGGGGAATCATGAGCCACGTGTTCGTCAACATTGGACTCAGTCTCGATGGCTACTTGGCACCGGAAGGAATGACTATGGAGCATTGGGACACGCCCGAGTACAAGAACTGGGGCGCCAAGTGGGGTGCGCTGATGGCCTGGATCCTCAACCAACAGTACTTCCGCAAGAACCTGAAGCTCGGACCAGGGGGAGAGACCGGCCCGGTCAATGACATGCTTCGCAGCACCACGGAGCGCATCGGTGCCAACATTATGGGCAAGCGAATGTTCGACCAAGGTGAGCGCGCATGGCCAGAGGAGGCTCCGTTTCACACACCGGTATACGTTCTCACCCATGAGAAACGCGAACCCTGGGTGCGCCCCGGTGGGACGACCTTTTACTTCATCAATGACGGGCCGGCGCGCGCCCTGGAGCGGGCTCGCGAATCCGCAGGCAGCCGTGATATTCGTATCGCGGGTGGAGCGGATGTAATCCAGCAGTACCTGAACCTGGGTGTCGTCGACGAGATGGAAATCGCCTTGGCACCCGTATTGTTCGGCGGTGGGCGGCGTCTGTTCGAGAACCTGCGCGAGCCTGGGCTGCAGTTTCGCGTTGACAAGGTTCTTGATGGTCCAGCCGCCACACACTTGCGCTATGTGCGACAGTGAGGTCGGCCTAACTGAGTCGGACGCCGTGGAGTCGAGAAAGCAGAACGTTGTGTCAACTGGTTGTGGAGGGTCGTGCGTGTATGGAAATGGCGTATCGAGAGCGGTGGAAGGCAGAGATCGCAGCGATGCGGCGGGTGCTCGCCGGCTTTGCAATGAAGGAGGAGCGTAAGTGGGGTAAGCCCACCTACACAGTGGATGGAAAGAACATCGTCATCATGCAGGGCTTCAAGGAGTACTTCGGGCTCGGGTTCTTTCAAGGCGCTCTGCTGAAGGATCCCGAGAAGGTCCTGGTTCAGCTCGGCCAGGTGCACGCCGGGCGCGTGATGAAGTTCACCAGCGCGAAGGACATCACGGCGAAGGCAGCGACCATCAAGTCCTACGTGCGCGAGGCCATCGCAGTCGAAAACGCTGGGCTGCGGATGAAGCCGAAGAGGACTTCAGATTTTCCGGTTCCCGAGGAGCTGACTGAGCGGTTCCGAAGAGACCCGCGTTTCAAGCGCGCGTTCGAGGCGCTGACGCCGGGGCGGCAGAGGAGTTACCTGTACCACTTTGCGGCGGCCAAGCAGTCGGTTACGCGGACGGCGCGAATCGAAAAGGCGATGCCCGCGATACTCGAAGGCAGAGGGTTCCTGGAGAGGCACTAAACGGAGTAGACGCCCGAGCATCAGAACGGCATCAAAACGCTCTCCAGTTAGGCTTTAGTCGGGTGCTGTGTAACGAACGCCCTGGCCCTCGAGAGGACGAATGGACCGTCGCGAGTTTCTCGGCACCACAGCCGCGCTTCTTGCCGCAGCACGCCTCGCGCCGCGGGGACGACGGAGCACGCGGCTCGTTCTACTCGGCACTGCGGGCGGCCCGCGACCACACACGACGCGGTCCGCGCCCGCTCAGGCGATCGTCATCAACGAGACGGTGTACGTCGTGGACTGCGGCAATGGCGTGGCGCGACAACTCGTGCTTGCGAACCTGCCGCTGCGCACCGTGCGACACATCTTCATCACACACCACCATTCCGACCACAACGCCGACTACGGCAACCTGATCCTGCTCGCGTGGGCCGCCGGGCTGAGCACCCGGGTGGATGGTTGGGGCCCGCCGCCGCTGGAGCGCATGACGGACCTGTTCTTCGAGATGAGTGCGACGGACATCCGCGCTCGGACGGTCGACGAAGGGCGGGTACCACTTCGGCCGCTGGTGCACTCCCATGACGTGCGCGTCGGCGGCCCGGTGATGCACGACGAGAATGTGCGCGTGACCGCAGCAGTCGTGCACCATCCGCCGATGGTCCCCGCGTTCGCCTACCGGTTCGACGCCGAGGACCGCTCGATTGTTGTCTCCGGTGACACCACGCCGAGCGAGAGCTTGGTGGCGCTCGCGCGGAACGCGGACGTCCTGGTGCACGAGGCGCTGTTCGATGCCGCGGCCGTCGACCGGCTCGTCGCGCGCGTGCCTAACGCGTCGGATCTGCGGCGGAGTATCCTCTCGCACCACACGACGGCGGAGGAGGCCGGCCGCATTGCGGCAGAGGCGCAAGTGGGCACGCTGGTGCTCTCGCATCTCATTCCGAGCGAGGACCCGTCGGTCACTGAGGCGATGTGGAGCGACGCAGCCCGCAAGCATTTCGGTGGCCGTGTCATCGTCGGGAGG
>Ga0207707_10006018_pt1 | contig 10614 bp, 4 predicted proteins | sample KBSC83BmetaG_FD_184336 | JGI IMG/M metagenome (GOLD analysis project Ga0207707, IMG submission 184336) | Corn rhizosphere microbial communities from Kellogg Biological Station, Michigan, USA - KBS C8-3B metaG (SPAdes) (version 2) | ecosystem: Host-associated > Plants > Roots > Rhizosphere ... | reverse complement strand
TACTCCATCGCTCCGTTTATGGTCGCCATCTGTTTGCGGTTGGGCGAAATGAGATCGCGGCAAAATATTCCGGAATAAATGCCGATCTGGTAATCGCCGGATCTTATGTACTTAGCGGTTTACTGGCAGGCGTCGCCGGCATTTTGCTTGCTTTTTATACGAATTCGATCTCGCCGTCGTCGCACGGAAATTTTTACGAGCTGTACGGCATTGCGGCGGCTGTACTGGGTGGCTGCAGTCTGCGGGGCGGCGAAGGTTCGATCATCGGCATCTTGATCGGCACGGCGCTGCTGCAGATATTGCAGAACCTCGTCAATTTGCTCGGCATTCCGAGCTCTTTGAATTTTGCTGTCATGGGCGCCGTCATCCTGATCGGTGTCGTTGTTGACCAGCTCTTGAGACAGAGACGCGCGGCCCGAGTGATGAAATAGACCAATGAGAAAGATCATTTTATTCCTGGTTGTTTTTTTCTCCATCGAGGTTCCATTCGCTATGTCGCAATCTGAACCAATTGCCCTGTGGCCTGCCGGTGCGCCGAACGCGATAGGAAAAGAGCCGCAGGACATTCCGACGATCACTCCGTTTCTCGTCAAGCAGGATGTGCCAAGTGCAGCGGTTCTCATTTGTCCCGGCGGCGGATATTCGCACCTGTCTGACATCAAAGAAGGAAGCGACGTCGCCAAGTGGCTCAACTCGTTCGGCATTTCTGCATTTGTTTTGAAGTACCGGCTCGGGATGCGCTATCACCAGCCAAACCAATTGTTTGACGCCGCACGAGCGATGAGAATGGTGCGTGCGCACGCGAAGCAATGGAATATCGACCCAAAGCGGATCGGCATTCTTGGTTTTTCCGCCGGTGGTCATCTTGCGTCGACACTCGGGACACATTTCGATGCCGGAAAGCCTGACGCTGTGGATGAGATCGATCGCGTCAGCTCGCGGCCTGATTTGATGATCTTGATCTATCCGGTAATCACGATGGGCGATCTCACGCATAAAGGGTCGAGGACCAATTTGCTCGGCGACGAAGGGTCGCCCGAACTCATAAAACTTTATTCGAATGAACTGCATGTGACTAGCGAGACGCCGCCGACATTTCTGGTGCACGCTGTGACTGACCCAGTGGTGCCGGTTGAGAATAGCCTTATGTTTGCCGATGCCTTGCGCACGGCAGGCGTGCCTTTTGAAATTCATCTATATGAACGCGGACCGCATGGTTTTGGCATGGCGCCGAACGACCCGATCCTCTCGACCTGGACAAAGCATTGTGCCGATTGGCTCGGCGTGCATGGGTTTACCGGCGTGAAAACCGCGACCGTATCAAAATGAAGGAAAAAAACAAGTTGGATCGGCGCAGTTTTCTGAAAACAAGCGCCGTCGGAGCAGCCGGGATTTCGCTGATCGCCAACTCGGCACAAGCATCGCGCGCGGCCGAAAACTTGCGCCTGCCTAAGACCATCTCGAACCGAGTGATCATCCCGTTGAACAACGACTGGCTCTTTAGCGAACGGTCGGTCCCCGAAGGGGTGACCGCAAACTTCAACGACCGCACGTTCACGCGAGTGAATATTCCTCACACAAACAAAACGCTCCCGATGAATGGCTTTGACGAAAAGGAGTATATGTTCGTCTCGGTCTATCGGCGACATTTTCGTTTGCCGGTCGAGCTGAAAAGTCGACGCATTTTCGTCGATTTTGGCGGAGTGATGACGGCCGCGAAGGTGTTCATCAACGGCAAGGCTTTGGGCGAATATCGCGGCGGATACACGCCGTTCTCGTTTGAGCTCACTAGTGACGTTAACTGGAACGGTGACAATGTGCTTGCGGTCGAGGTCGATTCGACAGAACGGAAGGACATTCCGCCATTTGGAAATCTGGTCGATTATTTGACGTTTGGTGGTATTTATCGTGACGTGAGTTTGCGGGTCGTGCCTCAAACATTCATTGAGAATGTTTTCGCAAAGCCGACGAATGTCATGCGGGACGACCGCAGTTTGAAAGTGCAAATAGATCTCGATTTGGTAAAGGCACGCAGAAACCAGGGATCAGTTGTAGAAACCGAGACCCGGGCCTCTAAGGTTACTTTGGCTGTCGAACTGACGGACGGTAATAAGCTGATCAAGGGCGTAGCTGCGGGGTTTGTCTCAAATCCAGGACCTTCTTTTTTCATAGAGTTACCGGACGTCGGGCCTATCGAGCTTTGGAGCGTTGAAAATCCGAAGCTCTATAATGTTCGCGTCTCGCTGAGGGGTGATGACGGTGACGCAGATCACTTTGAAACGCGCATCGGTTTTCGCGAGGCCAAGTTTACGCCCGATGGTTTTTATCTCAACGGAAAGCATCTAAAGCTGCGCGGGCTTGATCGCCATCAGACATTCCCTTTTGTCGGGCAAGCAATGCCCGCACGAGTTCAAAAACGCGATGCGTGGATATTGCGAAAGGAGCTGAAGTGCAACATCGTCCGAACGTCTCACTATCCCCAGTCGCCGCATTTTCTCGATGCATGCGACGAGTACGGGCTGCTCGTTTTCGAAGAGATCCCAGGCTGGCAGCACATTGGCGACAAGGATTGGCAGGACCTGTCGGTCCAGTATGTCGACACGATGATTCGCCGCGACTGGAACCATCCGTCGATCGTTCTGTGGGGCGTTCGGATCAATGAATCAGGGGACAACCATGACTTCTACACTCGCACGAATAAGCTCGCTCATGATCTGGACGACTCGCGGCCGACGGGCGGCGTGCGTTACCGATACGACTCCGAATTTCTCGAAGACGTTTTCACGATGAACGACTTCGGCTTTCCGCTCAGGCCGCCAAATCATCCGCTGTATTTGAACACCGAATTCAGCGGCCACATGTTTCCGACCAAGCGCTATGACAATGTCGAGCGCGTTCGCGAGCATATGCATCGTCATGCTCGGGTACACGATCAGCTTGCGTCCGACAATCGATACGCCGGCGGTTTGGGTTGGTGTGCATTTGACTACAATACTCATGACTATTTCGGTTCGGGCGACCGAATCTGCTACCACGGCGTTTCGGATATTTTTCGCATCCCAAAACCGGCGGCTGGGTTTTACAGGTCGCAATGCGACCCATCGGAAGAGATCGTGCTCGAGCCCGCGTTCGATTGGGCACGCGGTGATGAGAGTCAGAGCTTTACCGACGCGGTCGTTTGCTCGAACTGCGAAAAGCTCCGATACTTTGTCGGCGATCGGATGATCGCCGAGGTCGAGCCTGATCGGAAGACGTATCCTAGCCTCAAATACGCGCCTTTTACCGCCGATCTTCGCTCGGCGATCGGCCGCAAATGGGAAGACCTGCGCATCGAGGGATATCTCGGCGGGCAGAAGGTCATCGAGCGACGGATGTCGAGCAAAGGTGTCGACCAACAGTTTCTCGTCGAGCCCGATGACATGGACCTCATTGCCGATGGAATCGACATGACGCGAGTTGTGTTTCGTATTGCAGATGAATTCGGCAACACGCGGCCGTTTGCACACGCCGCGATCGTCTTCACGATCGAGAATGGCGAGATCGTCGGCGACAATCCGTTTGCGTTGGTAGGCGGAGCAGGAGCCATATGGGTGAAGTCAAAAGAGACGCCGGGGTTGATTCGCCTAACGGCCAAACACCCGCGGCTAGGTACGAAAACGATCGAGATCAAGGCCGTGAGGCCAACACTGACTTAGACACCACCTTGGCTTTTGGCGCGTCAATTACGAAGGCACGTGTCTTCTCGATCGGCTTTACCTTCTCGGAAAAATATCGCGACAGATTTGGACGTTTGAGGGCCTTCAATCCGGCTACTACAGTTTCGGCGTTCAGGAGCGCACCGGCGGGCGTCGAGTGTGTTCGTGCATCGCCAAAGAGGGCCTGAACTTTTTCGGGGCCGAGAGCCTCAAGCCTCCGCGCGGCCGATTCGTTGAGGTCGATGAACGCCGCGCCCGTCGCAACAGCGGCGTTCTTCGTCCACTCGACGAACGTCTCGCGTTCCTTTCGGACGATCTTACCGTTTTCCCAGTCTTTATGCGGCACCATCGAGCAGAAGATGGCGGCAGCGCCTTTAGCCCGCGCGTCGTTGCCATATTTCCGCATATACCAGCCAAAGGTGTGTACCGTCTCTTTTGAGCCATCCTTTTTCGTCACGTCAACGGTGTCGTCGCCCTCGCCGTGAAGCGACGGCCGTTCCTTTGCGGCAGAGTCATCGTAACGGCCGACGTCGTTGTGTCCGAATTGGATAAGTACAAGATCGCCGGGTTTCATCTCGGCCAGCACCTTCTCCCAGCGACCCTCATTCTGAAACGTCCGGCTGCTGCGGCCGCCGATGGCGCGGTTGACGACGTTGATCTTCGTTAGGTCGAAGAACTGGGCAAGCTCCTGTCCCCATCCGCGAAGCGGCGCGTTGCTGTTCAGCGTCGAATCGCCCACTATCCACAGTGTCGGGAGTTTCGGATCGCGCACCGTCGCAGGCGTCGTCTTAGAATCGTCGACGACAGGCCGCGGGTCGTCCTTCGTCTGGGCCAAGACCGCGCCGACCGTAATAAGTATCAGGAAAATAATTCGTAACAATGGCATAACTGTCTTTGAACGCGGATCGCTCGGATCCAGCGGATCGGAGCTGATAAAGCAAAATATTCAATGTCTCGCTCCGGCCTGTTCCGCTCGATCAGCCTGATCTGCGTTCAAACGATCTTGATTTTATTTCGCCTTTGCTATCTCGACCGCGTAGATCTCGATCGGGCCTAGCATATTCGAGCGAAAGACGATCCATTTGCCGTCGGGTGTGAATGTCGCGTTCGGCTCGAGACTGTAATCGTGTTTCGCGAGATTTACGAGCCTCTCTGAGACGAATTTGTCGCCTTCCGGATGAAAGAGATATATCCACTGACCGTTGTCGCCCTTTGCGACGCTATTTGGGCCGCCGCCATCGCCGAGGAATGTCTTGCCGTCAGGCGATACGCCATAGTGGACTGACCACTCGTGTTTGGTAAGGCTGTACTTACGCATCTTGCCGGTCGCAATATCGTATTCGGCTAGCCAGAAGACCTGGCTCTTTGGCGTTTGCAGGTCGTAGTAGATGTGCTTGCCGTCCTGGCCAAAAAACTCGTGCCCGGCTATCTCCATGTCCATTGTCCGCGTGTGGACCTTGGTCAACTGGCTGCCATCGGTTCGGATGGTCCATATCCGGTCGACCTTGTGCCACGGGCCTTCGTGGCAAAACATCATCAGTGTCGGGTCGGTCGGTGAAAACTGTACATGGTTAAGCCAATCGGTCGATGGATGAAACATCTTGATCTCGCCCGTCTTGATATTGACCGTGTAAAGCGACATCGGGATCTTTGCCGCAAGACGCCGTTCCATCATGTCGCCCTTGCCGGCGTAATTATCGTGTCCGGCCGTAACGGCGCCGGTCGTCGGCGTTGGCGCCGGTGTCGGCGTAGGTGCCGGAGCTCTAGGCCGAAACTCGGCCGGCGTGTCACCGACGATCGTGCTTCCGCCAAGGAGCGTCTCGTCGGAATTGATCGCTAATCCTGACCCGCCGTGAAGTTGCGGGGCCTTTACGATCAGCCGCGTCGCCTTGGTGTCGATGTCAGTCTCGTATATAGAGTCGCCCCTGGTGTAGAAGACCTTTCGAGTATTTCGGCCAACGATGACGCTTCCGGCACGTCCATCGACGATCTCTTCGATCTTTTTGGTCTTAAAGTCGTAAGTCGACAGGCCGTGCCGCGTAGAGAAGACAAGCTTGTCGCCGCTTGCCGTATAGGCGTTTTGGTGGAAATAGAATGACGAGCTGCCGGGCTCGTCAGACAGCCGGATAATGCGGTGCCCGGTGTCTGGATCGATCCATTCGCGAGGTAGTTCCTGTGCCTGCGAGAGAACCGTAATAAAAGCTAATAGAACTGATGTGAAGAATAAGTGTTTCATAAAACCTGAAATGGCAAACGGTCCGAGACCCAACCGGACTATCGCTATCCTGGTCCGGCAGCACGAATTTCCGATGGTCGTCTTGTCACCTTTCTGTCCTGCCCTCGTCTCAGCTCTGTATCGGCCATGTCTCACGCAGCCCCGAGACACTTCAATCATTGACAATAAAGGGCTTACGGCCACAAGACAGCTCCTGTCTCGCGAAATTTTTGAAAAACTTTTTCGAATCGACCTAGAATCTCGCAACTTACTGACATTGCTCGACTTACGAGATCGCAGTAAATGCGCCGTCGAAAGACACGGTCTTCTCAGATTTACCGAGGGCGAGCGGTTAGATCTGCAGTTTAAAAAAGCGTTTTCAAAGAGCCAAAACGGATAACGCTTGTTGCAATGAATCTAGCATACATTGCATAGATTTGTCAAGGGTTCTTATCTAGCGATGAGCCAACGATTTGAGTTTCAGCAGCTGAAGCTGGAACTCAAGACTTTAGATGATCTGAGCTCCAGCCTCCGCAGGCTGGAGCTCAAAACCCTTAAAAGATCAGCCGGATGCCGAACTGCAAATATCTCGGGCTTGTACCCGGGTTCGGGCTGCCGAACGAGTTTCCAACCTGGCCGCTTGTCAGAGTTCCGAAATTGGCTTCATAAGCATTTCGGAGCCGCCACAATTGGAAGCCCTGCAGCGTCCTTATGTCAAAGGTCAGCGGATTGGTCGTCGCAAATCCTTGCGGCACCTGGACGCTAAAGAAGTTATTGGGCAGGGCTCCCCCTCCAACCGGCTGTCCGGGTCGCGGTGCAAGCCGCACGGCGTCGACCGTCGCGCGTATCTGCCCCATGATGGCCGCTCCCGCCGGGGTCGTCGACAACGGCTGGCCATTTAGTGCGGCCCACGCATCGTATTCGGCAGGCGAGATCGGTGACGTTCGCTGCCCGCCGGGACAATTAGTGTTACTCGGAGAACGGATCGAAAGATCTGCAATACACTCATTACCGTTAAACTCGGTTGGGAATGTGCCGAACCCAAACGGCGTATTACCGCGGCTGTTCCAGTAAAACACCGGGTGATTGAATATATTCAGAGCATCGACGCGGAAGTTGATCCTGCGCTTGCCTTCCTTGCCGATCCAGGGCATCGGGAAATCCTTCTGGATCGACATGTCAAAATACTGCCTCGAAGGCTCTCTGATCGAAAGCGTTCGCGGAGCGTCGCCGAGTTCGCCTTTCGGCGGACGCTCGAACGCGGCCGGGTTCAGATATGGTTCGCAAACGTTGAAGCTGCTTGTTCCGACGCCAGGTCCCACGCGGCAGCTCGGGTCCCAAAGCGGGTTTTTGAGCGGAACGCCGGGGACGATGTTCGGACGGACCACGCGATTGAACAGCGATCCGCCAAGCAGATTCGGGTCGGTAAGAAACGGCTGATAAGGATTGCCGCCGACAAGCCGAACGACGCCGGACAGCGACCAGCCGCCGAAAGGGCCGTTAACGTACCACGGAGCGCCCTTAAAGAATGTACGTCCCTTGCCGAAAGGCAGGTCCCACGTAAAGGTCGCGCTGAACGCGTGTTTCACGTCAAAGGCCGACAGAGCCCAATCGTTCTTTAGCGACCCGCCGAGAGCGACCTGGCCTTTTACCGAGCCGCTGGTCAAAACGCGGACGTCAGGGCTCGCATCGGATGAGTCGTCCATCGATTTGGCAAATGTATAGTTGGCCGTAACGCTCAGTCCGCTGGTTAAACGGCGCCTGAAATCGATATAACCGGCGTGGCGGATGCTGCTCGAGTTCGCATTGAAATACAGATTGAGCGGATCGTAACCGATATCCTGAGAGAAAAGGCTCGCGATCTGGGTTGTTATGCCGCCGCCCAAGAGGTTTGTGCGTCCGAGCGGGTCGGCCACATTTCCGGACGGATTGATATTATTCCCGGTCAGGATGTTGATCGTGTCGATGTCGCGCTGATTGATGTTGATCTGAGGCGTGTAGAGATGAACGCCGCGGTTGCCGACGTACGCGATCTCGATCGTCGAGTTGCGAAACGGCTCCCACTGAACCGCAACATTCCAGCTCTCGGAATAGGGCACTGTGCCGTAATGCGGGTCATTGATGTCAACGGCGATGCCGGGAATGGCGATCGCTTTATTAAATACGAGCCCGTTTGCGTCGGTCCCGAGCAGCGTGTCGAGCGACAGAGATGAGCCCTGGATCGGGTTATTGCCGGAAAACCTGAGAGGCAAGCATGGAGATGCGGTGTTATTGGACGCAGCGCCCGTGCTACCATCCGGGCTGCATGCCACGGTCGGCTTGAGCGTACTTGCCGTGGTAAACCCGCCAAAGTCGGGAAATGCCGCGCGGTTGTTGCCGTTGATCGGAATATGCGAGATACCAAAGCCACCGCGAATAACGAGCGAGTGCTTATTGGTATCGAAGCCAAAGATCTTCATCTTAGGACTCCACGCGATGCCGAGGCGCGGCTCCCATGCCTTCCAGTCGATCGGAACGATGTGTCGAGACCGGCCCCCTTCGCCCGAAAAAGCAAACGGCACGATGGCGGCAGTCGTCGGGACATATGACGGTATCGGATCTGCCGCGAGGACACCGGCCGCGGTCGCGATATTGCGCCGTTGTTGATCGGTAAGCGTCTGGTTGATCGCCAAGTCCGGACGGAACACACCCTGCAGATTGTTGTCCTCTGTGCGAGGCATCTGGAGCGCGTATCGGACGCCGAGATTGACGGTCAGATTCGGTCTGATCTTCCAATCGTTTTGAACGAACGCGGCGTAGCTGTCCCACTGATAGTTATAGGTAAACAGCGCCGGGCGAAAATCCACCGAAAGCGGCACGCCGAGCAGGAAGCTGGCCAACGTGTTGCCGCCATTGCCGACGCCGTTCAGATTGTTGTTGCTCGGTACGCCGCCGGGGCTGTTGTTGGTTGCAAGGCGTCGGAAATTCCACCGGCCGCCGGCCGCGGCGAAGAAGGGCGTTACCTGTAGCTTCGCGCGATTGAAATCGCCGCCAAACTTCCACAGCATACTGCCGTGAGTCCAATAGAGCGTGTCGCTCCAGTCATAACGCTTTTCAACGTTAAAGTTGTTTGTGCTAAGGCTTGAGCCGATATCGGGTGCATTGTACTGACCGTCGTTGGCGAACGCAGTGATGAGCGGCATGCCGCCGGCCGTAAGACTCGTGATTCCCAACTCGGTCGAAAGATTTCGGCCGCCCATGATCGAAAATTCCGGCGAGTAATCTTCGCTAAACGTTCCGTGGGTATAACTGAACCGCGCTTCGTTGGTGAGGTTTGCAGTGAAATTGCTATTGACCGTGCCGAGGTACTGGACAGCATCGCTGTAGATACCCTGATTGCCGTTAATGTCGCTGCCGTTCGATGTGCGAATACCGACGGCGGGCGTTTTGGTCCAGCGGAAGGTAACTTTTTCACGGCTGGTCAAATTGTGGTCGATGCGGAGCGTAAAGCGGTCCTCGTCCTGCGTAGCAGCGCGCGTCGTGAAAAGATTGCGGACCAGGCCGTTATCAAGGAAATAGTCGCCGGAAGGATTCATGAACTGCAACAGCTTGAGGGCTGTTGGATCCATGAAGGCGGACGGGATGACATCGAGGGCAGGGTTGGCCGCGAAATTGGCGATCTGGGCCTGCGCCTGGGCTGTCGTGCAATACGGTTGGTTTTGGGCATTGAACGAAACACCAATAGCCGCCGACCAGCCCCATGGACAAAATTGATTTCCCGCAACGGCTGGAACAACGATCGGCTGCAGCGTGCCGTCAGGGTTTAGCGTGAATTGCTGATAGATATTATTGTCGGCACCGGCGACGAGCGGGGCGTTGAATTGAGTGGCGACCGCTCTGGGCAGCCAGCCGCTGGTCGTAAGAACGAGGTCGCGAAAGTTTCCCGACCGCTCGGCGTCGCCCGGCACCATGGCCGAACCGGATGTAAAGTCGATGCGCTGGCGAGGCTCCCAGCCAAAAAAGAAAAACGAACCGCGTTTGCGACCGTCGTAGATGGCGGGGCCGTCATCGCCAAAATTTGGGAAGAAGATCGGGCCGCCGGCGGTAAACGATTCCTGATTGTAGCGGAGATTGTTCTTTGGACGCGGTGCAGTTCCCTGGTTCCACGCACGGGCGTTCGTGAGCGGATTGCGGTGATACCAGAGCGCAGTGCCGAAAAAGTCTTTGGCGCCGGACTTGGTCGTGATGTTGATAACGCCGCCGCCGGTCGTGCCGTATTCGGCCGAGTAGGCCGAAGACTGGACCGTGAATTCCTGCACCGTTTCCGGCGTAAAGCTTACGACCGAACGGGCGATGCCGACGCCTGTATTGTTGACGCCGTCCGCAAGCATCAACGTGCTGCCGGGACGGCCGCCGTTGACGCTTAGGTTAAATCCGGGTGAGGGCGTAATGACACCGGCGTCAATGTCCTCGCTGCCCGCGTCGCCGGAGACATTTGGCATTGTGAGGGCGAGGTCGAGAACGCTGCGGTTGTTTAGCGGCAGGTCGCGCAGTTGGCGTTCGGTAATGGTCTGGCTGATCGTGCCCGAGTCGGCGTTGACCATCTGCGCATCGGCCTGGATCGTTACTTCTTCGGCAACGCTGCCGGCCTGGATCGCCACATTGACGGTCGACACGGTCGCGGTATTCACCTTCACGCCCTGGACTAGCGACTTTCTGAAATTA
>Ga0207707_10006015_pt1 | contig 10619 bp, 8 predicted proteins | sample KBSC83BmetaG_FD_184336 | JGI IMG/M metagenome (GOLD analysis project Ga0207707, IMG submission 184336) | Corn rhizosphere microbial communities from Kellogg Biological Station, Michigan, USA - KBS C8-3B metaG (SPAdes) (version 2) | ecosystem: Host-associated > Plants > Roots > Rhizosphere ... | reverse complement strand
TGCTTTCGCTGTGGGTGCTCGCGAAGCGCAGCAGCGGCAGGAGGCGATCGCGGTGAGTGTGATCCTGGGCGACCCCTTCCTTGAGCACCGTGCCGAACTCCTTCCAGAAGGTGGCGTATTTCTCAGGCTCGTCCTTCGCCAGCTTCGCCAGCAGATCCAGCACGCGCTTGGTGAGGCCGCTCTTGATCGCATCGACTTCCGGATCCTGCTGCAGCAGCTCGCGTGACACGTTCAAGGGCAGGTCGTTGGAATCGACGACGCCCTTGATGAATCGCAGGTACGTCGGCAGGAAGGCTTCCGCGTCATCCATGATGAACACGCGCCGCACGTAGAGCTTCAGGCCGCGCGGGGCCTCGCGCTGAAACAGGTCGTAGGGGGCCCGGCTGGGGACGAACAGCAGGCTGGTGTACTCACGCTTGCCCTCGACCTTGTTGTGGCTCCACACCAGCGGGTCGGTAAAGTCATGGGCGATGTACTGGTAGAACTGCTTGTATTCCTCGTCCTTGATGTCCGCGCGGGGCACCGTCCACAGCGCTTTCGCCTGGTTCACGACCTCGTAGTCGAGCGAGGCCGAGCCTTCCTTCCTCATCCGCACCGGGAAGCCGATGTGATCGGAATAGCGCCGGATGAGGGAACGCAGGCGATACGCGTCGGCGAACTCCTTCGCATCCGCCTTCAGGTGGAGCGTGACCGCAGTGCCGCGCTCCTCGCGGGTTACGGTCTCAACCGTGAAGTCGCCATCGGCGCTGGACTCCCAGCGCACACCCGCCTCAGCGGCGACGCCGGCCTTGCGCGACAGGACCTCTACGCGGTCGGCGACGATGAAAGCGGAATAGAACCCAACGCCGAACTGGCCGATGAGCTGGGAATCCTTCTGCTGGTCCCCGGAAAGGGAGCGGAAGAACTCGGCTGTTCCCGAGCGTGCAATCGTGCCCAGGTTGGAAATGGCCTCCTCGCGTGTGAGCCCGATACCGTTGTCGCGGATCGTGACCGTGCCGGCGGTACTGTCTGCCTCGACAGTGATCTGCAGCTCCTGCTCACTCCCCAGCAGTGACGGCTCGGCCAGCGCGGCGAAGCGCAGCCGGTCGTTCGCATCGGAGGCATTGGAGATCAGCTCACGCAAGAAGATTTCCCTGTGACTGTACAGGGAGTGAATCATCAGCTTCAGCAGGTCACGGACTTCTGCCTGAAATCCGAGGGTCTGCTTGCCGCTTCCCTGAACCGGATCGGTTGGCCCATTGCGGGCCGGCTCCTGCACCGTGCTGGACATGATCGCTCTTCCCCCATGAATCTACGGAAATGGGCCAGCTGTTCGCGGCCGGGCCTGGATCTTGGGAACCGAAGGGCGATTTTTCAAGCTCGAAGGGCGCGGTGGGAGCGGCCAATCAGGGCCGCGACCACGGTGCGCTGGCCCAGCAAGCGCCGGCCCATCGCGGGCGGGGCCATCACGAGCGGGGCCGCGGAATCCGCGGAAGGATCAACCGGGGTTGAACAGCCAGACCAGCAGAGCGGAGACGGTCGAGACGGCCGCCGTCACGGGTGCGGACACCGCGCCCACCTCTTCGACCGCGGACGTAGCCAGGTGGCGACAGGCATGAGCGAAATCATCCAGCTCATCCCACAACAGCAGCAGGCGTTCCATGGTGGGCACTCTACGGACCGTATGTGACAGCAGGCGTGTTCGATCTCACAGTCACTTCAATAGCCTTCGGATTCGCCCTTGCAGGCTGCAAGAGGGGTGCGTAGGCTCCCCCCCATGAAGCGCATCGTCGTCCTGAACCCCAAAGGCGGCTCGGGCAAGACGACCCTCGCGACCAACCTCGCCAGCTACTTTGCCTCACGTCAGCAACCGACGGTCCTGATGGATTTCGATCCGCAGGGCTCATCCATGCGCTGGGTGAAGAAGCGTCAGGCCACTCAGCCGCCCATCCACGCGATCGCCGCCTTCGAGAAGGACAGCCGCACCACGCGCTCGTTCCAGCTGCGCGTTCCGGAAAATACGACATATGTCATCGTCGACACGCCGGCCGCGGTCGAATCGCGCAACCTGCCGGAAGTCACCAAGGAAGCCGATAAGATTCTGGTGCCGGTGCTCCCCTCGGACATCGACATCCACACCTGCTCACGCGTGATCCGCGACCTGCTGCTGGTGGCGAAGATCCGCCGCGAGGACGACCGCCTCGGGGTGATCGCGAACCGCGTCCGCCGCAATACCCTCACTTACCAGTCGCTCATCCGCTTTCTACAGACGCTCGGCATTCCGATCGTCGCGACCATCCGCGACTCGCAGAACTACGTCCGCGCAGCGGAGCTTGGCATCGGCGTGCACGAGATGAAGAGCTACGTCGCGCAGGAAGACATCGAGCAGTGGCGGCCGCTGATCGAGTGGCTGGAGCGCTCGCGCGGCAGTCAGCCGGAGAGCCCGCCGCAGTCCGATCCGCCACCACCGGTTACGGTGGACGCAACAACAACTACTTCTTGAGGGGGGGCTTCGGCGCACCCGGATGAGCGGGCTCAGTCCCCGCGGACGAATCATCGCCGTCCCAGGAATCGCGCATCTTGTCCGCCCAGCTCTTGTAGTTGGACCAGCTGTAGAGATTCTTCGTGATGGCCGCGTGGCGCGCACGTGCGCGCTGCATGCGATCGAGCCAGCTCGAATACGGGTCTGCGGCCTCCGCAGGACCCTGCAGGTTCCCTGGCGCCTTGGCGGTGGCTGCCGGTTCGCTGCGTGAACCGGGCGAATCGCCCCGCCCCTTGTCGGGTGAGCTCATTGCCGCTCCTTAAACTTTGTCAGCAGCGTACGTTCTCGGGCAACGGCGCCGCAGGAACTGGTTCACAAGCAAACTGCGCCGCTCGAACGCTGGGAGATTGCTCTCGCAATAACGCACCCGCGTGTGAAGCCACGCTGGACGTTATGTCACGCGACGAGCCGATAGACGGGACGGTATTCGGTGCCCGGAAGCTTCATGCGTCGCTGCGCGACGAAGGCCGTGAGCAGCTCATCGAGCAGCCGCATGATCGCGGGATCGCCGGAGAGCTCGTAAGGGCCGTGCCGCTCGATGGCCTTGATGCCGTGCTCTTTCACGTTGCCGGTCACGATCCCGGAGAACGCGCGGCGCAGATTCGCCGCGAGCTCATGCGGCGGCTGGTCACGCTGCAGCTCCAGAGCTCGCATCGACTCGTGAGTGACCTCGAACGGCTGCTGGAAATCCGGCTGAATGGACAGCAGCCAGTTGTAGTTGTAGGAGTCGCTGTGTTGGCGGCGGAACTCGCGCACCGACTCCATGCCGCGCACCAGGTGGCGTCCGACCTCGGCCGGATCGTCGATGACGACGGTGAAGCGGCGCACGGCCTCATCTCCGAGGGTGCGGCCGACGAACTCCAGGATGTGCTCGAAATAAGCCGCGCTCGGGCGCGGACCGGTCAGCACGACAGGAAAGGGCTGCTGGCGGTTCGCCGGATTCATCAGGATGCCCACCAGGTACAGGATCTCCTCCGCGGTGCCCGCTCCGCCGGGATAGACGACGATGCCGTGCGCGAGCCGTACGAACGCCTCCAGGCGCTTCTCGATGTCCGGCATGATCACGAGCTGGTTGACGATGGCGTTGGGCGGCTCGGCGGCAATGATGCCCGGCTCGGTGATGCCGATGTAGCGGCCGTGCTCGATGCGCTGCTTGGCATGTCCGACCGCGGCGCCTTTCATCGGGCCTTTCATCGCCCCGGGGCCGCATCCGGTGCATACGTCCAGCCCGCGCAGCCCCATCTCGTAACCGACGTTCTTGGTGTACTGGTATTCGTCCGAGCCGATCGAGTGTCCTCCCCAGCACACCACCAGATTCGGCCTCGCCTTGTAGTCGAGCACGCGCGCGTTGCGCAGGATGTGGAATACCGCGTTGGTGATCGACGCCGAATCGGTCAGGTCGAACTGCCCGCTCTCGAGGATTTCGTTCGCGATGAACACCACATCGCGCAGCACGGCGAACAGGTGCTCCTTGATGCCGCGGATCATTTGTCCGTCCACGAACGCCGCCGGCGGCGCATTGTGGATCTCGAGCTTGATCCCCCAGGCCTGGCGCACGATCTCGACTTCGAAGTCGCGATAGTGGTCGAAGATCTCCTTGGCGTTGTCGGTGCCCGCGCCGCTGTTGAGCACGGCCAGCGCGCATTTACGGAACAGGGAATACAGGCCGCTGTGGCTCGAGTCGAGCAGTTTGCCGATCTCGGCCTGCGAGAGGTTCTCGAGGCTGCCGCGGGGCCCGACACGGGCGTCGACGAATTCAGGAACGACGATGCTGCTTTCCACGCGCACCCAACCTCGAGGCCTCCCGCCTCCTGTGTGACTGATGATCGCCGTCGCGAGGGCGCCGGATCGCCCGCTGCCTGCTAGGGCAGGATGTCAATCGGCGCGTTATCGGGCGTGAGCAGCCAGATCTCCACCATGTCGGCGTTGGTCACGGCGATGCACCCGTCGGTCCAATCCGTGTGCTCATAGTACCTGGGAGTGTGCTTGAGCTGGTTCGGGAGCCCGTGAATCATGATCGAGCCGCCCGCGTTCCAGTGATTGCGCCGGGCGCGCTTGACGTCCGCCTCGTTCGGATACGAGACCTGCAACGAGAGGAAGTAGTCGCTGCGGGGATTACGGCGCACGAGGCGGTACTCACCCTCGGGCGTACGGGAGTCGCCCGCGCGCTCCTTCTGCCCGATCGGATTCATGCCGAGAGCGATCTTGTAGGAGCGCACGACGGTCGCGCCGTGCATGAGGAAGAGTTTGCGCTCGGCCTTGTGTACCACGACATGGTCCACCGCCGGGAGGCTCGCTTCGGGAGCTGTCAGCATGACGCGCTGCCCGTCCGGCAGAGCTCGCTGCGCTTCCGGAGGGCTGTCCGCCCGGGCAACACTCGATACGCCCAGCTGCGCGCCTGCCAGGGCGCAGAGCAGCGCCGTTGCGGCCAGACCTTTTTTACCGTGGTGCGTCATCTCTAGTTCAAACAATCACTTGGACGCGATGGCGGCATTATATGCACGATTCCCCCGCGCGCGCAGGTCATCCGTCACACCGTCGCAGCCGAACGACGCCGGAACCGTTTCCGGATACCGGGAGTTGGACTTGCGGTCACCCAGGTGCGCTCCATGACCCGCCTCGGTCCTCTCCCGTTCGCTTTGCGTCCGGCGGGTGATGCGAGAAGATGAGCACCAGGGGCGTGGCGTGACGCTGCCGTAACAACAACTATCCGGGGTAACGCATCATGATTCGGGCGAGTTCCTGCGCGGGCGTGTCCGCCCTGGCGGCCATGATGGTCACTGCATTGACGGGCTGCGCCTCGGCACCGGCCGATCCGGTCCACGACCGCCTCGATACCCAGACGGCGACCACGGTCACGGTGCTGAAGGCCCCCGTGGAGCTGACCTCGGACATAGCAGTGGCCGACCCGTTCGCCTATGTGGCTCCTTTCGAGACCGATCGGATGGGCGAGCGAGCCCTGTATCTGTGGATCTCGGTCCCGCAAGTGAACGGGCCGATGTCCGAGCCGAAAATCACCTGCGACGGACATCCGCTGAGCCTGCAGGCCATCGGTGCCGACCTTGCTCAGTTCAACCTCTCGCGTCCGCCTTACACCTTGCCCGCGCCGTGGAGCGGTCAGTGGTATTTCAAGCTCCCGCAAGAGTCGCTGCAGTGCCTCGGAACGGCGCAAGGAATCTCGCTGGAAACCCAGGCAGCGCAAGGACCCACGCAGACTGAGCATTTCAGCGCGTCGGGCAAGGCGCTCGCCGAGCTGCAGGCGTTCGCACGGCGTTAGCGCACCGTCGGGACGCGGAGCGTCGCAGCGCGCGCATTTGCACCGTGCAGCGGCCGCTAAACACGGCGACGCTCAGGTGCCATTCGCCACTACGTCTTCCACGCGAGGCATGACCACCTGTGTGCCGGGACGCAGGTCGGCAAAATCCAGATCCGGGTTGTACTGACGGAGCAGCCAGATCGGGAGTTGTGAGAAACGCTGCGTGACCGTCCACAGCGAGTCACCACGGCGCACGATGTAGACCTCGCTGCCGACGATGCGATGCGCGGCGAAGTAGGCGGCTTGCAGTGTTTGGTGATACTCGCGCCGCTTCTTCTCGAAGTCCTCGCGCGACACGCGGGCGAAATCCAGCTTGAGCCGACGACCGATGACCACCGGACGTGCGTGGTTCATCCGATTGAGCTTGCGCAGACTCTGCGCCGAGACATCCAGCCAGTCCGCGTAATGGCCAAGCGTCTCCGCCGCGGCGACTTCGATGGTGTCGTCCTTCGCGACCGAGTAGTCGGTCGGATCGGCGCTCTGCTCGGACTCGGCCGCTGGACCGAGCGCCGGGCTGATGGCCTCGGCCTGCGCGGCTGAAACGGGCTGGGTGCCCTCTTTTTCCTTCGGCGCGGCTTCGGTACTGGCCTCAGCGGCTGCGTCCTCGGCACTCTCCTGCTCAGCTTCGGTAGTGGGCACCGCGCCGCCACCCACCGGACCTGCAGTCGAAGCCACCCGTGTCGGGGGTGTGGTCACCTCGGGCGGCTTGCCTGCAGTCGTCGCTGGCGCCCCCGTGACCCCCGCCGGGAGCGACTGTCCCGGCTTCACGGTGAGCTGCTGACCTTCGAAAATGAAATCGCGGTTGCGAATCCCGTTGATCTTGAGCAGCTCGTCCTCGCTCAAGCCGACTTTCGTGGCGATATCCGAGAGGGTGTCGCCGTTCTGAACCACGTAAACGCCGTTCGGCCCGGGCTGGGCCGCCGGCGGCGAGGCCGGTTGAGAGGCGGGCGCCTGAATCGGCGAGGGCGGACTTTGCGGACCCACGACCGCGATCGGAGTCGGCGTCGCAGGCGGCGCGGGAGTGACGGCGGCTACGAGGGTACGCGCCTGCGACTCGGGCAGGACGAGCGTCCTTCCCGGTCGCAGCTTCGCGCTGGTTCTGATCCGATTCGCCACGGCGAGCGCCGCGGGGGTGAGGCCATACTGCTCGGCGACGCTCGCCATCGTGTCGCCCCTGCGAACACGGTAGCGGCGTGGCTCAGGCTGGGCGGCAAAGATATCCCCCGGGGCGAGCCGGGCGGCCAGCAACTGGCTGGTCCACTTCTCGCCATCGTTGGGCAAGCGCAGGTGATAGGACTTCGGTACGTGCCGCCTGCCATCCCAGACCGCGCGCAGCAGCGCGGGATTGAGGGCGCGCAGCTTGCTGAGGTCGATGTTCAGTGCCTTGGCCAGCGGGCCGATATTCACGTAGGCCGGGACCGTCACTTCCTGAAAGCGCGCCTCGCTCGAGCGCTCGAGCGGACCGAAGTACTTCTCCGGATTTCGGTCGACTTCCAGCGCGGCAAGGAACGAGACATAGAAATTGCGCGATGCAAAACCGAAGGTGCGGCTATGGTAGTTGCGCACGATCTTCACGATGTCCGTCGTACCTAGCTCCTGCACGGCGCGCCGCATACCCTCCGCACCGTGGTTGTACGCTGTCAGCGCAAGCGGCCAGGTACCCAGGAGGCGATAGTTGTAGGCCAGCAATTGGGCGGCGGCCTCGGTCGAGCGGAACGGATCGAGGCGATCGTCCACCGAGCTGTCGATGCGCATGTAGCGCCGCCCGGTGGAGCGCATGAACTGCCACAGGCCCGCGGCGCCGACTTTCGAGTACGCCGCGGGATTGAACGACGACTCCACGTGCGGGAGTACGGCAAGCTCGGCAGGCAGGCCGAGATTGGCGAGCGTCTCGGCGATGTGGGTCTCCCACGCACCGGAGCGAATCAGGCCGGCACGGAAGCGGTCGGCCTGACCGAGCTGGAAGCGTACGTTGTCGGCGGCCTCGCGCAGCCGCGCCGGCGTGACCTGCGCCCCCCACAGGTCGCGGATCTTCTGATCCTCATCGGACAGCGTGCCCCCGTTCGCGGCGGCGATCCGGCGCAAGGCCGCGGAGAGACGGTCCTCTTCGCGCTCTACGAGCTTCTGGCGCTCTCTGGGAGAAGCGCCGGCATCGAAGTGCAGGGTGTCGTAGACGATCGCGAGATTGTCGGCGTCGTGAATGAACCCGCCGTTGGTATCGACCTGCGTGTACACGCGAATCCAGAACTGGACGTCGGGCTCGAGCTCCGGCGGCCGCGGCATCGTCGTGTCAGCCGCTCGCGCGTGTGTCGCGAGGCACAGCGCCATGATCCAACCCAGCAGTAAGGCCCCCGCCCCCCGTGTCGAGTTCATTTACACCCCAACCACCATGTATTTCGGCTGTGTATTCAACGTGTTGTGCACTGCGAAACCGCCAGCCTCGACCCCGGGTCGCGCAAATCTGTCGGTGATCTTGACAACTCCTCGCGGCGGGCCTGTTGCGGGTCCCCTACAAGGGGACCGCGGAGCACCCCGCGACAGGGCGAAACCATCGCATAACGGGCAGTGCGTCACAGTTGACCCACGTCGCAGATACAACATGTCACATCAGAGGGACTCGCGAGGCATCTGGCACGCGCGTTGCTTTATCTATCCCATCGAGACCGAAGCAACGGTCTGCAGCAAGAGAAGGCAAGCAGCTAGCGGGATAACGAACAAGACATGGAAGCGGACAAGAGGAGAAAAGCCCATCCGCTCTCCGTGCTGACCGGACAAGAACAAGAAGAGCACTCCTCCACACACAAGCAAGCGACCGTAAGACCCCGCGCAAGCGGGGTTTTTTTTGCGCGACGACGCGGATCGCGTGCTGCCCTTGAGATCGGGGCCGCCGGGCTGGGCTCGGGCCGCCGGCTGGCTCGGGGCACTGACTGATCTCTGGAACCGGCTGATCTCGGGGTGCTGGCTGATCTCAGGCCCGCTCGCGTACCCCCGGAGGCGCCCGCCCCCACACCTGCGGCCGACCCGCCACCCGGCGCCATCCCCTCGGGTGCCCTGAAAGGCACCCGGGGCACTGCGGCTGCTATGATCCTGCGCCGCGGTTCTCGAAACAGGGCCGCGTAAGGGCGCTGTGGAACTGCTATTTGCGGAATCGAGCACCACAGGCTGGGGCACGGAGCAGCACTTCGCGGCATTGGCGATTGCGATGGCGCGGCGCGCTCACGTGGTCCGCTGCGTGATGAGCGCCGGCAGCCCTCTGGAACCGCTGCTGCGCGAGGCGGGCCTCCCGGTCACTCTGAGCCGCTACCGGGCGCGGGGAAGCATGGACCCGCACGCGGTGCGCCTGCTGCGGCAGGTAGCGTCGCAGCGGCGCCCCAACTGGATGATCACGAATGACCCGAAGCTGTACTGGCCACTGATATTCGTGGGCCGGCTGAGCGGGGCGCGCACAGCACTCTTCCGGCACTGGGAATACATGTCCAAGGGAGCGCTCTCGCGCCGGTTCATCCCGCGATTCGCAGATCGGTTCATCCTGGTTTCCCGCTCCCAGAGGGAGCACCTGCGCGCTTCAGGTGTCGACGTCAGCCGGATGGGGATCCTGTACAACCCGATCGACACCCATCGACTGTGCCCCTCTGCGGAGGCGCGAGCACGCGTGCGGACAGCGCTTGGCCTCACGGATCAGCAGGTGGCGGTCGGCTACGTAGGCCGGATGGTGAAGGAGAAAGGGATCTTCACGATGCTCCGAGCCTCCGAGCGGTTGCTCGCGGAGGCACCCGGGGCCCTTCTCGTATGGGTGGGTGATGGGCTGGATCTTCCGGAGCTGCGGGCGCGAGTCGAGCAGTCTGCCCAGCGCGAGCGACACATCTTCCGCCGCTGGACCGACGATATGCAGGGGATTTATACGGCTTTGGATCTGGTGGCCGTGCCGTCCGAGTACGCCGAGCCTTTTGGCCGCGTGTCGGTCGAGGCACAAGCCTGCGGGACGGCGGTCGTGTGCAGTGATGCCGGCGGCCTGCCAGAGACGCTCACGCCACAGGTGAGCGGCCTGCTCGCGCCCAAGGGCGATGCTGAGCAACTCGCCTCTGCGATCCTCGATCTCGTCAGAGACACGGAGCGGCGCAAGAGCATGGCGCTCGCGGGTCGTCAATTCGCCTGCGCGAACTTCTCCTTCGAGCGGATCGCCCACGACTTCGAGGCCTTGCTGGCCGACTACACCCCACCGGTGCCCGCGGCCGAAGTCGTCAGGTAGCCTGGCCGACTGAATTCGGCCGGCGGCGATCAGAGTGTGTTCGAGGACCTGCAGTCTGGAGATAGAGAATGGGCAGCCCGGGCAGGGCTGCCCTAATTGAGCGTGTGCCGGTCGGCGGCCAAATCAGCCTGCCGATCGTCTGTCAGCCTCATTACGCTCTATCCGCACTTGGAGTCGCCGCAGTTCAGGCAGGTCATGCAACCGTCCATCATGACGACCGCGGCCGTGCTGCACTTGGAGCACAGCTGCGCGCCTTCCGGGAAATGCGATTTCGAGAAGGCATCGGCCTGACGGGTCCGCGCCTCGAATTCCGCGCGCTTCTCATTCACCAGCTTCTTCTGGTGCTCATCGAGCTCGGGCTTGCGCATCAGGCCGATCGTCTGCAGGTGCTTCTCGATGACATAGCCGAGCTCGGCGATGATGGACGGCATGAACTTCCCGCCCGGCTGCCAGTAGCCACCGCGCGGATCGAACACCGCTTTCAGCTCGTCCACCAGGAAGGTCACATCGCCCCCCTTGCGGAACACGGCCGA
>Ga0207707_10006010_pt1 | contig 10623 bp, 9 predicted proteins | sample KBSC83BmetaG_FD_184336 | JGI IMG/M metagenome (GOLD analysis project Ga0207707, IMG submission 184336) | Corn rhizosphere microbial communities from Kellogg Biological Station, Michigan, USA - KBS C8-3B metaG (SPAdes) (version 2) | ecosystem: Host-associated > Plants > Roots > Rhizosphere ... | reverse complement strand
CGCCCGCGCTGCGGCTTACGTCATCACCACGACCGAAGGCGCCTCGCTGCATCTCGACCGCCTGCGCAAGCGCCCGAACGATTTCGATCCCGCGGTGCGCGACCGCCTGATCGCGGGCGCGATGGTGCCGGCGGCCCTCGTCGACCGCGCGCAGAAATTCCGCCGCTGGTATCGCGCGAGGCTCCTGGAGATATTCAAGTCGGTCGATCTCCTGATCGCGCCGGCCACGCCCTGCACGGCGCCAAAGCTCGGACAGGTGAATTTCATGCTCGACGGCGTCGAGCTTCCGGTGCGCGCCAATATCGGCATCCACACCCAGCCGATCTCCTTTATCGGCCTGCCGGTGGTGGCCGTTCCGGTGCCGCTTCAGCCGATGCCGATCGGCGTGCAACTGATCGCCGCGCCCTGGCGCGAGGATATCGTGCTCCGCGTCGCCTACTCCCTGGAGCGGATGGGCGCGGTCGCGGCGTCGCCGCCAAGGGGAATTTGAGGGATGGACATCGACTTGCCCGACGTGCTCGCCGAGGTCACCGCGCAATTCCAGCGCTACGAGAAGGCGCTGGTGACGAACGATGTCGCCGTGCTCGATGAGCTGTTCCGCAAGGATTCGCGCACGCTGCGCTACGGCATCGGCGAAAATCTCTATGGCCATGGCGAGATCGCGTCGTTCCGCGCCGCGCGCTCGCCGGCCGCGCTGATGCGCAGGACCGCGCGCACGATCATCACCACCTATGGCCGCGATGCAGCGGTTGCCTCCACGCTGTTCTATCGCGACAGCCTGCCCGGCAAGGTCGGGCGGCAGATGCAGACCTGGGTGCGCTGTCCCGAGGGTTGGCGAATCGTCGCGGCCCATGTCAGCATCATCGACGAGCCGAAGGTCTGAACCGGATGAGCCTCGGCGATCTCCCAGCCAACAGTCCGCGCCGAAGCGAAGCGGTGGAGCGCCGCATCGACCGCGCCTCGCGGTCGGTGGTGAAGATCACACGCGCCGAGGAATTGCGGCTGCAGCTCGCCGACGAGATCGTGCGCGGCGCGCTTCCGCCCGGTGCTGCGCTGGACGAAACCGACATTGCGCGCCGCTTCAGCGTGTCGCGCACGCCGGTACGCGAGGCGCTGCGCCAACTCGTCGCCTCCGGCCTGGTCGAGGCGCGGCCGCATCGCGGCGCGGTGGTGGCGCAGCCCTCGATCGAGCGGCTTACCGACATGTTCGAGGCGATGGCCGAGCTGGAGGCCCTGTGCGCGGGGCTTGCGGCAGAGCGGATGAGGCCGGTCGAACGGCACCAGCTCGAGGCGGTGCATGAGGAGTTGCGGGTGCTGAGTCATGCCGGCAATCCCGACCGCTTCCACGAGGTCAACGAGCGCTTCCACAATACGATCTATGCCGGCTCGCAGAACGCCTATGTCGCCGAGATGACGCTCGCCACGCGCGTGCGGGTGCAGCCATTCCGCCGCGCCCAGTTCCGCAATCTCGGCCGCCTTGCGAAGTCGCATGCCGAGCACGACCGCGTCGTGGTCGCGATCCTGCGCGGCGACAAGACGGGTGCTGCGGCCGCCATGCGCGACCACATCGAACTCGTGCGCGATGAGTACGAGATTTACGCGGTGTCGGTGTAGGAGGCTTTGCGTCAGTCTCTCTAACGTCGTCATTCCGGGATGGCCCGAAGGGCCAGGCCCGGAATCCATACTCACGATGGTGGTTATGGATTCCGGGCTCGCCGCTGCGCGGCGCCCCGGAATGACAACGTGGTTATACCGCCGCCTTCTCCGCCATATACGCCCGCCAGCCGCCGAACGAGGAAATATCCCGCGCGCCCACGATGCCGGCGGCTTCGACGATGAAGCCCTTCACGCCACGGCCGTCGGCGAGAACGATGGTGCCGATCGAGAGCGGCGGCGGGATCGCGGCGACGAACTGTCCGAAGGCGGCCGGCGACAGCACCCAGACTTCGAGTTCGATCGCCGATCCCTTGCCCGGCTCGACGCGCAGCATGCCGGGTTTTGGCGGCGTGGTCGGCAATGCATAGAGCCTGTAGTCCGGTGCGGTGCTTGCGGTTTCGAGCAGCCGTCCGCCGAGCGACTTCAATTCGCCGTTCAGCGCCATGCCGGACAGATGCGCGCCGACCACCGCGATCGCAATGTCGTCAACTTTGCTCGCGGGCAGCGGCGCGAGCGGCGGTTGCGCCAGACCCTTGGCGCCGATCTTCAATTTGGTGTCGGCATGGAACACGCGGCCGATGCTCGCGAGCAGCGCGTCGCGGCCGGCGGGCGCAAGCAGTGTGATGCCGAACGGGATGTCGTCGGCACGCATGGCTGACGGCAGCGCCAGCCCGCAGAGATCGAGCAAATTGACGAAATTGGTGTAGGTGCCGAGCCGGCTGTTGAGCTCGATCGGATTGGCCAGCACCTGTTTTGTCGAATAGGCGGTCGGCGCGGTCGGCAGCACCATCGCGTCTATATGGGCGAAGGCGCGTTCAGCGGCCTTGCGCAGGCCCTGCAGGCGATACAGCGCGGAGAAGGTTTCCGCCGCGGTCAGGCGGCTGCCGGCCGCCGTGATCTCGCGCGTCACCGGATGGATCGAATCCGGCGATGATGCCAGGAGATCGCGGATGACGAGATAACGCTCGGCGACCCAGGGGCCCTCATAGAGCAGCCGCGCGGTCTCGTAGAACGGCTCCATGTCGAATTCGACCAGCGTCGCGCCCAACACGCTCCAGCGCTTCAGCGCGTCGGCGTAAGCCGCTTCCGACGCCTTGTCGCCGAAGAAGATCAACTGTCCGCTGCGCGGCACGCCCAGGCGAAGGTTTGCCGGCATCGGCGTGAGCGCCTGCAGCGGGTGGTCGCGCGAGAAGGGATCGGCGGCATCGGGTCCCGTCATCGCGGCGAGCGCCGTCACTGCGTCATCGACGGTGAGCGCAAACACCGAGACGCAATCGAGCGTGCGACAGGCCGGCACCACGCCGGCGGTCGAGATCATGCCGAGGCTCGGCTTGAGGCCAACGATATTGTTGAGCATCGCCGGCACGCGGCCGCTTCCCGCGGTATCGGTGCCGAGCGCGAGCGGCACGAGCCCGGCGGAGACCGCGACCGCCGAACCCGAGCTCGATCCGCCCGGAATGAGATCGCTGCGCATTGGGTTGCTGGGAATGCCATAGGGCGAGCGCACGCCGACCAGTCCCGTCGCGAACTGGTCGAGATTGGTCTTGCCGATGATGATGGCGCCGGCCGCGCGCAGCCTGGCGACCGCGGTCGCATCCCGCGCCGGCGTGGTGGCGAAGGCCGGGCACGCGGCGGTAGTCGGAAAGCCCTTCGCGTCGATATTGTCCTTCACCGCGACCGGCACGCCGTAAAGCGGAAGCCCGGCGGCATTCTTTGCGTTGAAGCTTTCGGCTTCCGCGAGCGCGTCCTTCTCCTCGCGCAGGCTGATGAAGATGGCGGGATCGTTATGGTCGCGGATGCGCCGATAGGAGCGGGCGACGGTCTCAACGGGCGTCAGCGTCCCTGCGCGATGCGCGGCAACGATCGCGGCAACGGTCTCGGTCACACAAGAACTCCCTGTCGTCGCTCCATCGCTCCCGGAGCCTAAATCCCGATCAATCGAAGCAAGCGGTGTGCCATTGTGTACAACAGCGGCATCGCCGGACAGAACGAAATAGTTTTGCACCGTCAATTATTTGGATCGCCCGCAGCAGAACATGCGCCGGGCTTTTCGGCATCGCCTGCTCAACTTATGTGCAGGTCTCTAGCTCGCGACCTTGCTGCTGCCCTGGGTGATCAGCCGCGCCGCGCGCTGGTCGCGGGCGTGGATCCAGAGCCAGCTCAGTGCCACGCTGAGGCGGTTGCGCAGGCCGATCAGGAAGTAGATGTGGGCAAAGCCCCAGATCCACCATGCGAGCGCGCCGCGCAGCTTGATGCGGCCGAAATCGATCACCGCCAGCCGCTTGCCGATCTGCGCGAGGCTGCCGGCATGCTTGTAGCGGAACGGCGGCAGCGTCGTGCCCTTAAGTCGCGCCTTGATGGTCTCCGCCACGTAGCGGCCTTGCTGCTTCGCGGCCGGCGCGATGCCGGGCACGGGATTGCCGTCGGGGTCGGCGACGGTCGTGGTGTCGCCGACAGCGAAGATGTCGGGATGGCCGGGCACGGTCAGGTCGGGCTCGACCTTGAGGCGATAGGCGCGGTCGGCCGGTGCATTGAGCCATTCGGCGGCGCGCGAGGCGCGAACGCCGGCGGCCCAGATGATGGTGCGTGCCTCGAGTTTCTTGCCGCCATAGACGACGCCCTCGGCCGAGCATTCGGTGACGGCCTCGCCCAGCATCACCTCGACACCGAGGCTTTCCAGCGAGGTTTGCGCATAGGCCGAGAGATCGTCGGGAAAGCCGCCAAGCACGCGCGGGCCTGCTTCGATCAGCACCACACGCGCTTTCCGCGTGTCGATATGGCGGAAGTCCTTTGGCAGCGTGTCTTTCGCAAGATCGGCGATGGTGCCGGCGAGCTCGACGCCTGTGGGGCCCGCGCCGATGATGACGAAGGTGAGCAGCGCCGCGCGGCGCGCCGGGTCGGTCTCGCGCTCGGCCCGCTCGAAGGCAACGAGAATCCGCCGTCGCAGCGTCGTGGCGTCTTCCAGCGTCTTCAACCCCGGCGCGAACGGCTCCCACTCGTCATGCCCGAAATAAGCGTGGCGCGCGCCGGTCGCGAGCACCAGCGTGTCATAGGGAATGCTGTCGCCGTCTTCGAGCAGCACGCGCTTTCCTGCCGTATCGACGCCATTGACGCTGGCGAACAGCGTCGTCACCTCGGGGCGGTCGCGAAGCAGATAGCGGATCGGCCAGGCGATCTCGCTGGTGGCGAGCGAAGCGGTCGCGACCTGGTACAGCAACGGCTGGAACAGATGATGGTTGCGGCGATCGATCAGCGTGATCTCCACGCCCGCACCGGCAAGACGAAAAGTCGTCTCGAGCCCGCCAAAGCCGGCGCCAACGATCACCACGCGATGGGGTTTGGCTGGTGCTGTGGTCATAGGATCTCTCCGGATCGGAGCGCTCCTGACATGTAGTCGTTTAAATGCGAGGGCGATAGGCGGTTGCGGCCTATCGCCCCATAGCGAATGCCTATCGTGATGATGCGCGCTCCGGCTCGCACGAAAAAATATCCGTTTCCGGCGAATCCTTTGGCCCGCGCCAAACGTCTTGGAGCTGATGCCCCCCAACCCATGGAATGGAGAAGACCATGAAGCGCACCCTGATCCGCTACAAGACCAAGCCTGACGCGTCCGACCGCAATGCCGAGCTGATCTCGGCGGTGTTTTCAGAACTAAAGGCTGCAAAGCCGGACGGCGTCCGCTATCTTTCACTGAGGCTCGACGACGACACCTTCATCCATCTCGTCGAGACCGCGGCCGATGACGGGAGCAGCCCGATTCCCAAGCTCACGGCGTTCCAGGCCTTCCAGAGCGGCATCCGCGAACGCTGCGCTGAACCGCCGCAGTCGCTCGCCGCGACCATTGTCGGCAACTATCGCATGTTCGGCGACAATTGAGGTGACATGACGCCGGTCCCGTATCTGTCGGCCACTGACGAATTCGAGCCCCTGCTGGTGGCGATGCGGCCAAGACTGCATCGCTACTGCGCGCGCATGGTGGGATCGGTCATCGACGGCGAGGATGTGCTGCAGGACGCCCTGATCAAGGCGGTCGAGGGGCGTCCCGCCGCGGGCACGATTCAAAATCCGGAAGGCTGGCTGTTTCGTATCGCGCACAACACCGCACTGGATTTCCTGCGCCGCCGCAGCCGGCAGGAAGCGCTCCGATCGACCGAGGAGGTGGAGATGATCGCGGACGAGTTTGACGTCATCGCAAGCCGCCAGATCGCGAATGCGAGCCTGCGCACCTTCATGCGGCTGCGGGTCGCGCCCCGCTCGAGCGTGATCCTGATGGACGTGCTCGGCTGCTCGCTGCGGGAAATCTGCGACATCATGGACACTTCGCTGCCGGCGGCCAAAGCGGCGCTCCATCGCGGGCGCACGCAATTGCGCGAGCTGGCGGAGGAGGGCGACGACGCGCCGCGGCCTGCGCTGTCGGACGCCGACCAGGCCAGGCTCACCGCCTATGTCGCCTCCTTCAATGCCCGCGATTTCGACGCGATCCGTGCCATGATCGCCGACGACGTGCGGCTCGAGCTCGTCAGCAAGACACGGATGCGGGGCAAGGCCGAGGTGTCGCGCTATTTCGGCAATTATTCGAAGGTCAGCGACTGGCACCTGGTGGCGGGATCGGTCGAGGGCCGCCCGGCGATCCTGGTGTTCGATCCGAACGAGCCGGATGGGAAGCCGAAATATTTCGTGCTGCTCGGCTGGACCGCGGACAAGGTCGCCACCATCCGCGATTTCCGCCACGCGCCTTACGTGATCGATGGCGCGGAGTATGAGACCTGACCGGCGCGCCCCGGCTGCGACAAACGTAGCCCCAAAACCGGCACTATATTTCTTGCCTTCCTCGATGACCGCGAACTATGGTGCAGCCTGCCAGCAGCCGGGCCGGGACTTGAGCCGAAGGTTCTAGGCCCTCAGCCCGGCTTCGCGCTTGCTGGCAGTCGGCGATTTCGCGCACAAAACAGCCTGCAACAGGCGATCGCCCGGCTGGCATGAGTAGGTAACGAGGAGGGGAAACCAATATGAAGACGGCATACTGGCTTGCGGGCGCCATGGCGCTTTCGCTGTCGAGCCTTGCACTTTCAGGCCCTGCATTGGCAGGCGACACCATCAAGATCGGCTTTGTCTCGACCTTCAGCGGCCCGACCGCGGTGATCGGCAACGACATGCGCAATTCCTTCGAGCTCGCGCTCGACCATCTCGGCCGCAAGATGGCCGGCAAGCCGGTCGAGGTGATCTACGAAGACGACGGCCAGAAGCCGGACGTCGGCAAGCAGAAGACCGAGAAGCTGGTGCAATCCGACAAGGTCGACTTCATCGTCGGCTATATCTGGTCGAACGTGCTGCTGGCGTCGCTGAAGACCGCGGTCGACTCGCAGACCTTCCTGATCTCGGCCAATGCCGGCCCGTCGCAGCTCGCGGGCGAATTGTGCTCGCCTTACGTGTTCTCGACCTCCTGGCAGAACGACCAGACGCCGCAGGCCATGGGCCTCTACATGAACCAGAAGGGCGTCAAGTCGGTGTTCCTGATCGGCCCGAACTACGCCGCCGGCAAGGACATGCTCGCGGGCGTCAAGAGCACGTTCAAGGGCCAGGTGGTGGGCGAGGAATACACGGTGTGGCCGACGCAGCTCGACTTCTCGGCCGAGCTGACCAAGGCGCGCAACTCGGGCGCGGAATCGATCTTCGTGTTCTATCCGGGCGCGGCCGGCGTGCAGTTCCTCAATCAATATTCGCAGGCCGGCATCAAGGACAAGATGCCGCTCTATACGGCTTTCACCATCGACGAATTGTCGCTGCCGCTGCAGAAGGACAACGCGATCGGCGTGCCCGGCGCGCAGGAATGGGTTAACGACCTGCCCAACGACCAGAACAAGAAATTCGTCGCGGACTATCGCAAGAAATACACGGGATTGCGCCCGACCTATTACGGCGCGCAGGCCTATGACGCCGCCCAGCTTGTCAACAGCGCGGTGGTGGCGGTGAAGGGCGACACCTCGAAGAAGGACGCGATGAAGGCCGAGATGGAGAAGGCCAACTTCAAGTCGCTGCGCGGTGCGTTCAAATACGGCAACAACCACATCCCGATCCAGAACTTCTACCTGCAGGACGTGGTCAAGGATGGCGACGGCCAGCTCTCGCTGAAGACGGTCGCCACCATTGTCAAGGACGACCAGGACCGCTTCCACGACAAATGCCCGATGAAGTGAGCACGGATTTTGCTTAACGGAAGCGGTAGCGCTAAATAAGGAGAAGCGGCAGCGCTGAAAACGCTGCCGCTTTTGCTTGATTTGATGAGATCGGATCGACCCGTGAGGCGACGGAAGTGCGCTCCCTCTCCCCGCTCTTTCGCGGGGAGAGGGTTGGGGTGAGGGGCTCTATCCGCGAACACCGAATGCGCGGTGAGTCCCCTCACCCGAAATTCGCTACGCGAATTTCGACCTCTCCCCGCAAGCGGGACGAGGTGAGAAACAGAGCCCGTTGACTCACCGATTCGATCGATCGTTATTTCGCTCCAGGTTCACAACCCCATGCTGCTCGTCGTCGAACAGATCTTGAATGGACTGCAGTTCGGGCTGCTGCTGTTTCTGCTGGCGGCGGGATTGACGCTGGTGTTCGGCATCATGGACTTCGTCAATCTCGCGCATGGCTCGCTCTACATGATGGGCGCCTATTTCGCCGCGACCTTCGTGGCCTGGACCGGCAGCTTTGTGCTCGGCGCGGTGCTGGCGCTGGGCGCGACGCTGCTGCTCGGAATCGTGCTGGAGTTCACGGCGTTAAGACACCTTTATGGCCGCGATCACCTCGACCATGTGCTCGCGACCTTTGGCCTGATCCTGTTTTTCAATGAAGCGGTGCGGCTGGTCTGGGGCCCGGCGGGACTGGCGCTGCCGCTGCCGGCCTGGCTGACCGTGCCGGTGCAGATCCTGCCCGGCATCCAGTACCCCGCCTACCGGCTTGCGATCATCGTGGTCGCGCTCGCAGTGGCGCTGTTGCTCTACCTCGGCGTGATGCGCACCCGTGTAGGCATGCTGATCCGCGCCGGCGCGTCCAACCGCGAGATGATCGGCGCGCTCGGCATCAACATCAAGCTGCTCTACACGCTGGTGTTCGGGCTCGGCGCGGCGCTCGCGGGCCTCGCCGGGATGATGCAGGCGCCGATCCTGACGGTGCAGATCGGCATGGGCGAGAACATCCTGATCCTCGCTTTCGTCGTCATCGTGATCGGCGGCATCGGCTCGATCCGCGGCGCCTTCCTCGCCGCGATCCTGGTCGGCCTGATCGATACGCTCGGCCGCGCCTTCCTGCCCAATCTGTTGCGGCAGGTCTTGAGCGGCGCCGCGGCGTCGACCGCGGCGCCCGCACTGTCGTCGATGCTGATCTACCTGTTGATGGCGATCGTGCTGGTGCTGCGGCCGGAGGGGCTGTTTCCGGCCAGCAAGCGATGAAGATCGAGCCCAACGTCCGCAATGCCGCAGCCGTGCTGGTGGTGGCCGGCCTCGTGCTGCTGCCGCTCTATTCGGCGCTGTCCGGCAATGTCTTCATCCTGACGCTGTTCACGCGCATCGTCATCCTGGCGCTGGCGGCCGCCAGCCTCAATCTCATCATGGGCTATGGCGGCATGATGAGCTTCGGCCACGCCGCCTATCTCGGCATCGGCGGCTATGCCGTCGGCATCCTGGCGCAGGAAGGATTCGGCTCGGGCTTCCTGCAGTTTCCGGTGGCGCTGGCGGCGTCCGCGCTCTTTGCGCTGGTGATCGGCGCGCTGTCTCTGCGTACCCGCGGCGTCTACTTCATCATGATCACGCTCGCCTTCGCGCAGATGGCCTATTACGTCGCCTCGGGCCTCGCCCGCTACGGCGGCGACGACGGCCTCACCATCTACAAGCGCAGCACGTTCGCCGGCCTGATCAATCTCTCCAACCGCGTGCAGTTCTATTATCTCTGCCTCGCTTGTCTCCTTGGCGTGATCTTCCTGATCTGGCGCATCGTCAATTCGCGCTTCGGCCTCGTGGTGCAGGGGCTGCGCTCCAACGAGCAGCGCATGCAGGCGATCGGCTTTCCGGCGAAGCGTTACCAGCTCGTCTGCTTTGTCATCGCGGGTACGCTGTGCGGGCTCGCGGGCGCGCTGCTCGCCAACAACACCGATTTCGTGAGCCCGGCCGTGATGTACTGGACCCGCTCCGGCGACCTCATGGTGATGGTGATCCTGGGCGGCATGGGCTCGCTGTTCGGTCCGGTGATCGGCGCGGTGGTCTATCTCGTGCTGGAAGAGCTGCTGTCGCAGGTCACCGAATATTGGGCACTGATCATGGGGCCGCTGCTGCTGTTCGTCGTGCTGTTCGGCCGCGGCGGCATCATGGGCATGCTCGGGAGGTTTTCCCGTGGCTGAACCGCTCCTCAGCGTCAAGGGTCTCATGCGCCGCTTCGGCGGCATCGTCGCAACCGACAATGTCTCGCTCGATGTGGCGCAAGGCGAATTGCACGCCATCATCGGCCCGAACGGCGCTGGCAAGACCACATTGATCAGCCAGCTCACCGGGCATCTCGCGCCGCACGCCGGCAGTATTTCCGTGGCCGGCCGCGACATCACGCATTTGCCGGCCCATCGCCGCAGCGCGCTGGGGCTCGCGCGTTCGTTCCAGATCACCTCGCTGCTGCTCGATTTCACCGCCGCCGACAATGTCGCGCTCGCGGCGCAGGCGCATGACGGCCACTCCTTTCGCTTCTTCGGCGATGCGCGCAAGGAGAGGGGGCTCCGCGACAAGGCGCAAGCTGCCTTGCAGCGCGTGGGACTCGCCGAACGCGCCGATGTGCTGGTCTCCAGGCTCAGCCATGGCGAGCAGCGCGAGCTGGAGCTCGCGGTCGCGCTTGCGACCAGGCCGCAATTGCTGCTGCTCGACGAGCCGATGGCCGGCCTCGGCGTCACCGAATCCGCGCGCATGGTGAAATTGCTGCAGGAGCTGCGCAAGGAAGTGA
>Ga0207707_10006004_pt1 | contig 10631 bp, 8 predicted proteins | sample KBSC83BmetaG_FD_184336 | JGI IMG/M metagenome (GOLD analysis project Ga0207707, IMG submission 184336) | Corn rhizosphere microbial communities from Kellogg Biological Station, Michigan, USA - KBS C8-3B metaG (SPAdes) (version 2) | ecosystem: Host-associated > Plants > Roots > Rhizosphere ... | reverse complement strand
CGGCAGCAGGTTGAACTGATAGAGCTGCGAATGGCCGTGGAAGATCTTTCCAACGCTCCAGACCACGCCCTTGTCGACCATGCGCTGGCCGATGCCGAGCCGGTCCCAGAACTCGAGCGAGCGCTTCGAGAAGCAGATCGCGCGCGAGCCCTCGCCGATCCGGTCGGCGTCGTCGAGCAGCACGACCTTCTGGCCGCGCTGCGCGAGATCGATCGCGAGCGACAGGCCGACGGGGCCCGCGCCAACGACAACAACCGGATGCTCGGCCGCATCCGTGCCCACCCGATCCTGGTCGGGATGCCTGCGATAGCCGAACTGGGTTTTGGCTTGCGCCATATGTTTCCACCCTAAGTCAGTTTCGACCTGTCTTTGTTTGATCATGATCTTTTTCGGAAAACCGCTGCACACTTTTCCGGATCATGCTCTGGCCAGCTTCGGACTGGTCTGCTAAATTAGTCGCAACTGCAACTATATTACCCCGGCCCGACTGGCCCGCGCAACCCGGATTGGAGGGAAATTTTGGCGACGGCGCTACCCACCGGCCCGCGCGAGGAAACGGCCGCCCGGCGCAAAGCCTCGCGGCTCGACCTGTTCCGCTTCGTGCCGTTCCGCCTGAACCGGCTGGCGGCTGAGGTCAGCAACGCGCTGTCGGGCGAATACCAGGTGCGCTACGGGCTCGATATTCCCGAATGGCGGGTGCTGGCGACGCTCGGATTCCGCAATGAAGCCTGCAGCGCGCAATATATTTCCGACTGCACGCGCACCCATAAATCGACCATCAGCCGCGCCGTGACGGCGCTGCTGGAACGGCAGGTCATCGAGCGCGTCGAGAACGCCGAGGACCGGCGCGAATTCCGCCTGCGGCTGACGCGCAAGGGCCGCGCGCTCTACGAGGAGTTGATCCCGCGCCTGCTCGGCAAGGAGCAGGAGATTCTATCGTGTCTCTCGGCGCAGGAGCGAAAGGCATTCGCAACCCTGCTTGGCAAGATCGAGAAGAGCCTGGAGCTGGTGCAGACCAGCCGGGAGGCCGACGCGAAGGAGGCGTATTAGGCCGCGGCCTCACGAGTTGGGCTTGCCTGCCCGGCCGAACCACGCCCGGTAGACCCACAATGCCTCGTCGTTCGGCATGCAACGCCAGAGTTGCTGCGGGCTGAGGCCGGTGTAGCGGCGCAGCTCGCGGCACAGATGCGATTGGTCCGCATAGCCGGCTTCGGCCGCGACACAGGCCCAGTTCACATGACGCTGTGCGGAGCGGGCAGCGATCAACAGAGCATCTTCCGCCCGCGCAAGACCGCGCAGCGCGCGAGCGGACCAGCCCGTCATGTTGCGCATACGTCGCTCGAGCTGGCGTCGGCTGCGCCCTTTGGCAATCGTGCCCGCCCGCGACATGGCAGCTTGCGACCATTCGCCATGTCGATGGGCGGGTCCCCATGATAGCGCTCTGCTCCTCGATTGGACGGCCCGCCAACGCGGTTCCAGGAATTCCTCGACTCGTCTCACGCGTTCATCACTGGTGGGCGCGTGAAGCACATCGGACGCCATCGCTTGCCACGAATCGTCAAACGCCGACGCGAGCGAACATGTGCGGTTCAGGTAGCGGTCCGCGCTGGCTCCCGTCAGGTAGCAAAGAGCGTCCGGGGCGAGGAGCACGATGAACATATGGAGCGGACCGCGATGCCGGGCGATGACCGGCCGCGTCTGTGGCCCACGAAAGACAACGCGCTCCTGTCTCGATTGCTCCTCAGACAAGCGAACGATGGAGCCATCGAGAACCCAGCTCACGCTGCAACTCGCCGTCGCCGGAAAGCGACTGAGGTGCTCGGCGTCCACCGCGCCATACACTCGGCGGACAACGAAGCCGCGAACGCATGCAGCCAAAGAGGCGCGCGTCTCGAATCGCCTGCAAGACGCCGCCTCGCCGAGTGCACTGCGGCGGTACTCCGATGTCGCAATCGTTCTATCCGTCCGCCTCGTCATATCCGACCATGGGCTCCTTACCGCCGAACAAGGACGTTACTCATGTCCCCACTCTTCACCAGCTCAATAGGGCTGGCAATGACCATCGCGCCCGCCGTAGCAGTTGCGCAATCGACATCGGACCAGAGTCTTGCGGATCGCAACAAGGCGACGGTTCGCGCCTATCTGGGCGAAATCTCCCAGCGCGGGAACATTGCCTCGCGCGAGCGATATTTCGCGCCTGCTGCCACGTTCAATGGCGACGCCGATCTCGCGGCACAAATCGCCCGAATTGCCCCTATGCGCCGGGCGTTTCCGGACATGGCGATGGTGATCGAGCAACAAATCGCTGAAGGGCCCTGGGTGGCGACGCGGGTCACCTATCGGGGCACGCACACCGGAGAGTTTGCCGGCATCCCTGCGACTGGCAGGCGCGTGAGCTATGCAGGAACGGCGATGGATCGTCTGGAGGACGGCAAAGTCGTCGAGATGTGGCACACAGTGAACATGCATCTGCTCATGCGACAGATCTCCGGGGACGGAAGCGCGCAACCGAAGCCAAGCCAAGGCCAATGAAGCCGATGGTCTTGTAGTCGGTCATTTCCGCAGAAACCTATTTGGCAAACGACCGCGACGGTGCCTTGTGCAAGGCCCAGACGTCGACCTTGTCGCTGGCGCGCGGATAGATCTCGGTCACGATCGGATCATGCCCGGGGATGAAGCGATCGGGATGACCGGCGAGCCGCTCCACGGTTTCCCAGCCCGTCGCCATGTCGCCGACATTGTAGACGATCGGGAACGGGCTGCGCCTGTGCAGGTTGGCGTAGTAATGCGCGGCGTCGGACGCCAGCACCACCGGCCCGCGCTCGGTGTCGACCCGTACCACCTGCAGGCCGTCGGAATGGCCGCCAACCCGATGCACGGTCACGCCGGGCGCGATCTCGCCTTCGCCCGCATGGAAGGTGACGCGATCGCCATAGACATGACGCACCATCTGCGTGACGTGCTCGACGGTGAAAGGGTGCCGCAAAAGGCCGTTACACATGCAGCGTCCGGTCGCATACGCCATCTCGCGGTCCTGCAGATGGAACCGCGCATTGGGAAAGCGGTCGAGATTGCCGGCATGGTCGTAATGCAGGTGGGTGACGATGACATCCTTGATGTCTTCCGCCTTGACGCCAAAGGCCGCGAGCGCATCGACGGGATTGAGCGTTAGCTTGCGGCCGCGCAGCTTCGCCTCGTCGGCATTGAAGCCGGTATCGACCAGAATATTGCGCCCGCCCCCGCGGACCAGCCAGACGAAATAGTCGAGATCCTGGGCGCTGGTCTCATGCGGATCGGGGGAGAGGAAGTTCATTTGCGGCGTACGCGCCATGGTCGCATAGCGGAGCGCGTAGATTTCGTAGGCGTTTCCCATCGGTTTTCACTTTTCTTGGTTGCACACGGACCGCAGCAACAAGCCATTGTCACCGGCAAAGGTCAAACCCGTGGAAGGACGCGGCCGGTGTCACCGGGGTGACGCAGGCGCGCCCTAATGTGAGCCCAATCACATTAGGGTGCCGACCGCCATGGGAGCATGACGACCGCCGCAAGTGCTGCCGTGACAATTTCGAGGCGCGCGATCGGGCAAAGGGTGCGGTCGATTTGTCGCGATAAGTCCGATTTTGCAAGCGGTTGACGGGTCGTGACCGTGGTTTGATAATGCTGGACGCGTAGAGTAATGTCGTTGCGGCGCAAGCAAAAGTCGGCGCCCTTTTCCCTGGACCGCCGTGGTATGAACATTCGCCTTGCAATACTCCTGATTGCCCTTTTTTCGGTCGTTTCGACCGCTCCGTCGTCGGCTGCGGGCGACCGGTTTGCGCTGGTCATCGGCAACGCGAAATATCCGGACGCCGACGCCCCGCTCAAGGAACCGATCAGCGACGCCCACGACGTCGCCGACGAGCTGAAGCGCGACGGCTTCAATGTCGACATCGGCGAAAACCTGACCGGCGACGGCATGCGCCGCGCCTTCGAGCGGCTGTACGGCAAGATCAAGCCCGGCTCGGTCGCCCTGATCTTCTTCTCCGGCTTCGGCGTGCAGTCCAACCGCCAGAGCTACATGATCCCGGTCGATGCGCAGATCTGGACCGAGCAGGACGTGCGCCATGACGGCTTCAGCCTGGAAACGATTCTGGGCGAGATCAACAGCCGGGGCGCCGGCGTCAAGATTGCCCTGATCGATGCCTCCAGGCGCAACCCCTATGAACGCCGGTTCCGCACCTTCTCGGCCGGGCTTGCGCCTGTCATCGCGCCGAACGGAACGCTGGTGATGTATTCCGCAGCGCTGTCGTCGGTCATTGGCGACAAAAGCCTGTTCGTCCAGGAGTTGCTCAAGGAAATACGCGTTCCCGACCTGATGGCCGAGGAAACGCTCAACCGCACCCGCGTCGGCGTCACCCGGGCCTCCCGCGGTGAACAGGTTCCGTGGATTTCCTCCTCGCTGGCCGAGGATTTCTCCTTCATCCCGGGCGCGCCGGGAGGCCGCCCGTCGTCACAGCCGCCTGCGCCACTGCCTCCTCCGGTTGCGGCGCTGCCGCCTGCTCCTGCTCCATCCCCGGCTGCGCCGCCTCCGGTTGCCGTAGCACCGCCTCAGGTTGCGGCGGCACCTCCGCCGCCCGTCGCCTCGCCGTCGCCATCGCCTCGGATCGCCGACACGTCGCCTGCCCTGCCACCGCCACCCCCGCCGGCGCGGGTCGAACTTCCCGCCCCACAGCCACCCGCAGTGGAACGGCCGAGCCAGAACTCGCCCCAGGTCGCGCTGGCCGACGACCCCACCATCAAGAGCCTGACTGCCAAGCTCGATAGCAATCCGGACGATGTCGGCTCGCTCTACCGGCGCGGGCAGGTCTATGCCAGCAAGGGGGCCTACAGCCTCGCGATCAAGGATTTCGACAGTACGCTTCGCATCAATGCAAAGGACGTCGAAGCCCTCAACAACCGTTGCTGGGCGCGCGCGGTCGTCGGCGACCTGCAGGCGGCCCTCAAGGACTGCAACGAGGCGCTCCGGCTGCGGCCGAATTTCGTCGACGCGCTCGACAGCCGCGGGCTGGTCAACCTCAAGAGCGGAGCGACCAGAAACGCCATCACCGATTTCGATGCGGCGCTGAAGATCAATCCGCGGCTGACCTCCTCCCTCTATGGTAGGGGGCTCGCGAAACAGCGGAACGGCTCGATTTCCGAGGGCAATTTGGATATAGCCAATGCCAAGGCGATGGACCCGAACATCGTCCAGGAATTCGACAGTTACGGGGTGCGCTGACAAATTTTTGGTGGAACCGCGAGCCGCCGCTGAACCCCCGGCGAGGCGACCGAGACAGAGTAGTTAAGCTGTTACGATCGCGCCGGATTTTGCCGCGGTCGACCTGATGATTTTAAACCGCGCGGGGCGCGCAGGAGGGACTGGCAAATGACCACGGTGGCTGGAAAACGTCATTTCATCGCGATTCTTTCGGCTTTGACCATTGGCACTGCACTCTTGTTCGGGATCAGCCAGGCGCGCGCCGCCGATGACGTCACCGAGGACCAGATCGTCAAGGCACTGACCCCGCAGAAGAAGGCGCCGCTGACCCGCGGCCTCTCGGTCGGCCCGCAGGCCGACCAGGCCCCGAACCCGGCGGAAGCCAAGCTGCTCAACAGCGTCCGTGGACGCGCGACCCGCTCGCTCTCCAACAGTGAACGTGAGGAGATCGCAGCCGCCGCCAAGGACAAGCCGAATATCGACCTCACGATCACCTTCGACTACAACTCGGCCGATATCAGCGCCAAATCGCTTCCGGAAGTGCAGAAGCTCGGCCGCGCATTGACCAACGATGACCTGAAGGGCTCGACCTTCCTGCTTGCCGGCCACACCGACGCCGCCGGCGGCGACAACTACAATCAGGACCTGTCCGAGCGCCGCGCCGACTCGATCAAGCGCTACCTGATGGACAATTTCCACATCGCTGCAACCGACCTCGTGACCGTCGGATACGGCAAGAGCAAGCTGAAGGATCCGGGCCAGCCGCTGGCGGAAGTGAACCGCCGTGTGCAAGTGGTCAACATGGAAAACAAGACGACGGCGTCCAAATAACGCCGGATACAATCGGTCAAGTAACTCAGGTGGCACCGGGTAGAGTTTTGCAACGAACAAGCGTCCCGCCCTCTGGCGGGACGCGCATTCGTTTTGGGACCACCTTCGCGCCCGGCGCGATCCGCGCCACGGTCGCCGTTCTTTCGATTCCATTCCCAGTTTCCCTGGATTGATCCGGCCATGGCGCTTTCCGAAAACATCAAGCGGGCGGTCGGAGCGGTGATCTTTGCCGCGATCGCGGGCGGCTACTATTGGTGGGAGCACCGGCCCGAACCGGCCGAGAAGGAAACGCAGGGCCAGGCCCAGGTGGTCGTCACCAAATCCACCAATGCCTGTTTCTCCGACCAGGTGCGGGTCACCGGGTTTGTCGTGCCGCGCCGCGAGGCCGTCGTCGGCGCCGACCAGGAAGGCTCCAAGGTCACCGACCTGCTCGTCCGCGAAGGCGATGTCGTGACCGACAATCAGGAACTCGCCCGGCTCAGCGCGCCTTCGCAAGCGCCACAGCAGCAACAGCAGGGCGGCAAGGCCGGCCCGTCCTCGCTGCGCGCGCCCGCGCCCGGCCTCCTCACCGAGGTCCGCACCATTGTCGGCGCCCCGGCCTCGCCGCAGGCGGGCCCGATGTTCCGCATCGCCGTCAACAGCGAACTCGAGCTCGATGCCGAAGTGCCGAGCGTTCACCTGTCCAAGCTCAATCCCGGCGCCACCGTGCGCGTGACACGCGACAATGCCCCCGACCTGATCGGACGCGTTCGCCTGGTCTCGCCGCAGATCGACCGCACGACCCAGCTCGGCAAGGTCAGGATTTCGCTGACCAACAACCCGTCCCTGAAAGTCGGAATGTTCGCGCGCGCCAATATCGACGCCAAGCGCAGTTGCGGCGTCGCCGTTCCCCGCACCGCCATCGACCACCTCACCGTGCAGGTGATCAAGGGCAATACGGTGGAGACACGCAAGGTACGGGTCGGCCTGACCTCCGATACCAATACCGAAATCCTCGAAGGTCTCGAAGTCGGCGAAATCGTCGTGGCGGATGCCGGCTCTTCGCTCCATGATGGCGACAAGGTCACAACCATGTTCGCAGACGAACTCGATCGACGGGTACGCTGATGGCACTCAATATCTCGGCATGGTCGATCCGGAACCCGCTTCCTTCCGTCGTCTTCTCGATCATCCTGCTGGTGCTCGGCTGGGTGAGCTTCACCAAGCTCGCGGTGACGCGGCTGCCCTCGGCGGACATTCCCGTGATCTCGGTGGCGGTATCGCAATTCGGCGCCGCACCTGCCGAGCTTGAATCCCAGGTCACCAAGACGATCGAAGACGGCGTCTCCGGCGTCGAGGGCGTGCGCCACATCTCCTCATCGATCACCGACGGTCTGTCGGTGACCACGATCCAGTTCGCATTGGAGACCAACACCGACCGCGCGCTCAACGATGTCAAGGACGCGGTGACGCGCGTGCGCGCCAACCTGCCGCAGAACGTCAATGAGCCCCTGATCCAGCGCGTCGACGTGATCGGCCTGCCGATCCTCACCTATGCGGCGATCTCGCCGGGCAAGACGCCGGAGCAGCTCTCCTATTTCGTCGACGACGTGGTCAAACGCGCGCTGCAGGGCGTGCGCGGCGTCGCCCAGGTCGAGCGCATCGGCGGCGTCGAGCGCGAGATCCTTGTCTCGCTCGATCCCGATCGGCTGCAGGCCGCAGGCCTCACCGCCGTCAATGTCAGCCAGCATCTGCGCGGCACCAACGAGGACCTCGCCGGCGGCCGGGCCGAAATCGGCAAGAACGACCAGGCGATCCGCACGCTGGCCGGCGCCAAGACGCTGAACGATCTCGCCGGCACCATGATTCCGCTGTTCGGCGGCGGCGAGGTCCGCATCGACGACCTCGGCACCGTCACCGATACCATTGCCGATCGCCGCACCTTCGCCCGCTTCAACGGCGAGCCAGTGGTGGCGCTCGGCATCAAGCGCTCCAAGGGCGCGTCCGACGTGGTTGTCGCGGGCCTCGTGCAGAAGCGCATCGACGCGCTCAAGACGCAATATCCCGACGTCGACCTGAAGCTGATCGATACCTCGGTGAAATTCACGAACGGCAATTATCAAGCCGCGATCTCGACCCTGTTCGAGGGCGCGATTCTGGCCGTCGTCATCGTGCTGCTGTTCCTGCGCGACATCCGCGCCACCATCATCGCCGCGATCTCGCTGCCGCTGTCGATCTTCCCGGCGTTCTGGGCGATGGACCTGCTCGGCTTCTCGCTCAACCTCGTCTCCTTCCTCGCGATCACGCTGTCGACCGGTATTCTCGTCGACGACGCCATCGTCGAGATCGAGAACATCGTCCGCCACATGCGGATGGGCAAGACGCCCTACCGCGCGGCGCTGGAAGCCGCCGATGAAATCGGCCTCGCGGTGATCGCGATCTCGCTCACCATCATCGCGATCTTCGCGCCCGCAAGCTTCATGTCCGGCATCGCCGGGCAGTTCTTCAAGCAATTCGGCATCACGGTATCGGTGCAGGTGTTCTTCTCGCTGCTCGCCGCGCGGTTCGTCACGCCGGTGCTGGCGGCCTATTTCATGAAGCACCACGATCATGACGACCCGCCGCCGGGACGCATCCTGAACACCTATCACAGCGTCGTGGCCTGGTCGGTGAAGCACTACTTCATCACGGTCCTGATCGGGCTTGGTGTTTTCGGGCTCTCGATCTGGAGCATCACGCTGCTGCCGCAGGGCTTCCTCCCGGCACAGGACACCGCGCGCTCGCTGATGGCGATGGAATTACCGCCCGGCTCGCAGCTCGCCTATACCGAGCAGGTCACTGAGGACATCGTCGCTCGGCTGCGCAAGCGGCCCGAGGTCCAGAGCGTCTTCGTCGACGGCGGTCGCGTTCCGCCGGGCATCCAGGAGGTGCGGCGCGCCTCGCTGATCATCAACTATACGCCGAAAGGCAACCGCAGCATCACGCAGCGCCAGCTCGAGCTCGAGATCAGCAAGGAGCTCGAGAGCGTTCCCGACATCCGCTACTGGTTCCTCGACGAGAACGGCTTGCGCGCGATCTCGCTGGTGGTCACCGGCACCGACAGCAACATCGTGAACAACGTCGCCAACGAGCTGGCGACGCAAATGAAGCGGATCACGATTATATCGAACGTGACCCCGGAGACCTCGCTGGACCGGCCCGAGCTTCGCATCCAGCCGCGGGCGGATCTGGCGGCTCGGCTCGGCGTCACCACCGAAAGCCTGTCGCAGACCGTCCGCGTCGCCACCATCGGCGACGTCGGTCCGGCGCTGGCGAAATTCGACGCAGGCGACCGGCTGGTCCCGATCCGCGTCCAGCTCGAGGACGGCGCGCGCGGCAATATAAGGACGCTGGAGCAATTGCGCGTGCCGCTTGGCCAGCACGGCGAGAAGGGCGGCGTGCCGCTTTCGGTGGTGGCCGACATCAGGCTTGACCAGGGCCCGACCAGCATCAACCGTTACGACCGCGATCGCCAGGCGACCGTGGCCGCGGACCTCGTCGGCAACGCCGCGCTCGGCGACGCCATCAAGAAGATCAACGAACTGCCGGTCAAGAAGAGCCTGCCGAAGGGCGTGAAGGTCGGTCCGTCGGGCGACGCCGAAAGCCTGGACGAATTGTCGTCGGGCTTCGCCACTGCGATCACCGGTGGATTGATGATGGTCTATGCCGTGCTGGTGCTGCTGTTCGGCACCTTCCTGCAGCCGATCACCATCCTGTTCTCGCTGCCGCTGTCGATCGGCGGCGCGATCGGCGCGCTGCTGCTCACCGGCAAGCAGCTTACCACGCCGGTGTGGATCGGCATCCTGATGCTGATGGGTATCGTGACCAAGAACGCCATCATGCTGGTGGAATTCGCGATCGAATCCATTCACGCGGGCGTGCGGCGCGAAGAGGCGATGATCGATGCGGGCATGAAGCGTGCCCGCCCGATCGTGATGACCACGATCGCGATGGCGGCCGGCATGATGCCGAGCGCGCTCGCCTTCGGTGCCGGCGGCGAGTTCCGCTCGCCGATGGCGCTCGCGGTGATCGGTGGACTGTTGTTCTCCACCGTGCTGTCGCTGGTGTTCGTGCCGGCGATGTTCATGGTGATGGACGATCTCGGCGCGCTGATCTGGCGCTTTGGCAAGAAGCTCGTGGTCTCCTCCGAGGACGCCGACCATGGTGGCGACCATCATCAGCAGCCGCCGGCCCAGTCGCCGCCAAAACCGCCCGCGATCGCGCCGGCTGCCGAGTAAGCTCCGCCGTTTCAGAGCTCAGTTCGTCGCCTCGAAGTGCCTACGGCGCATCTGCTTGAGCACCGTGAGGGCGAGGACGGCGGTCAGCGCGTCGAGGCAGGCGACGACGATGAACACCGCGGTCCAGCTTCCGGTCGACTGCTTGAGATAGGCCGCGGCCGGGCCGCCGAAGATCGAGCCGACGCCTTGAGCGATGTAGAGGAAGCCGTAGTTGGTGGCGGCGTAGCGCGGCCCGAACGTGTCGGTCAGCGTCGCCGGGAACAGCGAGAAGATCTCGCCCCAGCCGAAGAACACGAGGCCGGTGAGCA
>Ga0207707_10006000_pt1 | contig 10634 bp, 15 predicted proteins | sample KBSC83BmetaG_FD_184336 | JGI IMG/M metagenome (GOLD analysis project Ga0207707, IMG submission 184336) | Corn rhizosphere microbial communities from Kellogg Biological Station, Michigan, USA - KBS C8-3B metaG (SPAdes) (version 2) | ecosystem: Host-associated > Plants > Roots > Rhizosphere ... | reverse complement strand
CAGGTGCGCCCGCGACGCCCGCCGCCACCCAGGAGGCCGCCGTGCCCGTAAAGTCCGTATACGGCGCGGCAACGGGGCCTGCTTCGATAGCGGTAGACGGCTCCGCGATGCCCACCTTATACGCTGCGACCAGTCCGGTTACTGGATCGGGAGCCGAGAGTTTCTGGTAGTCGTCGGGAGAACCGATATACATCCAGGATTGCGGCGATTCCGAAGGCCGGAACGGCAGCATGGTTACGCCGAACGTAGGACTCGAATTATCCAAAGTAGCTACTAGTGTCCCGTTATCCAGCCAGATTTGATTCGCGGAATCCCTCGCAAGGAAGCGGATCGCGAAGGCCGATGGGTTAACGGTGTCGTAAGCCTTGATGTCGGTGACTGAGCGCCCGCCGGTCGAAAACAGTAGCGTATAGCCAGGCCGTGTCTGAAGGCCCTGCGTGGGGGTCGAACGGACATTCTTCAGGCTTGCGTATTTGGTCGGGCCGATGGCGTCCGGGACATCGCGCAGGTTAACCCCATTGCAGATGAACCTCCAGCCCGTTGGCCGGTTGAACGAAAGTCCTTCATTGGGAGCCGAAAGAGCCATTAGAGAGCCCCTTGCGCAAGACGCGGGTTGCGTTCTTCATCCAACTGGCTGATTTCGTACTGCGGAAGCACGAACTGGCCAAGCTGGAGCAATTTGGAATTGTAGATGGACGCTCGCTTCATGAAACCCTGGAATAGCGGCAACGTATTCGCAAAAGCGCTCCCGCCCATTTTGAAAGCTGCCAAGTGCTGCGCATAGTCGAGCATCGTAGAGTAGTCATCTTTGCCGATCTGGATGAAGTCTCCAGGGTTCACTGGCACGGGAGCGTTCTGGACGACGCTTAGAAGCGCCGAGTACGGCCCAGCATCCGTCAATGGGAATCCGATAAGGTTCATCCCGGCGGTATAGCAGGAGCGTGGAGTCCCGCCGATTTTAGCCTGCCATCCAGGATTGAAATCGTCTCCATTGCGCACTGCATCGACGGGCATCGGCACGCCGTTCAGTTGGAGCGCCAAGACCGCAGGCGCCATCGCCAGCGCTTTGATGCCGTGGTCGTATCTCTGCTGGCAGTAGGCCTGCCGCAACGCATCTTTCGCGATACCCTCCCGCCCCAGGAGATTCTCCATTGCGTTCCACTTAATGAGCCAGGACCAATCATCAGGGACCACCAAAGACTGCGCTGAGGCAGTGCTGAACTTGGCTCCTCCGTTGACCGTCAGGAGATCGTAGCTACCGGGAACAGGTGGGGTGCGGTCCACATCGAAACTAACCGGAGGTTCCGTGCTCTGTATCCATGTGCGCGGCGCCCTCTGCCCCGCAACGGTCCAGCCGGGATCAAAGGCCCGCTTCTCCCACATATCGGTATTGCGAAGCGGGGTCACGCTGAACGGATAGGTGGTTGGGGTGTCCCACATCAGGTTGGGATCATCCCAATGAAACGGCGGCGTGGCGTCCCAGACGAGCAACACGCTCTGCGGAACCCATGCGACGCGGCGAATATCGATCACGGAATCCGGCAGAAAAATGCGCTGCTTGATGATCGGCGCGGTAACCGCTGAATTGACGACCGTACACCCGCTGGTCCCCAATACCTGATTCTGCGCTTGCGTGATGTTATCGAGGATGTCTTGCAAAGAGAACTGCGAAGATCCGGTCCAACTCAACGGGTAACTCGCGGTCGTCGGCTCCAGCAGGTGATATTCGATCACCTGAAGCAGTGAGTTATCCGTAAGCGTATACGGACGCAGCGAACCCACGCGCGAGGGGATGTCGTACCACCACTGGCCTTGGGTTAAATTGAACGTGAATTCAGAGCGCTGGAAGGACGTAAAAGCGTTCCACGTTCTGAGCGCTTCGCAGATGTAGGCGGTGATTTCTACGTCAGTCCAGAACTCGCGCGTCGAATCAGACAGGCTCTCATAAAGCCGCTGGGCGACATCGGCCTGTGCTTGCGCGAGGGTAGCGTAGGAATATCCGGGCATTCATTATTTGCCGTGATGCTTCTTGCTCAGTTTCCGATCCGCTTTCGCGTCCACACGTTTCTTGATGGCGGGACTGGCGAACTGGGTTGCGCGTCCCTTGGCCGCAACCGCATGAGCCTTATCTGGCTCCGGGTACGATCCAGGGCCAGGCGCTTTGCTCGGGACCGCGAAATCACTCTTCGGTAATGCGCGCCTCTCTGCCATTGTTAGTTTTGCCATGAGTCACTTCCTTTTGAACTTCTTCGTGCTGCTAGTGAACAACTTCGTCGATGCCTTCGGGCCGCGCTTGACTCCCGTGGTCTTGCCTTCTTTCGATTTCTCGGACATTAAAATCGCTACGGCTTGCTTCGGGTTCGTCACCTTCGGGCCAGTGGGAGATCCGCTGTTTAGCGTTCCCTGTTTGAATTCGGACATCACATTTGAACTAGGCATAATCCTCCTCACCATGCAGCGCCGGGGGACGCGCTGCCAGAGAGCGAATTGTAGTACCCCCACGCCGAGGCCCAAGTCCATCGCGTCTTTCGTTTCGTCAGGAAATTGTCCACGACTTCACGATCCTGCCTGCGGTATTCGCGGTAGAGTCGCGTATACTCGGCGTTCGCGTTCTGGATCAGGAAGCGGTAATCCGGTCCCTGGTCACGCGGGTTGTCGCCTTGATTCGCGGCGGCCCACTCGTAGGCGTATGCCCGCGATTTCGCCATAATGCAGTCTTCGCCTATCGCGGGCGGCAATTCATCGCCATCGTTGACGAAATCCGTACCCTTGCGGAGCATGGCAAGTTGCCAGGTGAGTTGATACTGCGGAACGCCTAGCGCGAGTTCAAACATCATCGACTTGTAGGTATTCGATGCCGGATTGAGGTCGGTCTGGTACCCCGCTACATGACTCGGGAAAGTTCCGATTAGCCGTTGTGGATCGCGTTCATCGAAGTAGGAACGTGGCCGGGTATACACCAGATCGTTGAAATTCACAATGTCGCGCACGTCGAGCCACGCCCAGAAATCAGGGATCGGCGAAGGATAGTAGCACTGGAAAATCTGGTACGATGCCGCGGTACTGGACGCTTCCTGGTAATTGCGGTCGAGCGTGGCGGTCATCGTGGCGTTGTCCCACTGCCAGATGTTGTAGATCGTCCCAACACCAATACGGAACTGCCGCTGGGTGATCGGCGTCGGAGGGCCTAATGCCTGCGCATTGATGGCTGTGGCTGCGACTGAATTAAAGACAATCGTGTTGACGCCCTGCGTTGTGGCGACGGTCCCGGCATTGATGATGTTGGGTGAAGTCCAGTTGGACTCGAACATGAGGAACGACCAAAGATTCTGCCGGCGCACATCCCGCCATGCGCGGTTTACGATTGTGGCCGCGTAGTCCGGGGCGAGCTTAGGCACCACCCCGCACAATTCCTGCCACATCGTCGAAAACGACATTGGAGAGACTTACCCGCCGACGTATTCCATGCGCACGAATTCGCTCGAAAGATTGGTGTTGTTGGCGGCTTCGGTGCCGTTGGCCGCGATCCATTTGAGCGTGACGTTGTTCGAGCCAGTGGGGACGGCTCCCGCTATGTTATTGTTGCTTGTCGCCGGGGACTGCCCAACCGGGTAGTAAACTTGTCCGGTATAGTTGCCGCTGTTGTTCTTGTTGAAGCTGACGCTGGAGCGAACCTGGTCGAACCGGCCCCAGCCAAACGTGGAGGCCGTGATGGTTTCGCCGCCCGCGACGTAAGACACGGGGCCGTTGTGTACCGCGACAATGAGGTTGCTGGACCCGCCAATCGGTGTCGGGTATCCGGGTAACGCTTGATCCGCCATTCGAGTCTCCTTGTTTTCAGCGCCCAAACGCAGAAAAGGCCCAGCGAGTTCCAGTCGATACTGGAGCTTGCTGGGCCTCCTGATACGCCTATGGCGTCTGAAGAATCCCTAACTCTTACACTATATGCGAGAACGGCTTACGATACAACAGGTTCAGACGACTTCTCCTGCGGCGCGTACTTCGCATTGAGGATCTGGTAGAGGGACGCGGGGGGCTGGCGGTTCCTCTCGGCGTCCGACATCAAGTAGGGGTCCCAGTAGCCGCGACGGTTGAGGCGTAGACCGATGCCGTAACGGGCAGCAATGCCCTTGCGGTATTGTTCGTCTTTGTATGGCGATTGATCCGGGTAACGGGAAACGCCGGTCGCGGGGTCGATCATGCCCTGTTCAATCTTGAACTCGCCCTTCCTGTGAACCACTACCTTGCCGCTATCCACCTTGCTCGATTTACCTTTGAGCAGTTCGTAATTGCCTTCGGAGATGTCGTCCCGATTGTCCTGCGAGGATCGACGGCCGAGGGGAAGGCACCCGCCGCACTTGGCGCACGCGAACTCGATCTGCTCTTTGTAGTCCTTAGGGGTTTTCTTCCACCATCCCGGTTCGCTCACGTCCCAACCGCCGGGACCGTCAAACAGGTAATCCAACTCTCCCGCGACTTCGCAGAAAAACGCGCCCTTGGGCGTGATGCCGGGGGACCATGCATTCTGGACCCAGCAATTCCAGGCGGCAGCGTGAAGGTCCTTGATGTCGTCGTAATACTCACCAGCCGCAACCAACATCGGAGCGTGCATGATAGTCGAAACGCTGTGGTCGTTGAGTAAAATATTTCCGTATGTCTCGCAGATCACGTCGCGCAGCTTGTAATACTTCTCGCCCTTCGGAAACGTGGTCCACAGACCCAGTTGTTCGCGTGGGAACTTGGAGCCGAGGTAGCGTGATTGCTCCGCGAAAAATGGCGAAATGCAGGGATCTCCGCCGATTAACCCGATCATTCGCGGGTATCCCTCAAGGGAGTCCACGATGCGCTTGAACTCATCCAGCGTCATCATGTACGGACGTTTTGCGTGGCCTACTAGATGCGTGCAGTTTGCGCACTCTAACACGCACGCATTTGTGGTACAAATTTGCAGCGTTTCAACTTCAAAAATTGCCTTCATGCGCTCTCCTAGCTATCCGGGCTCATCGCCACCATGTTCCGTGCCGTGTCATCGGTCACATCAGGCTTGCCGTCGTCTCCGGGAAGCTGGTAGCCATCCACCATCATCGCCCAGATCGCATTACAGCGACGGTCCCGCCCGCGGCCAAAGTATTCAACCACCGGGCGCTGCACGCTGTCATAGCCGTAATCGTGACCAGCGACAATCTTGCGAGCTAGCGGCGCCCAAAGCCGTAAATCCTCACGCACGCTTTCGTAGTCATGGGAAGCGTCGATAAATACCATATCGACCGTGCCTTCCATCTTTTGGACGATTGCGGCCGCTTCCGCGCTGGGTTTTTCTACAACCCGTAAATTCTCGAAGTCTCCGACGTTCTTATAGAAGTCTGCCCGGAGGTCCAGTTTCTCGTCACGAATGAACGGCTGGTGCTCGATTGAGCCATGAAAGTGATCGACCGCGATAACCCGAGGGCAACCGGAGGTACAGAGCGCGAAAGTCGAACGTCCGCGCCACGATCCTATCTCGACGACGGATTGCATGTGCTTGGCGGTCTCGTACAGCCAGTTGAGCTCGCGACCGTCCATCCAGCCGTGGATGTGGTCGCCGGGCGAGTAGAGAACGTCACCCACCTATTTCACACCCCACTTCTGCTTGAACTCCGCCACCTGATCGCCGGTCATCAGACCCCACCCGCCGACGCTTTGCTGGTTACTCAGGACCGCCAACAGCTTTTCGAGTTTTTCATGCGCGGGAATCGCGTAAAGATGGAACAGAAATGGCGACGCCGGAACTCCTGTGTTCGTGCGCCATCCAAGCCGGCCCGAGATTTCCGTGATCGTATCGTGCTTGAGCCCAAAGCGGGCGATGTTGCGCGATAGCAGATAGTCGTCAATCAGGTGGTTGTCGTTGAACATCCCGCTGTTATGTTCGCCGATGGTCGGATGGATGCGCTTTATCGCTTCCGCGAACGAAATATCCGGCGGATGCCATAGATCCAGGCACCAATCGGAGGCGATTGCCAACCAGTTGCACGCGCCTATTGATCGCCCATCCCGAAGGAAATAATTGTCGAGCGTATAGCGGACGCCGTTCATGTCCTTGCCGTTGAAGCAAACCGTGTCCTTATGCAGGTGGGCGGTGATATCGAACATTTCCGGGTTCACTAGCGCGTCTGAATCCATGAAGATTGCCCAGTCGTCGCCGCGCTCCCGCGCCAAATCATGAATTTGGAGCTTTTCTACGACAATCGGCCAATCCGGGAATTTGCGTTCCGTGATGACGACAAACTCTGCCTCGATCTTATTGGCCCAATGCTGCATAAACGGATACGTTAGGGCCGTGATCTGGGGCTCATAGTTATTCACGTTGAGCGTGTAGAGCGTTTTCTTGATGGGCTTCACTTAGGCCATGTTAGCCTAAGTAGCAACTAGTGTAAAGGTGTAATTTTACACAATTAGCCGAGGCGCTTGAGTGTGAATGGGAAGATCCGGTCGAGGATGCGCCCGAAACCGCTCCGGTAGGCTTCCGGTAGCCGTTGTTTGACATATTCCTTGCCGAACATTTCCTCGACGCGCCTCTTCTGCTCGGGGTTGTGGGCGATGGCTTGCGCGGCCAGAAGACGGCCTTTCTCGCGGGCTATGTTGTCGTCGAAGGAGGATGAGTTAATCATGATGGCAGCCTTTGGCGGTATTGCGGGTGAGAGGTCCAGAGCCTTACAAAATACTCACGCTTGCCGTACTTCTCGATTACGTTCGCCATTTCTGCTGCGCCGCGAAGATCCAGAATCGTCAGTTGATTTGAGAATAGTCTGCGAAGCATAAAAATTGGTGGGGCTGCCATACTCACGCGGTACTGGATGCATCGGCCTCCCGCGCTTTCAGGACCTAGGCCCCACCCTCGAATTATGGCATTAAACGGCCAGTAATCCAATAAAAAAAGGGGCCGCTTTCGCAGCCCCAAAGGTTCACTCGGAGGAAAAATCAAGAACGCTTCGCAAACCGGCCCCTGCTATCGCGCGGCGGTTTTGCTGGAAAGCAAATACGCGCGATCGTGAGCGCCAGGATCGCGCTCAACACGATCAGGCAGGGCTATGGACGCCCAGAACACATCGTTACCAGCGGAACGTGCGGTTAATTCCCATGTCGATCAGCGACAGGTTGTTATTGCTAGGCAACTGCTCCGCCACCCCGACGAAACGGACGAGCGCCTGGTCAATGGCGATCTGGAAGTAGGTCTGATTGGCCGCATTGTTGGACCCCATATCGAAGCTGCCGACATCCGCCGCATTGGCGTTATTGCCAGCCGCGGTCAGATAGACCCCGCCGCCGATGGCCGCATTCGCGCTCAGTGTGGTCCGGAACTTGACCGTGGCCTTGCCGGATTCCTGAATCCATCCCATATTCGTCTTGGTGATGTTGTTGATGAACACCCCCGCAAACAGCGAAACGCCGTGGTTGGCGGGCTCGTCGGAATTGACGGTGTAAGTGCCGTCATATGCTGCGGTGGCCGCGCCATTCGCGTTGTTGCAATCCCACACGCATCCGTGGCCAAGGGTGGGCGCAGAGGTCGAATTGGCCGTTACCACATAGCGGTAGGTTCCTGTGTACAGGTTCCCAACCGTGTTATTCGAGTATGCCGTTGCGGTCAGCGGATCAAGGATGATGCGGTCTCCCGGAATGTTCTGAAGGTACTGTGAGGCAGTGAGTCCCGAAGGCGCCGAGGAGATCTGGCCGCCGATAGTTGGGAGGTCACCGTTGTTATTCGCGTTCAGGCGCCCGACGAGGTACGGGGCGGCCTGCTTACTGAATCTACCTGCTGCCATCTTGAATCTCCTTTTCCGCCCTTATCGGGCCGTACAAATTCGGCTGCTCTGAGCCACTGTCAAAATCCAAAACCCACGATCTGCGCGTTGTCGCGCGGGCTTGGGGTGTAAATATTCATTGCTGCCTTATAAAACGCCACGACCAGATCCGGGTTGGTCTGAGTGCGGATCAGCGGAGTGAAGTTGTGGTTGTACTCCGGGTCATCGGTCGGCCGCAATTTCCAGTCCTGCAAGCGGAACCAGAAGAACGGCTCGCCGGGATTACAGGAAGTCGATGCCGGATAATTCGAGATTGCCGTAACGTTCGAAGGCGAGGTAAACGCCGCGGGCTTGATGCTCGAAGTCTGCGACAGGCCGCTCGGCAGCAATGTACCGAACTTGGTTGAAGGGCAGAGCTTATCGACATGGATGAAGGCTTCGAGAATCTTGAATCCAGTCAATCCGATGCGAACGTCGGTTTCCTGCGCGAATCTCTGTTTGGGTTCCTCGCGCATCGCGATGTACTGGAAGCAGGCCTTGTTGCAAAGTCCGGTATCGGGCGGCTGGACGCAGTTCAGATAGGCACCGAAGAGGGTCCCGTAATTGACTTGACCGACAGCGCCCGACTGATCGCCAGCCCAAATCGGCACTGAGTTGAGGGTATTGCCGACCACGCCGTTGCGAGTTTGACCGCCGTAGGTCGAGTAGACGTTCCCCATCCATCCGGGGTTCACGCCGTCATTCAGCGCTTCATCCGCTCCGTCGATGAAGATGGAGCGATTGGGGGTGACGGTCGAGGCCGCCGCTTGGCCATGCTGGTAGAAATCGATGTTGAGATCGGTCGAGCACGCCTGGACGGCATTCTCGTAGTACATATCGTAGATCGAGACAGCAGCCGCGGGGCCGTTGTTGACTACGCCGATCTGGAACAGGTTGAGCGCGATGTCTTCCTTGTATGCGCGCGGAGGGAAGCCCATGGCGCCGAGCACCTGGACTTCGGATACCTGCACGTCCGCTCCGGGCTGGTACGCGCCGCCATTGACACGGTTGTACATGAACGGCTCTTGCATGAACAGGCCGCCCGTGAACGGGTCGTTGGAGCCGTAATAGCGCATAATGCGCTGCCACGCACCGTCAACGAAGAAGTTGTCCTGCACGGCATCCCTTCGGAGGTCTTGCAAAGTTCCCGCGCTAAGCTGATCAAACAATGGATCTTGTGCCACGATTTACGCTCCTAGTTGGGTTGCCCCGTGTATTGATTTTTCAGCGCCCGCTCTAGGCGCGCGTTACGGCGATCCTGTGGCAACTGCTCCCACGGGAACTTGGAATCACTATTCCTCTGCGGAATGAAGGGCTGCCGCGAAAGCGCCGGTTGACGCAACATTGGATTGCCGTATTTGGCAGCCATTGCGGCCCGTTCTTCCTCGCGGATCTTGTCGTCGTGTGCCTTCTGCGCAGCCTCGGCAGCGGCATTGCGTTTGCCATTGAAGTCGAACTTACTGGCAACGTAGGCGTCGAGTTGCTGTTTCGCTGCAATCGCTTCCTCGCGGAGCGCTGTCATGCCCCGCTTGCCGTTCTGCCCCACGTACTCATAGAGCGACTTTCCGCCACTCAATGCCCGATACTCCTCGTTCAAGTCCGCAGCCATCGCAATCGCTCGTCCTTCTGCGTCGGCAAACTGCGCGTAACCGCGCTGCAGATCGTCTTCGGTGACGAGCTTGTGGTCTTTCGGATTAAACGTGCCGGAGACTTCAGGAGTCGCTGGCTTCACCTCATCGGCGGGGAGTAATCCAAGGTCCTTGACGATGGCAAGGCGCTCGCGCAACTGCGCCGCTTCAAGACGCGCGGCGGCTGCAATTTGCTCTTGCTTGGCGATGTGCGGGTTGGCGGTCTGCTCGCGCCATGTTTCGTAGGTGTCGCGCTCGGCTTTGAACTGGTCGCGCTCACCTTCGATCTTGGCAAAGTAGTTCTCAAACGTCTGCCGGAATTTAGGATCTGCCAATTGCGGGGCCATTGCTTCAATGTCGGTGTCAGAGTAGCCGTTGGCTTTGAGCACGTCTTCGAGCTTCGGCATTACTTATGGCCTCCCTTCGCCTTCATATGTTTCGCGTGCTTCTTCATGTGCTTTTTCATGTGAGGCATGGGGCCTTTCCCACCAGGGGCGGCCTCCTGTGAAATCTTCATGTCATGCTTGCGAACTTTGATCTGTCCACCCATCGCGATTGCTCCTAGGTTGGCGGCGTCTGCGGTTCAGGCGCCGGCCCAGCGGAAAGAATCTTCGGTTGCATCCGCGTCACGGCGTTCATGATGTCGCGGACCTCCGGTAATGTGTCGGGGTATTTCATCCCCAATCTGCGAACTGCGGTGACCACATCCGCAATCCATCCCTGCGCCTGGGCGCTCTGGTCCGGTACACCGGGAGCCGGGGAGGGAGGGATACCACCGGGAGCAGCGCCTTGTGGATCGACGCCAGCTGGGGGTGGGAGTGGTCCGCCAGGAGTCATGCTTACTTGTGAGCTTTCTTGTGGCTCATGCCCTTTTTGTGGTGCTTCAGGTGGTCGCCGACTTCGCCCTTCTTGTCGGTCATGTCGCCCTTGGCGTGGAACTTGCCGCCGCCGATCTTTCCCTTTACCGCTCCACCGTCGTTCGATGCCATGTCAAATCTCCTTTGTCCAAACGCAAAAAGGCCCACCAACCGCCTCCCCTAGAGTGCGATTGGTGGGCCTTCTGGTACGACTGCTCGCCGCGAAGAATCCCTAAAATGTTCTAACGCCTACAAGTCTGAATCAGAAACCCCTTTATTGTCAAGCGATAGTTTAGCGCGCTCTTCAAGGTTTATGGCTTGGGCCGAACCTT
>Ga0207707_10005998_pt1 | contig 10637 bp, 9 predicted proteins | sample KBSC83BmetaG_FD_184336 | JGI IMG/M metagenome (GOLD analysis project Ga0207707, IMG submission 184336) | Corn rhizosphere microbial communities from Kellogg Biological Station, Michigan, USA - KBS C8-3B metaG (SPAdes) (version 2) | ecosystem: Host-associated > Plants > Roots > Rhizosphere ... | reverse complement strand
TTGAAGAACCAGGCTGATGTCGGGATGAGCGATCAGCTCGCCGGATCGGCTGACCGCGTAGGCGTAGCCGGCCTTGCCGATGGTGATGCTCGAGATCAGATCGCCGATGTATTTGAGATTGACCTCAGCTTGCAGCACGCCGATCACGTCGCCGGCAAAGCGCTCGATCGGCACGGCGATGGTGATGTAAGGCTCCGAGCCGCGCACGAAATAGACCGGGCTGAAATAGGATTTGCCCTGCCGGGCGACTTTGAACGGCGCGGACGATGAAAGATCTTTCTTCGCATCGGGCAGAACCGTGCGCAGGCGCGAGGCCTGCACCTGAATGATGCCGTTTTCGTTGAGCGCGATCGCTTCGGTGACTGCGGGCGCGATCAACAAAAGCTTTTCCAGCTCGAAGCGGAAGTCCGGCGTGAGTCCCTTGGGCGCGATATCGCGGCTCTTGGTCGCGCCCTTGAGCACGTTGTGAATTTCCTGGACGAAGTTTTCGATCTTGGAAGCGGCGCCCGCGGCGATCTCTTTTTGCAATCGCGCCAGTTGATCGCGGCTTTCGTGATAGCGAAAATAAAGCTCGAGCGATCCGCTTACGATCAGGCCGCCGCCGATGAGCAGCACGGAAATAAGAAAATAATCGCGCACCAGCCGCCCGCGGCGCGGCGCGTCGGCGTTCCTTCGAAGCCCTCGGCGAATTCTCTCAGCCCATATGCTCATGGTTGCACAGTTACCTTATCACGTTGTCGGCTCGGGCGAGCACGTTGGGAGGTATGGTCATGTCGATCTGCTTGGCGGTTTTGAGATTGATGGCAACGTCGAATTTGGTCGGTTGTTCCACGGGAATCTCCGACGGTTTGCTTCCCTTGAGGATCTTGTCGATGAGCGCGGCGACCCGCGTGAAGCGTTCGTTTTGATTCGGGCCGTAGGAAATCAAGCCGCCTTTGGCGACGAATTCGCTGCGAACAAAGATCGACGGCAGGCGCTTTCTCGCCGCCAGACGAGCGATCAATTCTTGATTCGCCGCGGTCAACGCGCTCGACAATATCGCGACCGCCGCACTGCGCGCTTTGACCGCCTGCTCAAAGGCCGTTTCATACTTGTCGGTACTGCTTACTTCGAGAGAATAAAGCCGCAGGTTTAGCGGTCGCGCCGCCTTTTGACTTTCCTGCCATTCCTGTTGCGAGCTCTGATTTTTAGGATCCCAAATCACCGCCACGCGAACCAGATTGGGAACGGTCTCCTTGAGCAATTCGAGACGCTTGCCGGCCAGGATCGACTCGATGCTGGTGAAACCGGTGAGATTTCTTCCCGGCCGCGCCAGGCTATCCACCAGTCCGGCCGCGACCGGGTCAGTTACGTCGAGAAAGACGATCGGGATCGTATCGGTGGCGTTTTTGAGAGCGATGGCTCCCGGCGTACCCGGAGTCACGAGTAAATCGACTTTGAGGGCGACCAATTCTTTCGCCAGCTCAGGAAGGCGATCGAGCCGTTGTCCCGCGTACCGGTATTCAATAGCGATGTTTTGGCCATCCGCGTAGCCGCTCTCGCGAAGCAGACGAACAATTTCTTCCTGGCCGCGGTTTCGACTCGCGACCGCGGAAAGCCAACCGATCTTCGCGCGCTTTGTCGGCTGCTGCGCCTCGGCGGAGTAAAGCGCGAAAAGCAGAGCGCCCAAACCGAGGCACAAAACGCGCTTGCTCATGCCGCTGCCTTGCGATTAATCCGGTTCATCGCGTCTTTCCTGCGCCGCAGTCGGCGTGTGTGTTTTCACCGGATCACCTTGCTGGCGCGCGACAAGACCGGCTCGGGAATCGTCACGCCGAGCTGTTGGGCGGTCTTGAGATTGATTCCAAGATCGAATTTGGTCGGCTGCACCAAGGTCAAGTCGCCGGGTTTCTTGCCCTTGAAAATCTGATCGACATATTCCGCGGCACGGCGGGAGAGATCCGGCAAGTTGACGCCGTAACTCATCAATCCGCCGGCATCGACGAACGCCGCCCGGTCGTAGACCGCCGGCAGCCGGTGCTTGAGCGCAGATTGCGCGATGCGCGAAACCTGGCTGTTGAACAATGCGTCGCTCAGAATGAAGAGAGCGCTCGAACCCGTCTTGGCCGCGCCGGCGATGGCGCCGTCGAGTTCGTTGGCGTTTTGCGCCGACACCGAGTTGAACATCAAACCCAACGCCTGGGCGCCGAGCTGCGCGTCTTTCAGGCTCGCGCTGTGGCCGGGATTTTTCGGATTGGACAGCGCTGTGAGCGAATTTGCCTTGGGCAGGATTTCCTTCACCAGCTTCATCCGCGCGCCGAAGAAATCGGCGGACAGACGGCCGACGCCGGTGACGTTGCCGCCGGGATGCATATAGCTCTGGATCAATCCCGCCTCGACGAGATCTCCCGCGCCGGCGACGACGATGGGAATAGTACTTGTGGCTTTCTTGGCGGCCACCGCCACCGCCGTGCCGCCGACCACGATCACATCCGGTTTTTGTTCCACCAATTCGCGCGCGAGCGGCGCCAGGCGCTCGGTTTTGCCTTCGCCGAAGCGATACTCGAAGGCGATGTTCTTGCCCTCTTCATAGCCCAACTCGCGCAGCCCCTGGCGCAGGCCTTCGTCGCGGGACTTGTTCAGAGCTTCGGTGCTCGACACCAGCACGCCGAGCTTCCAAACCCTGGCCGGCTGCTGCGCCGACACATTGGCGACCAAGGTCAATATCAAAGCTGCCGTCAGCCATAGTAAATGTCTTCGCATGATCTGCTTTACTCCCGAGGATTGTTTTAATCGTTAGCTCCTTATTCCGGGCTTCATTTAATCATCGGATCGTCCCGCGCGTCAAAACGTGGTTAACCCCGCCGGACCCATCGAAGGTTCGAATCAAAAAGCCCGAGCTAAAAATGCCGTCTTCAAGCCTCGATCGGTCCGTGGGTTCGATCCGATAATCCAAAATCGAAAATCTAAAATCCAAAATCATTTGATGACCCGATCCGCCCGCGCCAACACGTTCGACGGAACCCTGACGATTTTGGATTTTTGATTTCCGATTGTGGATTTTAACCTCACCGAATCACTCGATCTGCTCTCGCCAAAACGTTGGGCGGAATCTCCAGGCCGATCTGCTTGGCGGCTTTCAGATTGACGAACTCAAACTTTGTCGGCTGCTCAACTGGCAGATCGGCGGGCTTCGCGCCTTTCAAAATCTTGTCCACGTAGCTAGCGGCGCGTCGGAACAATTCGGCAAAGTGTGGCGCATAACTCATGAGCCCCCCGTCTTGAACATATTCCGTGGCAAAAAACATCACGGGGAGGCGGCTCTTCACCGCGAGGTCTACAATCTGTTTTCGTTGAGAATTGAGGACGGGGCTCGCCAGTATAAGGACCGCGTCCGCACCCCGCTTCCCTATAGATAGAAATGCAGTCTCGATATCGTTGGAATTCAGTATGTCCAGATATTGGAGCTGCACACGGAAGACTGCGGCAGCGAGTTCCGTCTCTCTTAAAGATTGCGTGTTTCCAAGCTGCGTCGAAGTTCCAAGGACAGCGATGCGCGAAAGCCGGGGAAGAATCTCCTTCAGGATCTCCATCTGTTTCCCACTCAGCTCGGGAGCGAGCGTGGACAATCCAGTAATGTTCCCTTCAGGCCTCGCTAGGCTGGCGACGAACCCCGATCCAACCGGATCGGCATCTTGCGCCATGACAATGGCAATCGTGGATGTTGCTTTCTTGGCCGCGCGCGTTGATGACGGACCGGTCGTGACGATAACGTCTGCATTCAGGCGAACGAGCTCGGCTGCCAGCCGGTTCAACGGATCCAGTTTGCCGTTTGCGTATCGAGAATCGATGACGACATTTTTTCCCTCGATGTATCCACGCTCCGTCAGACCCTGCCGAAAAGCCTGGTAGCGGCCCGCAATAGAGGAAGCTGAGACCGCGCTTAGGAATCCTATGCTCGGGAGTCTCGCCGGCTGCTGCGACGCGGCTGTCGAGCATAGATCAAAGAGCACAGCGCAAAGCGCAAAGCAGAAGATATTTTTTCGCGTTGCTCTTCCAATCCCAATCTAAAATCCAAAATCCAAAATGGTGTCATCTGATCACCCGGTCCGCCCGCGCCAGCACATTCGGCGGAATTGTCAGACCGATCTGCTTGGCTGCTTTTAGATTGATGATCAGCTCAAAGTTCTTGGGCTGCTCCACCGGTAGATCGGCAGGCCTGGCACCTTTAAGGATCTTGTCCACGTAGGTGGCGGCGCGACGGGACAAGTCGGCAATGCTCACGCCATAACTTATAAGTCCTCCGTCTTCGACAGCTTCTTCCCTGGCGTATATCGCCGGGAGCCGGCTCTTTACCGCGAGTTCTACAAACTGTTTTCGCTGAGAAATTAGCACGGGGCTTCCCAGCACAAGGACTGCGCCAGCGCGCTCCTTGCTTGCGGCTCGAAATGCAGTCTCGATATCCTTTGATTCTCGTACTTCCAGATATTGAACCTGCACCCGGAACGCCTCTGCGGCGATGTTGATCTCTGTTAATGCTTGCGGGATGCCCGGTCTGGTGACATCCCCGAGTACGCCCACACGGGAGAGCTTGGGGACGATTTCCTTCAGAAGCTCCAGTTGTTTTCCGCTTATCTCCGGGGAAAGAGTGCTTAGCCCTGTGATGTTCCCGCCAGGTAGCGCGAGGCTGGCGACGAACCCAGAGCCGACGGGGTCATCATCGAACACCATGACGATGGGAATCGTAACAGTCGCTTGCTTGGCAGAACGGGTGCTTGTCGGCGCTTCGGCGACGATTATATCTACCTTGAGACGCACTAGCTCGGCTGCGAGCGAAGGCAGACGATCGGATTTGCCCTCCGCAAATCGCCACTCGATGAAAATGTTTTTTCCCTCTACGTACCCTAACTCGCGCAGACCCTGACGGAATGCCTCGACACGGGCCGCGATAGCGGAATAGGAGGCAGCGCTTAGATATCCTATCCGAGGGATTCTCGTCGGCTGCTGCGCCTGGGCCATAGCCCCACACAACGTCAGTGAGATAACGACTGTGAGAATCTCCACCCATTTTAGATTTTGGATTTTAGATTTCCGATTGTCGGATCGAAAATTCGGAAATTGCGTCCAGATTCTTTTATCCATTTGTTTTTTCCTAATCAAAAATCGGCAATCGAAAATCTAAAATTAGATCACTTGACCACCTGATCCGCCCGCGCCAACACGTTCGGTGGAATCGTCAGACCGATCCGTTTTGCAGCTTTTAAGTTGATGACGAACTCAAACTTCGTCGGTTGCTCAACGGGAAGATCGGCGGGCTTGGCCCCTTTAAGTATCTTGTCTACGTAAGTGGCGGCGCGGCGGGACAAGTCGACGAAATTTGTCCCGTAGCATATAAGGCCACCATCATCCACAAATTCTCGCCTGTCGTATATCGTTGGCAGCCGGCTCGTTACCGCGAGGCCTGCAAGTTGTGTTCGCTCATTAACGAAGACAGGGCTCTGCAGCACGAGGAGTGCGTCAGCACGTCCCTTGGCTGCAGCGCGAAATGCGGTTTCAATAGTTTTGGGACTTAGAACGTCAAGGAATTGAAGCTGCACCCCCAACGCTTGTGCGGCGAGCTCCGTCTCTTTTAACGCTTGTGCGTTGCCCGGGGTGGTTGAACTGGCGAGTACGGCCACCCGGGAGAGCCTCGGAATAATATCCTTCACTAGTTCCAGCCTTTTCCCGTCCATCTCCGGGGCAAGAGTGGACAATCCAGTAATGTTACCACCAGGCCGCGCCAGGCTGGCGACGAGCCCGTTCCCAACAGGATCGGGATCCTGCGCCGTGACGATGGAAATTGTAACCGTTGCTTGCTTGGCAGCACGGGTTGCTGCCGGACCACTCGTGACGATGACGTCTACCTTGTGACGGACCAGTTCAGCCGCAAGGCCAGGTAGCCGGTCAGCTTTTCCCTCCGCATATCGCCACTCAATGCCAATAGTTTTTCCCTCCACGTACCCAAGCTCGCGCAGACCCTGCCGGAATGCCTCGATGCGGGCCGCGATAGTGAAAGGGGAGTCAGTACTTAGATATCCTATCTGGTGGAATTTCGTTGGCTGTTGCGCCTGAGCCTGCGCCCCATACATTGTGAATGTGATGACGAGAGCAATAATCCCAACCAATTTTAGATTTGTGATTTTGGATTTTTGATTGTCGGAACGAGATCGAAATCGCCGCCGGATTATTTCACACATCTTTCGCGTCTCCTCAACCGCAAAACGCATTACTCCCGCCTACCGAATCACCCGATCCGCGCGCGCCAGCATCTTCTGTGGAATCATCAAGCCGATCTGATTGGCCGCTTTAAGATTGACGATGAACTCGAACTTCGTTGGTTGTTCGATGGGGATGTCGGCAGGCTTGGCACCTTTCAAAATCTTGTCGACATAAATGGCGGCACGCCGGTCCAAGTCCAGAATGTTCACGCCGTAAAACATAAGCCCACCGGCTTCCACAAACAGGCTGTGGTGGTATATCGCGGGGAGCCGGTTCTTTGCGGCGAGGTCGACAATCTGTGTTCTCTGAGAAATGAGAATGGCGCCGTTTATCGTGAGGACTGCCTGAGCCCGCCCCGTGGCTGCGGCTCGAAATGCCGGCTCAATATCCTTGGAATCTAGTACGTCTAAGTATTGAAGCTGTACCTTGAATGCCTTTGCGGCGAGCTCGCTCTCTCTTATCATTCGTTTGTGGCCTGGGACGGTCGAAGTGTCGAGGACGGCCACGCGGGAGAGCTTAGGGACGACCTCTCTCAGAATCTCCAGCCTTTTCCCGCTTAGCTCCGGGGCAAGGGTCGACAGTCCTGTAATGTTTCCGCCAGGTCGCGCCAGGCTGGCGACGAACCCACTGCCAACAGGATCGGACTCGTTCGTCGTGACAATGGAAATCGTAGAAGTTGCTTCCTTGGCGGCACGGGTTGCTGTCGGACCAGTCGTGACGATAGTATCAACCTTGAGATGCACCAGCTCTCCCGCGAGCGCTGGGAGGCGGTCGAGTTTTCCGTCAGCAGATCGCCACTCAATGATTATGTTTTTCCCCTCGACGTAGTTAACTTCGCGCAGGCCCTGGCGAAATGCCTCCATGCGGGCCGCGATAGCGGAAAGGGGGGGAGCAGCTAGGAATCCTATCCGCGGAACTTGCGCCGGCTGCTGCGCCTGAGCCACGGCCCCAGTCACCACGAGCACGAACGCAATTACCGAAAGCCTCACCGATTTTGGATTTTCGATTTTGGATTTTAGATCATCGAACCAAGAATCCGGCCATCGCATCCAACGTTTTCCATTCATTCTCTTCGCCCCTAATCGAAAATCGGCAATCGAAAATCTAAAATGTCATCTTATGACTCGATCCGCCCGCGCCAGCACATTCGAAGGAATCGTCAGGCCGATCTGCTTGGCGGTTTTCAGATTGATGATGAGCTCAAACTTTTTCGGTTGCTCCACGGGCAACTCGCTAGGCTTGGCACCTTTCAAAATCTTGTCCACATAGACGGCGGCCCGACGGTACAGGTCGGTATAGCTTGGGCCGTAGTACATAAGCCCCCCTTCATCCACATATTCTGGTCTGCCGTAGACCGTCGGGAGTCGGCTCTTTACCGCGAGGTCCGAAACCTGTCTTCGGTTAAAATAAAGGACGCTGGTCGACAGCACTAAAACTGCGTCAGCGTGCTGTTTGCTTGCCTCTCGGAATGCAGTCTCGATATCTTTCGGACCGCGTACCTCTAGATATTGAATCTGCACCCCGAGACCATCTGCGTCGACGTTGATCTCTCTTAACGCTTGGGGGCTACCCGGTTGGGTCGCATTTCCGAGGACGGCCACCCGTGAGAGCGCGCGAACGATTTCTTTCAGAAGCTCCAGTTGCTTTCCGCTCATCTCCGGAAAAAGCGTTGACAGACCCGTGATGTTCCCGCCCGGTCGGGCAAGGCTGGCGACAAACCCCGAGCCAACAGGGTCGTCATCAAACGCCATAACGATAGGAATTGTAGAAGTTGCCTGCTTGGCAGAGCGGGTTGCTTGCGGACTACCCGCAACGATGACGTCTACCTTGAGACGCACCAGGTCAGCCGCAAACGCGGGTAGGCGATCAAGCTTTCCCTCTGCGTATCGATACTCAATGACAATGTTTTTGCCTTCCGCGTAGCCAAGCTCGTGCAGACCTTGTCGAAATGCCTCCATGCGCGGTGCTGACACACGGGCTGCGCTTAGCCATCCAATCCGAGGGGCCTTCTTGGGCTGCTGCGCCTGGGCTCGAACACTAAGACCCAGGGCCAAAACGCAAACCGCAACAGATAAAATGTTTCTATTCATCGTTCTCCCTCACGCCTAGAAGTTTCGTCTCATGGCTCACTTGATCACTTTATCCGCCCGCGCCAGCACATTGGGCGGGATCGTCAGGCCGATCTGCTTTGCGGCTTTGAGATTGATGACCAGTTCGAACTTGGTCGGCTGCTCGACGGGAATATCAGCCGGCTTGGCGCCTTTGAGAATCTTGTCGACCATCACCGCCGGCCGCCGGTAGGCTTCGATCTCATCATGTCCGTAGGACATCAATCCACCGTCGGCAACCTCAGCCTTGGAATTGAATATTATGGGCAGCTTATTTTTTGCCGCCAGGCCTACGATCAGTTTGTGGTTCGTAGCGATCAAGCCGCCTCCCGTCATGATAAGCGCTCCGCTTTGCGCTTTGACCGCCTCTCTGAACGCACTCTCGAATTTGTCCGCGCTGTTCACCGACATCGAATGTAGTTGCAGGCCCAATACTTTCGCCGGAGCTTGGCTTTCTTTCCATACCTGAGCGGAGCCTGAATTCTGCGGGTTCCACAAAACCGCTACGCGAGAAAGCTTGGGAATGACTTCTTTGAGCAACGCCAACCGCTTGCCGGCAAGTACCGACCCGATGGTAGTGAATCCCGTGACGTTGCCCCCCGGCCGAGCTAGACTCTCTATCAGCCCGAGCGAAACGGGATCGGACACGGCTCCCAGAAAAACGATTGGAATTGTCTTTGTGGCGTCTTTAGCGGCTCGACTGTCATTGGCGCCGGGGGTGACAATCACGTCAACGTTGAGCTTGACCAACTCATCAGCCAGGGCCGGAAGCCGGTCGTTATTAAAATTAGCGGCGCGCGACTCGAAAGTGACGTTCTTGCCTTCGACATAGCCGAGTTTCAGGAACTCGCGCCGAAACGACGCGAGCCTGGCGGATGACCCGGAACCGGACATGAGAAAGCCGATCTTCGCCGTCTTTGGAGGTAGCTGAGCTACGATCGTACCAGCGAGTGCCAGCACGATCCCGATAGCCCAAAGCGCCCCGCATTTTGAAGGTGACTTCACGTTTTTCTCTCGGTCTCGATCCACAAGTCTCGTGCCTATTTTCATTTAATAACCCGATTCGCCCGCTCGAGCACACGGACTGGAATTGTCAGACCGATTTGTTGTGCCGCCTTAAGATTAAAGACGAATTCAAATTTTGTTGCCTGCTGCACCGGCAAATCAGCAGGTTTGGCGCCTTTAAAGATCTTGTCGACGTAACCAGCCGCGCGTCGAAAGAGGTCGTCGTAGTCCGCACCGTAGGACATGAGACCGCCCTCATCGACAAACTCCTTCTGAAAGTAAATAGCAGGCAACTGGTGTTTGCCGGCAAGCTCGACAATGCGCTTTCGTGCGCCGAAAAAGCCGCGGGTGGCGGTCGGCATGATCGCACCCACTTGTTTGTTGTTGGCGGTATGAAAGGCGCTCTCTAAGCCTTTAGCGTCGGCTTGAGTCTCGATCTCCTCCAAATTTAGCTTCAGTGCCAGCGCCGCGGGCTTGAGTTCTTTCATTTGGATTTCTTGTCCTTTGTTGTCGCCCGACAGCCGCAGTACTCCAACTCGGGAGAGCCGCGGAACTGCATCCTTGAGGACCTCCAGCCTTTTAGTGTTTAACTCGGTTGATAAACTCGCGAGTCCGGTGACATTACCTTCTGGCCGCGCAAGGCTGGCAACCAAACCCGCACCTACGGGGTCCGAAACATTCGTCATCACGATAGGGATGGTAGAAGTCGCTTTCTTTGCCGCTAACGCTAGCGGTATGCCCGTAACGACGATCAGATCGACTTTAGAACGAACGAGATCCCGTGCGAGCTCAGGCGCATTTTCATTCTTTTCCTCCGTGAACCGGTACTCCACATTATTTCCCTCGATCCATCCAAGCTTGCGCATTTCCTGGCGGAACGCGTCCCAGAGAACCCTGCTATTGGATGCTGCGGTTCTATCTAAAATACCTATGCGGTGGAGTTTCCTTGGCTGCTGCGCCTCGGCAGACCCGCAAAGCGCAAAGAGCAACGCGCCAAGCGCAACACAAAAAATCTTTTTCTTCATCTCTTCTCCGTAACGCTTCACCGAATGATTTTGGTCGCTCGTGCTAACACGTTGGGCGGAATCGTCAGGCCGATCTGCTTCGCTGTCTTCAAATTGATCACCAGCTCGAACTTCGTTGGCTGCTGCACTGGCAGATCGGCAGGCTTCGCCCCCTTGAGGATTTTGTCCACGTAGTATGCGACGCGCCGGTAGATGTGCGCGAGATCCGCCCCGTAATACACGAGCCCACCGGCATCTACGCCTGCTCTGTAGCTGTACACCG
>Ga0207707_10005997_pt1 | contig 10637 bp, 12 predicted proteins | sample KBSC83BmetaG_FD_184336 | JGI IMG/M metagenome (GOLD analysis project Ga0207707, IMG submission 184336) | Corn rhizosphere microbial communities from Kellogg Biological Station, Michigan, USA - KBS C8-3B metaG (SPAdes) (version 2) | ecosystem: Host-associated > Plants > Roots > Rhizosphere ... | reverse complement strand
CACAGGATGATCATGGTGCGCCGCTGCTAGCCTCGATGCCGCCCCGGCCCCCGTAGCTCAGGGGATAGAGCACCGCCCTCCGGAGGCGGGAGCGCAGGTTCGAATCCTGCCGGGGGCACCAAACGCGCAGGTCAGACGGGGTGGGCAACTCTCGGGGCAATCGTTGTGCGTGCCGACCTGCGCATACGCCACTGGGAGGCGGGTGCGCAGGTTGCATTGATCACCACGCTCACGAGCATTGCCGGAGTCGGATTTCCCTTGTCTTCCATCGGTTTTCCATCAGCTTGCGCGTTTGCGCACCGATGTCGTTGCGTCCGGGCCGCACGAAAAACGATTGCCCCAGCGACGGCTTGGCGACCCTTCCATCAACTTGATGGAAGATGCTCCCGCCGCCGAGAGGCGGGTGCGCAGGTCGGCCTCCAATCGATAGCTCAGCAATCGCTGGGCTTCTCGACGAGATCAGTCCGTGTTAGGACTTGGCGTACGTCGCGGCGGTCGTGGCCTCGAACTCAAAGCCAACCAGCGCTTCGTCGCCGACGACCCATGCGTCATGGCCTGGCTCGATGACGTAGGCGTCGCCCGGGCCCACCTCAACCTCGGTCCCGTCGTCGTGCTTCACATGCAGCCGTCCTTGGACGACGGCGCCGACATGGCGCGCCTGGCAGCTGTCGGTTCCCGCCACCGGTTTCACACAGTCCGACCATCGCCAGCCGGGCTGGAACGTGATGCGCGCGGCCTTGGCGGTGCCGAGGTCGAGCACCTCAACCTTGGTCTTGTCCGGTGCCCGTGTTTCGTCGGGCGAGTCAAAGCTCTTCGATGCGATCCCTGCCATGGGAGTGCCCCCTCGTGGTTGTGGCGCGGCGGCCTGTGCGCTGCCGTCGCCATCTTCGTCGTAGTTCCTCGTCTGTGTCAGTCGCTCTCTTCGGGCCGCTCGGCGCGGAATCCCGAACACAGGAGATCCAAAGACTCGATCTTGTCGGCCGCGTCGGCGTAGGCCTGCTGTTCGATGACATGCCAACCGTCGCCGATCCCGAACGGTGCCGGTCGAACGCGCAGCCGCCAGGACAGGTGGAGGCGGCCACCGACCTCGCCGACCTCGGCGTCGACCACCTCGAAGTCCTCGGCGGTGCCGAACCACGAGCTAAACGCCTCGGCAACGTTGCTCGGACCTTCCCAGTCCATAGGCCCGGGCGGCAGCATCGCCCGGAACCGGACCCCCGGACCCAGGGTCTGGGCCAAGCGGTCGTAATCGCGGTTCGCGAGCGCCTCGAGGAACACCCCACCGATCGACCACCGTGCGACGGTCTGCTTCTCCTGTGTCGTTGACATGACCGACCTCCCATTCCGGCTGACCTGGGGTCGACGGTAGGAAGATCGCGAAGCGACGTCGTCCGGAGTTTCCCCCACAAACACGGCCTGGCTGACCCGCTGCCATGCCACGCTTTGCGCGTGGACCCTGCTGCCCGCGACTCCGGCGTGACGCTGGCCGAGCTGATCGCGGCCTTCTCGCTGGCAACCGACCTCGGGTTGGGCCAGCCGATGGAGCACGTGCTGCGCTCTTGGGTGATCGCCGCCCGGCTGGGCGAGCACATGGCCCTCGAACCCAGCGACCGTAGTTCCCTCTATTACGTAGCCACCCTGGCCTGGGTCGGGTGTGTGGCGGACACACCCGAGTTGGCGACCTGGTTCGGCGACGACATCGCCTTCCGGGCGGACAGCCGGCAGATCGATCTCGCCGGTCTGCCCATGCTCGGCTTCATGCTTCGGCACGCCGGGATCGGTAGCCCAAGTCTTCACCGGGTCCGTCTGGGCGCGAGCCTCGTCGTCACCGGAGGTAAGGGTGTCGAACGGGCCCTGCTGTCGCATTGCCTGACCACCTCGCGGATGGCCGATCGCCTCGGGCTCGGCACCGGCGTCTGCGACGCCCTGCAGCAGGCATTCACCCGCTGGGACGGCAAAGGTGTGCCCAGCGGCGTGGGTGGTGCGGACATCGCCTTGCCCATGCGGCTGTTCCAGCTCGCCGACATCGTCGAGGTGTTCCAGCGCGACGGCGGAGTCGACGCTGCGGTCGAAGTGGTGCGAGCACGGCGCGGCAAGCAATTCGATCCGGACGTCGTCGACGCCTTCTGCCAGGTGGCGGCGGACGTGTTCGGCGACCCGTCGGCGGAGCTCGACTGGCAGGCATTGGTCGCCGACGACCCGGGGTTGCAACAGCGGCTCACCGACGCAGAGCTCGACGCCGCTCTTGAAGCGATCGCGGACTTCATCGACCTGCGCTCGCCCTGTCGGTCAGGTCACTCGCGTGCCGTCGCCAACCTGACCGCTCGCGCCGCCGCGAGTTGTGGCCTGCCCGAGGCTGACGTGGCCGCGGCGCGGCGCGGCGGCCTGCTGCACGACATCGGCATGCACGGCATGCCGGCCACGATCCTCGAAAAGGCTGGGCCATTGTCAGCCTCAGAGACCGAGCGAGTGCGGATGAACCCGTATTACGCCGAGCGGATGCTCGCCCGGCCGCAAGCACTCCAGCGGATCGGCTCCATCGTCTCGTTCGCCCACGAACGCTGTGACGGATCCGGCTACCACCGCGGCGTCGCCGGACCAGCCATCCCGGTGACAGCGCGGGTGCTCGCGTCCGCGTGCGCGTTCTCCGCGATGACAGAGCCACGCCCTTACCGCCCAGCCATGGCGGCGAAACAGGCGGTCAGCGAACTACGTTCGGAGATCCGCGCCGGTCGCTTGGACGCGATGGCGGTCGACGCGGTGCTCGCCGCCGCCGGGCAAAGCCGCGGCAAACGAGCCACCGGACCAGCTGGACTCACTCCCCGCGAGATCGAGGTGCTGACCCTGCTCGCCCGCGGCGCCTCCACCCGGCAGGTCGCCAAGCAGCTGTCCATCACGCCGAAGACGACCGAGACGCACATCGAGCGCATCTACGCGAAGACCGGCGCGTCCACCCGGTCCACGGTGACCTTGTTCGCCATGCAGAACGGGCTGCTCGACCCGCTGGCACCGATGGATCTGTAGGGGAAACTCCGGACGACGCCGCACGTAGCCGTCTCTACCGTCCGATGCACGACACGGATCGGGAGGAGACAGCCATGGCCGGCAAGGCAGTGATCAGCCTCAGCACTGGACTCGAAGACGCAGAGAAGGTGACCGTCGGGTTCCTCGTCGCCGTCGGCGCGGCGGAGAGCGGTCGTCCCACGCTGATGTTCCTGACGAAAGAGGCAGTGCGGCTTGCTGTCGACGGCCTGGCCGTCGGCACCGCCTGCGACGGCTGCCCGCCGCTGCCGGACCTGATGAAGCGCTACGTCGCCGCCGGCGGGCGCTACTACGTGTGCCCGGTCTGCTTCAACGCCAAGAAGCTCGACGACACGACGCTGATCGAGGGCGCTGAGGTGCAGGGGACGGTGCCGATGTGGAACTGGATCGGCGACGACGGGGCGACCACGTTCAGCTACTGAGAACTCGGCGCCTCGGCTTCGACTCGCCGAACTGCGCGCCACAGCGACGCGACTTCCTCTGGCGACAGATTGGCATCGGCCGCCTTCCATGCAGCGACCGCGTGTAGCTGCGGCAGGAGGGCGTCCGGGTCGAAGTGGGCGAAGAACCGGTTGGTCAGCAGATCGCGGCCGAGGCCCAACAGCCGCGCTCGCAGTCCGCCGCCGGGTATGTCTCCGGCGGACATCAACAGCCACGCCAAGGCGACGTCGGCGTCGGGACTGCCGACGCAGGCGCTGGTCCAGTCGATGACGACCGGGCCGGTATCGCTGATCAGGACGTTCAGCGGATGCAGGTCCAGGTGAAGAATGCTCGAGCCTTCACCGAACGGCGACGGCGGCAGGAAGTCCGGCGGCGGGATCTCGTGAAGGCGAAGGTGCAGCATCGCCAGCGTGTCCGCCTGACGGCGGACGGTCCACGGCGCCCGACCGAGCTGTTCGACCATCGAACGGCCGTCGATGCGCTGCATAACGAGGTCGCACCCGTCGTCGGACAGCGCTTCGACCGTGGGTACCGGATAGCCGTGGCCGCCGAGGTAGTCCATCGTCTTGGCTTCGAGTGCCATCGACCGTCCGGCGCGTGATCGGCGCAGCACCGAGTCGTCGCCGTACTCGAAGATGTCGGCGTCGCGGCCGGCGGCCAGCAGCGGTCCCGGCTTATTCATCGCCTGTCCGTGGTCCGGGTGTCAGCGTTCGGCTGCCGCAACATGCCACGCGACCGTCTTGCGCACGGTTGCTCGTCGCAGTCCGTGTTCGACCAGCACGTCACGCATCGCGTCGGGCGGGTGAGCGAACACGCGGAACTCGCTGCCGCGCAGACGGAAGAACAGGTTCTGCGTCCCGATGATGAGGCGAGACAGCGCGTTGCGGGGCGGGTGGCTGAACACGACCTGTTTGCGGGCGTGGTCGGCGACGGCGCCGAGCAGTTTCGCGTAGTCGGGATAGCAACAGACCACCCGATGCAGGACGACGATGTCCGCGGGTTCGACCTCGTCCGGTGTCGTGGCGATGTCGACGATGCGACGTTGCACGCGCTCGGTCAGCCCGGTGTCGGTGAGCAGTTGCTGCGCCTGCGCCTCGTACCCCTCGGACAGCTCGAGGTTGGTGGCACGATTAGCGCCGCGCTTGAGCAGCTCGAGCTGGATCTCGCCGATACCGCCGCCGACCTCCAGCACTGTTGCGCCGTCGAGACCGTTCGCGGCGATGAGGTCGACCATCCGCTGCGCCGTCTTGTCCAGGCCCTTCTTGCGGTACCGGGTGGCCATTCGCCGGGCGAACCGGTCGTTGAACATCCGGTCGCAGCCGCGGGCATTGCAGCACGACGTCACCGCGTGACTATCCCATCGGGAGCGCGGCAGCGGTTCCCGTCGTCGGTGTGCGATGCGTCTCATACATGCGCACGGCGACGACCAGACCGGAGGCCGCGGTGAGTCCGGCGACCACCCAGATCGCCGTCGGGATGCCGTAGGCGTCGGCCAGCACGCCGGCGAGCAGGGCACCGACGGCGAAACCACCGTCGCGCCAGAGCCGGTAGACGCCGACGGCGCGGGCCCGCCAAGCCGGGTGTGCCACGTCACCGACAGCGGCGAGCAGCGTCGGGTAGACCATCGCGGTGCCGGCGCCGAGCAGGATCGCCGCGAAGGCCCACACGCCGAAAGTGGTCCCGACCGCGACCAACGCAAGCGCCACTGCCTGCACTGCCATTCCGGCGGCGATGAGCCATTTGCGGCCGATCCGATCCGACAGCGCACCGGTGACCAGCTGACCAGTGCCCCAGACGGCGGGGTAGAGCGCGGCCAGCGCACCGATCTGCCCGACTGACAGGCCATGTCGGGCGAACAGCAGCGGGAACAGCCCCCAGGCTAGGCCGTCGTTGAGGTTGTTGACCATGCCGGCTTGGCTGACCGCGGACAGCGCCCGATCGCGGAAGGAGGTCAGTACGGCGACCTGCCGGGTGGTGAGCTCGCCGTGCATCGTGGCATCGGCGGAGACGTGTGTCGCGGCTTCGTGTTGCGCGTGGCCGCGGGTCTCGCGGACGGCGAGGCTGCTAAGGCCGAGCCCGAGAGCGATGTAGGCGGCGCCGAGCAGGAATGGCGCCGGTCGCAGCCCGTAGGCAGAGGCGAGGTAACCGGTGGCCAGGGCGGTGAGGGCGACAGCGCCGTACCCGGCGGCTTCGTTCAAGCCCATGGCGAGGCCACGACGTGCTGGGCCGACGAGGTCGATCTTCATGATGACCGTGGTCGACCAGGTCAGACCTTGGTTGACGCCGAGCAGCACGTTCGCCGCGACGATCCACCACCAGCTGGGCCCGTAGATGAGCAGCAGCGGGATCGGGACGGCGACCAGCCAACCGGCAACCAGGACCGGTTTGCGGCCGTAACGGTCGGACAGGGTGCCGGCGAAGAAGTTCGTAACCGCTTTGACGACCCCGAACGCGACGATGAACGTCAGCGCGGCGGTGTAGCCGGACAGGTGGAACGTCTGCTTCGCCAGCAGCGGGACGACGGTGCGTTCCTGCCCGAGGGTGCCGCCGACGAGCGCGTTGACCGCGACCAGCAGGCTGAACTGCGCCAGGTTCGCCCGCAGCCCGAGCCGCACGGGACGCGACGAGGGGGCTGGTGGCGCTGGCCCGGTGACGAGTGGTCTGGTCATGGGCCGGTCTCGAGTGAACGGCTGTGCGTGCTCGACCAGTCGTCGGGGCCGCCGAGCAGCACAGCGACCGTCGCGCCGCCGGCGTGCTCGATCAGGCTGGCGGCGGACATCGCGCGTTCCCCGTGCCCGCACATCAGCACCGTCGCTTCGTCATCGACCGTGGACGCGTCGGCCGCCAGGTCGCCGAGTTCGATGTGCCGCGCGCCGGGAACATGTGCGGACGCGTACTCGGGCCGCTGCCGGATGTCGAGCACGTGCATTCCGTCGATGTCGGTGGGCGTGACCAGGCGGGTGGTGGTGGTTGGCAGGCCGGCGGCGGTCCACGCGGTCATGCCGCCGTCGAGCTCGCCGGCGAGGGTGTAGCCGATCTTCGCGGCCTGCCAGGCGATCTCCGCGGGGTCCTGATCCGCGTCGCGGATGACGATCGGTGCGGTGCCGAACGGGACGAGCCAGCCGAGCCAGGTCGCGAACGCGTCCCGCAGCTCGATCGACAGTGAGCCCGGGATGTGGCCGGCGGCATACGCCGTGATCCGCCGGACGTCCACGATCACCGCTGCGTCGTCACGCAGTCGCGTGACCCGTTCGACACCCATCGGTTCGAGGCGCAGCGGTGCTGTGAGCAGCACGGGGCCGCGACGGTTGATCTCGCCGAGGTGACCGAAGTACGGCGGGTAGTTGCCGAGCGAACCGAGCAGCGCAGCGACGAAGCCCTCTTCGTCATGCTGTTGCAGCAGCGGGTTGGTGGTGCGCTCGCGGCCGATGGTGCTCATACGGTCCGCACCGGGGGGTGCCGAGCAGAACGATCCGGCGCCGTGCGTCGGCCAGACGTTGACGTCGTCCGGCAGCGTCATCAGGTGGTGTAGCGACGCGTACTGGGCACGGGCGAGTTCTTCGGCTCGGTGCTCCCCGTTGAGGTCTGTGCGGGCGGCGGAGCCGACGATGAGCGAGCCGCCGGTAAAGACGCCAATAGGGTGTTCGCCGTCGAGCAGCAGGAACGACACATGCTCGTCGGTGTGGCCGGGGGTGGCCAATGCTCGCAGGCGCAGACCGCCGAGATCGACTTCGTCGCCGTCGCGGAGCGCGTGATGACCGTAGTCACGCTCACCCGCCGCGGAGGCGAGGATCGTCGCTCCGTCCGTGGCGGACAGCTGGACTGCTCCGGTGAGGAAGTCGGCGTGCAGGTGCGTGTCCGCCGCGAACGCGACCGTCAGGCTGCGCCGTTCGGCCGCGCTGCGCAAGGCCCGCAGGTCGCGGCTGGGATCCACGGCGAGAGCGCGGCCGTCACCGAGGTCGACGAGGTAGCTGCTGTTGCCCAGGCCTTCGTCGACGACGGGGATGACGGTCGGATCGCTCATTGCACCTCGACGGTTGTTCGCTCGGTCGGCTTGGTCGCGCGCACCACGATGTAACCGAGGTAGGGGACGGCGCGGCTCATTCGTGGCATCAACCAAGTCATCTTGCGCAGGTAGGCGAACCTGGTCATGGCCCGCAGCATGACCGCTGGTGCGTGCCAGCCTTCGTCGGCGAGGAAGCCGCGGGGAGTCATCATCGCGAACGGCCCGGTGTCGGTGCGGATGTCGGCGAGCCCGGCGCCACCGTAGATGTCGACCCACTCCGCGACCGAGTCGAACCGCAGACCGGGACAGACCTCGCCGAGGAAGATCTGCCGGGCCTCCTCGGTCGGTGGTTCCCGCCAGAAGAACTCCGTCGCCAGCACCCGGCCGCCCGGCTTGCAGACGCGGGCGAGCTCTTTCGCGGCGCGTTGCCGGTCCACGAACATCGTCACCGCCTCGGCGACGACGCAGTCGAAGCTGTCATCGGCGTACGGCAGCTTAAGGATGTCGGCCTCCTCGACCGACACCTTGCCGGTCAACCCCGCGGCGCGGACGCTGCGGGACGCGCGGTCGCGCATCAAAGGGGAGATGTCGGCGGCCACCACGTCCACGTCGCATTCGCGGGCCAGCCGGATCGCGGTCGTGGCCACCCCGCAGCCGATGTCGAGCACACGGTTGCCCGGTGTGAGCGCGGCCCATTCGAGCAGTCGGTCGGTCGATGCCCGCCCGCCCGGATGGATCACCCGCTTGCCCAGTACGGCGAGGAACGCGTACGGGTCGAGGCGGCGCACCTCGGCAACTGTCAACCCGCTCATGGCTCAGGCCTGCTTGACGGCGAGCAGCGAGATGCTCTTGATTCCGTAGGTCTTGGTGGCGCCCTGTGCGGACTCGGACAAGAACTGGTACTGCTCGTTGTCGCGGACGTGCGTGACGCGCAGGCCTGCAGCTTCGATCGCCGCGAGGTAGTCGTCGATCTGGGTGGCACCGCCGATGCACGACGCCCACAGTTCGGCGTTGCAGGTGATCGCTTCGGTGAGCTGACGTTCGCTGACGATGTCGGCGAGCGCAAGCCGGCCGCCCGGTCGAAGGGCCCGCGCCGCGGCGCGGAAGACCGCCGCCTTGTCCGGCGCGAGGTTGATCACCCCGTTGGACACAACAAGGTCAATGCTGGCTGCCGGGATCAGGGGGTCCTGGATGTAGCCGCGGACGAACGTCACGTTGCCGACGTTGCCGGCTTCGCGCAGACGGTTCGCCTTTGCCAGTTGCTCGTCTGTCATGTCGACCCCGGTCACCGAGCCTGTCTCCCCGACCAGTGCGCCGAGCGCGAAGCTGTCCATGCCCGACCCGCTGCCCAGATCAAGCACCTGTTCACCCGGGGCGGCTTCGGCGAGGTCCAGGTAGTAGCCGACGCCGGCGAACGAGTCGATGGCTGGCGCGGGGATCCGGTCGAGCAGTTCGGACGGGTACCCCAGCCGTTCGGCCAACGCCCGGCCCATCTCGAAGTGGTACGTCTCCTCGGGCTTCAAGGCGACGTGGCGGTACACCTCTTTGACGCGCAGCTCGAGATCCTGCACGTCGACATGGCCGGTGGTTGTCATGCGCCCTCCCCGTCTGTTCAACCGATGACTTGAATAGTTCCCAGCAGGCGAATGGTTGTCAAGTGTTCTCTTGAATAGTTACGGTGTGGGCATGGCAAGCCGGGAGGCCAAAGACGCGCTCTACGACGGGTTCGCAATCGTGGCCCGTGCACTGGGAAGCGGGCGCCGCGCCGAGATCATCGACCTACTCGCCCAGGGCGAGCGCTCTGTCGAGGACATCGCGGGTGAGATCGGGCAAAGCGTGGCCAACACCTCCCAGCATCTGCAGCAGCTGCTCCGAGCCGGACTCGTGAGCTGCCGGCGCGACGGCAACCGCATCTACTACCGCCTGGCCAGCCCACGCGTGGCTGAACTATGGACGGCGGTCCGTGACGTCGCCGAGGCGCACGTCGCCGAGCTCGATCGGCTCGCCCGTGCCTACCTCGGCGACCGCGACGAACTCGAGACCGTCGGCCGGGACGAACTCGCCAAACGGCTACGCGCGGGCGACATCGTCGTCCTCGACGTCCGCCCCGCCGCCGAATACGCCGCCGGGCACATCCGCGGGGCACTGTCCGTGCCCGTCACCGAACTCGGCAAGCGGCTGAAAGAGCTGCCCAAGAACCGGCGCGTCGTCGCGTACTGCCGCGGGCCTTACTGCGTCTACGCCGACGACGCCGTCCGCACCCTGCGCAAACGCGGCTACAAAGCCGCGAGACTGCAAGACGGCTACCCCGAATGGGCAGCCGCAGGGCTGCCGGTCAGCAACAACAGTCACGAGGAGTCCTGATGCTGGAGCAGGCCACCATCGGTCTGGTGCTCGACTGCGCCGACCCAGACAAGCTCGCAAGCTTCTGGGCCGCCGCGCTCGGCTACACCCATCTCGGCACCTTCGAGAACTACGCGATGCTCGTCCCCGACGGCCAGCCCGGCCCGAAGCTCCTGCTGCAACAGGTGCCCGAACCCAAAGCCGGCAAGAACCGGATGCACCTCGACATCGAAACCCCCGCCATCGACGACACCGCAAAGCGGCTCGAGGCACTCGGCGCCAACCGCGTGGAGATCGCGCCGCGCAACGAGCTCGGGCACAAGTGGATCGTCATGGCCGATCCCGAAGGAAACGAGTTCTGCGTCTGCGACGCCGGCGCCGAGTCCCAGTCCTAGAGATAAGCCCGGGCACCCTCGGGCGATCGCCCTCAGCCTGCATTTGATAGTTTGCGAGCTATTGCGTTAGGGCATGCGTTAGGAGTAGCCTGACCAGTGCGGAAAGGGGGACGGATGCCCGGCACGGTGCTCCATCCGGCTAGCCAGGTCGACGACGCCTGGGAAGCCGCCTACAAGGACTCGTTGGTCCTGCCCGCCTGGGAGCAGACCCGTTACCTGCTGGACACCATCGGCGCCCGGTTCACCACCGCCGCGGTCGGCTTGCACGATGCCCGCACCGTGCGGCGCTGGCGCGACGAGCAAACGGACCCCCGTGAGCACGATGTCGCCGGCCGGCTCGCCATCCTTTACCGGCTAACCCGCTCCATCGCCGACGTCTACACCCCGACGGTCGCAACTGCGTTCCTGCG
>Ga0207707_10005993_pt1 | contig 10639 bp, 9 predicted proteins | sample KBSC83BmetaG_FD_184336 | JGI IMG/M metagenome (GOLD analysis project Ga0207707, IMG submission 184336) | Corn rhizosphere microbial communities from Kellogg Biological Station, Michigan, USA - KBS C8-3B metaG (SPAdes) (version 2) | ecosystem: Host-associated > Plants > Roots > Rhizosphere ... | reverse complement strand
ATGCGCACTGCGTGGGGGGCGCTGAGTTTTTCGGCTGCCACGAACATCTGCAGTGCTGCCGCCTTTCCAATCAGGCGAGGCAAACGTTGCGTACCTCCCCAGCCTGTGATCAGTCCCAGTGCGGCGCCCCGATGCCCGAAAACGGCGTGCGGAGAAGCGATGCGATACTGGCAAGCCAGCGCCAGATCGAGTCCGCCACCCATGCAGTAACCCGAAATTGCTGCATAGACTGGGGCAGGGAAGTTGTCGATCTCCCTCATCAGCGCCTGACCCATTTTCGAGAACTCATAGGCGGATGCAGCATCAAGACCCGCGATCTCCCGCAGGTCAGCTCCGGCAGAAAAGAATCGTTCGTTGCCGGCAATCACCAACGGGCGGGCCGCAGTCGCTAATTCTGAAATCGCTTGGGTCAGGGCAAGTACAACCTCGCGCGTGAGCCGGTTTGTGCCATCGGCCGAAATCAGCCGAAGCAGCCGGACTCCCTGAATCTCTTCCAGTTCGAAACAGGTCGCAGACATGAACGAATTTTGCCGCTCAGATCTAGGTGAAGTGCTCGATCCATTCGGCGAGGCGGCAGCCATCTTCCTCCAGCAGAAAAGTTCCCGCTCCGAAGCACTCGCCTATGATGCGCTGCGACTCAGGATCGCGAGCCGCGCGCGTGATCCACTGCTGGCCGACACGATACTGCGCCGCCGTGAACCATTTCTGTGGAAGCACTTCGACCAGGCCTGCCTGCAAATAGAAGACGAATAGAGCAAACGCCGGCTCGTCGTTGGACATTGCCTTGTAGCTGGTCGGGACGATCAACTCGTCGACTCCCGCCAACTCCGCGGGAACTTCGATGTTGTGTGTGCCCGGTCCTAACGCGAGAGGCGTTTCGAAGTCTGCGATCGGAGCCGTGGCCGCGTAGATACGGTCTGAGGATTGCTTGAACCATCCCGCGACTTCCGCCACATCAAAACTTTTCAGTTGATCGGGATCGAAACAGACTAACCGAATGCTTCTACCTTCGGGGCACCAGATGCCGAGAGCATTGGGAGAAACTGAAAAGGGCCGGCAGTAAGTATTCAGAGCCAGGCGAATTCTATCGGGCTCTTGCTCCAAACCCAGCGTGACCAAATGCGCCACCGGCCCCTCGGTTCCGTGATGTTGCCAGACGAACTTCTGCCCGGACTGACCATGAACAAATGGAAAGGTTCCCCAATACCAGGGAACAGGACCAATGGTCGAAGAGAGAATCTTTTTGACGCGCGAGGCGTCGATCAGAGACATTATCCGGCCGCGGGCACGCCGGGACCCTTTACGTGCGTGCGGATGAACTGCACGATTTCGTCCATGGCGGTGCCGGGCTGGAAAATGGCGGCTACGCCTGCTTGCTTAAGTCCTTCGATGTCCTGGTCAGGAATGATGCCTCCCACCAGCACCAGCACATCGTCCATTTTGTTCTGCCGGAGCAGATCCATGACCCGCGGCACGATGGCATTGTGCGCTCCCGAAAGAATGGAAAGCCCGATCACCTGGACGTCTTCCTGCAGGGATGCAGTCACGATCATCTCCGGCGTCTGGCGCAGGCCGGTGTAGATGACCTCCATCCCTGCGTCACGCAGCGCCCGTGCAATGACCTTGGCGCCGCGATCATGCCCATCCAGGCCGGGTTTGGCCACCAGCACGCGGATCTTTTGCTCAGCCATGCAACACTATTTAAACACAGAGGCCATGGGGATCACAGAGAGCTTTCCCTGTGCTCCTCAGTGTCCTCTGTGTTAAAGGGTTTTGATATCCAAACTACGCCACATATACCAGCAGGCCACGCTGCGATAAGGTTCCCAAGCGCGCGCAATCTTCTCCATGTCCTTGGGTTTCGGCAGCTTTCGTTTGCGGTAATGCCTCTTCAGCGCCATCTGCACGCCGTAATCGCCCGTAGGCAGCACATTGGGCCGGCGCAGCGAGAAGATCAGAAACATATGCGCGGTCCACACCCCAATGCCTTTCACCTGAGTCAGGTGTTCGATGACTTCCTCGTCCGGCAACTCGGGAAGTCTTGAAAAGTCGAGAACTCCCGCAGCTGTCTTCTGCGCGAGGTCCTTCAGGTAAGTCGATTTCTGCTTCGATAGACCCACTCCTCGGAGTTCTTCATCCGAGAGTTTGAGAATGCCCTCCGGTGTAAGCGGGTCTCCAGCCAGGGCGGCAAAGCGCTTGAAGATAGTCTCCGCCGCTTTGCCGTTCAACTGCTGATACACGATGGCTTCCGCCAGGCTGGCGAACTGCGGGTCGCCATACTCCATCCGGAAGGGGCCGACCCGCTCGATAATCTCTCGAAGCACCGGATCGCACTTTTTCAAATGAATGATCGCCTTCCGCATGGCTTATAGATTTACCACAAACGCGAGTGCGGTGGCGAACACAATGCGAAACGAATTCTGTAGAACGCTGCTTCCAGCGTCTCTTTTGCCGAACTATTTCTTGACGGCAACCCCCAGCACTTCAAATTTTCCGTTGCGCAGCACGCTTCCGGCTCCGACGAAGGCCCGCGCGGGGTAGTTCTCGTGAAAGTAGGTCTTATAAACGTTGTTGAACGTCTCGTAGTACTTCAGATCGCTGCAAAATACCTGTACCGAGACGATGTCGTCCATGCTCAGGCCGGCTTGCTCTACAGTGGCCTTTACGCCCTCCATGACGAGTTTGGCTTCCTGCTCCGCATCCGCCGGTGCCTGCCCTGTCTTGGGATCGAGCCCGATGTGCCCGGCAATGTACAGCGTGTTGCCGACCAGAACCCCGTCGCTGAATGGCAGACTCTTGGTATCTGCCGGCCGAGGCTTGACAATGTATTTCCGGTCGGCGGCGCCGGCAACAGCGCACGAGACCAGCAGCACGAGAGCAACTGCGAGTTGGCGTAATTTCATGATCTACCTCGAGAGTGAATTTTAAATTCGTTCCGGAGAGTACCACCGACCGCGCCCACACCGCCAGCATTCCTCGCTCGCATCTGCGACCATTCTCGCTAACACACTCACTCGGCCTTGTGCTCGCCGCGCCGGAAGTTCTCGATCAGATGTTCTGAGGTGCGCAGCGAAAAAGCCAAAATGCTGATCGTGGTGGTCTTGTCGGTGCAGTTTAGGAAAACGCTGGCATCGCAGACATACAGGTTGGGCACATCGTGCGTCTGTCCAAAGCGATTGGTGACGAACTTCTTTGGATCGTTTCCCATGCGGCATGTGCCCGTTTCGTGAAGGCTCCAGCCGGGAATCTCGGGAGCATCGGCGGAGCCTACGAATTCCCCGCCCGCCGCGCGCAGCACCTCGCGGCAAACATCCTTCGAGTGTTCCCACATCTCCAATACGTTCTTATCCCACTCGAAGTGCATGCGGGCAACAGGCATTCCGTAAGGATCTTTGACTTCAGGATCCAGGTCCATGAAGTTCTTTTCCGAGGGTAGGGTGGGCGCCTGAATGCCAAAGCTGACCGGCGAAGGATAACGGCGCTTGATTTCGCGCTTGAACGACGATCCAAATCCGTCAAGTTCATGGGCAAAGTAGGGAAATTCCATGCACCCGCCATCGGGATAAATGGAATATCCGCGAATGAATTTCTCCTCGTGCGGATTGGTCAGGTTCTGCCAGCGCGGCATCCAGGCAATCGTGCTGTCGGCCACATGGTCTGGAAAACTGGGCTGCCCCATCAATTGGGGCAAGTAACCGCGCCCGCAATCGCCGTAAAGGTGATCGCAAAGATTGCGTCCCACTTGCCCGCTGGAATTCGCAATCCCGTTTGGCCAGTGGCGCGATTTCGAATTCAGCAGGATGCGCGACGACTCGATGCACCCCGCGGCCACAACCACCGCGCGTCCATGGACCTCGACCTCCTGCTTGGTCGTGCGATCCACGTACGCAACCCCGTTGGCCTGCCCGTTTTCATCCACGAGAATATTTTTCGCGAGAGCATTGGTGCGCAGTTCCAGATTTTTCGTCGCTTCCGCACTGGGCAGAAAAAAATATGGCGTCGAAAAGAAAGCGCCCACGTCGCAGCCGGTGGTGCATTCGCCGCAATAATGGCATGCCGGGTGGCCTTCATGGGCCTGCGTCAACTGCGCGCAGCGATCCGGCAGGTAAGGCACGCCGGCTTTCTTGCAGCCTGCTTCCAGAATGTAGTCCAGGCAGCGGAACTTGAACGGCGGCAGATAAACTCCGTCGGGATTGCTTGGACGATTCTGTACCGTGCTCGCGACCCCGATCATCTTTTCTATGCGCGTGTAATAAGGATCGATCTCGGCGTAGGCCAGGGGCCAATCGACATCGTAACCATCGAGGGAGGCCGCCTTGAAGTCGATATCGCCAAGGCGAGCTGAACTCCGCCCCCAGAAATTGGTCTTGCCTCCGACAGCGTTGCAGCGCGGCCACATCCACTGCGTGCCCGGAGCCACCGTGAAGGGAATCTCATGGTCCCAGGCGGCCTTGGTGTACTCATTATCCATGTAGCCGTAAGACTCGGACCGGTGTTTGGGATCATCGAGACCGCGGAACTTCATATCCCAGGGCATGCGGTGGAAGCGGAAGTCTTTCTCGGGATCGAGTCGCCGCCCGGCGTTCAGGGCGCACACTTTCAATCCCGCCTCGCACAGCGTCTTGATCGCGGTGCCGCCACCCGCTCCAGTTCCGATCACGATGACATCGTAGATTTGCTTTGCCATGTGGTCCTTTGCGCCCATGCTCACGAATTTGTCTGCGGAACATGCTTGTGCTCGGGATCGTCTTTATGGGGACAATCCGGTATCTCCGAGTAGAACTTCAGCGCCGGATTGTCGAGGTCTTTGTAGCCAATCTCACTCGTGTAGAAGCCGGAGACCGTGTAGTTCCGCATGAGGAGGAAAAACCTGCGTCCATCGCCATCGCCCGGACGCGCTTTGTCCCTGAAGGCGAGTGGCGTCAATAATGACGTCTGCTGGTCTGAAGTCAGTTCCAGGAACGGTTTGCCATTGCTCTGCTCGGATCTTGCGTTGAGCCAAGCCAGGCCCATCCGAAACGGGTATTGATCGTCTGGAGTATGGGCCACCATGAAGTCGATAAATTCCGCGACGCCCGCTTCTTTCGCTCCCGGAGTGGAGTCGCTCGGAATGATGACGTCGGCCAGCCGCTCGAGCAGGGAATATTCGGCGGCCGTAAAGAATTGCGGTTGATAGTGTGCGGGCCTAATTTGCATCGCCGCGTTTCCGACGTGCCCGCAAGCCAGCCCCCACTTGCTGAACCCGGGGAAGTGCGCGGCCGCCGCAGCCGTCCCCAGAATACGCAGTACTTCCCGCCGTTGAATGCCTTGTCCTGCCATAGGTTTGTTATGACCTCAGATTGAGTCCAGCCCTACTCGTACTCCAAAGCTGACGGTTTCACGAAAGATATTTGATGGTCTGCTCGACCATCTCCGTCGTGGGCTGGTAAGGATCGCCCGGCGCGTCATACTCAATTGAGCAATATCCCTTAAAACCGTGCTTCTTCAGAATTCCGAATGTCTTCGCCATGTCCACGTGCGAAGCTTCCCCTTTGTCGTTCACTTCTCCTTCCTTCACGTGGCAAATGGCGTAAGCATGCGAGAACATCGCTTCCATGGCGCGATCCTGAAAGGCTTCATCGTGGGCTGCGAGCGAGTTCCCGAAGTCGGGCAGGGCGCGCAGCCACGGGCTGTTCACCTTCTCGATGACCTGCACGATGAAAAAGGGATCCTCGCTGATGGGATTGTCGTTCTCCAGATGGACCACGACATTCTTTTTGGCCCCGTACTCAGCCACGCGCGCCAGCGTGTCGGATGCGCGCCCAACGTCGGGTTGCGAATCCTTGGCTGCATCGATGTGCGTACGAATGCTGGGCGAGGCCAGCGCCGCCGCGACGTCAATCCAGTGAATTGTGGCCTGCACGGCCTTTTCGCGGACGGCTGCGTCCGTCGAATACTGGCTATATCCGCCATCGACCGCAATGTCGACCACAGAAGAGTGAGCTTTCTCCACTGCCGCCCGGAACTGCGCAAGATACTTCGAGTCGGTGGACGGGAAGATCGGACTCCAGGGCTCAATGTGGTGGACGTTGAACTTCTCCGCCACGTGCGCCGCGAAGTCCTTCAACTCCATTTGCTGATTGCGTGGAACTTTGCTGGGAGTCTTTCCGTCCCAACCCTTCCAGCCCACGATAAATTCGCGAAATGGATACGCTGCCACCGCGACCCGCTGTCTGGGGTCAGTAGGGAACTTGATTGAAGGTCCGGACGAAGCTGCCCATGAAGCCTGCGTTAAGAGATAAGTACCTGCTGCTGCACCTGCACACTGCCCAACGAATTGTCTTCGTGTAGAAGCGCTCATGCGCGGCAGTTTACCAGAGATCGTTGGTCGTGCGCGGGCCCAGGTTCAACCTCCAGAACTCGGACGCATTTCGCCTCGGTTCCATCGCAACTGCACCGCGTTCTTGCTGCATCGAAAAGCAGGTTCTATCGTGCAAGATATTCACCAGTCCACGCGATCCAAGGTGAAATCCGGAGTCGCGCTTATGCTGACCTTCAGCGCGGGCATGGTAGATATTGTTGGCTACATCGCGGTGTATCACTGGTTCGTCGCGCATATGACCGGGGACACGGTACACCTGGGTAATCAACTCGCGACGGGAAAATGGAGCGACGCAGAGAAAGCGGGCACCATCATCGGCAGCTTCATCCTGGGCTCAATTTTGGGTAGAGCCGTCATCGAAGCGGGAGCACGAAAGCAGCAACGCGCGATCGCGTCAGTGACTCTCCTGGCCGAAGCTGCTTTAATCTTCACCTTCATCTGTATTCGATCGTTTGCCGTCTCATCCCGCGCGATCCCGGTTGCGACTCTGCTTGTCCTGCTCGCTCTTTTGGCGGGGGCGATGGGCCTGCAAACTGCGACCCTGACGAAAATCGGCCCGCTCACCATCCACACCACGTTCGTGACCGGCATGCTCAACAAATTTGCGGAAGCCATGTCGGAATGGCTCTTTTGGCTGTGCGACCAGAGAAGAATGGGAAATAGATGGCAGGGATCAACCCAGCATCGTGCATTTCGCAATGCCCGGTTCATGGCCCTGATCTGGTTCAGCTATATGTTGGGATCAGTTTTCGGCACCTGGGCGTACTCGCATTGGAGTGTCTGGGTCCTTTGTATCCCTGTAACAATTCTTATTATCTCTGCAGGCATCGATCAGCGACGGCCACTGGCGATCGAGGAGGAAAAGGAACAGACGCAGGAATAATGAATTAGCGAGTCAGGACCAGTGGAGGGTAATGGCGAGCAGCAGCACGAGCAGAGCTGCCAATCCGAGTAAAATCAGCGCTCCTTGACGATTCGTGAATGGTAAGTTTTCTTTCTTCCTCTTGGTTCGGCTCATAGAAGAGAGTCACCACCGCATGAAAGCGTGGCGCTCAGCATGAATTGCAAATAGTTTTTACGGCTGCATCCCTATCTCAAAGTCGAGGGCGGAAAGAGCGAATCGGTACTGGTATTGGGCGTTGACGTATGAAATGGCGGCAGCCGTCTGCTGCAATTGCGCCTGGCTGAGTTCGACGATCGACCCCAGGCCAAGGTGATACCGGCTTTGGGCCAGGTTGAGGCTCAGGGTGGCTTGCTTTTCCAGTTCGGCGGTCACCGACATGCGTTGATAGGCGGTGTTTGCGGACAGCCATGCCGTGCGTACGTCACGCGCAATTCGTTCCCGCAAGTCTCGCGTATTCTCGGCAGCGGCCTGTGCGCGGTACTTCGCCTCCGAAGCCTCGGCGCTATAGCGAAATCCGTTGAAAATCGGAATGCTCATATTCACTCCGATGGCGCCGTACCAACTGGAGACGAAGTAATTGGGAAAGCATCCGCCAAAGCAATCGGGACGCACGGGCGTAGCGCCCGCAACTCCAAGCGCACTGATGGTGGGGAAAAGCTGCTCGCGTTGCGCCCGCCGGAATTTCTCGGCGGCCTGCTGCTCATAGGTGAAGGCCTGCAAATCAGGGCGCTGCTGAAATGCGGTGCGAATGAGTCCATCGACATCGCCGGATGGAGCAGGCGGCTGGGGATCCTCATCACTGAGTTCGAAGGTCACCTGCTTCTCGAAGCCAAGGATTGCCGCCAGCGATGCCAGACTAGAATCCAGGTTATTTTGTGCGTCCAGCTGCAGCAGCTTGGCCTGCGATAAGTTCACCTGCGCGAAGGTCAGATCCAGATTGGATTTCAAGTTGTTCTTGGCGAGTTCGTCGATCTGATTCTCCACGGATTGGCGCGTCTCGACGGTTTGCTGCGCCACTTTAAGCAGAGCCTGGTTCTCCAATGCGTTATAAAAGGCCTGGTCGGTGGCCATCACGATGTCTTCAGTCGTGGCCTGCGCATTGGCGTTTTGCGCTTTTGCGCGCAGCTTGGAGGCCGAGACCAGATTGGTGGTCCGGCCAAAATCGGTTAGAAGTTGACTCAGCGTCACTCCAGCTCCGGCATGTTCCAGCAAGCGAGGCGCATTGAGAGCTCCCGCGCCGATGCGGCTGCCTTCGTTGGCATCCACCGCAGTAATGTTGCCGCTGAAAGTAGGCAGCTCTCTCGACCTGGTTTCGCGATAAACCTGATGCTCAGCAAGAGCCAGCAGGCGTCCGATGCTGATTCGTGGATTGTTCCTGATCGCAAGCTGCTCGGCATCTTTTCGGGTGAGCCGCATGGGGGTGCTGGCGGTTGGCGGCACCGGAGTGATCTGGGGAACATGGGAGCCGCTTGATTGTGGTCCCGGTATCTGCGGCAAGGGTGCGACCAGCACGGTAGCCGCAAAAAAGGCCTGCTCATCACTACCGAGCTTGGCGGGTTGCGGGCTGGACGGCAATGCCCCATTCCGCGGGGGCTTCTGGACGTCCTGAGCATTCATCGCCAGGGCGGCAGCCATCGTCAGAAGCAGGAGCAGCGTGCGGATTACAACCCTCCTGATGGACTCTTTCATTCACCAATCTCCGGGGCAGAAGCTGTGGCCGTTTGCCGCTTCCCGTACACCAGCAAGTAGGCAGCGGGCACAATGAAGACGGTGAGCACGACCGAGACCGTCAGGCCTCCGATGATGGCGCGAGCCAGAGGAGCGTATTGCTCGCTGCCCGTCCCGAGCTTCAGCGCCATCGGAATCATCCCGATGATCGTCGCTAACGACGTCATCAGGATAGGACGCAGGCGAACTCGGCAGGAGGTGATCACCGCCTCTTCTACGGATTTACCTTGCTCCTCCAGGCGATGCGCGAATTCCACGATGAGGATGCTGTTCGATGCCGAAATCCCTACCAGCATCAGCACGCCCATCAGCGACATCACGTTGAGAGTCGTTCCGGTCAAGGGCAATATGATGAGCACTCCAATGAAGCCCATGGGAATGGCCAGCATGATCAGGATCGGGTCTTTAAATGATTTGAACTGCGCCACCAGGATCAGATAGAGCAGGACCACCGAGAGCGAGAGGCCGATTGCGAAACTGCGAAAAGAAGCATTCATCCCTTGCACCATTCCGCGAAGATCGACACGCACGTTCTCCGGAAGCTTCATGTCGGTAATGGTCTTTTGGACTGCGTCTGCAATTTTCCCCAACGCTTCGCCGGATGGCGTCACATACACATCAGTCACTCGCTGAATTTGATAGTGATCCACCTCGGTCGGAGTCTGAACGTTATCGATCTTCACCACCGCGTCAAGGGTTGTGGGCGTCTTCAGGTTGGGAGCCCGAATGGGAATATTGGTCAGATCAGCAAGGTCGTGAATTGCAGCCCGCCCTTTCTCAAAATATTGGACTGTCAGGAAATAGTCGTTGCCGCTTTTCCGGTCGAGCCAGTAATTGGGAGCGATCATTACATTCGAATTCAGGGCCGTGATGACATTGTCGATCACCTGTTTTTGCGTCAACCCCAGTTCTGCTGCGTGTACCCGGTCTACCTTCAGGCGTATTCCTGGATAATCCGTGTCCTGCGGGACGTAAACTTCACCCACTCCTGGCAACTGGCGGAGGCGGCCAGCCAGGTCTTGAGCGATGCTGTAAGTCTGTTTCATGCTGCCGCCGCTCACCTGTACGTCAATCGGAGCCGGCATCCCCGAGTTCAAAATCGCATCCACCATCGAACCGCTCGAAAAGAACGTCCGGATCTCCGGGAATTTCTCAGTAATCTCCCTTTGCACTCGATCCATGTAGTCGAAAGTGCTCAGGCGATGTGCGTCCTGAAGTTCCACTTGGACAGTGGCCGTATATCCGGCGGAGTTCGTGGTGTACAGCGAAGAGAAGCCCGGTACGACGCCAATGTTGGAGACGACCATCTTCAGGTCCTTGGGACCTACAACCTGGCGAATCAGGTCTTCGACTTTGGCGATGTACTTCTCTGTAATCTCCAGCCGCGTGCCCGTCGGAGCCTTCACGTTGATCGTGAATTGTCCAGCATCGGTGCGTGGGAAAAATGCAAGTCCCAGAAATGGATAAATCACCAGGCTGACCAGGAACACCCCGCTGAGAATCGCGACTGTAAGGGCGGGGCGCTGTACTGCGCGCCGGACCCACAATTCATAAAAATCGAGAACACGATTGAACGCGCGGTTAAAGCCGGCGGTGAATCGGTCCCACCGGGAGTGGTCCGCCGCAGCGGTCGGCTCAAGTTCATA
>Ga0207707_10005991_pt1 | contig 10640 bp, 7 predicted proteins | sample KBSC83BmetaG_FD_184336 | JGI IMG/M metagenome (GOLD analysis project Ga0207707, IMG submission 184336) | Corn rhizosphere microbial communities from Kellogg Biological Station, Michigan, USA - KBS C8-3B metaG (SPAdes) (version 2) | ecosystem: Host-associated > Plants > Roots > Rhizosphere ... | reverse complement strand
AGACAGCGGTTTGGATCTGTCGCTAAACGCTACATCGGTAACCAGGCGCACTGTAGCGGAACTCGCTATACCCTCTTCCCGCTATCAAATTTTTCCGAAGCGCTCACTATTCCTGCTAGTGTTACGGTCTGATGGCTTATTGCCGGGGCCTCTTCTGTGCAACTTTAATGTGCGACTGTGGCTGGTGTACTCTTTCTGAAGGTTGTCAGGTTTGTGACATCGAGAGGATGTCATTCCTATGCCAGTGAATAAAAAAATCTCATTTTCGATCTGGTATGTCTTTCTCGCCATCTGGGCGGTCATTATCGTGCACGATTACATCCATGCCCTGCAGAAGCTCGAAGAACTTCCGTACAGTGAGTTCAGGACGCTTGTCGCGTCGGGTAAAGTGGCCGAAGTCACAGTTACGCATCAGACCCTGACCGGAAAACTGAAGACGGAGGAGGGCGCGAAAGAGGAGAAGTCGTTTACGACGATTCGCGTGGAGGATCCGGACCTTGTTAAAGAGCTGGATGCCCATCACGTGAAGTTTACCGGTGTGATTGAGAGTACGTTCTTGAAGGATATCGCGTCCTGGCTGTTGCCGACGCTGATCTTTGTCGGGATCTGGTTTTTCATTTTTCGGCGCCTCGGTCAGGGACAAGGCGGGTTCATGACGGTGGGGCAGTCGAAGGCGAAGATCTATGCCGAGAAGGACACGAAGGTCACCTTTGCGGATGTGGCCGGTGTAGACGAGGCGAAGGAAGAACTGCGTGAGGTGATCGAATTTCTCAAGACTCCGGAGAAGTTCACGCGGATTGGCGGAAAAATTCCGAAAGGGATTTTGCTCGTTGGCCCGCCAGGCACTGGGAAGACGCTCTTGGCCCGGGCCGTGGCCGGGGAGACCGGGGTGACGTTTTTCAGCATCAGCGGGTCCGAGTTCGTGGAAATGTTCGTGGGAGTCGGGGCGGCCCGTGTGCGGGATCTATTCGAACAGGCGAAACTCAAAGCCCCCTGCATCATCTTTATCGATGAACTGGATGCGATCGGAAAAGCCCGTGGGATGGGACCCATGGCGCATGAAGAGCGTGAGCAGACCTTGAACCAATTGCTGGTCGAGATGGATGGATTCGACCCCCGTATCGGCGTCATTCTCATGGCGGCCACCAATCGGCCTGAAATCCTGGATCCCGCCTTGTTACGGGCCGGCCGCTTCGATCGTCAAGTATTGGTCGATCGCCCGGATAAGATCGGCCGTCTGGAGATCTTGCGGGTCCATGCAAAGCAGGTGGTGATGGTCTCCGATGCGGACCTCGATGTGATCGCCGCGATGACTCCCGGTTTCTCCGGTGCCGATCTCGCCAACATCATCAACGAGGCGACGCTCTTGACGGTTCGACGGGGCAAGGAGCAGGTCGGCCTCCCGGAATTGCAGGAAGCGGTAGAGCGGGTCGTGGCCGGGTTGGAGAAGAGGAACCGGGTGCTCAACAAGCTGGAGAAGGAACGAGTTGCCTACCATGAAGTGGGCCATGCGCTGGTGGCCCTGTCGTTCCCGGGGGCAGACCCGATTCAAAAGATCTCGATCATTCCTCGCGGGATTGCCGCGTTGGGCTACACCCTTCAGCTCCCGACCGAGGATCGCTTTCTCATGACGAAAACGGAGTTGGAGAACAAGGTCGCCGTGTTACTGGGAGGACGGATTGCGGAAGAGTTGATCTTTGGCGAGGCTTCCACGGGAGCGCAGAACGACCTGGTCAAGGTTACGGACATTGCCAAGAGTATGGTCAAGTCCTACGGGATGAGCGACAAGCTGGGCACGGTCACGCTCGATCGTGAGCGCCAGCCGTTCTTTATGCAGATCCAGGCGCCTCAGGAGAAGGGTGACTACTCGGAGGAAACCGCTCGTGAGATCGATTGCGAAGTACGGCGTCTCATCGATGAGCAGTATGAACGGGTGAAACGGCTGTTAGCGGAACAGAAGCCCTCGCTCCTCGAAGGCGCGAAGCAATTGCTCGAGCGCGAGGTGATCAGCGGCACAGAACTTAAGACCATCATGGAGCAATAGACGCGTGGTGTCTATATCGGTGGGGGCTGAATGGGGACAGGCAAGCATCACGATCGGTCACGATCAGACCGTGCATTGTGCCGGTCCCTGGACGGTCCAGTACCTGTCGCGCCTTGACCGAGACTTGGCGTGCATGTCGTGGCCCAAGTCGAAAGAACTAATATGCGAAATGGGACAGGTCACAGCCATGGATACGGGTGGAGCGGTGCTGTTACAGCGAACAATGACGCAATTCCGCAGGCAGGGACGGCAGGTGTCGGTCGAAGGGTTGCGAGCTGAGTTCGCCTGAGAACGCTTACGGCGGGGCAGTTGCAGCGAATCGGGCGGCCGACAAGCTCTTACGGGAGGTGGCTGGCTGGCTCGGCGATTGTGTCTCCGGCGGCCAGGGGAGCGGCTGTTCACGATGAAGCAATCGCTCAAGACCGGATTCAGCTTTGGATTGACCTCGGGGGTGATCACGACCCTCGGCCTTATGGTCGGATTGAATTCGGGGACGCATTCTCGGCTCGCGGTCATCGGTGGCATTGTGACGATCGCAGTAGCTGATGCCCTGTCCGATGCGCTGGGTATTCATATTGCCGAGGAATCGAAGAATCATGGGAACGTGGTGGAGATCTGGGAATCGACGATCTCCACCTTTGTGGCCAAGTTCCTGATCGCGTTGACCTTTGTCGTACCGGTGCTGCTGTTGCCGCTGGAGGTGGCCATGATGGTGAGCGTGGGTTGGGGCCTCACGCTGCTCGCGGTCCTGAGCTATTTCCTGGCGAGGGCTCAGCAGATTCCGGCCTGGAATGTGATCGCGGAGCATATCGTTATTGGCGTCAGCGTGATTGCGATCACGCATTATCTGGGCCACTGGATACATTCGACGCTGAGTTGAGCAGAATGCTGAACAAGCCCGCCAGCGACGCTCTTGCATCGTTCAGACCCTCAACGTACCCTTGAGGGTACACTTCACTCGCTGCGGCCTTGCTGGACGACCTTTTTGAGCATCCTGCAAGAGGGAGTTCTTGTTGTGCCACATATACGGACCATCGAAGTTCTCGCATACTAAAATAGTATTTCGGAAGCCGGGTCGTTCATCGTGCCGCTAGGATGTCACTGGAGGGCCACTATGGTGCAACCACCGCTTGTCGCGTATTTTTCCATGGAGGTCGGTCTTCAGTCCGGGATGCCGACCTATTCGGGAGGGCTTGGTGTACTCGCCGGTGACACGATTCGCTCGGCTGCGGATCTCGACGTGCCGATGGTCGCAGTGTCCTTGCTGCACCGGCGAGGGTACTTTTTTCAGCGCGTGGATGCTCGTGGCCAGCAAAGCGAGGAGCCCGCCGCGTGGCCGGTCAACGATTTCGCGGAACTGATCGACGAGCAGGCCACGGTCGACATCGAAGGCCGCACGGTCCATGTCAGGGCCTGGCGGTATCGAGTCACGGGTGAGTCCGGGGGTGTCGTTCCGGTGTATCTGCTCGATACAGATGTGAGCGAGAATCAGCCCTGGGACCGGACCCTCACCGATGTGCTCTACGGGGGCGACGACCATTATCGCTTGTGTCAGGAGGTGGTGCTGGGGATCGGGGGACTCGGCCTGCGGGCTCTGGGATATCGGAACCTGCTCCGGTTCCATATGAACGAAGGGCATGCCGCCTTGCTCATACTCGCGCTGGTGGAAGAGAAACTGGCCTTGCAGGGGCAGTCAGAACCCCTGACGGCCGATCTCGTCGACACCGTTCGTGCACAGTGTGTCTTTACGACCCATACCCCCGTGCCGCCCGGTCACGATCAATTTTCCGAGGGACTCGCGCGGCGGGTGTTGGGAGACAACCGGTGGGCCAGGCTGAAGGCCTGCGGCATCGAGCAGCGGTTGAATATGACGCACCTGGCCCTGCGGGGTTCCCGGTATATCAATGGGGTTGCGATGAAGCATGGGGAGGTGTCGCACAGCCTGTTCCCCGGCTACACGATCCATTCCATTACCAACGGAGTCCACGCAGTGACGTGGACCGCTCCGCCGTTCCAGAAGCTCTTCGATACCCATCTGCCGGACTGGCGGCACGATCAATTCTCGCTTCGCTATGCCGTGTGCATTCCCGTCGCCGATATCTGGGCGGCCCATGTGGAAGTGAAACGCACGTTGGTCGATTTTGTGAATCGGGAGTCGAACGCGGGGTTCGATCGCGAGGTGTTGACGATCGGATTTGCCCGCCGGTTTGCGGCCTACAAACGCGCCGGCCTGATCTTTCAGGATCTCGACCGGCTCAAGCAGATTGTCCGAGCGGCCGGGCCGATCCAGATCGTCTTCGCCGGCAAGGCGCATCCGCGCGACCGCGATGGCAAGGACCTGATCGCAGACATTCACGAGATGCGTGATGCCCTGCAGGGTGTGATCGCAGTGTCGTATTTGGCCAACTACGACATGGATGTGGCCAAGCTGCTCTGTGCCGGTGTCGATGTGTGGCTCAATACACCGCTGCCGCCACTGGAGGCATCGGGGACAAGCGGGATGAAGGCGGCAATGAACGGGGTCCCCAGCCTGAGCGTACTCGACGGCTGGTGGATCGAGGGCCACCTCGAAGGTGTGACCGGCTGGTCGATCGGCGATCGGGTGGAGGCCTGCCTGGAGTCTCAGCCCGGGATGGACGCCCGTCACGCAGCGGAACTCTATCGAAAACTGGAAGAGAAGGTGTTGCCCTGTTTTTATAAGGAGCCTGAACGGTTCACCGAGATCATGCGGTACGCGATTGCATTGAACGGAGGGTTTTTCAATACGCAGCGCATGGTCGCCCAGTACCTCCACGATGCCTATCGATTGGGGCCGGTGCCTGCGCCGCAGACTCTGGGGTCAGCATGAGACCCTCATACGGTTTCATCCTGACCGTCAATGGAGGATCGTCGAGCCTCAAGTGTTCGCTTTTCCGCGTTGGCCCTCCTCTCACTCGTATTGTGTCCTGCCTGGCCGATCGAATCGGGTTTCCGGAGGGAACGCTGACCCTCACGGATGTGGCCGGCGGAACCAGCGAGCGCAGGCCGATACAGGCCGCGCATCACAAGGACTCAGTTGATCCGCTCATCGCCTGGCTGGAGCAGAACGTCACAAACATGGACCTCGCGGCCATCGGGCATCGCGTGGTGCATGGAGGCCATCGGTATAGCGAGCCGCAGCGCCTCACTCCGGACGTCATGGATGAACTGCGTCGGCTGAGCCCCTATGATCCGGAACATTTGCCTGCCGAGATCGAGCTGATCGAGACGTTCGGCAGGCGGTATCCGACGCTCCCGCAAGTCGCCTGCTTCGACACCGCCTTTCACCGCGACATGCCGCGCGTCGCACGCCTCTTGCCGATCCCCAGACGGTACGAGGCCGCCGGCGTACAGCGCTACGGGTTTCACGGCCTGTCCTATGCCTGCCTAATGGAGGAACTCAGGCGACTTGCGCCTCATGAGGCGCAGGGCCTGGTCATTCTCGCTCATTTGGGAAATGGGGCGAGCTTGGCGGCGGTGCGTGGGGGCAAGAGCATCGATACCAGCATGGGGTTTACGCCTACGGCAGGATTGCCGATGAGCACTCGTTCAGGCGATCTCGATCCCGGCCTGGTGGCCTATTTGTCGAGAACGGAAGGCATGACCGTGGAGCAGTTCCATACGATGGTCAACCAGCAATCGGGATTGCTCGGGGTGTCGGAGACCAGCTCCGACCTGCGAGATCTCTTGGCCAGCGAACGGTGCGATCCACGCGCGGCTGAAGCCGTGGCGCTCTTCTGCTACCAAGCCAAGAAGTGGATTGGCTCATTTGCCGCTGCCTTGGGCGGATTGGACACGCTTGTCTTTAGTGGCGGTATCGGTGAGAACTCGGCGGTCGTCCGATCGCGAATTTGTGAGGGACTGGGATTCCTTGGCATCACAGTGGATGAGAGTTTCAACACAGCGGGCGCTACAGTCATTTCGAAGGAGGGAAGCGGAGTCACGGTGCGGGTCATCCGCACCGATGAAGAGAGTCAGATCGCACGTTCCGTTCTTCAGCTGCTGAACGAGGAGCAGGGGCAGTAGCGTATAAGAATCGGTTGCAGCATACGGTGCCGTTTCCAGGACGAATACCGGGCGAACAGGCAAGTTCGCCAGAATGATGAGGTACCAATGCGCCAGACCAAGAAGAAACCGCTGAGTCCGGACCTGCTCAGAAAGATACACGCCTACTGGCGAGCTGCGAATTATCTGTCGGTGGGTCAGATTTATCTCTACGACAATCCTTTGCTGAAGAAGCCGCTCACGCTGGCCCATATCAAGCCCCGCTTACTCGGCCACTGGGGTACGACGCCGGGGTTGAACTTCGTCTATGCCCACCTGAATCGTGTCATTAAAGCATGCGATCTGAGCATCATGTATATCACCGGGCCGGGCCATGGCGGGCCTGGACTCGTGGCGAACGCGTATCTCGAAGGCACCTACAGCGAGGTCTATCCGGACGTCTCGCAAGATGAACCGGGGCTGAAGCGGCTGTTCAAGCAGTTTTCTTTCCCCGGTGGAATCCCGAGTCACGTCTCACCGGAGACACCGGGATCAATTCACGAGGGCGGCGAGTTGGGGTACTCCCTGTCGCATGCGTTCGGTGCGGCGTTCGATAATCCTGACCTGCTTGTCGCCTGCGTCGTGGGCGATGGCGAGGCGGAAACCGGCCCGCTGGCGACCAGTTGGCATTCGAACAAGTTCCTGAACCCTGTGCGGGACGGCGCCGTCCTGCCGATCCTGCATCTGAACGGGTACAAGATCGCCGGCCCCACGATCCTGGCGCGGCTTCCGCACGACGAGGTGGAGGCGTTGTTTGTCGGCTATGGTTACCGTCCCTATTTCGTCGAGGGCGATGAGCCCGCGACCATGCATCAACTGATGGCCGCTACGCTCGACGCGGTCGTGGCCGGCATCAAGCAGATCCAGCGTGACGCGCGGACGAAGGGATTGAAGAAACGGCCTCTGTGGCCGATGATCATCCTGCGTTCGCCGAAGGGCTGGACCGGGCCGAAGGTCGTGGATGGGAAGCGGACTGAAGGCACGTTCCGTTCGCATCAGGTGCCGATGGGCGATATGGGCAGGGCCGGTCATGTCAGAATCCTTGAGAAGTGGATGAAGAGTTACAAGCCGGAAGAACTCTTCGACAAGACCGGCGCGCTCATCCCTGAGTTGGCTGATCTTGCACCGACCGGCGCCTTCCGCATGAGCGCGAATCCTCATGCGAATGGTGGCGCGCTCATGCGCGACCTGCGCCTGCCGGATTTCCGCGACTACGCTCTGAAAGTACAGAAGCCCGGGGCGGTGGACGGCGAAGCCACACGTGTCCAAGGCGAGTTTATCCGCGACGTGGCGAAATGTAACTCCAACAACTTCCGCGTGTTTAGTCCGGACGAGACGTCCTCGAATCGCTGGGGCGCCCTGTTCGACGTGACGAATCGATGCTCGATGGCGGAGATCATCTCCGGTGACGATCATGTCGCGCATGATGGGCGGGTCATGGAGGTATTGAGCGAGCATCAATGCGAAGGCTGGCTCGAGGGGTATTTATTGACGGGCCGCCATGGAATGTTCTCCTGCTATGAGGCTTTTATCCATATCATCGATTCGATGTTCAACCAGCATGCCAAATGGCTCAAAGTGTCGAATCAGATCCCCTGGCGGCGGCCGATTGCATCCCTGAATTATCTGTTGTCTTCACATGTGTGGCGGCAGGATCACAACGGTTTCAGTCACCAGGACCCCGGATTCATCGACCATGTCGTCAATAAAAAGGCCGAGGTTATCCGGGTCTATCTCCCTCCTGACGCGAATAGCCTCCTGTCCGTGACCGACCATTGTCTGCGGAGCCGCAATTACGTGAATGTCATCGTTGCCGGCAAGCAACAGGCGCCTCAATGGTTGAGCATGGACGCCGCGATCAAACATTGCACCGCAGGGCTCGGAATCTGGGCCTGGGCCAGCAACGACCGTGGTGAAGAACCAGATGTCGTGATGGCCTGCTGCGGTGACGTTCCCACGCTGGAAACATTGGCCGCCGTGAAGATGCTCAGAAAGTTTTTTCCACGCTTGAGGGTCCGGGTGATTAACGTGGTGGACTTGATGAAACTCCAGCCGGAGCGAGAACATCCGCATGGGCTGAGCGACAAAGACTTCGATAGTCTTTTCACCACGGACAAGCCGATTATTTTCGCCTTCCACGGTTATCCATGGTTGATTCATCGGCTGACCTACCGCCGGACGAACCATGGGAATCTGCACGTGCGCGGGTATAAGGAGGAAGGGACGACCACGACACCGTTCGATATGACGGTGATGAACGATCTCGACCGGTTTCATCTGGTTGGTGACGTCATCGACCGTCTGCCCCAGTTGGGCGCCCGCGCTGCCTATGCCAAACAGACGCTCGGTGAGAAACTCATCGAGCATAAACAATATATCTCGAAGCATGGCGATGATCTGCCTGAGATCCGCAACTGGCGGTGGAGCGGGAAAGGGTGAGTGTGGCGAGCGCCGGGGCCGCTGGCGGACCGATTCAGCATCCTGTTTGTGATGAAAGGTCTATGATGGCATCGGAGCAACCAGACCTCGACTCAACATACGAGCATCTTATGACCCTCTGGACATCCGGGGTACGGGACTATCACACGATGCTCTCTGACTACCTCACGGCCAATTCGATTTTTGTCGCGGTGATCGGGCTGATCCTCTCGCGAGAATCGCTGGCGGTGTCCTTCACGGTGCTGATTGTGCTGCTCTGCGTCTTCGGGATTCTCCTCTGCCTCCAAATGGCAATCGTCCTCGGTCGGTTGTCAGGCCAGAACGCACTGTGGGAATGGCGGTTGAGGGGAATCGAGCAGGATCCTGAGTGGCATAAAGAGAAGCTGATGACCAATCTTCGTTTGCTCCATGAGATCCGGCAGCCGATCGAGGATCGACGGAACGAGCCTCCGGTGTTCGAAGCGAACTGGGCCTTCCGCCAGCACCGTCAATGGTGGGCCCATCGCGCGATCAGTTTCCCCTGGTTTTTTGGCAGCGTGTACGCGTTGCTTCTTGTCTGGAGCGTCACGAAGTTGATGAATCCCTAAGCTATAGGTTGACCCGAGAGGATTTCCTGCACGATGGCTGATACGTGGAGTTTTTGTAGCCGCTCAGCGACCGAGGCGCTTCAGCAGCTTCAAACGGTTCCCCAGGGCCTCTCCGGCGATGAGGCTCGACGACGTCATCTGCGTGATGCGCATCTTCTCTTGAAGCCGAAGAGCCGGTTCTCAACGTACGAACTGCTGTTTCGGCAATTTACCAGCCCGATCATCCTCATCCTCCTGGTGGCTGCCGGCCTGGCCTTCTTCCTGGCGGACCGGAGCGACACGGCGATCATTCTCATGATCGTGCTCGCCAGCGGCCTGCTCGGGTTCTGGCAGGAACGGAGCGCGAACCAAGCGGTGTCCAGCCTGCTGGCGATTGTGCAGATCAAAGCGGACGTGTGGCGCGACGGAAGCCCGGCCGCTGTGCCGGTTGAGGAGGTCGTGCCGGGTGATGTCGTCCTGCTCAGAGCCGGTGACACAGTTCCCGGCGATTGCCTGCTGCTCGAATCAAAGGACCTGTTCGTGGACGAGGCGACGCTCACGGGCGAAACGTACCCGGTCGAGAAAATGTGCGGTGTTCTGCCGGCCGACGTTCCGCTGGCTCGACGGACGAATTGCCTCTTTCTGGGGACCCATGTCGTCAGCGGAAACAGTACCGCGGTTGTAGTGCATATCGGATCGGATACGGAATTCGGGAGGGTCTCGGGCCGGCTGCAACTCAGGGCGCCGGAGACGGAGTTCGAGCGAGGCATCAGGCAATTCGGGTATCTGCTCTTGGAAGTGACCATTGTTTTGGTCGTCGCGATCTTTGCGGTCAACGTGTATCTGGCCAGGCCCGTGCTCGAAGCGTTTCTCTTTTCTCTCGCCCTCGCGGTCGGCCTCACCCCGCAGCTGCTGCCGGCGATCATCAGCATCAATTTGGCCCATGGGGCCAAGCGCATGGCCCGGCAGAAAGTGATTGTGAAGCGGTTAGCTTCGATCGAAAACTTCGGGAGCATGACCGTCTTCTGCTCGGATAAGACGGGGACATTGACCGAAGGGCTCGTGCGGCTAAAGTCCGCCTGCGACATCGCGGGTAATCCGAGCGACCGGGTGCTCTTGCACGGCGCGCTCAATGCGACGTTCGAGACCGGATTTCATAACCCGATCGACGAGGCGATCCGTACCGCTCGCTCGTTCGATTTCTCGACCTATCGAAAATTGGATGAAGAGCCCTATGACTTTGTCCGCAAACGGCTGTCGGTATTGGTCGCCACCCCGACTGTCCATCTCTTGGTGCTCAAGGGGGCTTTGGCGAATGTGCTGGACGTCTGTTCCACCGCCGAAACTGCGGACGGCACCGTGGTGGGATTGGCTGTTGCGCGGGATGCGATCCGATCGCAGATGGAGCAGTGGGCGGCCAAGGGATGGCGGGTACTCGGACTTGCTTCCCGTGACATGGGCTCACGAGAACGCATGACCAAGGACGATGAGGCGAACATGATGTTCCTGGGATTTCTGGTGTTTGAAGA